>Ga0182008_10000915_pt1 | contig 20550 bp, 16 predicted proteins | sample Sormic07211129_1_FD_120482 | JGI IMG/M metagenome (GOLD analysis project Ga0182008, IMG submission 120482) | Rhizosphere microbial communities from Sorghum bicolor, Mead, Nebraska, USA - 072115-129_1 metaG | ecosystem: Host-associated > Plants > Roots > Rhizosphere | place: USA: Nebraska...
TCAGCGGCATCTTATTGGCCTGGGTCATTGACTGGTACTGAAGAGGTTTAACTCGCGACTGCAAGGTGCACAGTGAAATAATGATACCTCGGGGTTTTCGATGATTGCCGTATATAAAGCGTTATTTGGAAGGCACGCAATCACTGTATGTCTGATTGCTGCAGCGGGTTGGGCCGCATGGTTCTGTGCCGGAGGTTTGGCGGAGTCAGTCATTGCACGGAAGTTGAGTAACGTTTATGCCGACCTGCGTGCGGCTCAAGTGGAGCCCAATGCGCAGATCGACAAGGTACTGGAAGCCCTCGGCGATCTTGATCGCTCAGGTCAGGAGTGCTCCGTCGGGCAGTATTCACAACTGGCCGATCTGGTTAAAGACCTGCGATTTGTTGATCAAGCGGCAATCCAGTTGCCCAACGGCAAGATCTGCTCCTCCTATGGACAAGAACTCCCGTCGATACTGGCCGGTAATGAGAAGCGCAAGTTCTCCGTTGGAAAGCGAACCTATTGGGTCGACTCCGGGCACGCCGTTTCTGCGGACACCGACTTTATCATCGTGTCGGAACAGTCGACCTACGTCTGGGCAAACAAGAAGATCCTGCTCGACAACTTGAAGTTCCCCCAGGACCTGCAACTTGACCTCATCGGCCCCGGCGGCGCAGTACCCATTGCCTCGACCGGCCTCAAGCCCCTGCAGATGCTGAAGCCGTTCCACCTTGAAGAACTGGTTGCCTCGGCAGACAAGGTCCTCATCGCCTTTGCAGGCAACCGAAACGAACTCATCTCGGTCATTTCGCTTCCGTCGAGTTACCTGACAGGTCTCAAATTCAAATTATTCATTGGCCTTGCGTGCGTGTTCGCAGCGCTGCTGTTGCTCGCAAGGTGTATCCAACGGCATTGCACCTCTACCGCCGTACGACTTCGCAAAGCCCTGAAAGCCAACAGGCTGGGCGTTCACTATCAGCCCATCGTCAATTTGACGACGGGCTACCTGGTTGGCGCCGAATCACTGTCTCACTGGAGCGACAACGGCACCCCTGTGCCTGCAGACGTGTTCATTGCCGAGGCGGAGAAGTCTGACCTGATCTGCAAACTGACGCGTTCGGTGATTCGACAAGTAGCGGAGGATTACAGCACTTACCTTTGGGCGTGCAAGGATTTCTACATTACGGTCAATCTGTCCGCCCAGGATATTCAGGACCCGGACTTTCCAGACTATGTGGCCAGCGTGCTGGCAACCTACAACATGCCTGTGTCAGCCATGGCCTTTGAAATCACCGAAAGAACCATGCTCGACCAGAAGCCTGCCGCCATGCAATTGCGCCGGCTTCGGGCGTGCGGTCACCGCATCGCCGTGGACGACTTCGGTATCGGCTATTCCAACCTCTCGCTCCTCGATTCAGTGCCTTTCGACATTCTGAAAATAGATCGCTCGTTCATCGCCGGCGACAAGATCGCAGCGGAGGATGCCCTGTGGCGACACATTGCCCAGTTGGCCAGGTCGCTAAGACTCAAGGTCGTGGCCGAAGGTGTCGAGACTGCGGAGCAACTGCCGCATCTGGTTTCAGAGGGCGTTCTGTTGGCACAAGGCTGGTTGTTCTCCAAAGCGCTGCCTGCCCAGGCACTGGCAAGGCGCTACTTTCAATGCCCGGCAAACAACCCGCCTCATGATCCGAAAATATCAATCAATGACTTCTATTAACCCCCCATGGCCCCTCAAATGCTCGCCGAACCCTAACACCTGACAAACCTGTACAAGGACTCCACTACACATGCTACTTCGAAACCTTGGCTTCGCTTCACTGCTGTCGCTGCTGTCTTTCCAGGCGCTCGCTGATGACAAAGGTTTGTATCTTGGAGCTGGCGTAAGCAACATCCAGACCGACGAATCCCGACTCGACGACGAGGACACCAGCTACAAAGTGTATGCAGGCTATCGCGTCAACAGCTACCTGGCCTTCGAAGGCGCCTATGTCGATCTCGGTCAATTCAAGGACAAGAACATCGATTTCGACGGCAAGTCGGCTCAGGCTGCCGCCCATGTCGGCTTTCCGCTGGGTGATCGGTTGCGGCTATTCGGCAGTGTCGGTGCCCATGCCTGGGACGCCGACGGCAATGCCACCGACGACGACACCGGGGTTGACCTGACCTACGGTGTCGGCGTGGAGTTCGATGTCTTTCGCAACATCGGCCTGCGCGCGGAATACGAAGTCCTGGAGGTCGGAGAGATCGACTTGAATCAGACGACCGCATCCGCCTACATGCTTTTTTAACACCGCGGCAACCGAGCGACCTTGCCGGTCGCTCGACGCACTCTGCGCAACGCTCGTCCCCCGCCCAACCTGACCCCGCTATTACTTCGCACACTCTGCGGCTGATAATGTATCGAGACTCTTGTAACTACAGTGTGTAAAGAAATAGCGACACACTCAAGTTCTGACGCATTTCAAATCGCAATCAAACAGCAACCACCCCTGAACGAATGAAACATTATGGGGCTCTTATACAACCCGCTCACAAGCCACGCACCAAAAGTGCGCTAAACATACAAAAAAAATGCCACACGCAACGAGCGAAGTTGATTATCTGACAAATAAACCACCCCCCTCTCAACTAAATAATGCGCCACCCCGGTGACCCTCTACGCCAGCGAAAGTTTAATTTTCCCGACAAAACAAAATTCATCAATAAAAACAATCCACTAGGATCGACACACTCACAAACAGATAAAAGGTATGCTTTTTGACTTCTTATATTTTGACAGACCGCTTAGAGAGGACGATAACTATACCTAACCATGTGGATATATATCCGCAGATTCTGGACAACATCTGAAACACCTTTGTATACAGAACGCCAAGTGCGGACCGTGCGGTAGCTTTGAGCCAGAGAAAGTTGAATGGTATTTATTCCACTCCCAACTCTACATGCACACCGCCGAACTGATTCACACTTGAAACACATATACGCTCACTTCTGAAACACATTAAGCCGACAATAAAAAACATGTAGTTTTTGGTATTAATTCTTAATAGGCCAGATAGGCCTACTACCTACTAGCCGGCACGACGGACTCCCCCCTCTTCTCGGGTCTACCGTGCTCAATAACAAGCTATGTACGGAGTTCAACAGAATGCTGACTAATAGCCCCAACGGCGCTCATTGGTATCTGCTGCAATGCAAACCCCGTCAGGACGAAAGAGCCCAGCTCAACCTGTTGCAACAAGACTACGTCACGTTTCGCCCTCAACACGTGAGTGAACGCCTGGTTCGCGGCAAGCGCCACCGGATGCTGGAGTCCCTGTTTCCAGGGTACCTCTTCATACAGCTGAGTCCCCGTGATCACTGGGCACCCATACGCTCTACTCGCGGCGTCAGCCGTATCGTTGAATTCAACCATGTCCCCGCAGAGGTGTCCGACGAGATCATCGAGCACTTGCGCGTGCGCAGCATTCAATCGCTGGATCAATTGCAAACCTGCAAGACAATCGAGCCCGGGGAAATGCTGCAAATCGTCCACGGCCCGCTGGCGCCGCTCGAAGGCGTGTTCCTGTCCATGCTCGGCGCCGAACGGGTCATGCTCCTGCTACAGTTCTTGAACAGACAGCAGCATGTCTGCGTCCCGCTCAGCTATCTCGAGCGCCAACGTTAGCAACGACAAAACCAACAACAGCCTGGCTTGTTTACTTTTCGGGAAAAACAATATGCCCCTCAAGTCGCATTGCCCTTTTGCTCTGTTCCTGGCCTCCCTGTATCCCGGCGTTGCCTGGAGTATTGTCCCGCAATCCATTGATGTTTACGGATTCCAGTTCATCCCCACTTTCGGCTTGACGGAAAGTTACGACGACAACATTCGGGAGGTCGAGCACAACGTCCAGTCCTCGATGGTGACCAGAATTGCGCCCTCCTTCGAACTCAAGGCTGAAGACCGCAACAGCGCCACCCGCATCATCTGGCAACCGACACGCTACATTTATCATTCGGAGTCCGATGCATCGAGCACCTCGCAGCGCCTGCGGGCCGACAGCATCATGGAATTCACCGACCGCCACCGCCTGAAGCTCGAGGCCGAGTACCGCAAGTTCGAGCGCACGACCGACACCGCCGTCGAAGGCGTCAACGACAAGATCAATAACAAACGCGTGGGGGGCGTCTATACCTACGGCGCCAAAAGCGCCGCCAACCAGATAGACGTCGGCGCCAACTACGCGCAACTGCGCTACGACAATGCCGACGGCGTCAACGACGACAAAGAACGCAACACCACCGGTTTGACCACGACCTGGTATCACCGCATCGGCAGCAAGACCCGTGGCTTGCTGGAATACGACCACACCCGCTTCGACTACTTGCAGTCCAACAGCCCGCGCAGCAGTAAATCCGACGCGGTGCTGACCGGTGCAGAGTGGGACATCACTGCACGCACGACCGGCAAGGTCCGTATCGGTTATGAGCGCAAGAACTTCGATGAAAGCACGTCCAAGGACCTGGACAACCCGACCTGGCAAATCGATCTGCAGTGGAAACCCCGCACCTACTCGACCTTCACTTTCCTCGCCCGCCAGGCCCTGGCCGAAGGTGACGATGGTTCAGACGCCGTCAAGGCAACCTTCACCCAGATTGGCTGGCGCCACGGCTGGACCGAACGAATCACCACCGTCGCGCAGGCCGGTTACGGGCACAAAGTCTACGAGGGTGAAAACCGCACCGACAAGCTTCAAGACTACAACCTTGCGGTGATCTACCAGATGCGTCGCTGGCTGGACATCGAGTTGGGTTATCGATTGCGCGATAACAACTCCGATGCCGACAACGAAAGCTTCTTGCGCAATGTGTTTCAGCTCGGTTTCAACGTCAGCCTGTAGGAGGACATGCATATGAACTCGCGCCTGTTTGGTTTGTTGTTATGGCTGTTGCTCGCTCCCCTCTCCTATGCAGCAGACCCCATCACCGATTACAAACTGGCCGCCGGTGATGTGTTGCGCATCACCGTGTTCGGGGAGCCCGAATTGAGCATCAAGAAAGTCCGACTCAACGATGCCGGGACGTTTTCCTACCCGTTCCTGGGTGAAATCGTCGCCAAGGGCCTGACCCCGAACCAGGTTGAGAGAAGGATCGTCGACGGGCTCAAACAAGGCTACCTGGTCGACCCCAAAGTCAGCATCAGCCAGATCGAATACCGCCCTTTCTACATCAATGGCGAAGTGCAGAAGCCCGGCAGCTACGCCTTCGTGCCCGGCCTGACCCTGGAAAAAGCCATTGCCCTGGGCGGCGGCCTGACCGAACGCGCCTCGATGAAACGCGTGACCATCCTGCGCGGCGACGGCGGTCCACCGCTCGAAGACAACATTTCCAGGACCACCGTTATATCCCCCGGTGACACCATTTCCATTGCACAAGGCTTTTTCTAATCATGGACAACAGCCCTAGCACCTACGTCGAACGTCCGCTCCAGGCGCATCTGCATCCGCAGCACGCCGAAGAGTCGGACACCATTGATCTGCTCAAACTGTGGAGAGTCATCTGGTACGCCAAATGGAACATCGCCTGGTTTGTGGTGCTTTGTTGCGCCCTTGCGGTGGCGGTATTGTCCTTCATCACGCCCCAGTACCTGGGCAGCACCACGCTGCTGATCAAGGAAAAGACCCCACCGGTGCTGACCTTCCAGCAAGTCTCCGACTCCGGCGCATCGACGACCGCAGACTATCTGCAGACCCAGCAAGCGCTCCTGCAATCGCGGGATCTGGCGGAACGGGTCGTGAAGAAACTCAGTCTCACCACCCACCCGGTGACCGATCCGCGCCAGCAAACGCAAAACTGGTTCAAGCCTCGTCAATGGTTGAGCGATCTCAATGCCGGTCAATGGCTGCCCTGGCTGGCCTATTTACCTCCGGAGAAACCCGCGCCCACAGAGCAAGACATATTCAATGACGTCACCCAGAACCTGATGCTGCACACCACGGTCAAGTTTGTCGGCAAGAGCCAACTGATCGAAATTGCCGTCGAGTTACCCGACCCTGATCTCGCGGCGGCGGCCGCCAACGCGCTGGCCCAGGGTTACATCGACAGCCAGCTCGACACCAGCCTGAAGTCCTCGCAAACCACCACCAACTGGATGAACACCCGCCTGGTCGAGTTACGCAGCAACTTGCGCGCCGCCGAGGACAAACTGCAAGCTTATCGGGAAGAGCAAGGCCTGGTGGACGTCGACGGCGTGGCAACGATCAGCGCCAACGAGCTGCAAATGACTGGAAACCGCATGATCGATGCACGGCGCAATCGCGCGGAAGCCGAGAGCCAGTTCCGCCAGGCCCAGTCGTTGAGCAATGGCGACATAAGCCGGTTGTCCAGTGTGCCGGCGGTATTGAGCAACCCGTTGATCCAGCAGTTTCAGGCGGAGGTGGCCAAGGCACAAGCCAAGGTCGAGGAGCTTTCCGGACGATATGGTTCCAAACACCCGGCGTTGATCTCCGCTCAATCGGAGTTGCGTACGGCGCAAACCAGCCTGCGCCTGCAAGTGCAGCAAGTGGTGGCCGGCATCGAGCGACAGTATCAACTGGCGGTGGCCAGCGAAGGTGCCCTGCAGAAATCCTTCAACACCAACAAGGCGCAGATCCAGAACATTTCACGTAAAGAGTTCCAACTGCGCGAGTACCAACGGGAAGTCGACAGCTCCCGTGCACTGTACGAAACGTTCGTGACTCGCCTGAAGGAAACCGCCGCCACCTCCGACATGGACTCTGCCAAGGCCCGCGTCGTCGATCCGGCGATCACCCCGGTGGAACCCAGCAAGCCGCATAAAACCCTGATTGTGGCGATTGTCGCGGTGGTTGCGTCGATCATCGGCGTCGCGCTGGCCTTCCTGTTCGAAACCCTGAGCAATACCTTCAGGACCGACGAAAGCATCGAAAGCATTCTCAACGTGCCGTTGCTGAGCGTGGTGCCGCTGGTCATGAAAAAAAGTCGCCGGCAACTGGCGCGGCTGTTCGAAGACAACGACAACCCGCGGTTCTCTGAAACCATTCGCAATCTGCGAACCTGGCTGATGCTGCAAAGTACCGAGGCGCCTTCGCAGGTGGTGCTGGTCACCTCGACCGTACCGGGAGAGGGCAAAAGCACCATCGCCAATAACCTCGCCTCCTCGCTGGCGCCACTGGAGCGGGTGCTGTTGATCGATGCCGATCTGCGCCAGCCGACCTTGTCGCTGAACTTCGACTTTCCGCCGGACAGCCCGGGTTTCGCCAACGTGATCGCCGGGACCGCCCGCCTCGAAGACTGCATTCGCACCGTGGGCAATCTCGACATGCTGCCGGCCGGGAGCGTCTCACCGCCCGCGCTGGACCTGTTCGACACCCCTCGCCTGCCTTCGCCGTACGATCCGCTCGACACGCTGCGCCAGCCACCCGCGCAGGATCTGCTCAGTTCGCCGCGGGTGGCACGCATGCTCGACGTGCTCAAGTCGCGCTACCGGCACATCATCATCGATTCTCCACCCGCCGAGATGGTCAGTGATGCGCTATTGCTGGCCAAGCATTCCGACGCAGTGATCTATGTGGTCAAAGCCCAGAGCACGCCGATCGACCAGGTGCAAAAAAGCCTGGCGATGCTGCAACAGAACCATGCGCCGGTGTTTGGCGTGGTGCTCAACCAGGTCGACCTGCGCAAGGCGCGCAAGTACGGCAACAGCCACTCCAAATCCTTCTACGACTATGACTTCGCCCCACGGTAACCAGCCCCGGTAGCTCCCCCCCGAAACTCCCCCGATAACAACGGGCAGCAGCCGTAGCTGCGCTAACTCATCACCCGTGTGCGCATCGAAGCCGCCCCGTCCGATACGGCTTCGAATGACTCCCCATGTCTGGAGATCGAGCCCATGACTCCGATACTTACCGCTCAAATGGCGCACCGCCGGGGCGTGACTTTCTGGGGCCAGTGGTTGAGTGCGATGACGCTGGTCAACCTGTTGCTGATGCTGCTGGTACAGATGCGCGTCGGCAGCCTGACCCCCGAGTACCGCGTCCTGATAATCCTGACTGTCCTCGGTTCGGTGCCGATCTACAGCCTCATGCAGGTCTACCACAAGCGTCATGGCCTGTTGGTCGGGCTCAGTCGTCTGCTGGCCGGCTGGCTGATCTTGCTGTCGGTGCTGATCAGCATTGCCTTCGTCACCCAGACCAGCGCCCTGTTTTCGAGACAGGTCATCATCGTCTGGGCCGTCGCCGGCTTCCTCATCCAGGCCGCCAGCTTCCTGCCCTTGCACTACTTTGCCCGGCTGTACTCGCGGATAGTCTTCAACGAGCGTCGCTCGGTGATCATCGGCACCTGTCCGACCGCCCATGAGCTGGCCAAGAAACTGAGCAGCCCCAACCGCGCGCTACTGCTGGGGTTCATAGCCGCGAAGGAACATCATGGCCCTGCCCCAAGCATCCTGCCGCTGCTGGGTCACGTCGATGACATACGCGAACTCATCACGCGCATGGAGGTGCGCCGGGTCTACATCGTGTTGCCGATGGCGCAAGCCGCGACCATCGAGGCGCTGTACATCGACTTGCTGGACATGAACGTCGACGTGGTCTGGATTCCCGATTTCGGCAGCATGGTGTTGCTCAACCACTCGATCTCGGAGATCGAGCGAATGCCCGCCATCTACCTCAATGAAAGCCTGATCACCTCCCACCCCGGCAGCCTGTTTTGCAAGGACCTGTTCGAACGCATCCTGGCCGCCGTGGCCCTGATGCTGCTCAGCCCGTTGCTGGTGTGTGTGGCGCTGGCGGTCAAGCTGACATCGCCGGGGCCGGTCTTGTTCAAGCAGAACCGCCACGGCTGCGACGGCCAGGTGATCATGGTGTGGAAGTTCCGGTCGATGCGCGTTCACGACGACGGCGAAGTCCGCCAGGCCACCCGGAACGATGATCGCATCACACCCCTAGGACGCTTTCTGCGCCGTAGCTCCATCGACGAACTGCCGCAACTGTTCAACGTGCTGTTCGGGCAAATGGCCCTGGTCGGCCCGCGCCCGCATGCGGTGACGCACAACATCTACTACACCGGCAAAGTCCGCGCCTACATGGCCCGTCATCGCCTCAAGCCAGGCATCACCGGACTGGCGCAAATCACCGGCCACCGGGGCGAAACCGAAACCCTGGAAAAGATGCAGCTGCGGGTTGCCCAGGACCTCAACTACATCAATCACTGGTCGCTGTGGCTGGACATCAAGATTCTGCTCAAGACGCCCTTCACCCTGTTCTCGAAAAACATCTACTGACCTCGTGCCCGGTCCTGGATCGGTCCCACGAAACCTGAGGGTTTCCCATGAATGTGAGTGTATTTGGCATTGGCTATGTAGGGCTTGTACAAGGTGCGGCACTGGCCGAGGTCGGTCACACCGTGATGTGCGTGGACGTCGACGCCGACAAGGTCCAGGCGCTGAATGAGGGCACGCTGCCGATTTATGAGCCGGGTCTGGAAGCCCTGGTTCGGGACAATCATAAAAGCGGTCGCCTGCAGTTCAGCACCGACCTCGCCGGTGCCGTGCAACACGGTGATGTGCAGTTGATCGCCGTCGGTACGCCGCCCGACGAAGACGGCTCGGCCGATTTGCAATACGTCCTGAGCGTGGCCCAGACCATCGGTTTACACATGCAACGCCATCAAACCATCGTCGACAAATCCACCGTACCGGTGGGCACAGGCGATTTGGTGCGGGCGCGCATCGCCCAGGTGCTGGCCGACAACAATCGCAGCGACCTGACATTCGACGTGGTCTCCAATCCGGAGTTTCTCAAGGAAGGTTGCGCGGTAGAAGACTGCATGCGCCCGGACCGCATCATCATCGGCACCGACAGCCCCTGCGCTGAAGAGGTCATGCGCGAGTTGTACGAGCCCTTCAATCGCAATCGCGAAAAAATCATCGTGATGGACATCCGCAGCGCCGAACTGACCAAGTACGCCGCCAACTGCATGCTGGCGACCAAGATCAGCTTCATGAACGAAATGGCCAATCTCGCCGAGCGACTGGGCGCCGATATCGAGATGGTCCGCCACGGCATTGGCTCGGACCCGCGCATCGGGTACCAATTCATATACCCCGGTGTCGGCTACGGCGGCTCGTGCTTTCCCAAGGACGTGAAAGCGCTGATCCATACCGCCAACAGTCTCGATTTTGATGCACGCGTGCTCAAGGCCGTGGAATCACGCAACAACGAACAGAAAGCCACGCTGTTCCACAAGATCCATGCGCATTTCAACGGCGCGCTGCACGGCAAGACCTTCGCCCTGTGGGGCCTGAGCTTCAAGCCCAACACCGACGACATGCGCGAGGCGCCCAGCCGTGTGCTGATGGAGGCCTTGTGGCGAGCCGGAGCCAGCGTTCAGGCGTTCGACCCCAAAGCCATGGAAGAAACCCAGCGCCTGTACGGCGCCCGCGATGACCTGACCCTGGCCGGCACCAAGGAAGCGGCGCTGAAAAATGCCGATGCGCTGGTCATCGTTACCGAATGGCAAGCCTTCCGTGCACCGGACTTCGAACTGCTGGCCACACAACTCAAGCAACCGCTGATCTTCGATGGGCGCAACCTGTACGACCCGCAGCGCTTGTGCAAACGCGGCTTCACCTATGTGTCGGTGGGCCGCCCGCCACCTTCACTGCGGATGCCACCGGGAGACAGGCCATGATCCGGCTGGATTTGATCGGCCAGTATTCGCCGGCCATGCTCGAGACCAACAAGGCGTTTTCCTTTATCAACTTCGCGTCGATCGGCAGTTTTTTCCAGCACCCACCTGACGCCATTGCCTACTTTTGCGACGGCATGCTGATGTCGAGTTTCATGTCGCAAGTCACCGGACGAACCATCGACCGGGTCAGTTTCGACTTCACTTCGATTGCCGGCCCCGTGTTCAGCGATGCCGAAAAACAGGGCAAGCGGGTGTACATCGTCGGCGCCACGCAAAACGAACTGGAACTGTTCATCTGCAAATTGCACGCTCGTTACCCACGGCTGCCGATTGCCGGTTACCACAACGGTTACTTCGATGCCCCACAGCTGTCGGCAATCCAGGCGGACATTCGCCTGGGTCGGGCCAACGTCCTGATCGTGGGCCTGGGCGCCGGGTTGCAGGAGCGCTTCGCGCTAAGCGCACTGAATGCCGGCTTCACCGGTGTGGCGTTTACCTGCGGCGGTTTCATTCGCCAGGAAGCCATGGCCAACGGTGTCTATTACCCCGAAGCAATCAATCGTCTGCACTTGCGGGCCTTCTATCGCATGTACCGCGAGCCGCACACGATCAGGCGTTACGCGATCGACTACCCGAAAAACTTTTTGCAACTGGCGGCGATGATTCTGCGCCACAAAGTCGCGATCAACATCACTGCGCCCTGAGCGCCGGAGAATGGCCATGCACATTATGTTCACTCTCAAGGATTTCAAGCTCGGTGGCGGTGTCGAGCGCGTCCAGCAACTGTTGGCCGGGCAGTTTCTCAAGGATGGGCAGCGCGTGAGTTTTTTCGTCATGAACGGCGAAACACCGGATGTAGAGGGTGCGCAAATCACCGGCGGCGGCGGTACCGGGCTCCTGGGCCTGATCAAGTCGATTGTGCTGCTGCGCGGGATCATTCGCCATGAAGGCGTGACTCACCTGATCAGCGCCAAGGAGCAAGCCAACCTCTGTACCTGGGTTGCCACCCTCGGCACCCGATGCCAGGTCATCTACACCCGGCACACGGCCCTCGATTGCGCGGAACAGAAAACCGGTGTGCACAGCCTGCGCCTGCTCTACGCCTTGTACCTGTGTGGCAGCGGCAAGGTGGTGACGGTCTCCCATGGCCTGCATCAAGCCATTGCCCGTCTGATGCCCTGGGGACGCGAACGCATCCGCTACTGCCCCAATGCGGTGGTCAACGAACAACTGCACATTGCCTCTCGGGCGCCACTGCCCCAGGACATGCCCCATGACTACTGGATCGGCGTGGGCCGCCTGGTCGAGTTGAAGGGTTTTCATCTGTTGCTCCAGGCCTATGCCCTGGTGATCCACAACCCGGAGGTTCCCGATCTGGTGATTGTCGGTGACGGCCCGCAACGCGAGGCACTGACCGCTCAGGCACGGCAACTGGGCATCGCCGACCGGGTGCACTTTACCGGCCACCTGCACAACCCCTACCCGCAGATCCGCCATGCACGCCTGTTGATCCTCAGCTCTTTATTCGAAGGTCAGCCCACCGTGTTGATCGAGGCGATGGCGCTCGGAACACCCGTGCTCGCCAGCGACTGTCCCACCGGCCCCCGGGAGCTGCTTGATAATGGGCGACTGGGTCAACTGGTGAAAGTCAACGATGTACCAGACCTGGCGCAAGCGCTACAGCAAAGCCTGTACCTGAGGGCGCACAGCGCAAGATCGATGTCCCGCACCGTGCGTCCGTACACCAGCGTGCACGCCGCGCACGCTTACTACGCGGTGTGGGCTCAATGAAACGCTTGCTGATCATCCTGCACGACCTCAGCGCAGGCGGGGCCGAAAAAATGATGGCGCGCCTGGCCGGTGCGCTGGTCGACGCCGGCAATGACGTGACGTTGCTGATGCTCACCGGTGGCGGAGTCAACGTGGCGCTGGTCGACCCTCGGGTCAAACAGGTGGAATTGCGCAGCGCCCGCAGCGCCAGCGCGGTGCCGGCGCTGGCCGGTTTTCTGCGCCAGAACCACTTCGACGCACAACTGGCCGCCCTCACCCACGTCAACGTGGTGGCCATTGCCGCCGCCGCACTGTCGGGGACGCTGGCACGGTTGCACGTCAGCGAGCGCAATGCGTTTTCCCGGGATAAACACGTCAATCCTTCATTGCACGTACGCCTGGCCTATTGGTTGGCACCGCTGCTGTATCGGCTGATCCCCAACCCGGTGATTTGCGTCTCGCGCGGCGTGGCCCAGGATCTGGTCGAGACCACGGTTGCCCGCACGCAGGACGTCACCATTGCCGACAATCCGGTACTGGACAATGACTTTCGCGACAAACCACCGGGCTGCCCGACGCATCGCTGGCTTCAGGAAAAGACCTCCCCGGTGATTGTCGCCGTGGGACGTCTGGCACCGCAGAAGGGTTTTGACACCCTGATCGAGGCGTTTGCCCGCCTACCGGTGCGCAACGCCCGGCTGATCATTTTCGGCGAGGGCGCGCTCAGGGACGACCTGCTGGCACAAGCCGCGCGCCTCGGCCTGGCGGACCGTTTCGATTTGCCGGGATATGCCCACGACCCCATGGCCCAAGTGGCCGCCGCCGATTGTTTTGTCTTGTCGTCGCGTTTCGAGGGCAGCCCCAACGCCCTGGTCGAAGCCCTGTCCACCGGCACGCCGGTGGTCTCGACCCGCTGCCCCTATGGCCCGCAGGACATTCTCGAAGACGGCGCAGTGGCGCCGCTGGTGAACGTCGATGACCCGCAAGCACTGGCCCAGGCCATCGGCATCGAGCTGGCCCAGCCGAAGGATCGGCACCGCCAGACACGCATTGATGCCGGCGCACGGTTCATGAGCAGCCGCGCCGTGCAGACCTACCTCGCCGCACTGCTTGGGAGGCAGTCGTCATGAACAAGCTGGAAGTCAGGTTTTCTACGCTGCGCGATGCCTTCACACTGTTTGGCCTGCTGTTTTACTTCCAGGTGACGTCGTTTTTTCTCGGCCTGGGCAATGCGGTCGACATCGACGATGTCGCAAAAGACCTCGAAGGCAACGTGCTCAACCAGGTGTGCGGCCTGATCACCTTGCTGGTGCCGTTGTTCCTGTTCGTGCGCCACAAGGTGTTCCTGAGCAAAAGCTTTTACCGCGGCAACTTCTTTTTGCTGGCGTTCCTGATCTGCGTGGCGGCGTCGATCTTCTGGTCTGACGATCCGATGCTGAGCTTCAAGCGCTATATCGCGATGCTCAGTGTGGTGTCCTTCGCCGGGTTCATTGTCTACAACTACCGCATCGAAAGAATCGCCTTCATGCTCGGTTGTCTCATCGGTGCGATAGCCTTGATGGGGTTGATTTTCGCCGTGATCAGGCCCGATATCGCCTTCATCGCCGGCGGTATTCGTGACGGGGCCTTCAAAGGGATCTTTGCCGAGAAAAACGCCGGCGCGCGGATCAATGCCGTCGGCATCCTGTTGTTGCTGCCGACGATCAGGCAACGCAACCCGCTGGCCATCCTGTATGCACTGTTCTCGCTGATAGCCATCGGCCTGGCCCAGTCCGCCACCGCAATTGCCTTGATCGTGGCCGGCGCGGCGAGCTACTGGTATTTCCTGACCCTGGTGCGGTTACGCGTCAACCGTTCGATGATGGCGTTCTTTGGCGCCACACTGGTTTATGCCTTGATTTGCGTGTTTTTGTACGGCAACTACACCTTGTTGCTGGACCTGCTCGGGCGGGACTCGTCACTCACCGACCGCACGCTGATCTGGGAACTGCTCTCGCCATTCATCGATGACAAATTCCTCAAGGGCTACGGATACGGAGCATTCTGGGGCAGTGATGATGCCGAGATTTTCATCAAGCGCTGGGGCTATATCGGCAACGCCCACAGCGGTTACCTGGAAACCCTGCTCAACGGCGGCGTGATTCAACTGACGGCGTTGATCCTGCTGTTTGCCCAGGCGCTGATCAAGCAATACCGGTCAATCACGTCCGAACAGTCGGCCCAGGTGCGCACCTGTGCCCTGGTGATCATCGGGCTGTTCGTCATGACCAACTACGTGGCGTATGTGATTCCCAACTATCGCAGCGCCGAGTTCCTGGTGTTCTGCATCCTGGCCCTGTCGTTTCGGCCCGCTCACGCCACTCGCCCGCAACAGTCTCCGGCAACAGGCCGGGCCCGCGCGCCCGGGCCGGCGAAGGCGTACTCCAAGGAGAAAACCTCGTGCTAGAGCAAAACCCTGCTTCAGTGCATTCAGTGTGCGTCGTGATCCCGATGTTCAACGGTGCCGACAGCATCGAGCAGACGCTGGCCTCGTTGACCGGCCAGACCCGGTTGCCCGATCACGTCATCGTCATCGACGATGGCTCCAGCGATGACGGGCCGCAACGGGTCAAGGATTTTGCGGCGCCGTTTCGCCTGTCGCTGCTGCATCAAGCCAATGAGGGCCCGGCCAGCGCCCGCAATCATGGCCTGCGGCACACGGAAGCAACCCTGGTGGCGTTTCTCGATGCCGATGACCAATGGCATCCGCACAAGCTCGAAAAGCAACTGGCGCTGTATGACGACCTGCTCCGCCAGGGACGGCCGGTGGGGCTGATCGACTGCAACGTGATGATTGACTACAGCGACGGCACCCGGCTTGTGGAAGATCGCTACAAGAACGGCATGCATTTTTACGACTTCATCCGTTGCAACATCGTCAATGGCGTTTCCGCCGTGCTGATCCGCCGCGATGTGCTCACGCAACTCGGTGGCTTCGAAACCAGTCTGCGTTATTCCGAAGACCGGATGATGTGGGCCCGGATCGCCGAACACTGGGAAATCCACACGGTGCCGCAATTCCTCGTGCGGCGGACGGTCAACGACGGCAACGTCACCGCCCAGCCGAAAAAATACTACCCGCACAAGCTCAGGTTCATCGAACTGTTCCTCGCCCGTTATGGCGCGCAATTGAGCCCGCAACAGCGGATCGATTTCGTGCTGGGCAACCATGCGGATTTCCTCGGTGCCTTTTCCCGCTGCGGCGAGCATGCCGAGGTGATCACCGTGTACCGGCGCATGCTGGCGCACTCCTGGCAGGCGCTGATTTTCAACCGGGGCAAACCGACCTTGCGCTACCTCTATGCGTGCGCCAGAGCCCTGGGCCGGACCGCCGAGTCAACCACCGCCCATTGAACCGGTGCCCACCATGGCCAACCATCGTCTGGTTACCCTGCTCTGGATCTTCACCGAGAAATTCGGCCTGATTTTCCTGTCGATGATCACCTTTGTCGTCTACGCGAGGTTGCTCACGCCCACGGAATTGGGCGTGGGCACGGTGATCATCGCGATTGTGGAAATGGTCGGGCTGCTTTACTCATCGGTGCTGGAAGATCCACTGGTCCGGGCCGAGCGCCTGGAGGACAGGCATATCAGCACTGCGTTCTGGTTTGCCGTGCTGATCAGCCTCGCATCCATCGTCGTCATCTCGCTGGCCGCGATGCTGTACACACCCTCGCCGGCACTGCAGTGGATGACAGCGGTGGCCTCGGTGAAAATCCTCTTCACCATGATGGCGCGGGTGTATGTCGTGCAAATGCGCCGCACCAGCAATTTCAAGCGACTGGCGTCGCGCACGCTGCTGGGGAAAATCGTCGGCGGCGCCGGCGGGATTGTCGTGGCGCTCTGGGGGTTCGGTCCGTGGGCAGTGATCGCGCAGGCGCTGATCATGGAATTTGTCTGCGTCGTGGTGCTGATGAACGGGGACAGGCGGCGCATCGCTTTTTGCATTGACGGGCCTTTCCTGCGGGAACTGCTCAAGACCGGAACCCCGGTGGCCATCAACGCGCTGACCACACAAACCCTGCAACGTGGCGTCACCGTGGTACTGGGCATGACCGCCGGGGCCCATGTGGTGGGCATGTTCAATCTGGCCATGCGCATCATCGACCTACCCCGTTCGGCGATCTACAACGGTCTGATGAGCTATGCCTTGCCGGTGTTCGCCCGGCGCAGCAGCGACCGGCCGCGACTGATCGGGATCATCAGTGACTCGACGGCGATCAGCGGTTTTCTGCTCACGCCGTTTTTCCTGGGAATTGCGCTGACGGCCGAGGATATCGTCCTGTTGATCTTCGGCGCCAAGTGGGCCGACGCCATTCCCATGCTGCAAGTGCTGGCGATCACCGCCGCCCTGGGCAACCTTGCCATGTACGCCACCACGGCACTGGTGGCGGTCAACCACACCCGCGTCACCCTCAAGGCGGAGGTGACCACCACCCTGCTCGCCCTCGGGCTGGTTTATCTGCTGGGCCCGACCTATGGCGGCATGGGCGCTGCCCTGGCCTTGCTGGTGCGCATGTTGCTCATCACGCCGTTGCAGATCCGCGGGCTGAACACTGCCATCGGATACGGCTGGGGCGCGTTCTTCGAGTCCGGCTACCGCAGCGTGATCGCCTCGCTGGTCATGGCGGTCACGGTGTTCTCGGTTTCCCCGCACCTGGCCTTGCAAGGCTTCTTGCACCTGGCCTGCAGCATCGCCATCGGTGCCCTGACCTATGCGCTGGCCTACAGCGTGCTGCACCCGCGCTGGCCGCAAGAATTCAAGTTGGTTTTCACCGCTCGCTGACCCTGATTTCTTCAAACAGGAACGCCAAAAATGCATAAAACCACGCTGATCACGGGCGGGGCCGGCTACATCGGTTCCCACACCGCGCTGACCCTCATCGACGCCGGTCAACACGTGCTGGTGCTGGATAACCTGAGCAACAGTTGCCACGAGTCCATAGAGCGCATGGAGTACCTGGCCCATGCCCGGGTCGACTTCATTGAAGGCGATATCCGCGATACGGCCTTGCTCGAAAGCCTCTTCAGTCACTACGACATTGACGCGGTGGTGCATTTTGCCGGCCTCAAGTCCGTGGCCAACAGCGTGAGTCATCCCCTGGATTATTACGCCAACAACGTCGTGGGGACCCTCAACCTGTGTGCGGTCATGGCGCGCTTCAATGTGTTCAAACTGGTGTTCAGTTCTTCGGCGACGGTCTACGGTGAACCGGCGCACACGCCCATCCTCGAGGATTCGGGCACTGGCGTTCCGGCCAGTCCCTATGGGCGTTCAAAGCTGATGATCGAACAGTTGCTGACTGACCTTGCCCTCTCCGAACCGCGCTGGAGCATCGCCCTGTTGCGCTACTTCAACCCGATTGGCGCCCACGAAAGCGGGCTGCTCGGCGAAGACCCCAACGGTCGGCCGAACAACCTGTTGCCCTGCCTGACCCAAGTGGCGATCGGCCGAATCCCCGAGCTGACGGTGTTTGGCAACGACTACCCCACCGTCGACGGCACCTGCGTGCGGGACTACATCCACGTGGTCGACCTGGCCGAAGGGCATCTCAAGGCCTTGCAGGTGTTGCACGGTGACGGCGGCCTGCACATCTGGAACCTCGGCACCGGGATCGGCTACAGCGTGCTGCAGATGATCCGCAGTTTCGAAGACGTCACCGGCGTCAGCATTCCGTTCCGGATCGCCCCGCGCCGGGCGGGCGATATTGCCCAATGCTGGGCCGATGCCAGCAAGGCCCGGCGCGACCTGGGCTGGTGCGCCCGGCGCAACCTGGCACAGATGATCGAGGACAGCTGGCGCTGGCAATCGAGCAATCCGTCAGGCTACCGCCACATTGTCGAGTTGTCGGCCGCCCTGGCCAGGTGACGATCGCGTCACTCCTTCAAGGCCTTTCAGGGGGCTCCCATGCTCAGGGAATTTTGGCTGGTCTTGTTACTGGCCGCGATGGCCTGTTGTGCCCAGGCTGCGCCTTCGCGTCCGGCGACCGAGGGCCTGGTCCTGTGGCTCGATGGCGCCGATCGGTCAGCGATGTCCCTGGACCGGCAAAACGGGATCCTGCGCTGGCACGACAAATCAGGCAAGTTCAACCATGCGAGTGTCGACAACCCGAACGCCACGTCGCTGCCACAGCGCATCGACAATGGGATCAATGGCAATGCCGTGGTGCGTTTCAGTGGGGTTTCGGCATTCATCGGCAAGCAGATCCGCGTGGCGAAGGGGCCGGTCACGGTGTTTCTGGTGTCACGCCGACTGCCCGAACAGGCCGGCGGCGATACCTGGCAGCGCCAGTTCAGCTCGCGTCCGCAGCTGGCCGATAACGACAACAAGGCGCCCAACTTCGCGCTCAGCGTGGAAAAGACCACGGCCTTCGAGCCGACCCTGGAGTTTCTGGAACTCAATGATGTGCCCATCGGCCCCTACGCCGTGGCGCGCAACGTGGTCGGCAGCACCGAAGTCTTGCGTGGGGACGTTGCTGAAGTGCTGGTTTATGACCGGCCGCTGATCACACAACAGGAGCGCCAGGCCGTGTTCGAGTACCTGGCGAACAAATGGTCGGTCGCCATTCCCAAGCAGGCGAATGTCTGGACCCGGGTGGGTCCGCTGGGCGCCGTGCCTGCATCGACCCATGCCAGCCTGCCACTGTCGGATCAGACCAATGCCGGGCATTGGGTGCTCGACACGCCACTGTGCGACGACTTCAACGGCGATGCCCTCGATCGTGAGCGCTGGTACGTCAACAACGGCACGGGCACCGACTCGCTGGGACGTCGACCGGCCCTGTTCACGCCGGAAAATGCCAGCGTCGCAGACGGCAACCTCAATATCGTTTTCCGCAAGCAGACCTTGCCGCAGAAATACATCAAGTTGGGCTTCAAGGATTACACCTCGGCGATGGTGCACACCCATGACCGACGCTTATACGGCTACTACGAAGCCCGCGCCAAACCGATGAATTCGGCCGGCTCCAGCGCGTTCTGGCTGGCGTGGACGGGACTGCCCGAAAACGCCACTGAAATCGATATTTTCGAAATCGGCGGCAAAACCGCAAACGGTGCTTTCGACCGGCTGTACAACATGAACGCGCATGTATGGGCCACGCCACAAAGCACCGAGCATTTGGCCAATGGCAGCACCTGGACCGCACCCTGGCGCCTGGCCAACGCCTTTCATGTCTACGGCTTCGACTGGCAACCCGACACCCTGCGCTGGTACGTCGACGGCGTGCTTGTCAGGGAATCGAAAAACACCCACTGGCACTTCCCGATGCAAATCGTGTTTGACAGCGAGGCCTTCTGGAACTGGTTCGGCGTCGTGGACGACGCCGACCTGCCTTCCACCTTTAGCGTGGACTACTTGAAGGTGTGGCAGCGGGGCAAATAAGCGGGATGTGTATCTTTCCTTGCGTACGTCGCCGCCTTTACGCTCTGGATCTGGTCAGAGCATGAACATCATGCGACGACGTCAGCGGAACTGGATTCGCTACATCGGACATGTTCATTTCCGCCCAAACGATTTCCGACCCTGGTCCTCAGGTCCGCGTGATAAATCAACACTCGGTCTGCCCCAAGGAGACTGGACGCCTCTGCACAAGAGTCCGCCAGGAATCCAACGTCGTCCAATCGATGCCTTTTTCTAATTCAAAACGACAAACAGGTCCGCGCATCATTATCTGCGTCTGGATGGTCTGCTCAGCGTCGGCGGTATGCCCCCACGGAACCGTGTCCAGGTCCCGCAGCAGACCCGCCAATATGTCCTGATCAAGACGATCGCCAAAATGAGCGACCAAGTAATGTTTCGCTCGGCGAAATCGAACGCCGGTGCCGATTAGTTGCGCAGCCAAGGGAGATGCGCCACTGCCCGCCACAGCAATTTCGGGTGCATGCCGCACGATCATCCCCGGCATTCCCGATAGCATTGACGATCCCGCCCTCATGACTCGCTGGAGTTCATCCGCCAGGTCCGAACGTTTGAACAGGCAGGCTGCAATCAGATCATCGCCGACATTGAAGACGTCCCGCCTGGCGAGTTCCGAAAGTGCTTCTCTTGGCCACTTGGCTGCCAGAAAAAGA
>Ga0182008_10000917_pt1 | contig 20537 bp, 16 predicted proteins | sample Sormic07211129_1_FD_120482 | JGI IMG/M metagenome (GOLD analysis project Ga0182008, IMG submission 120482) | Rhizosphere microbial communities from Sorghum bicolor, Mead, Nebraska, USA - 072115-129_1 metaG | ecosystem: Host-associated > Plants > Roots > Rhizosphere | place: USA: Nebraska...
GTGACGCGGTCCAGGACGACGGCCAGCAGCACGATCGGGATGCCGGCCGCGAGGGCCGCGCCCACGTCGACCGAGGCGAGGGCCTGGTAGACGCGGTCACCGAGGCCGGCGGCGCCGATGACGGACGCGATGACCGCCATGGACAGGGCCATCATGATCGTCTGGTTGAGGCCGAGGAGGAGTTCCTTGCGGGCCAGCGGCAGGCGGGCGGTCAGCAGCCGCTGACGGCCGGTGGCGCCGAGCGAGTCGACGGCCTCCAGGACCTCCTTGTCCGCGCCGCGCAGCCCGAGGGAGGTGAGGCGGGCCATCGGCGGGGCGGCGTAGACGACGGTGGCCAGGACGGCCGCGGGCACGCCGATGCCGAAGACCAGCACGACGGGCAGCAGGTAGGCGAAGGCGGGCAGCACCTGCATGGTGTCCAGCACCGGGCGCAGGGCGCGGTCCAGGCGGTCGGACAGCCCGGCGCCCAGGCCCAGCAGCACGCCGACGAACACCGACGCGAGGACGGCCACCACCATCAGGGCGAGCGTCTGCATCGTCGGGACCCACATGCCGAGCAGACCGCAGGCGAGGAACGCCGCCGCGGTGCCGAGGGCCAGTCGCACACCGGCGACCCGCCAGGCCACGAGGGCACCGACCGCGGTCACGCCGGCCCAGCCGGCCGCCAGCAGGACCAGGTAGACGGCGCGTACGGAGACGACGACCGCGTTGCTGACGTAGCCGAAGCCGTACAGGAACAGGGGGTGGCTGTCGCGGTTGTCGATGATCCAGTCGCTGACGTGGGTCAGCGGCTTGGAGAGGTCGACGGTGAGGGCGGCGGGCCAACTGCCGCTGGCCCACCGGGCGTCGGCCAGGGGCACGAGGACGGCGGCGACGAGGGCGAGGAGCAGGAGCTTTTGGACGGCCCGGTGTTTGAGGAGCCCGCCGGGAAGCGTGCGGGGAGCGGACGCGGTGAGCGTTGCCATCAGACGGCCTCCTTCTGCGGCTCCGTTCCGGCGACGACGCCGATGAGCCTTTCGTGGTCGACCACGCCGAGACAGCGTCCGTCCTCGACGACACAGGCCGCCCTGCCGCTACGGGCGACGACCTTGATCGCGTCGGCCACCACATGGTCCGGGGTGAGCGCGTCGGCGTGGTCCGGGCCGCCGCACCCGCCGGGGCGCATGGCCGTACGTACCGTCATCACCTGCTCGCGCGGTACGTCCCGGACGAACTCGCGTACGTAGTCGTCGGCCGGGCTGCCCACGATCTCCTCGGGGGTGCCCAGCTGGACCACCCGGCCGTCGCGCATCAGGGCGATGCGGTCGCCCAGCTTCAGGGCCTCGCTCAGGTCATGGGTGATGAAGACCATCGTGCGGCCCTCCTCGCGGTGCAGACGGACGACCTCCTCCTGCATGTCCCGGCGGATGAGGGGGTCGAGGGCGCTGAACGGCTCGTCGAAGAGGAGGACTTCGGGATCGACCGCCAACGCCCGTGCAAGGCCGACGCGTTGGCGCTGGCCGCCGGACAGCTGGGCGGGGCGGCGCTGTTCCATGCCCTCCAGGCCGACCTTGGTGACGACCTCGGCCGCACGCCTGCGCCGCTCCGCCCTGCTCACGCCCTGGATCTCCAGGCCGTAGGCCACGTTGTCGAGGACCGTGCGGTGCGGGAGGAGGCCGAAGTGCTGGAAGACCATCGCGACGCGGTGGCGGCGCAGTTCGCGCAGTCGGGAGCGGTCCATGGCGCGGACGTCCTCGCCGTCGATGGCGATGGCGCCCGCGGTGGGCTCGATGAGCCGGGTGAGACAGCGGACGAGGGTGGACTTGCCCGAGCCGGACAGGCCCATCACCACGAAGACCTCGCCCTTGCGCACATCGAAGGAGACGTCCCGGACGGCGGCCGTGCAGCCCGTGCGGGAGCGGAGTTCGGCGGGTTCGAGGGCGGTCAGCTCGGGGTCGGCGGGGACGGTGTCGGCCTTGGGGCCGAACACCTTCCACAGGCCGTCGACAGCGAAGACGGGCTCGGTCATCACACACCACTTCCGATCAGGTCGACCGCCTTCTCACCGACCATGAGCACCCCGATCATCGGGTTCACGGCGGTCATGGTGGGGAACACGGAGGCGTCCGCGATCCGGATGCGGTCCAGGCCGCGAATCGTCAACTCCGGGTCCACTACGGCCAGTTCGTCGTCCCCCGCTCCCATACGGCAGGTGCCCGCCGGGTGGTACACGGTGTGCGCGACGCTGCGGGCGTACTCGCTCAGCTCCTCGTCGCCGGTGATGTCCGGCCCCGGGCACACCTCGCGCTTCAGCCAGCCGGCCAGCGGTTCGGTCCGTGCGATCTCGCGGGCGACACGGATGCCGTCGACGAGGGTGCGGGCGTCGTAGTCGTCCTCGTCGGTGAAGTAGCGGAAGTCGAGGGCCGGTTTGACGGACGGGTCGGCGCTGGTGAGGTACAGCCGGCCGCGGCTCTTCGGCTTGGGGATGTTGGGGGTCATCGAGACGCCGTACGCGGGCCGTTCGTAGCCCAGGCGCTCCGGGTTGTCCGTGAACGGCACCTGGTAGAAGTGGAACATCAGGTCCGGGCCCGGGTGTTCGGGGTCGCGGCGGATGAACAGGCCCGCGTCGCTGTCCATAGCGGAGTTCTCGGGGATGGGTCCGTCGGTCTCCCAGACGATCACCGACTCGGGGTGGTCGAGGAGGTTCTCGCCGACGCCGGGCAGGTCGTGCGCGACCGGGATGCCGAGCGCGCGGAGGTCCTTCGCCGGTCCGATGCCCGAATGCAGCAGCAGACGCGGGGAGTCGACGGCGCCGGCGCACAGCACGACCTCGCGGCGGGCCCGTATCAGCGCTTCCTCGCCGTCCTTGGTGCGGACGTGGACGCCCTCGGCGCGGGTGCCGTCGAGCTCCAGCCGGTACGCCCAGGTCTCCAGGAGGATCGTCAGGTTGGGGCGTCGGTCCATCACCGGGTGGAGGTAGGCCACCGACGCCGAGGAGCGCTTGTTGTTCTCGGGGTGGTAGGCGAGGTCGAAGAAGCCGACTCCGTCGGTGAACGGCTGCTTGTTGAAGCCCTCGATCCGGGGGACGTCGATCGCTTTCCGGGCCGCGTCGACGAAGTCACGGGCGATGGCGTTCCGGTCCTTCTCGTCGACCGGCACGATGTTGTTCTTCAGCCGGGCGTAGTACGCCTCCATCGGCACCGCGCCCCAGCCCTTGGCGCCCGCCTCCTCCCACTCGTCCCAGTCGGAGGGCAGCGGCTTGAAGGCGATGAGGGTGTTGTGGGAGGAACAGCCGCCGAGGACACGGGCGCGGCTGTGCCGGATGTGGGAGTTGCCGCGTGGCTGCTCGGTGATGGGGTAGTCGTAGTCGAGCTCGCCGCCGAGCAGGCCCATCCAGCGGCGCAGGGTCAGCACGTCCTCGCGGCCGACGTCGCTGGGGCCGCCCTCGATGACGGCGACGGTGGTGTCGGGGTTCTCGGTGAGGCGGGCGGCGATGACCGAGCCGGCCGTGCCGCCGCCGATGACGACGTAGTCGTAGGTATGGGGGTTCTCGGGCATGGGGAGGGTGCTCCAAGGTGCGTGACGCGTAAGGGAGTCGGGGAGTCGAGGGGGCTCAGCCCGCGAGTTCAGCCCGCGAACCAGCGGACCGGCCGCGGGGCCAGGTTCTGGTAGATGTGCTTGGTCTCGCGGTACTCGGCGAGGCCGGCGGGGCCCAGCTCCCGGCCCACCCCGCTCTTGCCGAAGCCGCCCCACTCCGCCTGGGGGAGGTAGGGGTGGAAGTCGTTGATCCAGACGGTGCCGTGGCGCAGCCGTCCCGCGACCCGGCGGGCGCGCCCGGCGTCGGCGGTCCAGACGGCGCCGGCGAGGCCGTACTCGGTGTCGTTGGCCAGCGCCACGGCCTCGTCCTCGGTGCGGAAGGTCTCGACGGTGAGGACCGGCCCGAAGACCTCCTCGCGTACGACACTCATCTCGCGGTGGCACTGGTCGAGGACGGTCGGTTCGTAGAAGAAGCCGGTGGCGGGGCGTTCCGGCGCCGGCTCCGGGCGTCGGCCGCCCGAGCGCAGCACCGCGCCCTCGGCGAGGGCCGAGGCGACGTGGTTCTCGACCTTGGCGCGCTGCTGCTCGGAGACGAGCGGACCGCACTCGACGCCGTCCTCGGTGCCGCGGCCGAGGCGGATCCGGCTTGCCCGGCGGGCGAGTTCGGCGACGAAGCGCTCGCGCAGCGGCTCCTCGACGATGAGCCGGGCGCCGGCCGAGCAGACCTGGCCGCTGTGGATGAAGGCGGCGTTGAGGGCCTGGTCGACGGCGGTGTCGAAGCCCTCCTCGGTGGCGCAGGCGTCGGCGAAGACGACGTTGGGGTTCTTGCCGCCGAGTTCCAGGGCGACCTTCTTGACGGTGGGGGCGGCGGCCTGGGCGACCTTGGTGCCGCTGACCAGGCCGCCGGTGAAGGAGACCAGGTCGACGTCCGGGTGCTCGGCGAGCCGGGCGCCGACCGAGTGGCCGGGGCCGGTGACGACGCCCGCGACACCCGAGGGCAGTCCGGCCTCGGTGAGCAGGTCGATGAGGGCGACCGTGGTGAGCGGGGTGATCTCACTGGGCTTGACGACGAAGGTGTTGCCGGCGGCCAGGGCGGGTGCGATCTTCCAACTGGCCTGGAGGAGCGGGTAGTTCCAGGGCGTGATCAGCGCACAGACCCCCACCGGCTCATGGCCGACGACGCTGTGGACGTCGGCCGAGCCGGCATCGACGACCCGGCCCGGAGCCTCCGCGACCACCAGGTCGGCGAAGTAGCGGAAGGCGTCGGCGACACAGTCGATGTCGACCCGCCCCTCCTCCACGGTCTTGCCGGCGTCCCGGCTCTCCAGTCGGCCGAGTCGTTCGCGGTCGCGTACGAGAAGATCGGCGACGCGGCGCAGTACGGCGGCGCGTTCGGCGACCGGCGTGCGCGGCCAGTCGCCGTGGTCGAAGGCGTGGCGGGCGGCGGCGACCGCCAGGTCCGCGTCCTTCTCGTCGCCTTCCGCGACCAGAGCGAAGGCCTGGCCGTCGGCGGGGTCGAGGATCTCGCGCGTGCCTCCGGAGAAGGCCTCTCGCCATTCTCCGGACACGTGGATGGTCGCCTGCGCGTCGAGCCCCGGGGCCGCTTCTGCTCTGTCCGACATGATCCGTGTTGCCTTCCGTTCCTGTCTCGCGCCTGTGTGTGACACGGGTGTCACTCACGAGGACCGTGAGCGCATGCCCCCCGCCCTTGATTGCATGCGCAATCAGGGGTGGAAAGTGCGCTGCGTCACTGGACATGCGGGCAAATCGTCCGAAATCTACGCTGGGGATGACGCGGATCGTGGAGGTGACCGCCATGGCCGGCAGAGCGGTGGGGCCGAGGGGGCTTGTCTGTGCGGTCGCGAGCGCGGGGATCGTCCTCACGCCTGTCGTCACACCCGTCCTCGCGCCCGTTTTCGTTCCCGTTCTCGTTCCCGCGCTCGCCGTGGCGGACGACGGAGGTGGTCCCTCGGCGCAGCAGCTGGCGCAGGAGGCGAAGAAGAACCTCCTCGACGCCAAGTCCGTCCGGCTGAAGCTGACGGACCGCGGTGCGGCGACCGCCGCGAGCAGGACGCAGCCGGTCTTCATGGACCTCGCCCTGGACCGGGACGGGAACTGCGCCGGAACCATGCGGATGGCCGCGAAGGGCGGCTCGGTCGAGCTGATCAAACGGGGTGACCAGGTGTGGATGAAGCCGGACACCGCGTTCTGGAAGGCGCAGGTGCCCGGGAGCCAGGGCGCCGCGGTGGCCGAGCTGTTCAAGAACCGCTACATCCACGGCTCGACGAAGGACGCGCTGCTCAAGGGGCTGGCCGACACCTGTGACCTGTCCGCCTTCCAGAAGCAGGTCGACACCGGATCGTCCTCGCACGACAAAACGCTGAAGAAGGGCGCGGAGACGACGGTCGACGGCACGAAGGTCGTACCGCTGAAGGGCACGGAGGGCGGCAGACAGTCGGTCCTCTACGTCACCTCGAAGCCCCCGCACCTGCTGGTACGGGCGGCACAGCGGGGCGGCGGCACCGACATGACGCTGGGCTTCTCGGACTACGGCAAACCGGTGCCGTCCAAGACGCCGCCCGCGAGCCAGTCGGTGGACATCGGGAAGTTCCAGCAGGAGTTGCAGAACACCTGAGGCGCGTCAGCCATCAGCCGTCAGCCCTCAGTCGATGCCGGGGTCGGGGGCGGAGTCGGGGTCGGGGGCGGGGTCGCAGGTGGTGTCCGGCGGGCAGAACCAGTCCAACGCCGTGGTGAGGTAGCCGAGTTCGTCCTCGCTGCCGTCGGACTCGGGGCCGTAGGAGGCGATGGCGTAGATCTTGCCGTCCGGGGCGACGAAGCGTTCGTCGTAGACGTGCCAGGTGCCGACGTCGGGTTCACCGCTGATGGAGCCGACCAGGTACTCCAGCCGGGAACCGGTGAACCGGCCGTCGTCCAGGTTCTGCAGGTCGAGCTCCTGGAAGCTTGCGGGCTTGGCCGTGTCGGCGGAGAGGTAGAGCTCGAAGGAGGCGTCCGGGGACTCCTCCTGCACCTGATAGATCTGCAGCCTGTGCTCACGGTCGCCGCTGCGGTAGTCGACGATGTCCATCCCGTACGACGACGCCCGGGTGGACCGGGTCCACCCCTCGGGGACCGCGATCCGGAACCCTTCCCCGTCGTTGCGCAGCTCGTATCCGTCGGGTGGGGCGGAGACGGTGGGCGAGGGTACGGGCGTGTCCTCGACGTGCGGCGACGAGGTGTCGCTCGGCTGCGGGGCCGAGGCACTGGCGGAGGACCCAGCGGCGACGGGCCGCTTGCCGTCGTCCCCGCCCTTCCCGACGACCAACGTCAACACGAGACTCGCGGCGACCCCGACGACGGCGGCCCCGACAATCACGGACCAGACGACCCGACGCCCGGGCCCGGTACGGGCGTCGGAAGCGGAGCCGACACCAACAGCAGGCCACTCGGCACCACTGGACCAGCCGGGGGTGGGCCAGTTGGTGGTTGGGGGTGCGGGGGCGTTGCTGGAGGGAGGCCAGGCACCGGCATCCGGACCAGCCGGAGTCTGGCTGGTCGGGGGCCACGCGCCGGCATCCGGACCTTCGGGGGTCTCGATGAGCGGGGGCCAAGCACCGGCATCCGAACCAGCCGGAGTCTTGGTCGACGGGGGCCACGCACCGGCATCCGAACCAGCCGGAGTCTGAGTGGGCGGGGGCCAGGCGCCGGCGTCTGGAGGTGCGGAAGGTGAGCCGGTAGGTGGCCAACTCCCGCCCTGCGCCGCGCCGTCCACCACGGTGCCCCCGGCTCCCGGACCGTGCCAACCACCACTGTCCGCACCGGCATTCGAAGCCGAGGCCCCGTCCGAGCCCCGCCCAGCATCAACACCGGCGTCAACACCGGCGTCAACACCCGCACCGGTGTCTGGAGCGGAGCCCTCTTCGGAGCCCTCTTCGGAGCTCGGGGAGTGGGGCTGGGGAGTGTCCTCCCAGCGTTGGGTGTCCTCGTTCCAGTACCGTTGTCCGCCGGTCACGGCCGTCGCCCCCGTCTCGCCACCCGTCGTCGTACGCTCACGACCCGCTGCCCCCTCCGCCGCTCATCGCGCCCTTCTCACATCCCCAGCAACCCGGCCAGCGCCCCCGCCGAAGCCAGAAACGTCACCAGTGCCTGTGAGTCGGACAGCAGCTCCCGCAGACGTTCCCGGCGGGTCGGCCCGGCCTGGCCGGTGGTGGTGATCTCCTCCTCCGTTTCGGCCAGCGCCTCGCCCAGCGCGGCCGTCTGGTCGGAGGCCCGCACCCGTTGATCCAGGTCGGCCCGCAACTCCCGTACAGCTGTCAGCAGTTGTTCGGTCGCCTCGTCCAACTGGGCGGCCGCGCCGCCGTGGTGGACGTGGTGGCTCTCGGCATGGGCCTGGCTGCCGAAGGCGACCGTGCTGTTGCCCGAGATGTTGCCGATGTTGACCCTCGGTTCCTCACTGGCCACTGTCGGCTCCCTTCTGTGGCGCACCGCCCGAGTGATGGGTGGAGGAGGCGGACGCGCCGTCGCCGAACGCGACGGTGGCGTTGCCGTCGATCCGGTCGATGTGCACGTCGCCGTTGCTGATGTTCACGACCTTCTGCACGAACTCACCGGTCTGGTAACCGCATTCGGCGAGTGCCGCCCGTACACCGTTCGCCACCCGGTCCTGCACGCTCCGCAGGTAACGCACCGCGTCCATCTCCTGGAACTGGGAGCCTCTGGGCATCGAGCCCAACTCCCGCACGGACAGGGACGGTCCGTCCGGCAGCGCGCCCGCGTACCCGCCGGTCAGCAGCCGCCAGACGTACACGACACCCCGGCCCAGCCGGGCCAGCGACCGTCCCGCCGACCCCGGCACCAGCACCAGCGCCCCGGCGGCCTTCCCGAGCACGTTGTTGTGCCGGAACCGGTGCGCCGTACGGTCGGCGTCCTTGAAGTCCGCCCGCACCGGCGTCAGTACATGCGGCGCGACCTCCAGCATCAGCATCCGGCCCTGGGTGTGGATGCGCACGAACACCGTGACGACCAGCTCCTCCTCCCAGCCGCCGACCCGGATGCGCAGGAAGTGCCGCCGCTTCTCGGCCCCCTCCTCCACCGCCCGGGCGCGATGGTCCTCGAAGGCCTGCGGGGTGAACGGCGCCCGGTCCCGGGTGAGCAGCCCCTCGGCCGGCAGGAACACGCACTCGTCGATCTCCAGCCGGCGCAGCCGGTCGCGCACCGCCGGACCCGCGTACTCGGCGGGCACCCGGAGCTGTTCCAGCAGCGGACGGACCTTCTCCAGCACCGTACGGTTGCTGAGCGGCCGCTGCCGCTCCTGTTCGTCCGGCTTCAGCTCCACCGCCAGCACCCAGGTGTTGTACGCCGCCCCGGCCCCGCAGAACGGGTCCGCCTCGTTGTACATGATCAGCGGCGCGTGCTGCTCCAGCCGGATGCGCTGCTTGAGCCGCTGGAAGCGCGCGTTCTCGGCCCGCTCCGCCGGGTCGCTCGCGACGTCCGGGAAGCGCTGCGGGGAGAGCTCGGCGGCCAGCGCGCGGCTGAACTGGTTGCGCTGGACGTACACACACCAGCCGAGCAGCGCGAGAACTCCGAGCGTGAGCCAGGCCTGCCACGGCTTGATCACATCGGCGAGGCCGCTGGGCGTGAGCGCGTCGGTGAAGCTGGTCGAGTCCGAGTAGCCGTATCCGTAGTCGGAGCCGTACGACCCGTACGACCCGTAGGAGGGGCTGTCGTCCGAGCCGACGCCGAACGCGGCGAGGACGACGAGCACCAGCACCGTCGCGAAGAACACCCGGCCCCACCAGCGCACGAGGAACGCGGCGACACGGCGGTACAGCGGCGGTCGCTCCGCGCGCCCCCTGATCCACGGAGCGAGGGCGAGCAGCACGCTCGGCCACAGGAAGAAGAACAGCAGGCCCGCGCTCAGGACCGTGCCGACGATCCACAGGCCGATGATCGCCCCGGCCCAGAGCAGCTCGAGCCGCCGGGCGCGCAGGGCGTGGGCCAGGACTCGGGCGGCGTCGAAGCCGAGCGAGGGCGCCACGATCCGCTGCTCGTTGAGGTGCAGCTCCTCGATGACGCGCTCGCGGTAACCGGAATCCAGATAGGTGCCCGCGCACAGCAGCCGGGTCGCCTCGCTGGCGTGGGGTGGAGTGGGTGGGGCCGGCGGAGGCCCCGCGGGCGCGGCCGGCTGCGGTTGCTGTGGCACGTACGCGGTGCTCACGCGAATCCCCCGATGCGTGTGATGAGCGTTGTCAGACGTTCAGTTGACAAACCATCAGCATAGGGGGACAGGTGGGACGGGGGAAGCGGAATAGCCAGCGGGCACCGAAGGAGGCACCGAGGGGTGGACCCGTACGACACCTTTGACTAAAGTCAAAGAAATATGGGACCAGTGAACACGGCAGCGATGAGCACGGCGCCCGTGCCGGACGAGCACGTCGCCGCCCTCCGCCGCTTCAACCGCTACTTCACGCGCCGTATCGGCGTGCTGGACGACCACTACCTCGGCCAGGACCGCCCCCTCGGCGAGGCCCGGCTGCTGTTCGAGGTCGCCGGGAGCCCCGGCGGGGTCTCGCTGCGGGACCTCAGGAGCCGGCTCGGTCTGGACGCGGGATATCTGAGCCGGATGACCAAGGCACTGCAGGCCCAGGGCATGGTCCGGGTCTCCGTCCACCCGGACGACAGCCGTCTGCGCATGATCGAGCCGACGGACGCCGGCCGCGTCGAGGTCGAGGAGCAGAACCGCCGCGCCGACGCCCTCGCGGCCGGCCTCCTGGACACCCTCACCCCCGACCAGCGCACCCGGCTCATCGAGGCGATGGCCACCTCCCAACGCCTGCTCCGTCTCGCCGCCATCACCGTCACCCTGGTCGACGGCGCCTCCCCGGACGCCCGCGCCTGCCTCGACGCCTACGCGGCCGACATCGACGCCCGCTTCCCGGAGGGCTTCGACAAGTCGGACCTGGTGACCCCGGCGGAGGTCTCCGGCCGGGCAGGCGCGTTCTTCGTCGCCCACGAGGAGAGCCACCCGGTCGGCTGCGGCGCCCTGCGCACCCTGGAGCCGGGAGTGGGAGAGATCAAACACGTCTGGGTCCACCCGGCCGCCCGTCGCCTGGGCCTGGCCCGCCGCATCCTGACCGCCCTGGAGACGGAAGCGGCGACCCGTGGCCTGACGGTCGTCCGCCTGGACACCCACGCCACCCTGACCGAGGCCCAGGCGATGTACCGCGCCTCCGGCTACAGGGAGATCCCGGCCTACGTGGACCACGTATACGCCAGCCACTGGTTCGAGAAGCGGCTCCGCGCAACGCCCTGAACGCCCTGAACATCCTGAACATCCTGAACGTCCTGAAGGCGGTAGCGAATCCTGCGGGCTGCTACCCGCAGGCGGTGCCCGTCGGGCAGAAGTACCGGACCGCCATCCGCAGCGGCGCCCGCACCTGTTCGGGGTCGAGGCTCACGGGACCGCTGGAGCGGATCGCGTAGAGCGTGCCGTCGGCGGCCTCGAAGCGGTGGTCGATGACCTGGCGGGCGCCCTTCTTCTTGTCGTCGTAGCGGTACGACAGCTCGGCCCAGGTGTCGCCGTGGTCCCGCTCGACGACCTGGAAGCCCGGCTGCTGGGCGAAGCCGTAGCCGGGGGCGGTCTCGGCGAGGGTCAGGGAGTCGTACGGCGTGGGCTCGGTGACCTCGAAGATCTGCAACTGCCGCCCGTCCGACGGGGAGTCGTAGTAGACGATCGGCGCGAGCTTGCCCTGCTCCTCCCGGCGCGACCAGCCCTGCGGGACGTCGATCGAGTAGCCGACGGGGTCCGAGGCGCGGCGGTAGCCGGCGGACGGGGAGTTGAGGAGCGAGGCCGAAGGGGACGCGGTGGCCGTGTCCGACGGGGTGCTCGACCCGGACGGACTCGACGCGGGCGGACTCGACACGGGCGGACTCGACAAGGTGGAGGCGGAGACGGCGCCGCCCGTGCCGCCGGTCACGGGACCGGCTCCGGTCCCCGTCCCATGGCCCCGAATGAGATACCAGGTCCCCGCACCGGCCCCCACCCCCACCACAACGGTGAGCACGGCAGCAGCGACCAGCCGCCCGACGTGACGCCGAGGGGCGGGCGGTGTGTGAGCGGCGGTGGTGTACGGCGGTGCGCCGTGCGGCGGCACACCATGCGAGGCGTACGCGGCACCGGCCGACTCCGGGTAACCAGACGGCACCGAACCGGCCCCCGGTGGGGGCGGCACCCACGCCGGGGGCAGCGTGCCACCGGTCTGCGTCGGCGCCGAGGCCCAGGCCGGCGGTGTCCCTGTACCGGCCGGGGCGTCAGGCGCGGTACCGCCTGCCGAAGCTGACGGTGTGTTGCCACCGCCCCCGGCCGAAGCAGCCTGCGTGCCGTCGTCAGTCGTAGCGGGCGGTGTGGGGTGGTCGTCAGGTGGGGCCGTTGGGGTGTCGGCGTCGCCGAAGCCGGGGGGTGGCCATACCCCCGGCCCGCCGCCGGCCGCCTGCGTGGGGGCCGACGCCCACGGCGGTGTCGTATCGCCGTTCGGGTCGGACCACGCGGCCCGGCCTCTCTCCTCGCTCGGTTCGCGGTCCGGGTCGGAGCCCGGTGCCGCGTCGTACTCGTCCCATCCGCTCATCGCGAACCCCCCGAAATCATCCCTGGTGGGCATCGCTTCCGACGGTAGCGGTGAAAACGGGCACGGGCCCTGTTCCGGCGGAAACCGGAACAGGGCCCGTGCAGGCTCGTGACGAAACCCGGAAGCGTCAGATGAGGCCCAGGGAACGGACCGCCTCGCGCTCCTCCTCGAGCTCCTTGACGGAGGCGTCGATACGGGCGCGGGAGAACTCGTTGATGTCCAGGCCCTGGACGATCTCGTACTGCCCGTCCTTGGTGGTGACCGGGAAGGAGGAGATCAGGCCCTCCGGGACGCCGTAGGAGCCGTCCGACGGGATGCCCATGGAGGTCCATTCGCCGTCCGCGGTGCCGTTGACCCAGGTGTGGACGTGGTCGATCGCGGCGTTGGCGGCGGACGCGGCGGAGGACGCGCCACGGGCCTCGATGATGGCGGCGCCGCGCTTGGCGACCGTCGGGATGAAGTCCTCGGCCAGCCACTTCTCGTCGTTGACGACCTCAGCCGCGTTCTTCCCGGCGACCGTGGCGTGGAAGATGTCGGGGTACTGGGTGGCGGAGTGGTTGCCCCAGATGGTCAGGCGCTTGATGTCGGCGACCGTGCTGCCCGTCTTCTTCGCGAGCTGGGTCAGCGCGCGGTTGTGGTCGAGCCGGGTCATCGCGGTGAAGCGCTCGGCCGGTACGTCCGGCGCGGCGGCCTGGGCGATCAGCGCGTTGGTGTTGGCCGGGTTGCCGACGACGAGGACCTTGATGTCGTCCGCGGCGTGGTCGTTGATGGCCTTGCCCTGCGGCTTGAAGATGCCGCCGTTGGCGGAGAGCAGGTCACCGCGCTCCATGCCCTTGGTGCGGGGGCGGGCGCCGACGAGGAGGGCCACGTTCGCGCCGTCGAAGGCGACGTTCGGGTCGTCGGTGATGTCGATGCCCTGGAGCAGCGGGAACGCGCAGTCGTCGAGCTCCATGGCCGTGCCCTCGGCGGCCTTCAGCGCGGGCGTGATCTCCAGGAGGCGCAGCTTGACCGGCACGTCCGCGCCGAGCAGCTGGCCGGAGGCGATGCGGAAGAGGAGGGCGTAACCGATCTGGCCGGCCGCGCCGGTGACGGTGACGTTCACGGGAGTGCGGGTCATGGCGTTCTCCGTAGGACAGCTGGCGGTGGTGTCGTCCGGGTGGGACGTACAAATGATCGATCTCTTGGTATCAAGAGAGATCCACCGGCCAGGCTATCGCGCATCCGTGATCCCGCACCGCCGGGGCCATGTGGCCCACCCCACAGAATGAGGCGGTACGGAAAAACAGGACGGGAAAGCAGGACGGGCAGGCAGGACGGGCAGGCGGTTGGGGAAGGCGGTGGTACGGGAAAGCCGCACAGAAAAAATGAGGGCGGCAGGAATGCCCGCCCTCATCCCGGGCACGCGAACCGTACCCCCACGGGAGTCCGGCACGGTCGGTCCCCCCATCGGCGGCCGCCCCGTTCCCCCCTCTCCCGGACCGGGCGGCCGCCCCCCTTGTCTCCCGTCCCGTCTCCCGTCCTGTCTCAGTCTCGTTGTCTCCAGTCGCCTACTGGGTGCAGCCCTTCACACCGGTCGCCAGCGTCGCGCAGGCCTTGGCCTCGCCGGCGTCCTTGACGGCGACCATCGGCGTGTACGCGATGGTGTCGCCGGCCTGGGTGATGCTGTCGTTCTCCTTGGCCTTGCCCGCGGTGACCTGCACGCTGTCACCCTGGGCGGCCGCGGTGATACGGCCCCACGCGGCACCGCAGGTCTTGCTGTAGCGGACCTCGACGGTGACCGTGCCGACGACGGCGGTCTTGGCGGTGGTCACGGACGCGGTGTCCTTGGTGCAGCCCATCGCCTCCGCGTCCTTGCCGGTGCAGGAGGCGCCCGCGCACTTCACCCCGGCCGGGAGGTCGGCGGAGCTGACCGAGGGCGACGGCGAGGCCTTCGCGTCCCCGTTCTTCTTGCCGCTGCCGGTCAGGTAGAACACGGCCGCTATGACGACCAGTACGCCGACGACACCCGCGAGGAACATCGTCAGCCGCCGCCTGCCGTTGCCGGAGGTACCGGTGCCGCCCGGCTGCGGCCCCTCCGGGGTTTCGCCGTACGGGCCCGGTGCCTGGGGGGTCCAGCCGGACCCCTCGGGGGCGGGCTCCGGCGGCTGGGCCGCACCCGGTGCCGGTGCCCCGTCCACGGGCGGGCGCCCGCCGCGCGGGGGCCCCTGGTAGCCGGCCACCCCCCAGGAGTTGGCGCCCGACGAACTCCCGGAGGAACCCGACGGCTTCGGGGAGTCCTCCGGCTCCCGGGCGCCCGGCGACCGCAGTACGTCCGGCGACCGCAGTATGTCCGGCGACCGCAGTACGTCCGGCGCCTGCCTGCCTTCCGACGAGGTCGGCTGGGGCGGCACGGTCGGTGCCACTCCGGCCGGTCCCGCGATCCCCGGCGTCGCCGTCGCGCTGCCGGATCTGCGGGCCGTGTTGGCCGCCTTGGCGTTGGTCTTCTTGGCGCCCGCGGGGGCCGGCCCGAACTCCCCGAGCGCGGCCCGCGCCTGGGAGATCCGGATGGCCTCCATGGTCATGTCGTGGCGCATCTCCGAACGGCTCCAGGCCCGTTCGGCCAGCTCCCACATGGTCGTCAGATGGATCGGGTTGGTACCGGTCACCTCGGCCAGCGCCACGATCGCGCCCTTGGGCGCGAGCAGCCGACCGTTCAGATACCGCTCCCAGGACGTCTTGCTGTAGCCCGTGCGGTCGGCCACCGACGCGATGCTCAGACCGCTGCGGTCCACGAGCCGCCGCAACTGGCTCGCGAACTCCCTGATCTGCGGATCGAGTTCGTCCGGCAAGGCCCTCCAACGAGGCATGCTTCCCTCTCTTCCCCCCGGTTGGTGCTGTTTGCGCTCCCGTGCGCAGAGCTTGGAGCCCCGAGCCGAGCCCCTTCTGGCTACCCAATGGGATGCGCTCATTCAGGAGCTCAGTTCCCGGAGTGGGGGCGCACGGGTGCATCCAGTGTCCCACCGGTGCCCCCACCCCACCGCCCCGGCCGGGACCCGCTCAAGCTACCCCCTAGATCGAACAACTCTGTGTCAAGTTCGCTAACTCGTCGATACATCGCCACGGGAGACACACACGGACAACCCCACCCGACACGGATGTATTCACCCCTCGCAGGGGCATCTCACCCGAGGACGACGGCGCCGACGACCGCGATCAGAAGCATCAGCAGAAGCAGGAGTACGGCGTAGAGCAGCAGCCGTCCGCCGGGCCGGCGGTCGTCGCGCTTCTCCTCGGGGGTGTCCCACCAGGGCAGGGTCGGATCGTCCTCGTACTCGCCGCCCCGGCCGCTCTCGTCCGCCGGTCTGGCCGGGCGGGGCCAGACCTGGACGGCCAACTCCCAGCGCACTCCGAAGCGTTCGGCCTCCGGGCCGTCGATGCCCGCTATCCGGCACAGGGCGGCGACGGCCTGCCGGGGCGGGGGCTGGGTGGCGTTGAGATAGCGGTGCCAGGAGGACTTGCTGTACGCGGTGCGGGCGCCGAGCGCGACGAGACTGAGCCCCGTACGGTCCTTGAGGAGCCGCAGCTGCTCCACGAAGTGCCGTACCTCCGACGGCAGATCGTCCGGCAGCGGCTGCCAGCCGCCCATCGCACACCTCCAGCGTTCACCCGGTCCGATCAGGGGACGATGCCGACCGGCCGATGGTTCCCGGGTCGCGGAACGGTCACTTCCGTGCCACAGCGCTCTGACAGCCGTTGAACAGCCGCTTCACGGTGCAGGAAGGTTGTCGGGCGAGGGCCCGTCCTTGCTCGGGGGAGAGGACGGGCCCTCGCCGCGCGCGGTTCCGGGACCGGCTTCAGCTGCTGCTCACCGTGTAGTGCAGCGTGTCCTTCAGGAACGGGATCTGCAGCCAGGGGTGGGGTTGCACCATCATCGCCAGCAGAACGATCACCACACCGAGGCCGCCGTAGGTGACGATGTCCGTGAAGCGGGAGCGTACGGCGAGCATGCCGACGTCGGGCAGCACCCAGCGCAGGACCGCTCCGGCCACCAGGGCGACCCCGATCAGCAGGGTGCCGATCCGGAAGGCGTCCAGCGCGGTCAGCAGCAGCCCGAGGGCGACCACGGCGAGCACGACGAGGATCGGCCACTGCCGGGCCGGCGCGGGCGCGTCCCCGGGCGCGGCCCGCCCACCGCCCTCCGGCCGTGCGGTGTCCCGGGTGAACAGCGGAAACCGCCGGGTCACCCGCCGGGGAACCCCCTCGGCATCCGGCGCGCTGATCGCGTCCCGCACGGTCACCTCGGCCTGCGCCTCGGGGTCGGGCACATCGCCCTCGGGCTCCGCCGTCCCACGCCGGACACCGACACCGTTCGCCTCGGAGCCGGAGACTCGCGCCTCCCGGCTGACGCCGTTCACCTCGCGCCCCGCCTCCTTCCCCGCACGCCCGGCGGCCTCCGCCTCACGCCCGGAATCCCGCGCCGCCCCGCCCTCGGCGGCCCCAGCCCGGCCCCCGGCGTCACGCGCGTCGCTCCCGGCCGACTCGGCCGGGTGCCCGGCCGTCCCGGGCTCCCGCCGGCTGCCCTGTGCCGCGCGGCCGGAATCCTTCGCCTCAGGCGCCTCAGGCGACACTGCGCTCGGCCGCCTCGACCACGTTGACGAGCAGCTGGGCGCGGGTCATCGGGCCCACACCGCCGGGGTTCGGGGAGATCCATCCGGCCACCTCGGCGACGCCGGGGTGGACATCGCCGACGATCTTGCCCTCGGCGCTGCGGGAGACCCCGACGTCGAGGACGGCGGCGCCCGGCTTGACGTCCTCGGGCCGGATCAGATGGGCGGAGCCGGCCGCGGCGACGATGATGTCCGCGCGCTTGAGGTGGGCCGAGAGATCGCGCGTGCCGGTGTGGCACTGGGTCACGGTCGCGTTCTCGCTGCGACGGGTGAGGAGGAGGGGCATCGGACGGCCGATGGTGACGCCCCGGCCGACGACCACGACCTCCGCGCCCTTGATCTCGACGCCGTAGCGGCGCAGGAGGGTGAGGACGCCGTTCGGGGTGCAGGGCAGCGGGGCCGGCTCGTTGAGGACGAGACGGCCGAGGTTCATCGGGTGGAGGCCGTCCGCGTCCTTGTCCGGGTCCATCAGCTCCAGGATGCGGTTCTCGTCGATGCCCTTGGGCAGCGGCAGCTGGACGATGTAACCGGTGCACGCGGGATCGTCGTTGAGCTCCCGGACGACCGCCTCGATCTCCTCCTGCGTCGCCGTCTCCGGCAGCTCGCGCTGGATGGAGGCGATGCCCACCTCCGCGCAGTCCCGGTGCTTGCCGGCGACGTACTTCTGGCTGCCGGGGTCGGTCCCGACGAGGATCGTGCCGAGGCCGGGCGTGACGCCCTTCTCCTTCAGCGCCGCCACGCGGGCGGTCAGATCGGACTTGATCGCGGCTGCGGTGGCCTTGCCATCGAGAATCTGGGCGGTCATGACCCCATCCTCGCGGATGACCGCCCCCCGGTTCCAATCCGGGTGCCACCGGCCGTGCCGCCCGTCGCATACCGCCATGATCAGCCACATTGCACTTGCACAACACATGCGAATTGCCACTGGACAAGCCGCTTGGGGGTGAAGAACGATGAACGGCGCAGTATTGCGGTTCGTGTTCGGGGGGCAAACCGCTCACATCATGTGATTCCTCCGCGCCATCCGCTTCGTCCCCGCATGTCGCAACGGAGGAATACCGGCCATGAGTTTCGGCTCGCCCAACAACCCCTACGGCCAGCAGCCGCCGCAGAATCCCCAGCAGCCGCCTCAGGGCTACGGCTACCCGCAGCAGCCCGCGGGCCAGCCCGGTTACGGCTATCCGCAGCAGCCCCCGCAGGGCGTCCCGCCGCAGCAGGGCTACGGCTACCCCCAGCAGGGCTACCCGCAGCAGCCCGGTTACCCCCAGCAGGGCGGCTACCCGCAGCAGGGCGGTTACCCCGGCGGCCCGATGCCGAACGTCGCCTCGATGGGCCGCCGCTTCGGCGCCCGCGTGATCGACGGACTGATCCTCAGCGCGGTGTACTTCGTCCTCACCTTCGCCGGTATCGCGGGCGCCGCGAACTCGATCAACGACTGCGACCCGAACTCCGCCGACTACACCACCTGCGTCAACAGCGCGGGCGCGGACTTCGCGGCCAAGTTCGGCGCGGTGTTCGGGGCCCTCGCACTGCTCAGCCTCCTCTACGAGTGGCTGATGGTCGGTCTCGTCGGCGCCACCCTCGGCAAGATGGCCGTGGGCATCCGCGTGGTGAAGGCGGACACCGGCCAGAAGCCCGGTCTGGGCTCGGCGTTCATCCGCTGGATCATCCCCCAGGTCGGCGCCCTCGCCTGCGGTATCGGCACGCTCCTGGTCTACCTGTCCCCGTTCTGGGACAAGTCCGGCCGCCAGCAGGGCTGGCACGACAAGGCCGCCGGCACGATGGTCATCGCCAACTGAGCCGTTCTTCTGCGCGGTTCGCGCCACCCATGCCAAGGGCCGTGTCCCACCCGTCCGAGGGGGACACGGCCCTGGTGCGTCCCGCGCCACGGCAGTTGACCCGGTACGGCCGGTGCCGGGGTCGGCCCCTGCTAACCTCGCGCCTGGAAAAGGCAGTTGAGGCACCGCGCTACTCGGGGGAAGGCATGGCGGACCAGCGACCGGGACCGCCGGGACCCCCGGCGTCCGGGGAAGTCGCGTTGCGGCAGACGGGGGCGGCTCCGCTCAGGTCCAACGATCCGACGCTCGTCGGCCCCTACATACCCCTGGGCCTGCTCGGCAGCGGCGGCATGGGCAAGGTGTACCTCGCCCGGCGCGCCGACGGGCAGCCCGGGCTCGCCGCCGTGAAGGTCATCAGGCCCGAGTACGCCGAGGACGCCGACTTCCGGCGGCGCTTCGACCGGGAGGCCACCGTGCACGCCCGGATCGGGGCGCCGTACACACCGGAGTTGTGGGGCACCGGCTTCGAGCCGGAGAACGACCTGCTGTGGATGGCCACGGAGTACCTGCCCGGCCTCAACCTCTCCGACGCCGTGAAGGAGTGCGGCGTACTGGACCAGGCCGGGGCGTGGCGGCTGGTGGACGGCCTCGGCCGGGCACTGACCGCTCTCGCGGACTCCGGGATCGTGCACCGGGACTTCAAGCCGTCCAACGTGATCCTGACCGCGCGGGGCGCGCACGTCATCGACTTCGGTATCGCGCAGGCCGCCGACGCGAGCGCGATCACCAGCACCGGGCACCGGGTCGGCACCCCCGCCTTCATGTCGCCGGAGTACCTGAGGGAGGGCCGCTGCGACACCGCCTCGGACGTGTTCTCGTTCGCCGGCACCGTCGCCCACGCGGTCACCGGCCACGCCCCGTTCGGCGACGGCACCGGCATGGACGTACTGCACCGGGTCGCGTCCGAGGAACCCAGCGCGGAGGTCATCGGCAAGGTCGAGGCGGCCGATCCGGAGCTGGCCGCACTGCTGAGGGCCTGTCTCGCCAAGGACCCCGCCGCACGGCCCACCCCACAGGACCTGGTCGCCCGGGCGGCGGCGCAGCCCCGCGCGACCGCGTGGCAGGAGCCCCTGCACTCCCGGCTCCTGTCCCGCCGTCACGCCCACGACGCCCTGCTCCGCGTCTGCGCCCAGCAGCCGACGGCACCCGCACGCGTCGCGCCCACTCCCACGGTCCGGGTGACGTTCCCCTCCCCCGCCCCCGGCTTCGGCCCGCCGATACCGACCCCGACCCGGCCGACGACTCCCGAACTAGCCAGGAACCGCAGGAAGCCGTACGTCGCCCTGGCCGCGGGGCTCGCCGTGGCCGCCGTGGCGCTGACCGCCTTCCTGCTCACCCGCCCGGACTCCACGACGTCCACCGCGGGATCCGCCTCCCCCACGGCAACGGTCGCGAGCGGCTCGGACACCGCCCCGAATCCGCTCCCCTCGGCCTCCGGTCCATCGGCGCCCAAGGGCGGCACCACGGGCCTGGTCGGCACGGGCACGAGGGCCGGCAAGGGCCAGGGCGCCGACAGCACACCCACGACCCGGCCCGCCACCACCCCCACGGCCCAGGGACCGGGCAAGAACACCCCGAGCCCCGCGCCGACGAAGGCGACGCCCCCGCCCGCCCAGCCCCCATGGCTCACCCAGTGCACGTACTACTCGGGCACCGAGTTGACCGAGCTCGGCGACAAGAACCAGCGCGTGGTCCAGGTGCAGTGCATGCTCACCAAACGCGGCTACAGCGTCGGCAGTTCGGGCGTCGACGGCCAGTTCGGCAAGGACACGGACGCGGCGGTACGCAGGTTCCAGAGCGACAAGGGCCTGGAGGTCGACGGCCAGGTGGGCCCCAACACCTGGGCGGCGCTGCGCAGTTCGACGTAGCGCCGCCCGAGGGCCGGTGTGCGGTGGGGCTCAGTGGAACCAGTGGAA
>Ga0182008_10000918_pt1 | contig 20521 bp, 26 predicted proteins | sample Sormic07211129_1_FD_120482 | JGI IMG/M metagenome (GOLD analysis project Ga0182008, IMG submission 120482) | Rhizosphere microbial communities from Sorghum bicolor, Mead, Nebraska, USA - 072115-129_1 metaG | ecosystem: Host-associated > Plants > Roots > Rhizosphere | place: USA: Nebraska...
GACGACCGTCGTCCCGCTGATCACGGCCTTCTGATCCGGCCACTCCACCTTTTTCAGCTCTGCCCATGACTCCTCGAAGAACCGGAACGGCCCGCCGCGCTCGGTGCGTTCGACCGCTTCACGCCGTGGGCGGCGCTCCGGCTCGTCGCCGCCGCGCGCGGTGCGCGCGGGCGGTGCCGCGGGCGGCGCGCCCGCGCCGGCGAGGGCGGGCTGCTGGGCGCGACGATCGCGCCGTTGCTGACGGCTCGGCCTGGCCATCGCTCGCGGCTAGCGCGTCTCCCGGTGCGCGGTGTGCCGGCCGCACCAGCGGCAGTACTTCTTGAACTCGACGCGGTCGGGCGAGTTCCGCTTCGACTTCTGCGTCTGATAGTTCCGCCGCTTGCACTCCGTGCACGCAAGCGTGATCGCGACCCGTACTCCAGTTGCCATGTCTTCTCTCTACCTCGACGTGAACGCGTTCGAATAGCGCCGGGTGGGCTCGAACCACCGACCTCTGCATTATGAGTGCAGCGCTCTAACCAGCTGAGCTACGGCGCCCGGCAGCGGGCCAGTGTAGCGAAATCCAGCCGGAATCCCCGTAACCCCGGGGCCACCCATCTCCGTTTTCCCCCGGCATTCGACCGCAGAGGAGGACGGAGCGTGAGCGCGAGTTCAGCGAGCCAGGAGCTTGGGGTCACCGGGGGAACGGGCGAGACGATCAAGACCGACATCCCGGCGAGGCTCGACAGGCTGCCGTGGAGCCGCTGGCACTGGACGGTGATCATCGCGCTCGGGATCACCTGGATCCTCGACGGGCTCGAGGTGACGCTCGTCGGCTCGATCTCGGGCGTCCTGACGGACAAGAACACGCTCGCGCTCTCGACGGCGCAGGCGACGGCCGCGGGCTCCTTCTATCTCGCCGGCGCCGTCGGCGGCGCCCTCCTCTTCGGCTATCTGACCGACCGCTACGGCCGGAAGAAGCTCTTCATGGTCACGCTGGGCGTCTACCTGCTCTTCACCGTGGCGACGGCGCTCGCCTGGAACTTCTGGTCGTTCATGATCTTCCGCGTCCTCGCCGGCAGCGGCATCGGCGGGGAGTACTCGGCGATCAACTCCGCGATCGACGAGCTCGTGCCGGCGCGGGTGCGCGGCCGCGTGGCGCTCGCGATCAACAGCTCCTGGTGGCTCGGCACGGCCGCGGCCGCCGGCCTCACCGTCGGCCTCCTGAATTGGTTCTCGGTCAACGTCGGCTGGCGCATCGCCTTCGGGCTCGGCGCCGTGCTCGCGATCGGGATCCTCTTCATCCGCCACATGGTCCCCGAGAGCCCGCGCTGGCTCCTCACGCACGGCCGCGCCGACGAGGCCGAGGAGGTGGCGCAGTTCATCGAGGGCGAGGTGCGGAAAACGCACCCGAACCTGCCGGAGCCCGAGGGGGACGAGCTCGAGATCGAGCAGCGTGAGTCGATCGGCTTCATCGCGATCGCGCGGCACGTGATGAAGGCGTACCCGGAGCGCGGCGTGCTCGGGTTCGCCCTGATGGCCTCGCAGGCGGTGCTCTACAACGCGACGCTCTTCGGGATGGTCTCGATCTACACGACCTTCTTCCACGCCTCGAAGGCGAACGCGCCGCTCTACATCCTTCCGTTCGCAGCCGGGAACCTGCTCGGCCCGTGGATCCTCGGTCCGCTCTTCGACACGGTCGGCCGCAAGATCATGATCTCGGCGACGTACCTTGCCGCGGGCGTCACGCTCGGGATCACGGCCTGGCTGTTCCACAGCGGCTCGCTCTCGGCGGCCACGATGACCGTGTGCTGGTGCGTCTGCTTCTTCTTCGCGTCGGCGGGCGCGTCGGCGGCCTACCTGACCGTCAGCGAGATCTTCCCGATGGAGACGCGCGCGATGGCGATCGCGCTCTTCTACGCCTGTGGGACGGGCGTCGCGATCGCGGCACCGTGGACGTTCGGGAAGCTGATCGAGACCGGCTCCGTCGGCTACGTCACGATCGCGTTCGTGATCGGCGGCGTGATCATGGCCGTCGGCGGCATCGTCGAGATCCTGCTCGGCGTCGAGGCGGCCGGAAAGTCGCTCGAGGCGGTGGCGCGACCGCTGAACGCGGTGCGGCGCCGCGGCGAGGCGACGGCGGCGGCCGCCGGCTGACCTACCGTTTGCCGGGGAGGGCCGCTGCCTGCTCGCGGCGGCCCTCGCGCAGCCACGCGGCGCTGAAGAGGGCGACGAGCATTGCGGCCAGCGGCACGAGACCGCCGGCGAGCATGAGCGCTTCGAGCACGCCCTCACCCTCGCGGCGAAGGCCGCGGGCCGCAATGGGCCGTTCGGCCTACAGTCGCTTTCGGAGGTCCCGGGCGAGCTTTTCGATCTTCCCGAGCGCCTTCGCGTCCTCGTCGCGGTTCTGCTCGAGCAGGCGAACCGCCTCCTTCTGGTCGAGCTGCCGCGCGAGGCCGATCGCAGCGTCGTAGCACGCGAGCTCGTAGTGCTCGGTCCGCGCGGCGCCGGCGCAGTGGAAGACGTCGCGGAGAACCGGATTCGTGACCTGTGCCGCGTCCTCCTCGTGCTGCCCGGCGAGCTTGGCCAGCGGCGGGCTCCCGGCGGCGGCCGGCTCGACCCCGACCGCGCGTAGCGCCTCCTCGACGCGGACGCAGTGCGTCCGCGTCTCGCCGCGGTGGTCGGTGAGGAGCGTCTGCAGCGCCGGCGCATGCGCGTCGTCGTGCACCTTCGGCAGCACCTCGAAGAAGAGCGTGCGCTCGATCCACAGCAGCTCGGCCAGCTGCTTCAGGAGGAGGTCGCGCGGATTGACGACGCTCACAGCAGCCCCGCCAGACGGTCGGCGAGCGCCATGATCACGAGCGCGGGATTCGCGGCGCCCTGCGTCGGCATGACGCTGCCGTCGCAGACGAAGAGGTTCTCGATTCCCCACGCCCGGTGCGACGCGTCGACGACGGAGTCGTCGGGCGAGAAGCCCATGCGACAGCCGCCGACGAGATGCGCGTAGCGATCGATCTTCAAGGTGTCCTGGGCCTCCGCCCCCTCCCAGATCTCCTCGACGACGGCCGTCGCGTACTCGATGTTGCGCTTGTCGTTCTCGCACAGCGAGTACTGGAAGCACGCGATCGGCATCCCGTACTGGTCCTCCTGGCCGGCCAGCGTGACGCGGTTCTCGGCCTGCGGCAGGAGCTCGCAGAGCACACCGAGGATCGTCCAGTGGTTGTAGTCCCGCATGTACTCGCGCAGGCCCCGGCCCCAGTGTCCCTCGGCCGTCACGTGCTCCGCCCAGCCGATCGGCAGCGGCGAGATCGTCTGGATCGAGAAGCCGCGCGCGAAGCCGCGGCGCTCGTCGGTCTCGTAGAACTGCTCGCTCGAGACCTCGGGCGGCGGCGCCTTGTACATGCGCATCAGCTCGGGGAAGCGGGCGGCGACCTGCGTGGCGCCCTGCACCATCACGTAGCGCCCGACCTGGTCGTCGTTGTTCGCGAGCCCGTTCGGGAAGCGGCGCGACGTCGAGTTGAGCAGCAGGCGCGGCGACTCGATCGCGTACCCGCAGACGGCCACCGCGTCGGCAGGCTGGAAATGCTCCCGCCGGTCCTCACCGACGTACGTGACGCCGCTCACGCGTCCGCTCGCGTCGTCGACCTCGACCCGCAGGGCCATAGCCTCCGCGCGCACCTCGACGCCCTGCTCGATGGCGTCGGGGAGGTGCGTGATCAGCGGCGACGCCTTCGCGTTCACCTTGCAGCCCTGCAGGCAGAAGCCGCGGTAGATGCAGTGCGGCCGGTGGCCGAACGAGCCGTTCGTGATCGACACCGGGCCGACGCGCATCTCGATCCCGCAGTTGAGCGCCCCCTCCCATGCCTTCACCGCGGCGCCCGCGATCGGGTGCGGCTTGTGCGGGTAGTCGTGCGGGTCGCCCCACGGCCAGTGCTGGCCCGCGACCGGCAGCTCACGCTCGACGCGCTCGAGCGACGCCTTCAGGTCCCAGTAGGAGATCGGCCAGTCGGCGCCGACGCCGTCGCGCGTCTTGACCTCGAAGTCGGAGGGATGGAACCGCGGCGTGTAGCCGGCGAAGTGCGTCATCGAGCCGCCGACGCCGACGCCGGAGTTGTTCTTTCCCATCTCGATCGGGTCGCTGCCCCCGATGATGCGGTTGTCGGTCCAGTAGATCGGGCCGGCGCCCTTCTCGTCGGAGACCCAGTCGCGGTCGGGATCCCAGAACGGCCCCTTCTCGAGCACGACGATCTTCCAGCCCTTGCGCGCCAGTCGTTGCGCGAGCGTCACGCCGCCGGCGCCCGCGCCGACGACGACGAGGTCGACCGCTGCACGGTCGGAGTAGCGCGCCATGCGGTCGAGGTTCTGCAGTCCGCGCTTGTGCCGGTCGAGGAGGAACGGCGAGTCGTTCTCGAGGAGCATCAGTCGAGCCCCGCGCGCTGCACGTCGCGCTGCGCGTCGACGTCCAGCGCCTCCTTCGCCTCCCAGTGCTCCTCCTCGCCGAGCTGCGGGTTGCCGAACGAGGCGTAGCCGCGCGGATACGCGGGCCCGCCGAAGCCGATCTCGTTCCACGACCACGGGTGCGAGTAGTACTGCTCGCAGATGTCGCGGACGCAGATCTTGAACGCGCGCGACACGTTGAAGGTCGCCCACGCGCCGCCGTACAGCTCGCCCTTGTCGAACCTGTGGCAGAGCCCGTTGCGCTCGTGCTCCGTGAGAACCGCGAACGAGTCGCGCCCGATCCTGCGCGCCTCCTCGTCGAGCCCGCGCGCCACCGTTCGCCACGTCTCCTGGTCGGACGGCATGTCGAAGTACTGGTAGCCCGCGCCCTTGTTCTCGTGGAGCTTCTCGTCGAGGTAGTTGAGGACCGGGATGCGCGGCTCCTCGTCCTGCGCCGTGATCTGGTCGCAGAACGCTCCGATGGTGCGCGCCTCCGCCTCGGTGAAGAAGCGGATCGGCGGCACGTTGTCGACGCGGTCGAGGATCAGCTTCCGCGTGACCTCGTCCCAATGCTCGAGCTCCGCGAGGACGTCGAAGTCGGGGTAGCGGCCGTGCATCTGCGGAGCGATCCCCTTGCGCTGCCGCGGCAGCCGCGAGGGGTCCCACGTGCCGCGGCTCGGCAGGTGGTCGGCGTCGTGGAAGTAGTTCCGCATCTACTTCTCGCGCTTGACGATCGCGGCGACCACGCCCATCGTCCCCACCATCGCGAGCGAGCCCGGCGCGAGCAGCGGCGGCCCCATGACGAGGTTGTAGTGCGCCTCGCGGAAGCCGCCCGGGCGCTTTTCGATCCCGCGGACGTGGGTGTAGACGCCGATCAACCCGTCGAGCGCGTAGAGCGCCCCGAACAGCGGCAGCACCGTGCGCGCGGCCTTCGGCGAGAACACGCCGGCGATGCCGGCGAGCGTCAGCGGCGGTGTCAGCCAGATCGGCGTCCACATCCACTTGTCGCCGAACGAGCCCTTGTAGTGCTCGAGGTAGATCTCGAGTGCAAGCGGCGGCGCGGAAAGGGCCGTCGATGCTGCGAGCAGCCTCTGGACCCGCCCCTCACGAATGTTCTGGATCACCTTGCCGACCACCGCTCGACCTCCTTTCGCTTCAGCTCGAGCCCGTTCCCGGCGCGCGACCGGTCGGGGTGCAGCGCGCCGTCGCGCAGCTCCGGCAACCCGTCGAACATCAGCTCCTCGATCCTCGTGTGGTCGTGGAAGTACTCGAGGTGGCGGCGGCGCTCGACCGCACAGAAGACGTGCGCGGAGATCGCAGGTGCGCAGTGCGCGCTCACGTCGATCCCGTACGCGTTCGCGACGTCCAGGACGCCGGTGATGCCGAGGCAGCGCGTGACGTCGAGCTGGAGCACGTCGACGCAGCCGGCGATCGTGCGAACGTCCTCCGGCGTGTACGCGTACTCGCCGGCGGCGATCTCCAGCGGTGCGTGCTCGCGCACGAACCGCATCCCCTCCGCGTCCCCGGACGAGACCGGCTCCTCGAACCACGAGACGCTCCATTCGCCCGCGTAGCGCTCGGCCCAGCCGAGCGCGACCTTTGCCGTGAACGCGCCGTTCGCGTCGACGAACAGGTCGGCGTCGTCGCCGATCGCCTCGCGGACGGCATCGAGCCGCTTCGGATCCTCGTCCGGCCTGCGGCCGAGCTTCATCTTCACGCGCGGGATGCCCTGCGCGACCCAGCCGCCGAGCTGCTCCTGCAGCCGCTCCAATGAATACGTGCAGAAACCGCCGCTGCCGTACACGGGCACCTCGTCGTGCGCGGCGCCGAGCAGGTCGACGAGCGGAACGCCGAGCCGCCGTGCCTTACGGTCCCAGAGCGCCTGGTCGACGGCGGAGATCGCGCACGCTGCGATGCCCGGGCGTCCCGCGTTCCGGACCGCCTGCTGCATCGAAAGCCACGAGCGGCGCACGTCCTCGTGCACGAGCTCGGCGAGCTTCGACCGGATCAGCCCGGCCGCCGCCGCCTCGCAGTACGTGTAGCCGATCCCCTCGTCGACCTCGGCGATGACGATCGTCGTCGAGTCCCACTCCGCGGTCCCGTCCGACTCCGGCTCATCCGTCGGGATGGTGCACGCATGCACCGTCACGTTCACCGCGTCAGGAACTCGGCGAGCTTCCCGCGCAGCGACTTCTCCATCACGCCGGTGAACTCCGGATCGCCGCTCAGCATCGCCTTCGTCATCTTCTGCGCCTGCTCGCGCGTGATGTGCGGCGGCAGCGGCGGCACCTCCGGGTCGGTGACGACCTCGAGGACGACCGGCGAGTTCGCGTTCAGCGCCTCCTCCCACGCGTCGCGCATGTCGTCACCCTTGTCGCAGTAGATCCCCTTCAGCCCGCAGAGCTCGCCGTAGCGGGCGTACTCGAAGTTCGGCAGCCACTGCGTGCCCAGGTACTTCGGATCGCCCTGCATCACCCGCTGCTCCCACGTCACCTGGTTCAGGTCCTGGTTGTTGAAGACGCAGAAGACGAGGCGCTTGTCCTCCCAGCGGTCCATGTACCGCTTGACGGTGAGCATCTCGTTCATTCCGAGCATCTGGAATGCGCCGTCGCCGACGAAGCAGATGACGGGCCGCTTCGGATGCGCGAACTTCGCGGCGATCGCGTACGGAACGCCGGGCACCATCGTCGCGAGCGTGCCGCTGAGCGACGCGAGGTTGCCGCGCTTCAGGTGCACCTGCCGCGCATACCAGTTCGTCGACGAGCCCGAATCGGCGGTGATGATCGCGTCGTCGGGCAGCACGCGCGACAGCTCGTACGCGACGCGCTGCGGGTTCATCTTGTCCCACTCCTCGAGCGCGCGCTTCTCGTCGATCTTCCACCAGCGCTGCACGCCCTCCTCGATCTCCTCGCGCCAGCTGCGGTCCGCTTTGCGGATCAAGTGCGGGATGAGCGCGGTCAGCGTCTCCTTCGCATCGCCGATCAACTGCACGTCGGCCGGATAGCGGATGCCGATCATCGACGCCTTCAGGTCGATCTCCACGCACTTCGCCTGCCCCTCCTTCGGCAGGAACTCCGCGTACGGGAAGCTCGTGCCGACCATGAGCAGCGTGTCGCAGTCGGCCATCATGTCGTGCGACGGAATCGTCCCGAGGAGGCCGATCGAACCGGTCACCCACGGCAGGTCGTCGGGAAGCACGTCCTTGCCGAGCAGCGCCTTCGCGACGCCGCTGCCGAGCAGGTCGGCAACCTGTTCGATCTCCGCCGCTGCGCCGCGCGCGCCCTGCCCGATGAGGATCGCGACCTTCTCGCCCTCGTTGAGGATCTCCGCCGCGTGCTGGATGTCCTTCTCCTGCGGAAGCACGCGCGGGCGCGAATAGCCGATCGACGAGTAGACACTCCCGTGCGACCGCGGAGGCGACTCGACCGCCTTCTCCTCCGCGACGTCGTTCGGGAAGATCACCGCGCACACGGTCTTGCTGTCGAGCGCAATGCGAATCGCGCGGTCGATCAGGTGCCGCGCCTGCGCCGGCTCCGTGCACATCTCCACAAACTCGGCGACGTCCTTGTAGAGCGACTGCAGGTCGATCTCCTGCTGGTAGTGCGAGCCCAGCGACGTGCGCTTCTGCTGGCCGACGATCGCGAGCACCGGCACGTGGTCGAGCTTCGCGTCGTAGAGCCCGTTCAAGAGGTGCACCGCGCCGGGCCCGGACGTCGCCATGCAGACGCCGAGCTGGTCCGGACCTGCGAACTTCGCATGCCCGCACGCCATGAACGCAGCCATCTCCTCGTGGCGCGCCTGGATGAACTCCGGGCCGCCCTCCTCCTCCGCGCGGTCGAGCGCGCCGAGGAAGGCGTTGATCCCGTCGCCCGGGTAGCCGTAGATCCGTTCGATGCCCCACTCGCGCAGGCGCTTCAGAACGAAATCGGCGACGAGCTCGGCCATGGGGCCCTCCTTTGAATCGGCTTCCGAATGAGATCTCGCCCGGGAGCTGTGTGACGAAACGCTGAGTTACGTCGGCTCGACGCCGTACTGGCGTGCGCCCGTGGCTCGCCCGACCCGCTCGGACCGGCCGGCGAACGCCGCGCCGGGCGTGACGGTGTCGACCTGCGGCTCGGCCTCGGCGCCGTAGGTGCGAGCGCCCACGGCGCGGCCGGTTCGCTCGGCCCGCTCCTGCATGCCGCGCGCCCAGTACGCGAGCGCGCCCCCGACGAGTGCGCCGAGCCCGAACTGCTTGATGCCGCTCTCGGCCATGGGCCGTCTCTACCCGGTCTGCAACTTTGGAACCACCTGCCCCGTACAGGCGGGCGTGTGTCGGCCGCGCATCACCGGTAGCGCTCGACGAACCCGAGCACGCGCCGCCACGCGTCATCCGAGGCGTCCTGGAACGCGTCCTGCTTCCGGTCGAAGAAGCTGTGCGGCGCGCCCTCGAACTCGATCAGCTCGTAGTCCTTGCCGTGCTCTCGGAGCGCCTGCTCGAACTCGAGGTTCGCCTCGTGCGGGATGCCGGCGTCGTCACCGCCCTGGAGCGCGAGGATCGGGCACGCGTACCGCGGGACGAACTCGAGCGTGCGTGCCGGCCGGCCGTAGAAGCCGACCGCGCCCTTCAGCCCGTGGTCGTACGCCGACGCCGTCCACGAGCCGCTGCCGCCGTAGCAGAAGCCGACCGTGAAGATCGATGCGCACCCGAGCGCGCGCAGGTGAGTGACGCAGGCACCGACGTCCGCCTGCACGTCGTGATTCGTGAGCTGCTGCACGTGAGGCATGTAATCCCAGTCGTTCTCGCGCGTGCCGACGCCGAGCGAGCGCCCGAAGTAGTCGAAGGCGACGGCGGCGTGCCCCCGCTCGGCGAAACGCAGCGCGAGCTCCTCGTAGAAGCGGTACAGGCCGCGGACGTCGGGGAGGATGACGACCCCGGTCGTACCGGGGCCGTCCGGGATTGCTCGGAACGCCGCGAACTCGTTGCCGTCATGGGCGTGAAGCGTGAGGCTCTCGTGCGAGACGGCGGCACCGGAGATGACGGGAATCGGCGGTGTCGAGTCGTCGTCGAAGCACATTCAGCGGAGGATACGAGAGCCGGGCGGCGTAGAGAGCGGTCGATGGCCGAGCAGTCCCAGAAAGAGGAGATGAGCGCCGCCATCCGCGCCCATCGCGAGCGTCGGAGCGTCCCACGCTCGATCGCGCCGGAGCCGCTGCCGCCGCCGGTGCTGCCGGAGCCCGAGCCGGGGCCCGAGAAGCCGAAGGGGCTACTCGCGCGGCTCTTCGACAAGTAACGTTTTCGGCGCGTGAGACGCGCACTCGCCTGGCTCGTTGCCCTTCCGTCGATGCTCGTCGGCGTCGAGGCGGCGCACGCGCTCGCATATCGCCTCGTCTTCCCGGAGGCGAGCCTGCGCGGGTCCGTGCTCGCGGCGACCGGGCATGCCTATGCGGCGTGGCTGCCGCTCGTGCTCGCGCTCGCCGGCGCGGTCGCGCTCGTCGGGCTGACGGCCGCCGTCGCGGACGTCGTGCGAGGCGGCACGGTGCGCGAGCTCGGCGCGGGCGCCTTCGCCGCGCTGCCGCCGCTCGCGTTCGCGTTGCAGGAGCTCCTCGAGCTGTCGCTGCACACGGGTCACATCGCGTGGCACGCCTTCGCGGCGCCGACGTTCCTGCCCGGGCTCGCATTCCAGCTGCCGTTCGCGCTGCTCGCGTTCGTCGTCACGCGGTTGCTGCTGCGCGTCGCGGCGAAGGTAGGCCGGCTGCTCGCACCGAAGCCTTCCATCCCCACGATCGTCTTCTTCTGGAACGACTGCGACCGGCTCGAGGGCAGGTCGCGATCGCGTCGTGCAGCGCCTCGCGCGCCGCCGCTCGCCGTCGGCAGCTGATCCGACGGTTCGAGCGAGACAAAGGAGAGAGACATGAAGCGAGCACTCGGGCTCGGCGCGATCGCCGGGCTGACGGCACTGACGTTCACCGTTTCCGCGTTCGCGCACGCACACGTCAGCCCACCCGTTGCACTGGCGAACGAAGGGCAGGTCTTCACCCTCGCGGTGCCGACCGAGAAGGAGAACGCGTCGACGACCGCGGTCGAGCTGACGCCGCCGAAGGGGTTCTCGATCGACTCCTTCCTCCCGGCACCGGGGTGGAAGCGCTCGGTGCAGCAGACCGGCAGCGGCGAGGAGGCGCAGATCACGAAGGTGACGTGGAGCGGCGGCTCCGTGCCGACGGAGGAGGACGCTTCGTTCTCGTTCCTCGGCAGCACGGCCGGCGGCGGCGACTACACGTTCGACGTCAAGCAGACGTACTCCGACGGCAGTGTCGTCGAGTGGTCGGGGCCTGAGTCGTCCGACTCGCCGGCGCCGGTCGTCAAGGCGGTCTCCTCGTTCGGCGGCGGGACATCCACGCTGACGTGGGTGGCGCTCGTCCTCGCGGCCGTCGCCGTCGTGCTCGGCGCGATCGCGGTACTCGCACGAAGCGGTCGGGCACTGGCATGACCGTCCGTCTGCTCGCGGCCTTCGTCGCGCTCGCCGCCGGCGTCACCGCCGTCATCGTCGTCGCGCTGCTCCTCCAGTCGACACCGGGGCCTCAGTGAGAGCGCGGGAAGAGATACGAGCGGTGCGGCGGGATGTACGGCCCGATCTCCAGGACGACCTCGTCGCCGTCGCGCAGCGGCACGGCACGTGGATCGCCGCGGACACGCCGTCCGTTGCGATACACGCGGACGACGCCGCCGAACGACAGCAGCCGCGTCGGCGCAAGCCGCTGCCGCCAGGCGCGGAAGAACGTCCCGAGCGTCGACGGCGGCCGGAAGTTCACGACACCCGTCGGGTCGCGCGTCCAGCACCCGATCGTCGCCGGGATCAGGATGACGCGGCCGTTCGCGAACAGCTCGAGATGCATGCGCTGCGTCGGCGCGCGGTCGCAGCGCGCGTGCACGGCCGGCGGGTGGTAGCGCGGGCCTACGCCGATCGGCGTCGGTATCGGCATCTCGTCCCCATTGTCGCCGTGCTCGCCCTGGCGGGCTGCGGCGGCGGCGGCGGCTCGCCCACCGTCAGCATCCCGGCCGCGCGCACCTACTCGCTCGTCGCGAAGACCCACGGGGAGCTGCTCTCGCTGAAGATCATGCAGCCGGACGGCTCGCCACTCACCCGGTTCAAGCAAGGTGCCGGCCCGCACACCGGGGTGCACGTGATCGTCGTGCGGCGCGACCTCGAGGCGATCCTCCACGTGCATCCACCGGTCCGGTCGACCGGCACGTTCACCGCCGACCTGTCGACGCTGCCGCCGGGCCCGTACCGCATCGTCGTCGACGTCTACCCCGTCAACCCGAATCCGCAGCCGAACTTCCAGCTCTTCTCGACGCTGCGGATCCCCGGCGCGTACACGCCGGCAACGCTGCCGCCGCTCGAGACGACCGACTCCGTGGACGGCTACACGTTCACGCTGCACGGGACGCCGCACCTGCGCGCGATCCAGCCGGCGTTCCTCACGTTCACCGTCACGCACAACGGCCGGCCGGCGCAGTTCACGCCGTGGTTCGGCGCGCTTGCCCACGCGATCTTCTTCCGCCGCGGCACGCTCGACTACTTCCACACGCACGTCTGCTCCCCCGGCGCCGCCGGCTGCACGAGCGTCCTCGGCTCGGCGAAGGTGACAGGCAGCTCGGCGACGCCGGGGAAGCTCGACGTCGGCGTGCTCGTGCCGGTCGCGGGAACGTGGCGGCTGTTCCTGCAGTGCAAGGTCGACGGGCACGTGCTGACCGCCCCCTTCACCCTGACGGTACGGTGAGGCGGGCGCTGCTCATCGTCACGCTCGCAGCGCTCGTGCTGCCGGCCTCGGCGTGGGCGCACGCGGCGTTGCTGAAGACCTCGCCGTCCGCCAGCGTCACGGTGAACACGGCGCCGAAGCAGGTTGCATTGACGTACTCGGAGGCGGTGGAGCCGCGCTTCGCAATCGTCTCGGTCACCGACGCCGCGGGGAAGCAGCAGACGGCCGGCCCGCCGACCCGCTCGGCGGCCGACCCGGACGAGCTCGACGTCCCGTTCGCACCGCGCCTTCGGCAGGGCTGGTACCTCGTGTTCTGGCGCGTCATCTCGGAGGACGGGCATCCGGTCCGAGGCGCGTTCACGTTCGCGGTGGGCCCGAATCCGGGGCCGGCGCCCGCATTCGTGATCCCGTCGCTCTCCGAGACCGCGGTGACGACACCGTTGATCGCGCTTCGCTGGCTGGTCTTCATCTCGGCCATGGCGGCAGTCGGGCTGCTGGCGCTCCGCGTCGCGATCGCACGGCCGCTCCTCACCGAGCGGCCGCGGGCGCTCGCGGTCGCGTTCTGGGCCGCGATCGTCGTCGCCCTCGTGGCGGCGCCGCTCTACGTGCTCCAGGCGACGGCGCAGTTCTCGCTCCGTTCGGCGTGGGACGTCGGCACGCTCGTACCGCTGATGGAGCAATCCGCCTTCGGACGCGCCTGGCTGCGCTTCGAGCTGCTCCTCGCCCTGTTTGCGATCGCCGGCGGTATCGCGATCTGGCTCGATCGCGGCGCCAACCGGGTGCGCTCCATCGCCGAGCTCCTGTCGCTCGCGGGCGCAACGCTCGCCGCGGCCGCGCTCGTGCTGCTGCCGGGAGTGGCGGGTCATGCGGCCCAGACGGATCCGCGTGCGCTCTCGGTGATCCTCGACTGGCTCCACGTCGGCTCGGGGGCGCTCTGGGTCGGCGGGCTGATCGGCCTGCTCGTCCTCTGGCGGAGCGTGCCGGCCGTGCGGCGAACCGCGGCGCTCGTCATCTGCGTGCCGCGGTTCTCGAACGTCGCGTTCGTCTCCGTCGCATTGCTGCTCGGCAGCGGGGTGACCGCGTCCGTCGTCCATCTGCCGACGCTCTCGGCGCTGTGGTCGACGACGTACGGCGACTGGATCCTCGTCAAGGCCGGCCTCCTCCTCGCGGCGGGCTGCCTCGCCGCGCTCAACCTCCTGCGCACGAGGCCCGCCCTCCTCCGCCCGGAGCCGCCGCCGAGCGCCGCGGTCCTCCTCCGGCGGCTCGTCGCGGGCGAGACGCTGCTCGTCGCGGCCGCCGTCGCCGCCGCGGCGATCCTCTCGAGCCTGCCGCCGCCGCCGAAGGCGATCGCCGGGGTCGCGGCGCCGAGCGCGCACACCGGCCCGGGGCCGGTGTCTCTCACCCTCGACCGGAACGGCTACAGCTTCCGCGTGCGCATCTCGCCGAACCGCGCGGCGGTGCCGAACGACTTCTCTGCGGAGGTGACGCGGAACGGCCTGCCGGTGCGCGGCGCCGACGTCACGCTTCGCTTCGACATGCTCGACATGGAGATGCAGTCGCTCGAGTACCGGCTGGCGGAGGTGCGTCCCGGCGTGTACGAGCGTTCCGAGCCGACTCTCGTGATGGTCGGCCGGTGGGGCCTTACGCTGACGGTAACGCCGAAGCGCGGTGCGCCGGCGAGCGTCGTGCTGCTCGACAGGGCGGGCGGATGAGGCGGCTCGTGGTCATCGCGACGCTCGTCGCGGCCTGCACGGCCGTGCCGCTCGCGTCCGCCGACGGCGATCCGGCGAGCGACTACCTGTACACGCAACAGGCGTTCATCCCGTTCGACATCAAGGCGCCCGTGCCCGCGCAAAGCGACCTGCATCGGACGATCGCGGGCGCGAACCGTGGCGGGTACGCGATCCGCGTCGCGATCATCAGCAGCGCGTACGACCTCGGCGCAGTCCCGTCGCTCTGGCAGAAGCCGCAGACGTACGCGCGCTTCCTCGGCCAGGAGCTCCTCTTCGTCTACAAGCAGCGCCTCCTGATCGTCATGCCGAACGGCTTCGGCTTCTTCTGGAGCGGCCACGACGTCTCCAAGGAATACGCGACGCTTTCGAAGATTCGGATCGCGCGCGGCGGCCCTGGGCTCCTCACCGCCGCACACGACGCGGTCACCCAGCTCGCCGCCGCGTCGGGCGTCGACGTCGCTCCGGCGCAGCCGCCGAAGTCGACGGCCTCGCGCGACCGGCTGGTCATCATCCTCGGGTCGGTCGCGCTCGTGGCCGCGGGCTTGCTCGTGCGGGCCTTCCTACGACGTCGTCGCGCGTAGCGCCTTCGTCACCGCGTCCGACGTGTAGGGCCAGAGGAAGAGCGCGCGCTCGTAGCCCTTCCCGTCGATCAGGTACGAGGCCTCGGTGTGCGCGACGTTCCGGACTCGCACGCCGGCGACCGTCTTCGTCGTCGCGATCACCGCAATGTGGTACGCGTGCCAGACGCGCGTGAGCGCGGCCTCGCTCCCGACGGCCCACCGCCATTGCGGCACGACGTTCCACTTCCGCTCGTCGACGCGGAGGATGTCAGCCCGGTTGCCGGCGGTGTTCACGCTCACGGCGACGATCGTCGGCTTCTCGCCGGTCGCGCCGCGGACGGCATCGCTGAGCCGCTGCGCCTCGATCGGGCAGAAGTCGCGGCAGAGCGGGTCGATGAACGTCACCAGCACCATTCGCCCGCGGAGCGACGTGAGCGAGATCGGCGTGCCGTGCTCGTCGCGGAGCTCGAACTCCGGCGCGCGCTGCTTCCCCGCCGCCCACGTCGCAGCCGCGGTCGACGAGGCCGGCATCTGCGTCTGGGCCGCCGGCGCGTTCGTGCCGCGCAGGACGAAGGCGAGCGAGACGGCTGCGACCGCGGCGAGCGCCACGGCCGCGAGAAGGGCCCAGCGAGCCACGCCGCAAGGGTAGATCAAGGCGGCAGGCCGCCCGGGCGGGCGGCCTGCCGGCGCTGGGGTTGCCGGCGCCGCGGCCGACGTTGCAGAGATTGACCTCGTTGCCGAACAGCGTGTTGCCCTGCTGCTTGACGCCTTTGGCGTCGGCAAAGAGCAGGCCGCATGTCCGTTACAACTCGTGGTTCGCCTGGAAGAGGCCCTCGGGATCGACGTCTGCCTTCACCGCCCGCAGCCGCGCGAGCGTCTCGTCGGCGAAGAAGCGCCGGGCGCGGCCGTTGGCCTCCGTGAAGTTCGAGTATTCGAGCCCGGCGTCGTACGGAGCGAGCGCCGCCGCGACGCGCTCGAGCTGGGCCGAGTTCGCGGCCGCGATCGACGGTGCCGGTGCGATGCCGACGCCGAAGTACGCGTACTCGCCGGCGAGCGTGTCGATTGCGCCGTGCTCCGGCGCGCTGCGCGCGAGCGCCCCGCCGAGCTGACGCAGCTCGATCGAGAGAAGTGTCGAGCCGGACCCCGGTCCCGCGACCTCGAGCAGCTCGTCGATCGCGGCCGGCGGCAGCTCTCCGAGCAGCCGCGAGCCCGTCACGCCCGGCACCGGCTTCGGCGGGTCCATGTGGAGCTCCGCGATGCCGGCGGGCGGAACCGTCGCGAACGTGTCGATCGACGGCCCGAGCGCGCGCAGCGGCTCGAGCAGCTCGCGACCGTCGCGCTCGCTGCCGAGATACACGGCCTCGACGAGCGCGAATGCGTTGCCGCGGAGCGGCTCCGGCACGTCCGGAAACGATGGGAACTGCATGATCCGGCCGACCGACGTCACCTCGTCCGGCGTCGTCGGCAGCCACTCGCGCCACGCGTGCAGCACCTCGTCTGCGCGCTCCCACGGGAAGAACAGAACGCCGGCGTAGTCCTCGGCCTGCTCGATCAGATCGAACTCGAGCGCGGTGACGACGCCGAAGTTGCCGCCGCCGCCGCGCAGCGCCCAGAACAGCTCGGGCTTGTGGTCGGCGTCGGCGCGGACGAGCTCGCCGTCGGCGGTCACGAGCTCGACGGCGGTGACGCGGTTCGCCGCGAGGCCGTGCTTGCGTGCGTACCAGCCGAGGCCGCCGCCGAGCGAATAGCCGACGACGCTGACATCCCCGGTCGACCCGTGCAGTGCCGCGAGGCCGAGCTCGGATGCGGCGGGAACGACGTCTTCCCACTTCGCGGCGGAGCGCACGCGCGCGCGCCGGTTCGCAGCGTCGATCGCGACCCCTCGCAGGTTGTCGGTGCGCAGGATGATCGTCTCGGTGAGCGAGCCGAGCGGCGCGGCGTTGTGGCCGGTGCGCTGCGGCGCCACGCGCAGGCCCGCGGCGCGGGCGTAGCGCACGATCGCCGCGACGTCCTGCTCGTCGACCGGGAAGGCGACGGCGCGCGGCTGCTGGTCGACGGCGAGGTTCCACGCCTGCCGCGCGCCGTCCCATCCGTCGTCGCCGGGTCTCACGACTGCGCCCCTGATGCGCAGCGACGGTGCTGCCTCGATCATGGTCATGCGATCCCTCCTGAAGTCCTCGGTTTCGGTCTTCAGAGGATCCGCGCGCCGGCGCCTCCCTCACATCGGAGGCCGACCCCAAGGCTCTCCCTAATCTTTCTCGGGGCCGAACTCGCGATCGAGCACCGGGTACCAGTTGCCGCCCATGCCGCTCCAGACGAATGCGTCGCGCCAGTCGATCGACGCGGCCCATTCGGCGCGTTCGAGCTCGCCGCGCGCGAGGATCACGACCGCACCCTGGTACCGCTCCGGATCCTGCTTCTCGGCGTGTAGCGACTCGAGCAACCGCAGCACGCGGTCGACGTCCGCCGGCGCGAAGTCCCGCCGCACCCGGGCCTCGACGCGAGGCGAAACGGCCGCCGTCACCGCGGCACGCTCTGCGCGAAGCGGAAGAATCCGTGCGGGTCGACGGCGCGCTTCACCTTCCGGAGGCGGGTGAGGTTCGATCCGTAGTACGCGTGCTGCCAGCTCGCCAGCTGCGGGTCGATGTAGTTCTGATATGCGAAGCCGGACACGTGCGGACGTAGCTGCGCATACACCTGGGCCAGCCAGGTGACGCCTCCGTCCTGTGCCGTGTACTGGATCGAGAAGAGCGCGTCGCGGTGCACGAACGCGGTTGCGTCTTTCGGCACACGGTTGATCGCACCGCCGTGCGCATCGAGGAAGATCGCGCCACGTCCGGTCGCCTGGCGCACGGCGATGCCGTTCACGAGCGCAGCGATCGCGGCCTGCGGCAGCGGCGAATTCACGTAGTCCGACTTCGCGGCAAAGGAGGCGTGCGCCTTTCCGCCGGCCCAGTGCGCCGTCGCGTCGAGGTAGGAGAGCGTCTGCGTGCGGACGCGAGTCGGCGTCCCGACGGAGGTCAGCGGCTGCAGCAGCGCGGCGAGGTCGGCCTCCGGGCCGAAATACTGCCCCGACGACGTGACGTGCGGCGCGGCGGCCGGCGGGCCGGGCGCGATGAGATCGAGCACCGAGAAAAGCGCGTCGGGGGCGTGCGGCGCGAATGCCTGCCACGCAGCCACGGCCTGGGCGGCCTGCGACCAGGGCCATTCGATGCTGTAGACCGCGACGGTGGAGACGGGCGCGGTCGCGAATGTCAGGTCGGTGACGATTCCGAAGTTGCCCCCGCCGCCGCCGCGGCACGCCCAGAAGAGATCTCGCTCCTGCGTCGCGTCGCATTTCCTGAGCTCGCCGTCGGCGGTGACGATGTGCACGCGCCGCAGCCTGTCGGCCGTCGTGCCGAGCTTTCGCGACGCATAGCCGACGCCGCCGCCGAGCGCGAGGCCGGCGATGCCGACGGTCGGGCACGAGCCGCCCGGGATCGTCACACCGTGCTGCGCGAGCGCGGTATAGACGGGCAGCAGGGTCGCCCCGGCGCCGACGGTGGCGAGGTTGCCGACGACGGCCAGGGCGTCCAGCCGCGAGACGTCGGCGACGACGACGCCGTTGCCGCTGGAGTAGCCCGCGTAGCTGTGCCCGCCGGAGCGCGGGACGACGTGAATCGCGTGCTTCCGCCCCCAGCGAACGACACGTTGGACGTCCGGGATGCTCGCGCAGTAGACGATCGCACGGGGCCGCCGCGCGTCGAAGCGGGTGTTCCAGAGGCGGCGCGCGGCGTTGTAGCCCGCGCCTGCGGGAACGACGACGTGTCCGTCGAGCGTTTTCGCGAGCGCGGCGACCGGCCGGTCGAGGTCGAGCGACCGCGGCAGCAGCGTGAGCGCGGCGGCGCCCGCCGAGCGGCGGAGGAAGTCGCGGCGGTCCACCCGGAAGACGCTAGCGGCGGCGCAGCTGGACCACGCCGTCGCCTTCGATGGCTACAGGCCCGACGAGCTGATCTCGATCATCGAGCAGCTCGCGTAGCCGTCTCGACCTCGTCGACGAACTGTTCGTGAAGATCGAGCAGACGCCGGAGATGGGCGGCGACGAGCAAGAGATACTTGGCCCGGTGCGGATACTCGGAAGCGGAGCGCTCACTCTCGTCGAGGCGCTCGCGCAAGTCGGCGATGTCGTCGCGCAACGTCGCGAGGCTCTTGCGCGTGACGTCCTCGCCGACGAGGTCGCAGATCAGGAGCCGCAGCAGCGCGTCGCTCTTCACCGGCGTGAAGGAGACGGGCGTGCGCGCGTACTCGACAAGCGCGGCAAGGCCCTTGCCGGTCAGGGAGTAGACGGTCCGCTCGCGCGTGCGGCCCGGCTCCCGTCGCGCCTCGAGGTAGCCGAGCTTCGCGAGCCGCTTCGGCTCGACGTAGTACTGGCTCTCCCCCGCCCAGTCGAGCATCCGGCCGCGCCGGGCCATCCGCAGTAGGTCGTGCGCGCCGGCGCCGCCGCGGCCGACGAGCCCGAGGATCTCGTACGAGAAGAGCGTCAGCTCCGGGTTGACTGAACTACGAGACATAGTTTATACCTACGGTTCATAGTCTACGCGAAGGGAGTGGCATGACCGGCAGCGCCGCTCGTTGGGGACCGCTGTGGGGCGCCCGTCCGGCCGACTGGGCGCTGAGCGAGGACGGCCAGCTCCCGACGTACGAGGCGGCGCTCGCCCGGACGGGTTTGGAGCCGGGTTGGCGCGTGCTCGACGTCGGCTGCGGCGCGGGCGCCTTCCTTCGCCTCGTCGCCGAGCGCGGCGGCCGTCCGTCCGGTCTCGACGCATCGGACGCGCTGATCGCCTTTGCGCGCGGACGACTCCCGAACGCAGACCTGCGGGTCGGCGAGATGGAGGAGCTGCCGTGGGCAGATGCGACGTTCGACCTCGTCACGGGCTTCAACTCGTTCTTCTTCGCCGATGACATGGTGTCGGCGCTGCGTGAAGCGGGGCGCGTTGCGAAGCCGGGTTCGCCGCTCGTCGTGCAAGTTTGGGGCGCCCACGAGCGCTGCGACCTCGAAGCGATGAAGCAGGTCGCGCGACCGTTCTTCCCGCCCCGGCCGCCCGACGCGCCGGCCGACCCGGATCTCTCAGAGCCGGGCGCGCTCCGCAGTCTTGCGGTGGCGGCGGGCCTGACGCCGGAGGGGGAGTTCGACACGACCTGGGTGCTCGAGTTCGCCGACCTCGCGACCCTCGAGCGCGCGATGGTCGCCGTCGCCGGCCTGGCGGAGATCGTCGGACCCGAACGCGAGCCCGAGCTGAGGCGTGCGATCGGCGAGGGCCTCGCTCCGTTTCGCCGGGTCGACGGGAGCTACGCGCTCTCGAACGAGTTCCACTTCCTGATCGCGCGTGCGTGAGCCTACGGCGCGAGCGAGAACTGCTTCTCGGCGACGACCGCGCCGTTTAAGGTGAACTGGCAGGCGTACGTGGTGCCGGCATGCAGCGCGCTCGTCGGGACCGAGGCGTAGTTCTGTTGCATCGGCTGTGAGATAGCCGTCGTCCGTGCCTGGCTCACGACGGTGCCGTCGGAGGCCGTGAACCTGAGCGCGACGTTCGTCCCCGTCGCGTTCGGCAGGACTCCGTCGCAGACGATCGACGTGCCCCCGGAGATCGGAGCTTCAGTCTGGTCGGACTTGCACACCGGGAATGTGCCGTACTTGAAGGCGTTTTCAATGGTGCAGATCTCGATGTCGACGACGTCTCCGGTCGGCCCACTGCTGAGGAGCGTCGCCTGCGCATGCGCGGATCCGAGCGTGAACGTGCAGACGTACGCGCCGCCGGGAGCGGCATCGTCGGCCCGCCCGTGTCGAACTTCAGCGCGTACACGCCGACCGCGGACACCGTGCGCGAGAACGTGATCACCGGATGTCCCGCGTACGTCCAGCGCATGCGGGCGGGCCGCGGCGTCGAGTACCTGATCGAGCAGACGATCCTGATGGAAAGCAGAGTCGGTCACGCTGGTCGGTCGTGCACGCGCTCGATGCAAGGCCGAAGTGCTCGTACGCGCAGACGCGCAGCGTGCGGAGCCGAGGCGCCGGGTTTCCCAGCCAGC
>Ga0182008_10000922_pt1 | contig 20483 bp, 21 predicted proteins | sample Sormic07211129_1_FD_120482 | JGI IMG/M metagenome (GOLD analysis project Ga0182008, IMG submission 120482) | Rhizosphere microbial communities from Sorghum bicolor, Mead, Nebraska, USA - 072115-129_1 metaG | ecosystem: Host-associated > Plants > Roots > Rhizosphere | place: USA: Nebraska...
CAAGGCCGTGATCGGCGTCATCCATTCGCTGCCGCTGCCTGGCTCGCCGCACTACGACGGCGAGCCAGTGCAGCGCATCTACGACTTCGCGCGGGCCGAGGCCGAGCGCTACCGCGAGGGCGGGGTCGATGGGCTGATCGTCGAGAACCACGGCGACATTCCCTTCGCCAAGCCCGACGAGCTCGGACCCGAGACCGCCGCCTGCATGGCCACCATGGCCGACATCGTGCGACGTGAGTGCGGCCTGCCGATCGGCATCAACGTGCTCGCCAACGGCGCCGTGCAGGGCATCGCCGTTGCCAAGGCGTCGGGCGCGGCCTTCGTCCGCGTCAACCAATGGGCCAACGCCTATGTCGCCAACGAGGGTTTCATGGAAGGCAAGTCGGGCGAGGCCAGCCGCTACCGCAGCTGGCTGCGCGCCAAGGATGTCGCGATCTTCACGGACGTGCACGTCAAGCACGGCGCGCACGCCATCGTGGCCGACCGCACCTTGGAGGAGCTGACCCGCGACTGCGAGTTCTTCGACGCCGATGCCGTGATCGTCACCGGACAGCGTACCGGCGACAGCGCCCGGCTCGACGAACTGGCGACGGTCCGCGGCGCCACGGCCCTGCCCGTCATGGTGGGCAGCGGCGTCAACGCGGACAACGTCGCGGCGATCTTCGGCCACGCCGACGCGGTCATCGTCGCCAGCGCCTTGAAGCACGCAGGCGGCTGGTGGAACGCCGTCGATCCCCAGCGGCTGGCTTCGTTCATGGCGGTCGTGCGCGAGGCCCGGGGATGAGCCGCGTCTTCGTGCTGGGCAATGCGACCGTCGATCAGGTCCATTGCGTCGAGCGCCTGCCAGCGCCTGGCGAGACCGTCCTGGCGTCCGGCATCGCGCGCTGTGCCGGCGGCAAGGGCCTGAACCAGGCGGTGGCGGCAGCCCGGACCGGCGCCCGCGTGACGCTGGCGGCGCCCGTGGGGCGCGATGCGGACGCGGACCTGCTCGCCCAAAGCCTGGCCGGCGAGGCGGAGCTCGAGGCGCTGTGGCTGGCCGGCGACGCGCCCACCGACCTCTCGTCGATCTGGGTGGCCGAAGGCGGCGAGAACGTCATCGTCAGCAGTGCGGGCTGTGCGCGTTCGATCACGCCGGAGCAGGCGATGCGCTTGTGCGACACGCTGGTGCCCGGCGACTTCCTGCTGCTGCAGGGCAATCTCTCGGCGCAGGCGACGCATGCGGCAGCCGAAGCGGGCAGGGCGCGCGGCGCCTCGTGCGTCCTGAACACGGCGCCGATCGCGTGGGACATGCATGCGCTGCTGAGGCTCTGCGACATCGTCATCGCCAATGCCGGTGAGGCCGCGATCCTGACGGCGGGCGCGGCCGATGTCGGCAAGGCCTTGCGCGCGCGTGGCGCCGGGACGGGCATCGTCACCCTGGGTCCGCGGGGCGCGCTGATCTCCACCGAGGCGGGCCAGGCGACCATCGCCGCACCGCAGGTCGAAACCGTGGACACCGCCGGTGCGGGAGATGTCTTCGCCGGCACGCTGGTCGGCCTGCTGTCGACGGGCCATCCGCTCGGCCTGGCCACGCAGACCGCCGTGGCCGCGGCATCGCTGTCCGTCACGCGGCGCAACACCATGCCTTCCTTTCCGACGCGCAGCGAGATCGCGTCGCTGCTCGAACGAGGCCGGCGCCCCATGCCAGGATCCGCGCATGCGTGATCTCCACAGACCCGGACGTTCGGTCGCCATGGGCTCGCGCGGCGCGGCGGCGACCTCCCATCCGCTGTCGAGCGCGATCGCCATCGAAGTGATGCGCGCGGGCGGAAACGCCGTCGATGCGGCGCTGACGGCCTGTTCGCTGCAATCGGTGCTGGAGCCCCACAACACCGGGCTCGGTGGGGACTGCTTCGCCCTGGTGTGGCGAGCCGACACGCAGTCGCTGCACGCGCTGAACGGTGCGGGCTACGCACCGCAGGGCTTGAGCGACTCGGGCCTGCTGGCCGAAGGCATCGACCGCATCGGTACGGAGGACATCCATTCGGTCACGATCCCGGGCGCGCTCGATGCCTGGGGCCGCCTGCTGCGCGACCACGGCACCCGGTCCCTGGCCGAGATCCTAGAGCCGACGATCGACTATGCCGAACACGGCATCGTGCTCGCGGAGCGCGCGGCCGAAGATTGGCGTGCCGAAACCGCCAAGCTGCGGCACGACGAGGGCGCATGCCGCCACCTGCTGACGCCGGCGGGCGAGCCCCCGCGCGCCGGCGATCTCGTGCGCTTCCCCGCGCTCGCCAGGACCTTGCGCACGATTGCCTCCGAGGGCATCGACGCCTTCTATCGCGGCTCGCTCGCCAAGGCGATGGTGTCCTCGCTCCAACGACTCGGCGGCACGCACGCTGCGGCCGACTTCGCCGACTTCGCCAGCTTCTATGTCGAGCCGATCCAGACGCGCTATCGAGGCCTCGACATCGTCCAGATGCCCCCCAGCGGGCAAGGCTTGACGGCCCTGCTGATGCTCAACATCCTGGCGGGCTTCGATCATTCGGGCTTCGAGCCGGCCGGCGCAGATCGGTTTCACCTGCAGATCGAGGCGTGCCGGCTGGCCTACGGCGCGCGCGACGCCTATGTCGCCGACCCCGCATTCGCCGAGGTCCCGGTGCAGGAACTGCTGTCCGAGCGCTTCGCGGCGCGCTTGCGTGAGCGCATCGATCCCCGGCGGGCCATGCCGGCCCAGATCGTGCTGCCCGGGATCGGCCAGTCCGACACGGTCTATCTGTCGGTCGTCGATGGCGAGGGCAACGTCTGTTCCCTGATCAGCTCGCTGTTCCATGCTTTCGGCTCGGGGAAGGTGTGCCCCCAGACCGGCGTGGCCTTCCAGAACCGCGGGGCGGGATTCCGGGTGCAACCCGGCCACGCCAACAGCGTTCGACCGCGCAAGCGGCCGCTTCACACCATCATTCCCGCCATTGCGATGCGTGACGGCCGCCCGGCGCTGTCCTTCGGCGTGATGGGCGGGCCCTACCAGGCGACCGGCGTCGTGCATACATTGCAGAACGTCGTAGATTTCCGCATGAACGTGCAGGAGGCCCTCGATGCTCCGCGAGGTTTCCGCTTCACGGGCGCATTCGAGGCCGAGCGAGGGATCTCCGACGCCGTCCTGGCCGATCTCCACGCCAGGGGCCATCCTGTGGAGCGCGTCCAGGTGCCGTGGGGCGGCGGACAGATGATCGCCATCGATCCAGACCGGCCGCTCGTATCGGCAGGGAGCGACCCGCGCAAGGATGGGGCTGCGTTGGCTTTCTGAAAGCATGCCCGCGGGCCGCCGCTGAAGGGCCTCCTCAGGCGTGCTCGGGGTCTGCGAGGCCGCGCAAGACGGCCTCGAGTTCTGTCGCACCCTTGCGCGATGCGCTGGGCCCGCCTTCGAATTCGATCCAGCCTTCGTTGAAGCCGTCCAGCATTCGAATGCGCGGCAAGGGGTTGGCCATGCCCTGCGAACGAAACAACGATTCCCACATCGACCGCGGCACTGGCTGGGCAAGGACATCGCGCGCCAGAACGCGGCCCAGCGTCGCGGCCAGCACCTGTGGCGTGACCCGAACCGGTCCTTCGAGTTCGACCACCCGGCGCCCCTCCCAATGGTCTTGCAGCATCTGCGCCGCGGTGGCGGCGACGTCTGCCGTCGCGACCATCGGAACCGGCTTGTCCAACGGCTGGAGGAAGCTCGACACGACACCGCGCGACCGGGCGTCGTCGATGTCCCACGCAGCGTTCTCCATGAACCACGCAGCGCGCAGAAAGGCGACCGGCATGGCCAGCGCGGCAAAGCCGCGCTCCATCATCTGCAGCTGCGTCAGCAGGTTTTCTTCCGTCGCCTGGGCGCCGATGGTCGACAGGGCCACCACGCGCCGGGGCCGGGCCTGCTGCAAGGCGGCCACCAGCGCCGCGACGTTGGCCCGCGTTTCGGCATAGCCGGCCGAGGGGTCGAACACCGGGGGCAACAGCACGAAGACCGCTTCTGCACCATCGAAGGCGGTCGCCAGGGCACCCGCGTCATCCATGGATGCGAACGCTGTCTCGCAACCGAGCGAATGCCAGCTCGCAGCCTTGGCCTGATCCCGCAGGACAGCCCGTACCGGCACGCCGGCGGCCAGCAGTTTCTTTGCGACCTGAGCACCCACCTTGCCAGTGACTCCCGTGACAACAAACATGATCTTTCTCCTGATGCGGCGCACCGTACGCCCTATCGAGAAGGATTTTGGGCGCGGTGCGGGCGAAAGGCGATAGCATGAAACTCATTTGTTTCATGCTTGGAAGTCATCAATGGCAGGTTTCAGTACACAACTTCTCGAAGGCATCGACGTCATGGCGGCGGTCGTCGACACCGCAAGCTTCGGACGCGCCGGAGAAGCGCTTGACATGTCCCAGTCCGGTGTCAGCCGCGCCGTTGCGCGGCTGGAGACGCGCTTGGGCATCCGCGTGTTCGAGCGCACCACCCGGTCGGTGCGGCTGACCGACGAGGGACTGCGCTTCTACGAGCAGGTCATGCCGCTGGTCGGCGCGCTGGCGGAAGCCACCAGCGGCGCCGCAGGCGGCGGTGCGGCTGTGCGAGGCCGCCTTCGGGTCAACGTCGACCCTTTCTTCTCGCGTCTCATCCTGGGCCCTCGACTGGGCATCTTCCTGGACCGCCATCCGGACCTGGAAATGGAACTCCGCAGCCGAGACGACCTGGGCGACATGGTGGCCGACGGCTTCGACCTGGCCATTCGCTTCGGACATCCCCGGCCCTCGTCCCTGGTGGCGCGAAAGCTGCTCGACACCCGGGTGCTGACGGTGGCGTCGCCGGGCTACGTCCGGCGCCATGGCTGCCCGTCCGACCCGCGTGAACTCGAGGCCGGGCATCACCGGTGCATCCTGTTCCGCGACTCGGCGACGGGTCGGCCCTTCTCCTGGGAGTTCCACCAGCGTCGCCGCAAGCTCACGGTAGCGGCGCGCGGCGCACTGACCGTCAATGACGCGGGTACCCTCTACAGCACCTGCCTGGCCGGCCACGGCATCGCTCAGCTCTTCGAGTTGGGGGCCGAGTCCTTCATCGCCCGGAAGAAACTCGTGCCCCTGTTTCCGGACTGGCCGGATGAGCGCTTCCCGCTGTATGCCTACTATCCCACTCGCCATCACGTACCGGCCAAGACGCGGGCGCTGCTGGACTTCGTGGCAAGCCTCGTGGAGGAGGGCGGCGAGGTCGGATGACGCGAGGGCGCAAGCGGCCGGAGTTCGGCTGCTTGCCCTGTGCGCTGAGCGCCCCTAGGCTCAAGAGCGACGCGGAGAGGGCGGCTGCATCCGGGTCTGCTCGAACTTCTCCGGACCCGAGACGACCGCAGCAAGAAACAGATCGATCGAGAACTCGATCATGCGCTGCGGGTCGAGGTTGCTGTCGGTGCGGGGGATGCGCCCGCCCAGGAGGAGCGCCGCGACGCCGTGCTCCGTCGACCAGGCAGCATGCGAAAGGTAGTGGAGCTGCTCGCTGTCCCAGCCGCTCTCGAGCGCCAGCTCGAACACCGAGTCCGAGAAGTACGAGTACGAGATGTTGCTCGTTGCCTCGACATCGCCACGCACGAATTCCTGCAGCAGCCGGGGACCGGTCATCAGGTCGAACAGCCCCGCGTGCATTTGCGCGAAGCGCACGTAGCTCAGCATCATCTCGCGCGCCTTCGGCAGCGCGGGCAGGTGCCGCGCGGAGATCTCCATGCGCTGTTCGGCAAGCTCCTTGAAGCCGCTGATCGCGATTGCGGCGAGCAACTCCTCCTTGCCTTTGAAGTGGCGCGACGGCGCGGCCTCGGAAACGCCGAGCCGGCGTGCCAGCGCCCGCAGGCTCAGCTCGCTCGCACCGTTCTCCTCGAACATCCGGCGGCCTTCCTCCACCAGGGCGTTGCGCAATCCGCCCCGCTCGTAGGTCGGCTCGCGCAGCTGCGGCGGCAGCGCGCGCAGCTTCCTGGCAGCAGGCTGCGAGGCGCTACGAGTGGGTATCTGTGACGCCTTGCTGGTCATCGCTGTAGGGCTCCTTGCAACTCGGCTGATCTTACAAGCGCAGCGCGTGCGAATTCGACCGCACCGGTTCGGGTTAACACCGATAACAGACTAAGTTAACACCGTTATCATTCTCCCATCGGTGCAAAACGGCCATCCCGGCGATGTCACCTCAAGGAGAAGATCGATGAGCTCGATTTCGTATGAAAAAGACGGTGCCGTCGGCGTCGTCACCATGGCCAAGCCGCCGCACAACCTGATCGACAACGCCATGCTCCAGGAGCTTGCGTCCACCTACGCAAGAGCGGTCGAGGAGGGATGCCGCGCCATCCTGCTGCGAAGCTCGATGCGCCACTTCTGCGCCGGCGCCGACCTCAACGTGCTCGCCTCGGAGCGCTGGGACCAGAAGGCGCTTGCGAGACTCTGGGCGTCGCTCGAGGACGTGCCGGTCCCGACGGTCGCGGCCGTTCACGGCGCGGCCCTGGGCGGCGGCTTCGAGCTGGCCTTGATGTGCGACATGATCATCGCCGCGGACACGGCCTCGTTCGGCATGGCAGAGTCCTCGCTCGGGCTGTTGCCGCTCCTCGGCGGCGTCCAGCGCGTCGTGCAGCGCGCAGGCCTGGCGCGCGGAAAGGAAATGGCCATGTTCGGCCGCCGCCACGACCCGCGGGCGCTCGAGCGCTGGGGCGTCGTCAACCTGGTTGCAGCAGAAGCCGAACTTGCCGGCGTCGCGATGTCGTGGGCCAGGCAGCTGGCGGCCGGAGCGACGGTGGCGCTGCGCGGCATCAAGACCGTCGCGAACCTGTCGGCCCGCGGCGGCATCTCGGCCGGCGATGCGCGCCAGGAAGAGGTCAACACGTCCATGTGGAACAGCGCGGATCAGGCGCGCGGCCTGGCCGCCTTCGTGGCCACCGGGCCGGGCTCCGCCGTCTTCGAAGGGAATTGAGCATGAGCGCGCCACTTGAAGGGCTGCGGGTCATCGATTTCACCCGCGTGCTGTCCGGTCCGGGCTGCACCAAGGCGCTGCGCGATCTGGGCGCCGACGTCACCAAGATCGAACCCCCTGCAGGCGATGTGGGCCGCGCGGGCGTACCGCATGTCGGTTCCATGTCGACGTACTACGCACAGCAGAACGCCGGCAAGCGGAACATCAGCCTCGATCTGAACTGGCCCGAGGCGCGGGACATCGTGGCGAAGCTCTGCGCCGACGCGGACGTGATCGTCGAGAACTTCCGCCCCGGAACGCTCGCACGCTTCGGCTTCGGCTACGACGACGTCGTGAAGTTCAATCCGAAGGTCGTCTACGTTTCGATCAGCGGCTACGGCCAGACCGGCCCGTGGCGCAATCGGCCGGCATTCGCACCAACGGTCCACGCCGAGACGGGCCTGACCGACATCCTCCAGAAGCACTACGAGGGCGCCATGGTAGAGATGCGCAACGACGCATGCAGCCACGCCGACGTCTACACGGGCCTCCACGGCGTCATCGCCGTCCTGGCGGCGTTGCAGCACCGGTCGCGCACCGGCGAGGGGCAGTACGTCGACGTCTCGATGGCCGCGACGATGCTGTCGGCCAACGAACGCGCCGGCGCGCAGTTGTCAGGCCTGGAAGTCAATGACGAACCGTACGCGCTCAGCGCCAACGAGTCTCCGCTGTTCGAGCTGCCGGACGGCCGGCGCCTCACCATCGCGACAAGTCCGGTGTTCTCGCCGATGTTCATTCGCTACTGCTCGATGATGCGCCGCACGGACCTCCTCAAGGATCCGCGCTTCGCCACGGCCACCCTTCGCAAGGCCAATCTCGCCCTCTTGATGGCCGAGGTCAAGGCCTGGATCCTGACCTTCACCGACCTGGACCAGCTTCAGGCGCAGGTCAGCGAAGCGGGCCTGGCGATCGGTGTCGTGCGCAGCACGCAGGACCTCGCGGACTCCGAGTGGGCGAAAGACTGGGGTGCGGTGGTCGAGGTCGAAGACCGTGCAGGCGGCACCGTGCGCATGCCCGGGCCCCCATGGCGCTTCGGCCGCTCCGAACTGCCGAAGCCGGGCTTGCCCTATTTCCAGGGCGAGAGCAATGCCGAGGTGCTCGGCGAACTGGGGATCTCCGCCGAACGCATCGAGACGCTGCGCCAGCGCGGCGTGCTGCGAAGCCGCCGCAGCCCGGCGGGCGCGTTCGACTGAGCCGAGGCCGAGGCGAACCCATGCGCACGATCGATCACACCCACGATGCCGCAGCGACAAGCTGGCTGGCGAGCGCCAACGGGGCGGCCACCGACTTTCCGATCCAGAACCTGCCGTTTGCCGTGTTTCGAAGGGCAGGGGCCCTCGAACCGCTGCGCGGCGGCGTTGCCATCGGCGACGAAGTCATGGACCTGGCCGCCTTGAGCAGAACGCAATGCCTCGACGGCTTGGCGCTGCAAGCCGCGCAGTCGTGTGCCGCACCGGCGCTCAACGACTTTTTCGCCTTGGGACCCGTGGCATGGCGCACGTTGCGGCGCGCACTCTTCGAGCTTCTCCACAAGGACGCCGTCGCCACCAGGCCGTCTCAGGTCGATGCGGTCCGGGGCTGTCTCATGCCGCAATCCGAGGTCGAGTACGCGCTTCCGGCTCGCATCGGCGACTACACGGACTTCTACACGTCGATCCATCACGCGCGAACGATCAGCCGCCTGCTGGACCCGAAGGGCGACGTGCCCCGGAACTTCCAATGGGTACCCACCGCCTACCACGGCCGCGTGTCCTCCATCGGCGTGGCCGGGCAGAGGTTCCGGCGTCCACATGGCCAGGCGCTGCGGAACGGGAGCACGACGCCGGAATACGGACCTTCGCAGCGCCTCGACTACGAGCTCGAACTCGGCATCTATGTCGGCACGGGCAACGCGCTCGGCGAGCCCATTGCACTCTCGCGCGCCGAGGATCACGTCTTCGGCATCTCGCTGCTCAACGATTGGTCGGCGCGGGATATCCAGGCCTGGGAGATGGCGCCGCTCGGCCCGTTCCATGCAAAGAACTTCGCGACAACCGTCTCGCCCTGGATCGTCACGATGGATGCCCTGGCCCCCTACAGGACGCCGTGGACCCGCCCCGCGGCCGATCCGCAGCCGTTGCCTTATCTGGAGAGCGAGTCTCACCGCGCGCAGGGCGCCATCGATATCCGTCTCGAAGTGTCGATCGAGACCCATCGCATGCGCGAAGCCGGACTCCCTGCCGAGACGATGTCACGCACCAGCTTCTCTCATCACTATTGGTCGATTGCGCAGATGGTCACCCACCACGCGGCCGGGGGCTGCAACCTGCAGCCGGGCGACCTGCTGGGCAGCGGCACGATCTCGGGGCCCGAGCTTTCCGAAGCCGGCGCATTGATGGAGCTCGCCCTTGCCGGCAACAAGCCGGTGCAACTCGGCAACGGCGAGCGCCGAAGCTTCCTGGAGGATGGGGACGCGATCATCTTCCAAGGCTGGTGCGAACGGGAGGGATTCAATCGCATCGGCTTCGGCTTCAATCATGGGCGGGTCCTCCCCGCCGTGTCGCCATCTGCCGAATAGTTTCTCGCCGCCATCCGCTTTCCGGTCTCTCCAACTGGCAATCACCTCGGAGCCCCTCATGAAGAACAGCAACCAAGGAACCGGCCGCCTTCTCGGCTGGATCATCGCTGCCGCCGTCCTGCAGCCCTTCGGCAGCGCCCAGGCGCAGTCGCTCTCATCGAAGCCGATCGTGCTGCGCGTTGCCTATCCCGCCGGGGGACCCGCCGACGTCGCGGCTCGAAAGATCCAGGTGCCGCTGCAGTCGGCGCTCGGGCAGACGGTCATCGTCGAGAACCTGCCTGGCGCGGGCGGATCGATCGCCGCGGCGAGCGTGCTGAACGCGCCGCCCGATGGCCAGACGCTGCTGGTGACGACCGGCAACGACATGATCCTCTCGCCCCTCGCGATGTCGCAGGTCAAGTACAAGCCCGAGAACTACCGGCTGTTGGCGACCATCCTGCCGACCGACTTCACGCTGGTCACGAGTGCCGAGCACGCCTTCGCCAATGTCGACGAGCTCATCGAGCATTCGAAGAAGGCGGGCAGCAAGGAGATGACGGTCGGCAGCTGGGGCTACGGCTCGGCGCCTTACCTCGTGGCGGCGGACTTTGGCGCCGCCACGGGTGCGCGACTGATGGACGTGCCCTACAAGGGCGCGGCGCCGGTCGTCCAGGCGCTGCTCAGCCGGGAGATCGACATGGCCTTCGTGCCGCTGGCGCCCAACGTGCTGGAGCTGGTTCGTACGGGCAGGATCAAGGCGATCGGTGTGGCGAACACCAAGCGCAATCCCTTCCTGGCGCAGGTGCCCACGCTGAGCGAGGGCAAATACCTCAAGAACTTCGTGTACAGCGCATGGGCGGCCGTCTTCATCCCGGCCTCGGCGCCTCCCGCTGCGGCGGCCCGCCTCAGCAAGGACTTGGCGGAGATCGTGAAGGGCGACGAATTCCAGCGCTTTCTTCGCGACTCGGCCGCGTTGCCTGTCGAACCCATGACGCTCGACCAGTCTGCGGCCTTCTACCAGCAGGAAGTCGAGAAGTTCCGCCGCATCGCCAAGCTCGTCAAGCTCGAACCACAGTAGCAGGAGTTTTCATGACCAACGCCCCCCAGTTGAAAGACATCTCGGTGACGACCTCCGTCCTTGCCTTGGACCACGTGAGGATCAACACGCCGAAACCCTATGCCGAAGTCAAGACCGCGCTCGAATCCAGGCTGGGCCGGCTCGACGACTCGATCCGGGACCTGTTGAAGAAGAACGAGATCGAAGCCGTGCGCGTCGCCCTGCAGAAGGCGGCGGGCGAAGACGGGCTCGCCATCCATTACGTCGGCCCGCACGGAGACTGGCTGGCGCTGAAAGGCAAACGCCGGAAAGCGACCGCGTACCTGATCGGCAATGTGCTGTACGCCGTGCAGATGACGAGCGTCGACCTTGCGGCCGGCCTCTACGCGCCGCTGCGGGTGGTTCTCTTTGAAAACGCGGAAGGCGGCTCGACTTTCGAGTACGACAAGCCGTCCACGCAGTTCGGCCAGTTCGGCCAGCCGGAGATCGACCGGATCGCGGCGATCCTCGACGAGCGGCTCCATGCAGTCCTGCTCAAGGTGGCGACGCCATGACGACGCATTGCCTGAAGACGCTGGCCTTGATCGCAGCCGCCAGCGTGCTGGCACTGGCCTCGCCGATCGCGTCCGCGCAAGGCTATCCTTCGCGACCCGTCAAGATCGTCGTGCCGTACACCGCCGGCGGGCCAGTCGACCAGCTGGCGCGGGGCCTCGCGGAGCGGCTAGGCAAATCGACGGGGCAGCCGTTCATCGTCGAGAACAAGCCGGGCGGCAATACCATCGTCGCCGCATCGATGGTCGCCAAGGCGCCGGCTGATGGCTATACGCTGTTCATGGCTTCGTCCGCGAGCCTGGCCGTGAATCCGCTGGTCTACAACAAGCTGGCCTACGACCCGGACCGCGACTTCGCCCCCGTGTCCCTGGTCGCGTCGGCGCCGCTGGTGATGGTGGTCGGAAACGCCACGCCGGCGACCCGATTGAAGGACCTGATCCCCTACATCCGCAGCCGCGAAGGCAGCTTTGCCTATGCCTCCAACGGCAACGGCAATCCGCTGCACCTGGCCTGTGCGCTCTTTGCATCGATGGCCAACGTGGACATGCTGCACGTGCCCTACAACGGCACCGCGCCCGCCCTTGCGAGCGTGCTTGCCGGCGACACGCAGATGACCTGCGACATCGTGCTGAACTCGATGCCGCAGATCAAGGCGGGAAAGCTCCGTCCGATCGGCATCGTGGGCCCCCGGCGCGTCGCAGCGCTTCCCGACGTGCCGACCTTGGCGGAAGAAGGGCTGCTCGGGGTCGATGCTGCGGTCTGGTTCGCACTGGTGGCACCCGCGAACACGCCTGCCGAGGTGGTGGCCAGGCTGAACAAGGAGGTCGTCAAGGCCATCGACGATGTGGCCATGAAGGCGCGGTTCAGCGCCATGGCGATGGAGCTCGGCAGCAGCTCGCCGCAGGACGTCGTCGACCTGACGAATCGTGAACGCAGCAAGTGGGCGGCTGTCGTGCGCAAGCACGGCATCAAGGTCGAATGAGCAACGCTGCGATGACCGCGAAGCCGCTCGCGATGGTACCGCCGGAAGCCTGCGTGATCGTGGGTGGCTGCAACGGCCTGCACTGCATCCCGGCGGCGCAACAAGCCGAGTACTACCGCGCGCAGAAGTACGTGGCGCTGCTCGGCCTCGTTTGCCTGCCCGTGCTGGTCTACCTTCTGAACTGAGGCTTCGTTTTCTCTTCTCGGCGCGGCCTTCCTCGTACGTATTGGCGAACGAAAGTCGTTCAGAGGCCCGAGACCCGCTGGCGATCGAAGAAGCTCCTGCGCCAAGGCAGGATCTGAACCGACCCGAACAAGCCGCCGGTGCTGAAGGGGTCGTCGCCGACGAAGCGCTCCGCCGCGGCGCGATCTTCGGTGTCGACGATGATCATGCCGCCGATCGCCTTGCCGTCGTCGTCCAGCACGGCGCCGCCGGCCAGCATCTGGTCCTGGCGGGCCGCAAGGTAGGCGAGGTGCCGCGGCCTCAGGTCGGCCCGCAGGCGCTCGGCGCCGGGCTTGTCGTACGCAAGGATGATGAAGGGCATGGTGGCGGGCGGGCTCAGCTGGTCGTGATGTCGGCCTTCTTGATGATCGCGCCCCAGGTGTCCATCTCGCGTGCGATGAAGGCCCGGAATTCCGCAGGCGTGCTGCCGACCGGGTCCGCGCCGTTGGAGACCAGGGCCTCTCGCGTTGCCTTGGTCTGCAGCGCCTTGCGCACTTCGGCGCCCAGGCGTTCCACGATCGAAGCGTCCGTGCCCGCCGGGGCCAGCAGACCGGCCCAGGCGCTGACGTCGAAGGGCTTGCCCGTGATCTCGGCGACAGTGGGCACGTCGGGCAGCGACGGCGAACGCTGCTGCGTCGAGGTCGCAAGGGCACGCAGCTTGCCGGACTTCACCAGCGGCGCCGCCGCGACGACGTTGGCGAACATCAGGTCGACGTGGCCACCCATGACGTCCGACAGCGCCGGACCGGTTCCCTTGTAGGCCGCATGCGTCATCGAGATGCCCGCATCCAGTGCCAGCAGTTCCATCGCCAGGTGGTCGGCCGTGCCGCTGCCGGTCGAAGCGAAGGCCAGCCGCCGGGTCTTCGCGAGCGCGAGGACATCCGCCAGCGACCGGACCGGCGACGCCGGCGAGGTCACCATGATGAAAGGCGACTGCACCGCAAGGCTGATCGGCGCGAAGGCCTTGAGCGTGTCGAAGGGCAGCGCCTTCATGAGCCACGGATTGGTGACATGCGGGACACTGGCCAGCAGCAGCGTGTAGCCGTCGGGCGGCGAACCGGCCACGTACTCGGAGCCGATCACGGTGCTGGCGCCGGGCCTGTTCTCGACGATGAAGGTCCGGCCGAAACCCTCTGAGAGTCCGGAGGCGAGCGCACGCGCGACGACGTCCGTGCCTCCGCCGGCGGTGAAAGGCACGATGACCTTCACGGGCCGGGCCGGGTAGCCGTCCGCCGCGCGCGACGGCAGCACGGCAGCCGACAGGCATGCGCCCCCCAGCAATGTCACGATCTCGCGACGGTTCATGTGAATCTCCTCGGTGCGGCTGCAATGGACAGCGCGGGGTGTGGATGAGACGCCCGTCTAGGCGTTGAAATGGAGCCGCTGGCCGCTGTGCGGCCACGGCAGGGAGACCAGTTGACCGGCGCCGGACAGGGTGACAAAGGCGGTCTTGAGATCGGGCCCGCCGAAGCAGATGTTGGTGACGTAGGTGTCCGGAAACGCGACCTGGGACCTCAGTTCACCGCTCGGCGCGATGACCGAGATCGCCCCCGTGATCAGCGTGGCGACGCAGATTTGGCCCCCGGCGTCCAGCGCCAGGCTGTCGAAGCGCTGGAAGCCCGGCAGCCCGCACACCAGGCGCCCGCCGTGCGGCGAGGGGAAGGGATGCTTGCGGATGCATCCCGCCTCGACCAGGTCGAAGGCCCACAGGCGGGCGGTCTCCGTCTCGGCCACGTAGACCGTGGCGCCATCGGGCGAGAGGCCGACGCCATTGGCGGCCAGCAGGGGATAGGCGACCTCGACGATGCGGGAGCCGTCGGGCAGTGCGTAGTAGAGGCCGCCGTTGTCGCGCGACCGTGCGTGCTTCTTGCCGAAATCGGTGAAGTAGAACCCGCCCAGCGCATCGAACACGAGGTCGTTCGGCGACGAGAGCCGATGGCCATCGCAATGGGTGTAGAGCACGCGGCCGTCGCCGGTCGCGAGATCGAATCTTCGGATGCTGCCGCCCTGGTAGCCGGGCGCTGGGCCGATCGAGGTGAAGCGCCCCGGCGCATAGGCGCTACCGCCGTTGTCGCAGACGTAGAGCGCGCCGTCGGGTCCGATCGCCGCTCCGTTCGGCCCGCCGCCGCAATCGGCGACCTGTTCGACGGGGCCTTCGGGCGTGACGCGGATGATCCTGCCCGCACGCATCTCCACAAGCACCACCGAGCCGTCGACCAGGGCCACGGGACCCTCAGGAAATTGCAGACCTTCGGCGAGGATTTTCATGTACGTCGTGCCAGCCAACCCGGCGCCGAGCGCCGAAAGAAGACTTCTGTCTCCAATGAACTTTGCGCCGACGATATCGAAGTGACGCGGCCACCTCAATGACAATTAAGTCATGTGAGAAATGAGTAAAACTCATTCAATGGGATGGTCTTCGGCTGCCTCGGCCTCGGCCGCGATCCACGCCTCGAAGTCGCTCACGCGCTTGGGCACCGGCCGCTCCGCGCGCCAAGCCATGAAATAGCCGCCCTCGGTGGGCACGCGCAGGTCGAAAGGCGCCACCAGCCGGCCGCTCGCGAGGTCGTCGCGCACGAAGGCCAGCAGCGCCACCATCACGCCGAGTTGTTCCGCCGCGGCCTGGTAGGCCATGGCCGCGTTCTCGAACTTGAGGCCGCGGTTGCCGTCGATCCCTTGCGTTCCGGCGGCCGCCAGCCAGGTCGGCCAGTCCTGCGGCCGGTTCAGCGAACACAGCAGCGCGTGCTGCGCGAGGTCGGCGGGCTCGCGCAACGGCGGGTCGCGATCGATGAGGCCCGGCGCGCAGACCGGCAGCAGCGTCTCGCGGAACAGCAGCCTGAAGCCCGCGCCGGTGGGCGGGCGGGGCTCGGAATGGATGCTGACGTCGACGTCGTCGCGATCGAAGTCGGCCGGCTTGTGAGAAGTGGTGATCTGCACGTCGACCTGCGGATGCAGCGCATGGAAGCGTGCCAGCCGCGGGATCAGCCAGCGGATCGCGAAGGTGGGCGGCACCTTGATGCGAAGCAGCCGCTCGTCGGAGCGCTGCTGCAACTGGCGCGTGCCGTGCTCGATCTGGTCCAGCGCGACGCGCATGCTGGCGAAGTACGACTGGCCTGCGGAAGTCAGCCGGATGCCATGCCTTCCGCGATCGAACAACTGCACCTCGAGCCAGCCTTCCAGCGTGGCGATGTGACGGCTGACCGCCCCCTGGGTCACGCAGAGTTCCTGCGCGGCACGAGTGAAGTTGCCGCAGCGCGCTGCGGCCTCGAAGGCGCGTAATGCATTGAGAGGGGGCAGACGACGGCTCATGGGACTGAATTTTACTCATACCTTGCATGCCTTTATTGTGATTGCCGCGCCCCGGCGCCCCACATAGGATCGCAGCGGAGAACCTACAACCAGGAGACACCGAATGATGAAGAAATTGCATGTCTGGCTGCTCGCATCCAGCCTGCTTGGATGGCATGCCGCGGCGCCGGCGCAGGACGCCGCGGCGTCCTATCCGAATCAACCGATCAAGCTGATGGTCCCGTGGCCCGCGGGCGGAGGCGTGGACACGACCGCGCGCATCGTGTCGGATCTGCTGGGCCACCGACTCGGCCAGCCCTTCGTGATCGACAACCGCGGCGGCGCAGGCGGCAACATCGGCACCGAGCTGGCAGCCCGCCAGAAGCCGGATGGCTACAACCTGCTGATGTCATCGATCAGCCCCAACGCGGTCAACATCAGTCTCTACGGCAAGCTGGGCTTCGATCCGGTCAAGGACTTCGAGCCGATCATCTACGTCTCGGCCGTGCCCAACATCCTTGTGGTGCCCGCCAATTCGCCGTTCAAGTCCGTCAAGGACGTGATCGACGCGGCGCGCGCCAACCCGGGCAAGCTCAACTATGCCTCGGGCGGCGTCGGCTCCTCGCAGCACCTGGCGGCCGTGCAATTCGCGTTGGCGGCCAAGATCGACATCGTCCACGTGCCCTACAAGGGAACCGCGCCGGCCGAGACCGACGTGGCGGCGGGACACGTGTCGCTGATGCTCGACACCACCACCTGCCTGCCCTTCATCGCTGGCGGCAAGATGCGCGCGCTGGCGGTCGCTTCCAAGACGCGCAACCCGGCCCTGCCTGATGTGCCGACCTTCGATGAAGTGGGACTGCCCAACGTCTATGCCTCGTCGTGGTATGGCTTGTCGGCGCCGGCCGGCACGCCGCGCGCCATCATCGACAAGCTCAACGCCGAGGCCAACGCGGTGCTCAAGTCGCCCGAACTGCAAAAGCGCATGCTGGCGTTCGGCGCCGAAGTCGGCGGCGGCACGCCCGAGGACTTCGGCCGTTTCATGGCCAGCGAAACCAAGCGCTATGCCGAGATCGTCCGCATCTCGGGCGCCAAGCTCGACTGATTCATTTCCGCACGCCGGTCACTCCCATGTCACTCGCCCCCGCTCCGCTTACGCTCTTTGACAAGATCTGGAAGCCGCACGTCGTGATGCAGCGCGACGACGGCCAGAGCCTGCTGTACGTCGATCGCCACCTCGTGCAGGACGGCTCGGCGCCCGCCTTCGAGATGCTGCGCCAGCGCGGCCTCGGTGTGCGCCGGTCGGACCTCGCCTTCGCGACGCCCGACCATTACGTGCCCACCGGCAGCCGCGTGCTGGCCGACATCGCCGACGCCGAGAAGCGCGCGATGGCGCAGGCGTTGCAGGATGACAGCGCCGCCGCAGGCATCCGCTTCTTCGGCCTCGACGACGAGCGTCAGGGCATCGTCCACGTCGTCGGCCCCGAGCAGGGCTTGAGCCTGCCCGGCGCGGTGATCGTCTGCGGCGACAGCCACACGGCCACCCACGGCGCGCTGGGGGCGCTGGCCTTCGGCATCGGCGCCTCCGAAGTGGCGCACGTCCTGGCGACGCAGACCCTCTGGCAGCGCAAGCCGCGCACGCTGCGCGTGGTCATCGACGGCAGGCTGCCGGAGGGCGTGTCGGCCAAGGACATCATCCTCGGCGTGATCGCGAAGGTCGGGGCCGCGGGCGGCACCGGCCATGTCGTCGAGTACGCCGGAGAAGCGATCCGCGCGCTCTCGATGGAAGGCCGCATGACGGTGTGCAACATGTCGATCGAGGCCGGGGCTCGCGCCGGCCTCGTGGCGCCCGACGACACCACCTTCGAATGGCTGGCGGGCCGCCCCCATGCACCTCACGGGGCGGCCTGGGACACCGCGCTGGCGCGCTGGCGAGGGCTGCCCGGCGACGAGGGCGCCGTGTTCGACAAGGAAGTGCGACTGAACGCCGACGACATCGCGCCGATGGTCACCTGGGGCAACAGCCCCGAGGACGCAATGCCGATCACGGGCCGGGTGCCGGACCCGGCCGATGCGCCCAGCGCCGAACGGCGCGACGCCCTGCAGCGCACGCTGGCCTACATGGGCCTGGAGCCGGGCCAGTCGCTCACGGCGCTGTCGGTCGACCGGGTGTTCATCGGCTCCTGCACCAACGGCCGCATCGAAGACTTGCGCAGCGCCGCGGCGGTGGCGCGCGGGCGGCGCGTGGCCGACGGCGTGGAAGCCTGGGTGGTACCGGGTTCCGGCCTTGTGAAGCGGCAGGCCGAGGCCGAAGGGCTGGACGCCGTCTTCCGGGCAGCGGGCTTCCAGTGGCGGCATGCGGGCTGCTCCATGTGCCTGGGCACCAACGGCGATCAGGTTGCCGCCGGCCAGCGCTGTGCCTCGACCTCGAACCGCAATTTTGTAGGCCGCCAGGGCCCGGGTTCGCGCACCCATCTGATGAGCCCGGCGATGGCCGCGGCCGCAGCCGTCACCGGGCGACTCGCCGACGTGCGGGCCCTGCCTTCCGCCTCCTGAAAAACAGAAACGCACCGACTCGCAACCATGCAAGCTTTCAGTCAAGTTGAAGCCGTCGCGGCGCCGCTGGCCCGCGCGAACATCGACACCGACCAGATCGTGCCGGCGCTCTACCTGCAGAAGCCGCGCTCGGACAACTTCGGCCACTACCTGTTCCACGACGTGCGGCACGATGCGCTGGGCCAGCGCCGACCCGACTTCGTGCTCAATGCCGCCGCGTACGCAGGGGCCCGGATCCTCGTGGCAGGCCACAACTTCGGCTGCGGATCCTCGCGCGAACATGCAGTCTGGGCCCTTCACGACGGCGGCTTCCGCGCCGTGATCGCACCGAGTTTCGGCGACATCTTCCAAGCCAATGCGCTCAAGAACGGCTTGCTGCCGGTGCGCCTGCCCGAGCCGGTGGTCGAAGAACTGCTGGCGGCGCTGCTGGCAGCGCCCGGCACGCAGCTGCGCGTGGACCTGGAAGCCCTGGTGGTGACCGGGCCGCATGGCCGCACCGAACCATTCGCCATCGACCCTTTCGCTCGCCATTGCCTGTTGGAGGGCCTGGACGAGATCGACTACACGCTGACGCAGCGCGCGCGCATCGAGGAATTCGAGCGCCACCACGCGCCGCAATGACTTCCCCTCATTTTCCAGAAAGGATCCAGAAATGAAGATTGCAGTGATGCCCGGCGACGGGATCGGCCACGAGGTGACCGCGCAAGCGGTCAAGGTGCTCAAGGCGGTGGTGGGCCACACCCAGCCATTGGAGCTCGTCGAGGCCGCGATCGGCCAGGCCGGCATCGACGCCGCCGGCGATCCGCTGCCGGCCGCGACGAGCGAGATCGCACGCAAGGCCGACGCGATCCTCTTCGGCTCGGCCGGCATGCCGGGCGACGAGGCCATTCCATTCATGATGCGGCCCGGTGCCAGCCTGCTGCGGCTGCGCAAGGAGCTCGGCCTGTTCGCCAATTTCCGGCCGGCGTTCCTGTTTCCCGAACTCCTCGGCGCCTCCACCCTCAAGCCGGAGGTGGTCGAGGGGCTGGACCTGATGATCCTGCGCGAGCTCACCGGCGACGTCTACTTCGGCGAGCCGCGCGGCAGCGGCATCAACGCGATGGGCGAGCGCGAGGCCTTCAACACCATGCGCTATTCCGAGCCTGAGATCGAGCGCGTCGCGCACGTGGCCTTCCGCACCGCGCGCTCGCGCCAGCGCCGCCTCTGCTCGGTCGACAAGGCCAACGTGCTCGAGGTCATGCAGCTGTGGCGCGAGGTGGTCACGCGCGTGGGGCGGGACTATCCCGACGTGGAGCTCACGCATCTCTTCGTCGACGCGGCCGCGATGCAGTTGATGCGCGCGCCGAAGCAGTTCGACGTCATCGTCACCGGCAACATCTTCGGCGACATCCTGTCCGATGCCGCCGCGATGCTCACGGGTTCCATCGGCATGCTTCCTTCGGCGTCGCTGGCCGCCGGCAGCTTCGGACTCTATGAACCGGTGCACGGCACCGCGCCGGACATCGCCGGCAAGAACCTGGCCAACCCGCTGGCGTCGATCCTCTCGCTGGCGATGATGCTTCGCCTCTCGTTCGATCAGGCGGCCAACGCGGAGCGCGTTGAACGCGCCGTGCGCCGAGTGCTGGCCGACGGGCTGCGCACCGGGGACATCTACCAGTCCGGCTGCACTCGGGTGGGAACGGAGGAGATGGGCGCCGCGGTGGTTGCGGCCATGAACGCGAGGTAGCGATCAGCACTCGCGCCCCAGGTCCCCTTGCCGGGGACCTGCGAGATGCTCTCGCATGCTTCTCGCACGCCAAGTGGGGCCGGACGCCCGCGCAGCGTTCCCGGATCAGCAGTGGTCTGCTCTGCGCCATGCTCCACGCCCATAGACCGGTCGCCTGCGCCGCACCTGCAACGCTGGCTCATTCTGAGCGCTTCCGACCCCTGCCTGCACGGCCGGTGGGAGGCTTCGCGTCTCCTTCGCCACCGCGGTGCGCCTCGAGCTGACGCAACGTCCCTGCCGTCGCTGCCTGGCGGTCGCGCAACTGGCTTATCTCGCGCTCGGCCTGCGCGCGAGCGCGTCGCCGAGGCAGAGCACCGCGCGACCGAACTTGTCGAACGGTTGCGCCGCAAGGAAAGGAGTGACGGTTTGGCTTTGTTCGATGACCCGCTACGGGACTTGTGAGGCCCATCCCACGCTCCTATGATGGTCCGCCAGCCCCCGCCAGCCTCACCAACATCGGAGACCCTCATGAACAGCATCCCATCGAAGCGCACCTTGTCGCGCCGCATCGCGTTGCACTACGGGCTCAGC
>Ga0182008_10000924_pt1 | contig 20472 bp, 22 predicted proteins | sample Sormic07211129_1_FD_120482 | JGI IMG/M metagenome (GOLD analysis project Ga0182008, IMG submission 120482) | Rhizosphere microbial communities from Sorghum bicolor, Mead, Nebraska, USA - 072115-129_1 metaG | ecosystem: Host-associated > Plants > Roots > Rhizosphere | place: USA: Nebraska...
CACCATCTTCGGCCAGCATGTGCACATCGGCTGCCCCGATGCCGACGCGGCGCTGCTGATGCTGCACCGCATGTCGCGCTACATCCCGCACTTCATCGCGCTGTCGGCCTCCTCGCCCTACGTGCAGGGGCAGGACACGCAGTTCGACTCGGCCCGGCTCAACTCGGTGTTCGCCTTCCCGCTCTCGGGCCGCGCGCCCTTCACCCTGTCCTGGAAGGAGTTCGAGAACTACTTCGAGCGCATGACCCGCACCGGCGTGGTCCGCAGCATGAAGGACTTCTACTGGGACATCCGGCCCAAGCCCGAGTTCGGCACCATCGAGATCCGCGTGTTCGACACGCCGCTGACGGTCGAGCGCGCGGCCGCGCTCGCGGGCTACGTGCAGTCGCTGGGCGCCTGGTTCCTGCAGGAACAGCCCTTCACGCCGACCGAGGACGACTACCTGGTCTACACCTACAACCGCTTCCAGGCCTGCCGCTTCGGGCTCGACGCGGTCTACGTCGACCCCGCCACCGGCCAGCACATGCCGCTGCGCGAGCACATCCTGATGACCATGACGCAGCTCGAATGGCACAGCGAGGCGATCAACGCGAGCCGCTCGATCGCGCAGCTGCGCACCGACGTCGAGGCCGGCCAGAACGACGCGCGCTGGCTGCGCGAGAAGCAGTCGAGGGAGAAGCTGCTGGCCGAGGTGGTGCGGCAGGCCGCGCTGCGCTTCCGCAACCCGCCGAAGTGGCCATGATGGGTGAGTTCGACCTGATCGCGCGCTACTTCACGCGCCCGGCGCAGGGCCGCGCGGCCACCGGCGCGGCCGGCGCCGTGGTGCTTGGCGTGGGCGACGACTGCGCGCTGCTGCAGCCCGCGCCCGGCATGCAGCTGGCCGTGTCGACCGACATGCTGGTCGAGGGCCGGCACTTCCTGTCCACCGTCGACCCCGCGCGGCTGGGCCACAAGTCGCTGGCCGTGAACCTCAGCGACTTGGCCGCCTGCGGCGCGCGGCCGCTGGCCTTCACGCTGGCGCTGTCGCTGCCCTCGGTCGATGAAGGCTGGCTCGACGGCTTCTCGCGCGGCCTGTTCGCGCTGGCCGACGAACACGGCTGCGCGCTGGTGGGCGGCGACACCACGCGCGGCCCGCTCAACATCTGCATCACGGTCTTCGGCGAAGTGCCCCGGGGTGGCGCGCTGCTGCGCTCGGGCGCCAAGGCCGGCGACGACCTCTGGGTCAGCGGCACGCTGGGCGATGCGCGGCTGGCGCTCGAGGTGTTCCGCGGCACGCTCGAACTGCCGGCCGAACTGTTCGCGCTGGCGCGCGCGCGCATGGAAACGCCCGCGCCCCGCGTGGCGCTGGGCCAGGCGCTGCGCGGCATCGCCAGCGCGGCGGCCGACGTGAGCGACGGCCTGCTGGGCGACCTGTCGCACATCCTGCGCGCCAGCGGCGTGGGCGCTGTGGTCGATGCCGACGCCGCGGCCGGCTGCATCGCGGCCCGGGCCCATCCGGCCTTCAACCTCGGTGACGAACTGCAGCGCCTGTGCGCACTCTCGGGCGGCGACGACTACGAGCTGGTGTTCACCGCGCCGGCCACGGCACGCGAGGCCGTGGCCCAGGCCGGCCGCGCGAGCGCCACCGCGGTGACGCGCATCGGCCGCATCGAGGCCGCGCCCGGCGTGCGCATCGTCGACGCGGCGCGCGCGCCGGTCGAACAGCGCTTCACTTCATTCGATCACTTCGTGTGAGCTGTTGAAGCAGGCGGCTGCAGGCGCTTGAGCCGCACCGCGAGCTCGCGTTCGAGCTGGCGCTCGCCCTGCCGTTGCGCGGCGTCCAGCGCCTGCGCGAAGGCCTCGGCGGCCAACGTGGGCTCACCCTGTTCCAACGCGATCAGCCCGCGCAGGCGGCCCGCGGCCGCGAAGCCCGGCTGGTGCAGCAGCGCCTGCTCGACATGGCCGCGCGCGCGCTCGAGTTCGCCGCGCCGCTGGCAGGCCAGCGCCAGGCCCATGCGCAGCAGCGCGTTGTCGGTGCCCTTGGCCAGCAACTTTTCGAGCGCCTCCGGCACCGGACCGCTGGCGGTCATGCGGCCACGCCCCAATGCAGCACGCCGAAGGTCGCGAGGATCCACAGCAAGAGCAGGAAGTGGGTCTGCTGCAGTGCCTCCTGCCGGATCCAGTAGGCCGTTGCCAGGCCGCCCAGCAGCATCGCCAGCACCGCGGCCGAGAGCGCAGTCAGGCCGAGGTCGAACCAGGGCAAGGCCGGCATGCGCGTGCCATGCACGGCCCACAGCGCGCAGCCGGTCCAGAGCGCGGCCGCGGCGACGCACTGCAGCAGCAGCACGCCAACCAGGCCCAGCCGGTGCAGCGCCGGCGAGCGGATCGCGCGGCGGCGCAGGGGCGTGCCGATGGCCGGCGCCTCGGCCAGCGGCGCCATCGAGAGCGTGCGGCCGACCGCGGCCGCCGCGCCCTGGAAGTCCTGGAGGTTGTTGAGCACCGCGAGGCTGGCCCAGAGCGCGAGCCCCAGCGCCTGGGTGGCGGCGAACAGCGCGGTGGCGTCGAGGCTCATGCGGTGCCCCGCGTCGCGCGCCGGGCCAGCAGGGCGGCCGCCAGCGGGGCCAGCGCAAAGCTCGCGAACAGCCACAGCGCCGCCGACTGCGCACCGGCCACGCCGCCGGGAGAGGTCAGGCCGGCCGCATTGGCCACCAGGCCCGCGATGGCCGCGCCCACGGCCATGCCGTAGAGCTGCACCGTGGTGATCGAGGCCGAGGCGATGCCCTCCTCGCCCTGGGGGGCCAGCGCCATCACGCGCGTCAGCAGGTGCGGCCAGCCGATGCCCACGCCCAGGCCGACCGCGCTGAGCGCCAGCGCCATCAGCGCCAGCGTCGGGCCGGCCGCCAGCGCGCCGCTGGTGGGCACGGCCCAGGCCAGCACGCCCAGGCCCAGCGCCGACAGCACCGGCCCGAGGCGCAGCAGGCGGTCGGCGGCCGCGCCCTGGCGCCCCGACGAGCCCAGCGAGCCGACGCTCCAGCCCGCCGCCATCGCGGCCGTGAGGTAGCCCGCGGCCAGCGGGCTGTGGCCCTGCAGCAGCTGCAGGAAGTAGGGCACGAAGATTTCGGTGGTGGTGCCGACCAGCAGCAGCGCGATGGCCGCGTAGATCGCGCCGAGCGGCCGGCCCAGCGCATAGGCGCCGGTGGGCAGCAGGCGCACCGTGGCGCGCCGGTCCTGGCGGCTGGCCAGCCAGCCCAGCGCCAGGCCGACCGCCACCGCGACCGCCTGCGCCGCCAGCGAGTCCAGCAGCCCGCCCGCGGCGATCGCCAGCACCGACAGCGCCAGCAGCGCGATCTGCGGCGCCGGCACGCGCGGCATGGTGGCGGGCCGCTGGTGCTGCACGCCGGCCCGGGGCGCCAGCTGCCAGCTCACCAGCAGGCCCTGCAGCACGGCCAGCGGCAGCAGCGACCAGAAGGCCCAGCGCCAGTGGCCGGACTGCGCGAACAGCCCACCGACTGCGGGACCACACAGCGTCGCCACGCCCCACATGCCCGAGACCAGCGCCACCGCGCGCGGCCACAGCCGCGGCTCGAACACCCGGCCGATCAGCGCGTAGCTCAGGGCCGCGAGGACGCCCCCGCCCAGGCCCTGCACGGTGCGGCCGGCCAGCAGCCAGGGCATGGTCAGCGCGGTCGCGCAGCCGACCGAACCGGCGGCGAACACCGCCAGCGCGGCCAGGCAGGCGCCGCGCGGGCCCAGCGCGGCCAGCAGGCGCACCGACAGGGCCGCGCCGACGATCGAACCGACCACGAACAGCGTGGTGCTCCAGGCGTACCAGTCGAGGCCGCCGATCTCGCGCACCACCGAGGGCAGCACGGTGGTCACGATGTGCACGTTGACCGCATGCAGCGCGACGCCGCCGGTCAGCGCCAGCGCGCGCCAGCCGTTGCGGCCGGTGAAGAGTTCGGACCAGCCGGCGGTGATGTCGGGGGCGGAAGGCGAAGGCGCGGCATCCACCGCGGAGGCTTGTGAGCTCATGTGTCGTGGCCGGGCGGCCGGCGTTATTATCCAAGTCAGGTCTTGGATATTAGACTTGCCCAGACGATTAAACAAGTAAATACTTGCATAAATGGAAGCCGACCCCGCCGCCACCGCCGACCGCCTGCTGTTCGCGCTGAAGACGCACGGCCCGCGCGCGACCGCCGCCCTCGCCGCCGAACTGGCGATCACCGGCGAGGCCGCGCGCCAGCAGCTGCAGAAGCTGCAGGCCGCCGGACTGGTCGAGGCCCGGCTGCAGCCGCAGGCCGGCGCCGGCCGCCCGCGCAGCCACTGGGCGCTGACGGCCGCGGGCCATGCGCGCTTTCCGGACGCGCATGCGCAGCTCACGGTGCAGTTGCTGGCCACGGTGCGCGAGGTCTTCGGCGAGCCCGGGCTCGAGCGCCTGATCGCCGCCCGCGAACAGGCCACGCGCACCGCCTACCTGCAGGCCTGCGAGGGCATCGAGGCGCTCGAGCCCCGGCTGCGCCGGCTGGCCGCGCTGCGCGACGGCGAGGGCTACATGGCGCGCGTCGAACGCGAGGGCGCCGACTGGCTGCTGATCGAGGACCACTGCCCGATCTGCGCGGCCGCCAGCAGCTGCCTGGGCTTCTGCCGCTCCGAGCTCGAGGTGTTCCGCGAGGTCGCCGGGCCGCGCGGCGCGCTGCGGCGCGAGGAGCACCTGATCGCGGGTGCGCGACGCTGCGTCTACCGCATCACACCGATCACGCCGATCGCACCGGTGGAGGCGCAGCCGGCGCCCAAGATGCGCGACACTGCGGGGTGATGTCCACCGCACCCGAATCCGGCGCCATGCCGACCCCCTTCCCCGCCCCGCCCGCCACCGCGCCGATCCGCGCGAGCTTCCGCTTCATGCTCTCGCACCCCGCGCACGTCATCGCGCTGGGCTTCGGCTCCGGCCTGCCCCGCTGGGCGCCGGGCACCGTGGGCACGCTGTGGGCCTGGGTCGCCTTCCTCGTGATGCAGCTCTGGCTCTCGCCCGCCACCATCGGCTGGGTGATCCTGGCCTCGCTGCCGATCGGCTGGTGGGCCTGTACCGTGACCGCGCGCCACATGAACGTGGCCGACCCGAGCGCGGTCGTGTGGGACGAGGTGGTGGCCTTCTGGCTGATCCTCTGGCTGGTCACGCCGGCCGGCTTCTGGGGCCAGTTCGCGGCCTTCGCGCTGTTCCGCGTGTTCGACGCCGTCAAGCGCGGCCCGGTGGGCTGGGCCGACGCCCTGTGCAAGCAGAAGAACGCCACGCCCCAGACCATGCGCTGGAGCCTGGCCGGCTTCGGCATCATCTTCGACGACCTGGTGGCCGCCTTCTGCACGCTGGTGGTGATCGCGCTGTGGCGCGGCTGGTGAGACCGGTCACCCGCCCGTTGCATACTCGCCGCCCATGAACGACGCCTATTCCACCCTGCCCGCCCTGGCCGCCGAGGTCGCCGCGCTGCTGCAGCGCCGCGGCTGGATGCTGGCCACGGCCGAGAGCTGCACCGGCGGACTGATCGCCGCGGCGTGTACCGAACTCTCCGGCTCCAGCGCCTGGTTCGAGCGGGGCTTCGTCACCTATTCCAACGCCGCCAAGCACGAATCGATCGGCGTCGACGCGGCGCTGATCGACGCGCACGGCGCGGTCAGCGAACCCGTGGTGCGCGCGATGGCCGCAGGCGCGATCGCGCATGCGCACGCACAGGTGTCGCTGGCCGTCACCGGCGTGGCCGGCCCGACCGGCGGCACGCCCGACAAGCCGGTGGGCACCGTGTGGTTCGGCTGGTCGGTCGACGGCGTGCTGCGCAGCGAGCGCCGCCGCTTCGACGGCGACCGCGCCGCCGTGCGCGCCGCCACCGCCCACCATGCCCTGCAGACACTGGCCCTGCTCCTGGCCGACGCCCCTCCTCCCGCACCATGACCACCACACCCGAACAGACGATCCGCCGCTTCTACGACGCCTTCGCCCAGCTCGACGCCGACACCATGGCCGCCTGCTATGCGCCCGACGCCACCTTCAAGGACGAGGTGTTCGAGCTGCGCGGCGCGCGCGAGATCGGCGGCATGTGGAAGCTGCTGGGCAGCAGCACCAAGGCCAAGGGCGCGGACATCTGGAAGCTCACGTACCGCGACGTGAAGGCCGACGGCACCCGGGGCCAGGCCCACTGGGACGCGCACTACCGCTTCAGCGCCACCGGCCGTATCGTGGACAACGCCGTCGATGCGCGCTTCACCTTCACGCCCGAGGGCCTGATCGCCACGCACCGCGACAGCTTCTCCTTCTGGACCTGGGCCCGCCAGGCGCTGGGCCTGCCGGGCCTGCTGCTGGGCTGGTCGCCGAGCCTGCGCCGCAAGGTGCGCGGCACCGCGGCCGCCAACCTCAAGGCCTTCCTGGCCCGTCAACCCTGATTTCCTGGAGCCGCATCCGATGGCCGACCTCCGCATCGTCAACAACGCCGAACTGCACCGCTACGAGGCCTACGCCGGCGACGCCCTCGCGGGCTACTGCGAATACAACCTGCTGACCGACGCCATCATGTTCACGCACACCGAGGTGCTGCCGGAGAACGAAGGCAAGGGCGTGGGTTCGGCGCTCGCGAAACACGTGCTCGACGCCGCGCGCAGCGAGGGCAAGCACGTGATCCCGGTGTGCCAGTTCATCGCGGGCTACATCCGCAAGCACCGCGACTACGCGGACCTGGTGCGACCGGACATCCAGCGCGCGTTCAAGATCTGACGGCGCGCGGCCCGCGCCCTCAGAAGCGCTGGATCAGCAACCCGCCGTCGACGCGCACCTCCTGCGCCACGGTGTAGGGCAGCAGGCCCGCCGCCATGGTTCGAATCGCGCGGGCCACATCCTCGGGCAGGCCCCAGCGCGGCGCCACGGTCATGCCGTCGGCGATCAGCGCGTCGTACTTCGCCTTCGACGGCGCCGTCATCTCGGTCAGGATCAGCCCGGGCTGCACTTCGTACACGCCGACGCCGTGCGCCGCCATGCGCAGCGCATAGAGCTTGGCAGCCATCGACAACGCGCTCTTTGACATACAGTACTCTCCACGCTGCGGCGAGGCCGCCACCACGTTCGACGAGGTGACGAAGACGATGCTGCGGTGCGCTTCGGGCGGCACCGCATCCTGTGCCATCGCACGCGCCACGGCTTGCGTAAGGAAGAAGGTGCCGCGCGTGTTGACGTCGAAGCAGCGGTCGTAGCTGTCCTCGCCCACGTCCAGCAGGTCGCCGCGCTGCGCGACCGATACGCCCGCGTTGTTGACCAGGCAGCCGATCGGACCCATCTCGGCGCGCACCGCCTCCAGCGTGGCTGCATGCGCACGCAGGTCGCCGATGTCCAGGTCATAGGCGCCGCAACGGCGCCCGAGCGCCGCCACCTCGGCCTGCAGCGAAGCCAGCCGTTGCGCGTCGTCGAGCGCCACGGCCGCGATGTCAAAACCCTCGGCGGCCAGTGCCAGCGCGGTGGCGCGGCCGATGCCGCGCGAGGCGCCGGTGACCAGTGCGATGCGGTTCATGCGCCACCCCTCACTTGGTGTTGACCTGCAGGCCGGGCACCAGGCGCTTGAAGGTCTCGTTGTCCTGCCGCAGCACGGCCGCGAAGGCCTCGCCGTCCTCGTAGATCAGGTTGACGTTCTGCCGCTTCAGCGTCTCCTGGTACTTGGGATCGGCACTGACCTTCTTCGTGAGCTCGGTCCACTGCCGCACGATCTCGGGCGGCGTGCCCTTGGGCACCATCAGGCCGCGCCAGGTGCCGATCGCGATGTCGACGCCGCGCTCCTTGAGCGTGGGCACCTCGGCGAATTCGGCGATGCGTTTGGCCGAGGTCACGGCCAGCACGCGCAGCTTGTCGGCCTTGACGTGCACGCTGAGCGCGCCCGGCGCCACCACCGTCGCATCGACCTGGCCGGCCAGCGCGGCCTGGATCGCGGGCGCCTCGCCCTGGTAGGGCACGCGGGTGAACTTGAGGCCGGTCTTCTCCTCGATCGCCAACGCGGCGATGTCGGGCACCGCGCCGCTGCCCGAGGTCGACAGCGTGGCCTTGCCGGGGTTCGCGCGCGCATAGGCGAGGAATTCCTCGACGGTCTTCCAGGGCGCGTCGGCGCGCACGGTGATCGCGCTCGGGTCGGCATTGATGCGCGCGATCGGGATGAAGTTCTCGTAGCTCGCGCGGCCGATGCCCAGGTACGGCGCGATCAGCAGCTCGGGCGTGGCCAGCACCACCTTGTAGCCGTCGGGCTTGGCCGCGCCCGCCTCGGAAAAACCGATCGAGCCGATGGCGCCGGGCCGGTTCACCACCAGGATGGGCTGCGCGAAATTCGGCCGCGCGGCCTCGGCGTACACGCGCGCGATCACGTCGGTGCCGCCGCCCGCGGGCCAGGGCACGATCATCTCGACCGGCTTGCTCGGGTAGTACGCGGGCTGGGCCTGCGCGGGGGTGTGGAGGCCGCCCGCCAGCAAGGCGGCGGACAGCAGGAACGAAAGACGCTTCATGGATGGTTTCTCCTCTTGTGGTGATCAGAGTCGCGGGATCGACAGCGCGCCGTCCACCGGCACCACGGTGCCAGTGGAAAACGCCATCTCACCGCTGGCGAGCAACGCGACAGTGCGTGCCACGTCCTCGGGGTAGCCCCAGCGCTTCATCGGCGTGAGGCCGTCATGGATGCGCTGTTCGTAGGCCACGGCCACGCCTTCGGTCATGGGCGTGCGGATCACGCCCGGGCGCACCTCGAACACGCCGATGCCGGCCTCGGCCAGGCGCAGTGCGAACAGCTTGGTCAACATGCCCAGCCCGGCCTTCGACAGGCAATACTCGCCCCGTTCGACCGAGGCCATCTCCACGCTGACCGAGGACACCGTGACCACCGAGCGCGCATGCGCCAGCGGCACGGCCAGCATGTGGCGCGCCACGGCCTGGGTAAAGAAGAAGGTGCCGCGCAAATTGACGTCGAGCACGCGGTCGAAAGAGGCCGTGCCCACGTCGAGCAGGTCGCCGCGCTGCATCGCGGGCAGGCCTGCGTTGTTGACCAGGCAGGCGATCGGCCCACCCCAGTCGATGATCTGCGAGACGATGTCGGCATGCGCATCGGCATCGGCCAGGTCGAAGCAGAACAGCCGGCCACGGCCGCCGTGCGCGGCGATGGCGGCCAGCGTCTCGTCGGCGCCGTCGGCTTCGATGTCGGTGATCGCGACGTCGTGGCCGCGCCGCGCGAGTTCGGCCGCGATGGCCGCGCCGATGCCGCGGCGCGCGCCGGTGACCACGGCCATGGGACGGGAGGCTTGCGTCATGGTCTTCAACGCCCCACGTACACGGCCGGGCGCTTCTCGCGGAAGCTGCGCAGCCCCTCGGCCGCGTCTTCGGTGCTGGCGGCCAGCGCACCCGCGATGGCCTCGAGCGTGGACGCCGCATCCTCGCCGGCCGCGGCGTTGACCAGTTGCTTGGTGAGCTGCAGCGACACCGGCGCCTTGGCCGCCATGTCCTGCGCCAGCGCCTGGGCACGGGCCATCAGCTCGGCCGATGGCAGCACCTCGTGCACCAGACCGCCGGCCAACGCCTCGCCTGCCGTCAGCCGCATACCGCTCAGCGCCAGGTACTTGGTGCGGCTGGCACCGACGAGCTGCACCATGCGCTGCGTGCCCGACCAGCCGGGACAGGTCGCGATCGAGGCCTCGGGCAGCGCGAACTGCGCATGCTCGGCGCACAGGCGGATGTCGCCGGTGATCGCCAGTTCCAGCCCGCCACCGAAGGCATGGCCATTGAGCGCAGTGATCACCGGCTGGCGCAGCCGCGCCCATTGGTCGAACACCTGGTGGCCGCGGCGCACCCAGCGGCGCCACATGTCCAGCGGCTGCAGCGCGGCCCATTCGTGGATGTCCGCGCCCACGCAGAAGGCGCGCTCGCCGCTGGCGGTGAGCAGCACGACACGCACCGCGGGGTCGGCGTCGAGCGCACGCGCGCAACGCTCCAGTTCGTCGAGCATCGGCGGCGTCAGCGAGTGCAGCTTGGCCGGCCGGTCCAGCGTGACGGTGGCGACGACGCCGTCGCGCACCAGGCGCACCAGCGGCTCAGCCACGGCGCACCGCCTCGGCATGCAGCGCCAGACCCATGGGTCGGTCGTGGAACAGCGCGGCGTCCATCAGGCGCAGGTCGTCGGCCACGCGCAGCGGCACCTCCGACTGGTCGAGCACGTCGCGCCGCAGATCGATGCCGGGCGCGATCTCGCGCACCACCAGGCCCTCGTCCTCCAGGTCGATCACGCAGCGCTCGGTGACGTAGCTCACACGCTGCCCGCGCCGGCGCCCGACCACGCCGCTGAAGGTCACGTGCTCGGCCGCCTGGACGAACTTGCGCGTGCGTCCTTCCTGCAGGATGCGCAGCTGTCCGTCGCCCACCGCCAGCTTCGCGCCGGCCGTGAAGAAGCCCGAGAACACGATGCGCTTCGCATGCGCCGTGATGTCGACGAAGCCGCCGCAGCCCGCAGTGAGGTAGGGCTTGGCGCCCAGCTTCGACACGTTGACGCTGCCGTCGCCGTCGACCTGCAGGAAGGACAGCAGCGTGACGTCGAAGCCGCCGCCCTGGAAGTAGGTGAACTGGTTCGAGGCCGCCATGATCGCGTCGGCGTTCGAGGCGCAGCCGAAGGCGAAGCCCAGCAGCGGCATGCCGCCGACTGCGCCCTGCTCGATGGCCCAGGTCACCTCGCCGTGCAGCCCCTCCTCCAGCAGGATGCGCGGCACGTTGGCCGAGATGCCGAAGCCCAGGTTCACCGCCGAGCCGTGCGCGAGTTCCATCGCCGCGCGGCGCGCGATCACCTTCTCCGGGCCCCATTCCTGCAAAGCGAAGGTGGACAGCGGCTGCGCGATCTCGCCGCTGATCGCGGGGTCGTAGGGCGTCTGCGTGGTCTGCCACTGTTCGGGGTCGACCACCACGTAGTCGACCAGATTGCAGGGCACGCGCACATCGTGCGGGCGCAGCGTGCCCGCCTTCACCACGCGCTTGACCTGCGCGATCACGATGCCGCCGTTGTTGCGCACGGCCAGCGCCTGGTCGAGTCCGCCCAGCAGCGCGCCCTCGTGCTCGTAGCTCAGGTTGCCGCGCTCGTCGGCGGTGGTGGCGCGGATGATCGCCACGCTGGGCACGATGGCCGGGAAGTAGAGCCACTCGCGGCCGTCGAAGACTTCCTTGCGCACCACCGGCCGCTCAGCCGCCAGCGCGTTCATCGCGCAGCCCTGCAGGTCGGGATCGACGAAGGTGCCGAGCCCGACCTGGGTCAGCACCCCGGGCCGGCGCGCCGCGGCATCGCGGTGCATGTCGTACATCACGCCGCTGGGCACGTTGTAGGCCGCGACCTGGTTGTCGACCACCATGCGCCAGATTGCCGGCATCGGCAGCGACGAGGGGCCGCTCGGGTACGAGCCGGCGAGGATGCGCGCCAGCAGACCTGGCCGCGCGAGGTGGTCGATGCCCTTCACGCCGTACATGTCGCCGGCGGCGATCGGGTGCAGGGTCGTGAGGTTGCGCGGCGCGCCTTCGCGCTCGAAGCGTTCGCCGATGGCGCGCAGCACCTTGTCGGGACAGCCGAGCCCGCTCGACGAACTGATGCTGACGACGTCGCCGTCGCGGATCAGCGCGGCGGCCTGTTCGGCGGCAATGACTTTCTTCATGGGATTTCCTGGTGCAAGGCAAGCAATGGGAAGGAAGACGCTCAGGCGTCGGCAAAGGGCAGCACGGTGCCGCCGGCCGCGGACTGCAGCAGGGCATCGATCAGGCGGTGCACGCGCAGCGCGCTCGCGCCCGTGACTGCGGGTTCGCGCCCGCCGGCCACCGCGTCGAGGAAGTCGGCGATGACCGCGCGGTGCGGCTGGTGCGGGAAATCCATCGGGTTCGCACCCGAACCCAGCGCCTGCTCCTCGCCCAGCAGCTCGCAGCGGCCGTCGAGGTAGTGCACCTCGAGCCGGCCCGCGACCAGGCGCGCGGTGCCGCGCGTGCCGCTGAACTCGATGCGCTCGGGGAAGCCCGGGTAGCTGGCGGTGGTTGCGTTGAGCGTGGCGGTCGCGCCGTTCGCATAGCGCAGCGCGGCGGCCACGATGTCCTCGCATTCCATGCGATGGGCCGCGCTGGTGCCGGCGAAGGCCACCAGGGCCGCGGGCGCGCCCGCGATCTCGAGGAACAGGTCCAGCGTGTGGATGCCCTGCGTCATCAACACGCCGCCGCCGTCGCGCGCGTGCGTGCCGCGGCCCGGTTCGTCGTAGTAGCCCTGCGGGCGCCACCAGCGCATGTCGACCGCGGCCGAGCACATCTCGCCCAGCGCGCCGCTGCGCACCAGCGCGCGCATCGCCAGGCCCGCGGGCCGCAGCCGGTGCTGCAGCATCACGCCCAGGCGCACGCCGGCCGCGCGGCAAGCCTCGACCAGGTGCTGCGCGCGGGCGGTGTCGATCTCCAGCGGCTTCTCCAGCAGCACGTGCTTGCCGGCCGCGGCCAGGCGCGAGGCGATCTCGAGATGCGTGTTCGGCGGCGTCAGCACGAGGGCGGCGACCACGCCCGGGTCGGCCAGCACATCGTCGAGTTCGACGGTCGCCTGGGCGCCGGGAAAGCGCGGCTGCACCGCGGCCACGCGTTCGTGCGTGCGGCCCACCAGCCAGGCCACCTGTGCCTTCTCGCGCAGTTCGTGCAGGCTGACCCAGTAGGGGGCTGAGGCCAGGCCGGCGCCGACGACCGCGATGCGCGCGGGTGCTGTCGGCGCCGTCATGCCAGCAGCTTGCGCGCGATGATCATGCGCTGGATCTGGTTGGTGCCTTCGTAGATCTGCGTGATCTTGGCGTCGCGGAACAGGCGCTCGACCTCGTAGCCCTGGATGTATCCGCTGCCGCCGAAGATCTGCACCGCGTTGGTCGCATGCGCCATGGCCGCGTCGGAGGCGAAGCACTTGGCCATCGAGGCCGCGGCCGTCGCGTCCTGGCCCGCATCGATCTTCATCGCGGCCGAGCGCACCAGCAGCCGGGCCGCTTCCAGGTCCTTCGCCATGTCAGCCAGCATGAACTGGACGCCCTGGAAATCGGCGATGGCCTGGCCGAACTGGCGCCGCGTTCTGGCCTGCTCGACCGAGGCGTCCAGCGCCGCCTGGGTGATGCCCACGGCGAGCGCGCCGATGCCCACGCGTCCCTTCTCGAGCACGCTCATCATCATGTGGAAGCCGCGGCCCTCGGCGCCAAGCAGCGCCTCGGCCGGCAGCCGCACCGCGTCGAAATGCAGCTCGCCCACCTGCGACGCACGCTGGCCCATCTTGTGTTCCTTGGCGCCGCGCTGCACGCCGGGCAGCGCGCAGTCGACCACGAAGATGCTCATGCCGCGCTTGCCCGCGGCGGGGTCGGTGCGCGCCAGCACCAGCGCCACGTCGGCCACCGGCGCGTTGTGGATCCAGAGCTTGCTGCCCGACAGGCACCAGCCCTCGGCATCGCGCACGGCGGTGGTCCGCACGCCGGCGACGTCGGAGCCTGCGCCGGCCTCGGTGATGCAGTAGGCGCCGCGCTTCTCGGCCTGCAGCAGCGGCTTCAACCACTGCGCGCGCTGGGCCTCGGTGCCGTGCACGCCGAGCAACGTGGCGAGCAGCTCGACCAGGCCGCACTGGTCGGCCACCGACGCATAGCCACGGCCCAGTTCCTCCATCACCACGCTGTAGGCCAGGCAATCGAGGCCGCTGCCGCCCATGGCCTCGGGCACGGTGATGCCGAACAGGCCGTTGCGGCCCATGGCGGTGTAGATGTCGGCCGGGAAAACGGCGTCGCGGTCCAGGGCTTCGGCCACGGGGCGCACCACTTCGTCGGCGAAGCGGCGCGCCATGTCGGCGACCTGCTGGTGTTCGGTGGAGAGGTTCACTGTCTTTTCCTGCAAGGGGACGTGGGAGGCGAGCGCGCGCTATTCGCCGGCGCTCAGGAACTGCCGCAGCTCGGTGGTCTGCGGCGATGCGAAGAGTTGCGCCGAGGGGCCGCTTTCATGGACCTTGCCCAGGTGCATGAAGATCGTGTGGTGCGCCATGCGGCGCGCGAACTCCATCTCGTGCGTGACCAGCACCATCGTCATGCCCGAGGCCGCGAGCTGCTCCATCACGCGCAGCACCTCGCGCGTGAGTTCGGGGTCGAGCGCCGAAGTGACCTCGTCGAACAGCACCACCTGCGGTTCCATCGCGAGCGAACGCGCGATGGCCACGCGCTGCTGCTGGCCGCCGGACAGTTGCTCGGGATAGGCGCCGCGCTTCTCGAGCAGGCCAACCTGCGACAGCACGCGCTCGACCACCGGGTCGAGCTCGGCATCGCGCCGCTTGCACACGATGCGCGGGGCGAGGCGAATGTTCTCCTCCACCGTCAGGTGCGGGAACAGGTTGTAGCTCTGGAACACCATGCCGACCTTGCGGCGCAGCTCGAGCAGGTGCTTGCCGCTGGCGTCGAGCGTGTGGCCGGCGATCTCGATGCGGCCCGCGTCGACCGACTCGAGGCCGTTGAGGCAGCGCAGCATGGTGCTCTTGCCCGAGCCGCTGCGGCCGATGATGGCGACCACCTGACCGGGCTCGACCTGGAACGAAACGCCCTTGAGCACCTCGTTGCGGCCGAAGGATTTGCGAACGTCGCGGACCTCAATGATGGGCATGGAGTTTCCTTTCCAGCCGCTTGGCCGAGACCGAGAGCGGGAAGCAGAGGATGAAATAGACGGCCGCCACCAGCACGAAGACCTGGAAGGGCTGGAAGACGGCGTTGTTGATGAGCTGGCCGGCGCGCGTGAGCTCGACCAGGCCGATGATCGAAGTGATCGAGGTGTTCTTCACGATCTGCACCGAGAAGCCCACGGTCGGCGGCACGGCCAGCCGCGTGGCCTGCGGCAGGATCACGTGGCGCAGCTGCTGCCAGCGCGTCATGGCCAGCGAGGAACTGGCCTCCCACTGGTTTCTGTGCACCGCCTGGATGCAGCCGCGCCAGATCTCGCCCAGGTAGGCGCTGGCATAGATGGTCATGGCCAGCGAGGCCGCGACCAGCGGGCTGAGCTTGAGCCCCAGCACCGACAGGCCGTAGTAGCTCAGGAACAGCACGATCAGCACCGGCGTCCCCTGGATCAGCTGGATGTAGGCGGTGGTGAACCAGCGCACCGGCGCGCTGCGCGAGGTGCGGCCCAGCGCGACCAGGAAGCCGGCCGCGCCGCCGAAGACGAAGGCCAGCGCCGACACCGCGAGCGTCCAGCGCGCGGCCAGCAGCAGCGTGACCAGGTGGGCCCAGCCGAACTCGGTGATCATCGCGCCGCCCCCGCAAAGAACTCGATCCGGCGCCGGCGCTTGAACACCGCCAGGCCGATGCCAAAGAAGACTGCGCGCAGCAGCAGCGCCAGGCCCACGTAGATCGCCATCACGAGGATGTAGGTCTCGAAGGTGCGGAAGGTCAGCGAGTCGATCTGGCTGGCGACCGAAGTGAGCTCTTCCACCGAGATGGTCGAGACCACGCTGGAGGTCAGCATCATCAGCGTGAACTGGCTGGCCAGCGCCGGGTAGACCTTCTCGAAGGCCGGCACCAGCACCACGTGGCGGATGGTCTGCCAGCGCGTCATCGCCAGCGCCGAGGCGGCCTCGAGCTGCGTGCGGTGGATGGCCTGCACGCCCGAGCGGATGATCTCGGTTGCATAGGCACCGAGGTTGACCGACATCGCGAGCAGGGCGGCCGAGAGCGCGTCGATCTGCAGGCCCACCGAGGGCAGGCCGAAGAAGATCAGGAACAGCTGCACCAGGAAGGGCGTGTTGCGGATCGACTCCACGTAGACCGCGACCGCGCGCTGGACCCAGGGGCGGCCGTAGGTGGCGGCGATGGCGCCGGCGGTGCCGATGAGCGTGCCGATCGCGATCGCGGTGAAGCTGAGCTCCAGCGTCAGCAGCGCGCCGCCCGCGATGCGGTCGAGCTGCTGGATCAGCGGCGAGAAATCCATTGCGTAGGCCACAGGCGCCTCCGTTGGGGGAATGAATGAGGAATGCGGCGGCCGGCGGGTGCCGCCTGCGAGGCCTGCACCCGCTCCCGCGAGAGCGAAGGGAAAGGGAGGGACGCCGGGCTAGAACACCGGCAGGTTCGAAAGCGGCGCGTTCTGCCACTTGCGCGAGATCGCGTCGAGCTCGCCGTTCTGCTTCATGTAGTAGATGGTGGTGTTGAGCCACTGCAGCAGCTCGGGCGCGTTGCGGCGCAGCGCGATCGAGCTGGGCTGCGCGTACAGCGCGAACTTGGCGTCGAACTTGCCGGCGGCGCGCGCCTTGAGGATGTCGTTGCCGGTGTTGCTGGGCAGCACGACCGCGTCGACCTGGCCGCTGATCATTGCCTGCGAGGCGGTGGCATCGTCCTCGAAGCGCACGATGCTCGTGCCGGGCACGGCCAGGCGCGTGAGCGTCACGTCCTGCGGCGAGCCGCGGGGCACGCCCACCTTCTTCGAGGCCAGCTCCTGCAGCTTGGTGTACTTGAGGCCGCTGCCCGCGAACAGCGTCATGTCGTAGCTGCTGTAGGGCATGGTGAAGGCCACGACCTTGGCGCGCTCGGGCGTCGGGCCCAGCGTGGCGACCAGGAAGTCGACCTTGCCCGACTCGAGCGCGGGGATCCGGCTGGGCGGCGTCAGCGCGACGATCTCCACCGGCACGCCCAGGTACTTGCCCAGTGCGTTCGCCATGTCGACGTCGTAGCCGATCGGATTGCCCTGCGCGTCGGCCATGCCGAAGGGCGGCACGCCGGAGACCACGCCGATCGTGACCTTGGCCTTCTTGACGATATCGGCGATGGTCTGCGCCTGCGCGCCAGCGACGGCAAAGGCCAGCGTGCCGGCGGCGGCAGCCAGGCACAGGGTGCGTTGGAAAAGACGGGCGAGCTTCAAGGTTTGTCTCCTGGTTTTCTGCGAACACGGCGGCGGTGACGATCGCTTCGGCGACTCCCTCGGGAAGCGCTTTCTGCACCCTGTCCACCCACCGCGACTAAACTGAGTGGAACGATGCAATGGATTATTGGAACGTTCCAACGATCCGTCAATTTGCGCCAGGGAAAACACCTATGCCTCACGCTTCGGGCGGCGATCGCCCCATCACCATCCTCCACGTCGCGACCGAAGCAGGCGTGTCGAAGTCGACCGTCTCGCTGGTGCTCAAGTCCAGCCCGCTGATCCCGGAGGAGACCGCGCAGCGGGTGCGCAAGGCCGCGGAGAAACTCGGCTACGTCTACAACCGGCGCGCGGCGGAGTTGCGGCTGAAGTCGTCCAACACCATCGGCGTGGTCATCAACGACCTGATGAACCCCTTCTTCGCCGAGGTGCTGGTGGGGCTCGAACGCAAGCTGGTCGAGGCCGGCTACATCGTGCTGATGGCGCACACCAACGAGAGCCTGGAGATGCAGGAGAAGGTGCTGCTGTCGATGCGCGAGCAGAACGCCGCGGGCATCGTGCTGTGCCCGGTCTTCGGCACCCCCAACACCCTGCCCAAGACGCTCAAGGCCTGGGGCATTCCGCTCACGGTGATGGTGCGCACGCTGGGCAGCGGCAGCTACGACTTCGCGGGCTCGGACAACGAGCGCGGCATGTACCTCGCGGCGCAGCACCTGCTGAAGACGGGCCACAGGCGCATCGGCTTCCTGGGCGGCCGGCCGGGCGTGACGCTCGACGAGCGCGTGGCCGGCTACCGCAAGGCGCTGGCCGAGCACGGCATCGATTTCGATCCCGCGCTGGTGCTGGCCGCCAACCCGAATCGCCAGGGCGGCCACGACACGATGAGCGCGCTGCTGGCGCTGGCGCCGCGGCCGACCGCGGCCATCGGCTACAACGACATCGTGGCCTTCGGCGCGCTGTCGGCGCTGGGCGAACACGGTCTGCGGGCCGGCAAGGACTTCGCGCTGATGGGCTTCGACAACGTGCTCGACGCGGCGCATTCGAACCCGCCGCTGAGCACGGTCGACATCCGCCCCGACGAACTCGGCGAGCACGCCGCGTCGGTGCTGCTGGCGCGCATCGCCGAACCGGCGCGCGCGCGGCAGACCTACTTCGCGGCGCCCACGCTCCAGCTGCGCCAGTCGGCCTGAACGTCAGGAACGTCAGGCCCGAAGGGCGGCCTCAGCCCGCCCCGTGGCACTTCTTGAACTTCTTCCCGCTGCCGCAGGGGCACGGGTCGTTGCGCCCCGGCGTGGCTTCCTTGCGCACCGTCTCGACGCGCGGGCCCATGCTCTTCCAGAGCTGGCGCAGGTCGTAGACGGCCCAGATGGCCTCGCCGAACTCGTCGAGCCGGCGCTGGCTCACGCTGGGCGGGCCGTCCTCGCTGAACATCGAGAGCTCGGGCTTGCCGGTGTCGTCCTCGGTCAGCGCGACGATGGAATGGAGCGCGTCGTCGAGCATGCCCGCGGCCTCCTTGTCGCGCGGCGCGGCCCAGTCCTCGGGCCAGTTCTCGACCGCGAACATGAAGCCCAGCGCATAGACCTGGGCGAAGGAGGGAATCGCCTCGCCGGCGACTTCCTCGCGCTCCTCCTCGGGCAGCGAGGCGATGGCGCCGCGGGTGTCGAGCACCTCGGGCTGGTAGCTGCGGTCGTCGTCGAGCGCCTCGACGTCGGCGTCGAGCGCCTGCTCGACCTCGCGCCAGCGGCGTTTCCAGTGCCAGACGAATTCCATCTGTTGCGCGGCGACGAAGCTGTCGCCCAGCAGCACGGGCCAGTACTCCGAGGGCGGGATGGCGCGGCGCGAGCAGACCAGCGCGGCCAGGAAGCCTTCGCAGAATTCCCACTGCGGGATCTCGTCGTCCTTCTCGCGCATCGCGTCGAGCAGGGTGTCGAGCAGGTCGAAATCTTCGGGGCCGAGGGCCTTTTCCGCGCTCGGGGTGAGCGAGGTCGCAGGGGTGTCGTCGGAGGGCGGGGAAGCGGGGGTATCGGGTGTCGTGGTCATGAAAAGGCCGGATAGAGCCCTCTATGATGCAGCAGGCTCCCGGAGAGACATCATTTCATCCCCCACGTTTTCCTTCTTTCCAGCCCGTTACAGCGCCTTTGCGCTGTGCGTGGCAGGCCTCGTCGCCAGTGTCGTCGCCTCGGTCCTGCTGCCGCAGGCCTGGACGGCCTGGCTCGCGCTGGCCGTGTTCGCCACGCTCACCGGCGTGGGCGTGCACGACCTGCGCCAGGAGCGGCATGCGATCTTGCGCAACTACCCGGTGATCGGCCACCTGCGCTTCCTGCTGGAATTCATCCGGCCGGAGATGCGCCAGTACTTCATCGAGAGCGACAGCGAAGCCGCGCCCTTCTCGCGCGCGCAGCGTTCGCTGGTCTACCAGCGCGCCAAGGGCGAGCCCGACAACCGGCCCTTCGGCACCCAGCTCAACGTCACGCTCTCGGGCTACGAGTGGATCAACCATTCGATGCAGCCGACGCAACTGGCCGACCACGACTTCCGCATCGTGATCGGCGGCACGCCCAACCCGGCCACGCCCTCGGGCTTCACCTGCACCCAGCCCTACAGCGCCAGCGTGTTCAACATCTCGGCCATGAGCTTCGGCGCGCTGTCGGCCAACGCGATCCTGGCGCTCAACCAGGGCGCCAAGATGGGCGGCTTCGCGCACGACACCGGCGAGGGCTCGATCTCGCAGCACCACCGGGTGCACGGCGGCGACCTGATCTGGGAGATCGGCTCGGGCTACTTCGGCTGCCGCAACGACGACGGCAGCTTCAACGCCGAGCGCTTCGCCGCCAACGCGCGCGACCCGCAGGTGAAGATGATCGAGATCAAGCTGAGCCAGGGCGCCAAGCCCGGCCACGGCGGCGTGCTTCCGGCCCCCAAGGTCACGCCCGAGATCGCCGCGGCGCGCGGCGTGCCGGTGGGCGTGGACTGCATCTCGCCCGCCTCGCACAGTGCGTTCTCCACGCCGACGGAGATGATGCATTTCATCGCGAAGCTGCGCGAGCTCTCGGGCGGCAAGCCGACGGGTTTCAAGTTCTGCCTCGGCCATCCATGGGAATGGTTCGGCATCGTCAAGGCGATGCAGGCGACGGGCATCACGCCCGACTTCATCGTGGTCGACGGTGCCGAGGGCGGCACGGGCGCGGCGCCGGTCGAATTCAGCGACCACGTGGGCGCACCGCTGCAAGAAGGTTTGCTGCTCGTGCACAACACGCTCATCGGCGTGAACCTGCGCCACCGCATCAAGATCGGCTGCGCGGCCAAGGTGATCACCGCCTTCGACGTGGCCCGCATGATGGCGCTGGGCGCCGACTGGTGCAATGCGGCACGCGGTTTCATGATGGCGCTGGGCTGCATCCAGGCGCAGAGCTGCCACACCGGCCACTGCCCCACGGGCGTGACCACGCAGGACCCGCTGCGCCAGCAGGCGCTGGTGGTGCCGACCAAGGCCGACCGGGTGCGCAACTTCCACCGCAGCACGCTGCATGCGCTGCAGGAGCTGGTGCAGGCTGCGGGCCTCGACCATCCACAGCAGATCA
>Ga0182008_10000925_pt1 | contig 20436 bp, 19 predicted proteins | sample Sormic07211129_1_FD_120482 | JGI IMG/M metagenome (GOLD analysis project Ga0182008, IMG submission 120482) | Rhizosphere microbial communities from Sorghum bicolor, Mead, Nebraska, USA - 072115-129_1 metaG | ecosystem: Host-associated > Plants > Roots > Rhizosphere | place: USA: Nebraska...
ATGGCCATCGCGTGAATTCCAGGTCCGGGCGTGCCCGCCCATGGCCGCGACCTTAATGGAAGCGGCGTCGCACTATCTTGTATCGGAGCACCATCATGCCTGCGTAGACTGCGTGCGCAAGCCCCTCCATGCGAGATGCCCATGTCAGCCGAGCCGACCGTCGTGACCCGCCCCGCCTTGCCCTTGCGCTTGCTCCGCTCTCCCTTGGGGCGGATCGTGGCCTTCGCCGTGACGGCCTTCCTCATCGGCATGGTCCTTGGCCGGATCTACGATGGCCTCGGCCTGCCCAAGGGCGCCATCCCTTTTCGCGACGTCACGCCGCTGATCGAGCTCTTCAGGCTGGCACCGGTGGTGCTGGCCTACTGGCTGCTGGTCCGGACCATCGAGAATCGCCGGGTCGACGAGCTCGCGCCACGCAAGGCCGTGCCTCACGTGCTCCTCGGCATCGCCGGCGGCGCCGTGCTCTTTTCGCTCGTCGTGGGCGCCCTGTGGGCCCTGGGGGCTTTCGTGGTCGATGGGGTGAACCATGACGTACCCTGGCTGGGCCCGATCCTGGTCCTCGGCGTCGGCGCGGGAGTCGGCGAGGAAATCGTCAGCCGCGGCGTGATCTTCCGCATCGTGGAGGAAGGCCTCGGCACGTGGGCCGCGTTGCTGCTTTCGGCTGCGGTGTTCGGCGGCCTGCATGCGTGGAACCCCAATGCGACCGCCTGGAGCGCGCTCGCCATCGCCATCGAAGCCGGGCTGCTCTTCGGCCTGCTGTATCACGTGACCCGCTCGCTGTGGATCTGCATGGGTGCGCATGCGGCCTGGAACGTGGCGCAGGGACCCGTCTACGGCATCCCCGTGTCCGGCTTCGAACAGCACGGCCTCCTCGCCTCGCACGTGCGTGGCCCCGACTGGCTCACCGGCGGGGCGTTCGGCGCCGAAGCGTCGGTGGTGGCGCTGGGCCTGTGTTCGGTCGCCACGGCGGCCTGCCTGGCGATCGCCGTGCGTCGTGGCACACTGGTTCCACCACCATGGCGCCGGAATCGTGCGCAAGCCGCCTGAGCCATTTCGATAATGTGATGAACCGGGGCGAGCCGCCCCTATCCTCCTCCCTGGGTCGTCCCATGCCTTCGACTGAAAAGAAATACTCCTGGCTGGCCAACCAGCCCCTTCAGCGCAAGATCGTGCTCGCCATCGGCATGCTGCTGATCCTCTTCGTGGCGGTCGGAGTCAGCAACCTGGCATCGCTCGGCCGGGAAGACGACTCACGGGAGTGGTCTTCGCATACGTACCTGGTGCTGCTCACGCTGGCCGAGGTGAGCGACGACGCGCAGACCCGGCAGGCCGGCGCGCGCGGCTACATGCTCAGCCAATCGGAGGATGAATACGCCGATTTCGAGGCCGCCGATCGAGAACTCGATCGCGACATGGCGAGCCTGCGCCAGCAAACCGCGGACAACCCTTTGCAACAGTCCCGCATCGACCGCCTGCAGGAGATGCTCGACCGGTGGAAAAGGGAGGTGCTGAGCATCGGTCTGGAACCCATGCGGGCCATCGGGGACGCCGCCACACCGGAAGGCATCGCCGCTCGCGAAGCCATCCGCCGGGGCTATTTCGTGCAGCGCACGGTGTTGATGGACGATATCCGCAAGCACATGCACGAGATGGCGGACACCGAGCGCGCACTGCTGGCCAAGCGAAACGCCGCCCTCGACGCCGAAATCAAGACGATCCGTTACGTCGACATCGCCTCGCTCGTCCTTTGCGCGATCATCGGCGGCCTGGTGATCGCCATGACGTTCCGGCTCATCACGCGGCCGATCGTACGCATGACCGGCTTGATGACACGCCTGGCTAGCCACGACCATTCGATCGAGGTGCGCCAGCTCGAGCGCAAGGACGAAATCGGCGAGATCGCCCGTGCCCTCCAGGTCTTCAAGGAAATGGCCATCGAGACAGCCGGGCAGACCTGGCTGAAATCGACCGCCACGAGCATCTCCAACCGGCTGCAGGCGACCACCTCCTACCGTGAATTCGCCGATACGCTGCTCTCCGAACTGGTGCCGAACCTGAAGGCCGGCCTGGGCGTGTTCTATGTCTTCCGCGAGGAAACCGGCCGGCTCGAGTTGCTCGGCAGCTACGGCTACAAGCAGCGCCGCCACCTCACCGTCGACTATGCCCTCGGCGAGGGACTGGTCGGGCAGGCCGCCACCGAACGGCGGACGATCGTCCTCCAGGATGTCCCCGACGATTACACGCGCATCCATTCGGGCAGCGGGGAAGCGCCGCCACGCAGCGTCGTCGTGGTGCCGGTGCTCCTGCGCGACACCCTGCTCGGCGTCCTCGAGATCGCCAGCTTCGCCCATCTCACCGACGTGCAGGAGCGACTGCTCGACGAGTTGACGCCCATCGTCGCCCTGTCGCTGGAGAACCTCGCCCGCGCCCTGCGCACCCGGGCGCTGCTCGAACAGACGCAAAGCCAGGCCGACGAGCTGCGGGCTTCCGAAGAAGCCTTGCGCAGCCAGCAGGAGGACCTGCGCAGCACCAACGAAGAGCTGAAAGCCAAGACGGCCGAGTTGCAGGAGCAGTCGCAGCGCCTGGTCGCATCGGAAGAGGAACTCCGTGTGCAGACCGAGGAATTACACGCCTCGAACGAGGAGTTGCGCGAAAAGAGCATCACGCTGAACCAGCAGAAGGACGCACTCGAAGCGCTTCAGCGCGAGACCCAGGAAAAGGCCGAGGAACTGGCGCGCGCGAGCCAGTACAAATCCGAATTCCTCGCCAACATGTCGCACGAACTGCGCACGCCGTTGAACAGCCTGCTGATCCTTTCGCGCAGCCTGGCCGACAACGACGAAGAGAACCTCAACGCCGAACAGGTCGAATCCGCCCGGATCATCCACGACGCCGGGTCCAACCTGCTGCGCCTGATCAACGACATCCTCGATCTCTCCAAGGTCGAGGCCGGAAAGATGGAACTGGTGGTGGAACCACTGCCCCTGGCCGATCTCGCACGCACGCTGGGGCGCACCTTCCGGCACGTGGCCCAGGAGAAGAAACTCGACTTCGACATCCACCTCGACCCCAGTCTTCCGGCCACGATACGTACCGACGGTGGCAAGCTGGAGCAAGTGGTGAACAACCTGCTCAGCAATGCGTTCAAGTTCACCGCCAGCGGCCGTGTCGGCGTGACGATCTCGCGACCGGCCGCGGATGCCCGCCTGCCGGAAGGGCTGGACCCCACGCGGGCGATCGCCATCGCCGTGACGGATTCGGGTATCGGCATTCCCGCGGACAAGTTCCAGCGCGTCTTCCACGCCTTCGAACAGGTCGACGCCAGCACCAGCCGCCAGTTCGGTGGCACGGGGCTCGGCCTGGCCATTTCGCGGCGCATCGCCATGCTGCTCGGCGGCGACATCTCGCTGCGCAGCGCTCCCGGTGAAGGCAGCACCTTCACGATCCATCTGCCCGAGGAAGCGCCGGAAAGCGACGGCCGTCCGGCGCCCGTCCCCCTGCAGCAAGCCGCGGCGGAGGCCACGCTACCGCTTTCGCCCGGCCTGCTCGCCGAGACGATCGAAGACGACCGCGATTCATTGAATCCCGGCGACACCGCCATCCTCATCGTCGAGGACGACCCGGCCTTCGCACGCATCCTGGCGGCGATGATCCACCGCAAGGGCCATCGGGTGCTCGCCGCGGCCGACGGCGAATCGGGGCTCGCCCTGGCGAAGCGCTATCGCCCGACCGGCATCCTGCTCGACGTGATGTTGCCGGGCATGGACGGCTGGACGGTGATCGAACGGCTGAAAGCCGAAGCCGCCACGCGGCACATACCCGTGCATTTCATCTCGGCCACGGACGACGCCACGCGCGGCCTGGAGTTGGGTGCCGTGGGATTCCTCACCAAACCCGTCAGCCGGGAATCGATCACGGCGGCCTTCGAACGCCTCCTGCACTTCGCCGAGGGCCGCACGCGTCACCTCCTCGTCGTGGACGACGACGCCAGCGCACGTGCCGCCGTGCGCACGCTGCTCAAGGACGATTCCGTCCTCATCGAGGAAGCGGCCTCCGGTGAGGAAGCGCTCGCCATGACCGCGGAAAAACCGTTCGATTGCATCGTCCTCGATCTCGGATTGCCGCACATGTCCGGCTTCGAATTCCTCGAGCGGCTGTCGCAGGCCGGGCATACGCCACCCGTCGTGGTGTACTCGGGGCGCGACCTCTCGCGCGAAGAGAGCATGCGCATCCGCCAGTACACCGACAGCATCGTCGTCAAGGGTGCCCGCTCGCCGGAGCGCCTGCTCGACGAGGTGAGCCTGTTCCTGCACTCGATCCGCCACGGTGGCGGCGCGCGTGCCGAAGCGTCGGCCACGGTGGACGGCCTGGACGACGGCGACCTGCGCGGCCACCGCCTCCTCCTTGTCGACGACGACATGCGCAACCTGTTCGCGCTGTCCAAGGTGCTGCGTGCGAAAGGCGTGGACGTGGTGATGGCCCAGGATGGACGGAAGGCCCTCGACACACTCGACAAGGACCCCGAAATCGAGCTCGTGCTGATGGACATCATGATGCCGGTGATGGATGGATACGAGACCATGCGGTCCATCAGGGCGAAGCCGGCGCTGGCACAGGTGCCGATCATCGCACTCACCGCGAAGGCCATGCGCGGCGATCGCGAGAAGTGCCTCGAAGCAGGTGCCAACGATTACCTGTCCAAGCCGATCGACGTCGACCGCCTGTTGTCGATGATCCGCGTATGGTTGCCGGCGCGGGCCTGACATGGACGTCGAGGACATCGAGATCCAGCTTTTCGTGCGCGCCATGCAGTTGCGCCACGGTTACGACTTCCATGACTACGCACCGGCGTCGCTGAAGCGCCGCATCCAGCAACTCGTGCGCACGCACGACGCCGGCACGATCAGCGAGCTCACCACGCGCTTGTTGCACGACCCGAATTTCGTGCGCAAGGTGATCGAAGGCCTGTCGGTACCGGTGTCGGAGATGTTCCGCGACCCATCGGTTTTCCGCGCCCTGCGCGACAAGGTATTCCCGGTGCTGGCTTCCTATGCGGAGATCAATATCTGGCAGGCCGGCTGCGCGCACGGCCAGGAAGTGTATTCACTGGCGATCATGCTGGAGGAAGCCGGCCTCTACGACCGCACCCGGATCTACGCCACCGACTTCAACGACGCCGCGCTCGCGGCGGCGGCCGAAGGGATCTATGCGACGCGCGACGCGCGGGACTGGTCACGCAATTACCTGGAAGCCGGCGGCAGGCACTCCTTCAGCGACTACTACAGCGCGCGCTACGAGTTCATCAAGCTCGACCGGCGCCTGCGCCGTAACGTCACCTTCGTCAACCACAACCTCGTCACGGACAAGGTGTTCTGCGAAGCGCACCTGATCCTCTGCCGGAACGTGCTGATCTATTTCAGCAACGCCTTGCAGGACCGTACGCTCGGCCTGTTCAGGGACAGCCTCGTCCGCGGCGGATTCCTCTGCCTCGGCACCCGCGAGAACATCGATTTCTCCCCGGCGGCGGCGGGATTCGCCGATGTCGACCAGGCCATGCGCATCTACCAGGCGGGTGGACCCGGCGCGAGGCCATTGGCCAGATGAGCACGCACGACGCCGTCGTCATGGGTTGCAGCGCGGGCGGGCTCTCCGCCCTGCAACGCGTGTTACCGGGCCTGGACCGCCACCTCACCGTGCCGGTGGTGCTCTGCTGCCATACCGGCTCGGCCGATGTCTCATTGCTGGTGGAGCTGCTCGCGCGTGTTTGTCCGCTGCCGGTGACCGAAGCGCAAGAACGTGCGCCAGCCGATCCCGGTGTGGTCCACGTGGCGCCCAGCGGCTACCATTTGCTGGTGGAGGATAACTTCCGGTTTTCCCTGAGCGTCGATGCGCGCGTGGCTTATGCGCGGCCTTCGATCGACGTGCTGTTCGAAACCGCGGCGGAAGCATGGCGCGAGCGATTGGTCGCCGTGTTGATGACCGGGGCGAATTCCGATGGTGCGAACGGGATCGCCGCCGTGCGCCGGGCTGGTGGTTACGCTGTCGTACAAGACCCGGCGACCGCCGAAGCCGATGTGATGCCGCAGGCCGCGCTGGAACTCGCGGGCGCGGATGCCTGCCTGCCACTGGACGCGATCGCCGCGAAGATCAACCAATTGTGCCTGCCATGAATCCGCTCCGTCCGAAAATCCTCGTCGTCGACGACACGCCCGCCAACCTGGTGGCCATGCGCCGCCTTCTCGCCCGAGCGGATGCGGATATCTTCGAGGCCAACAGTGGCAACGAGGCACTCGCGCTCTGCCTGGACCACCAGTTCGCGCTGGTATTGCTCGATGTGAACATGCCCGAGATGGACGGCTTCGAGGTGGCCCAGTTCATCTCTGAAACCGATCACCTGAGCGAGACGCCGATCATCTTCGTCACGGCCGCCTATGCGGACGACATCAACCGGATCAAAGGATACACATCCGGTGCCATCGACTACATCGCCAAGCCGATCAACGATGTGATCCTGCAGTCGAAGGTCAAGATCTTCCTCGAACTCTATCGCGCACGCGCCTTGCTGCAGCAGGCGCTGGACGAGTTATCACTGCGCAACCGGCAGCTCACCAGCGAGGTAGCCGAGCGCACTCGCATGGAGCAACTGGTACGGCACCAGGCCACCCACGATGCGCTGACCGGGCTGCCGAACCGGGTGCTGTTCCGCGACCGCCTGGAAGCGGCTATCGAAGCGGGCGGCGATGGCGGAGCACCCTTTGCGCTGGCGTATATCGATATCGATGGATTCAAGGGTGTGAACGACGCCCATGGCCACGCCGCGGGCGATGAACTGCTCAAGGCGATCGCCGCGCGGGTCGATGCGCGCACGCGAGGCACCGATACGGTCGCCCGACTCGGTGGCGACGAGTTCGCCGTGCTTCTGCATGACGCCGCCGACGCGGAGGGTGCCCTCGCACGTTGCCAGTCGTTATGCGACACGGTGGGCGAGCCGTACATGCTGCATGTGGGCGACTCGCCTGTTCCCGCCAAGGTAGGCGCCAGCATCGGCGTGACCATGTTCCGGGCGGGCGCGAGCTACGACGACATCGTCGCCGCCGCCGACGGGGCGATGTACGAGGCCAAGCGCGGCGGGAAGAACCGCTGCGTCCTGGGATGACCGGAAGAGCGGGATGGTTGGGGGATGGGGGTAGCCGGGAGATGGGAACACGAGGTCGCCTGCGGCTCCATCGCCGACAAGGTCGGCTCCCACCAAAGCAAGGTTCCAGCATGCGGACACAGGCTCTGGTGGGAGCCGACCTTGTCGGCGATAGGCGCTACAGGGTCGCCAAAAACGCCTCCAGCACCGCCCCACGATAACGCTGCCGATGCAACAACACCGACAGCATCCGCCGCAAGTCGAGAAACGGCGTCGGCAGCACCGCGATCCGCCCTGCCCGCACCGCGTCGCCCACGGCCACCTCGGGCAGGCAAGCGATGCCCAGTCCCGCGATCACCGCCTGTTTGATCGCCTCGGACTGGTCCAGTTCCAACACGATGCTTCCTTCCGGCAGTTCCGCCAGCGCGCGTTCGCTCAACGCGCGCGTCGCTGAGCCACGCTCGCGCAAGACCCAGCGCTCCCCGGCGAAGTCCTCCCGGCGCAACCGCTTCTTGCGCGTCAACGGATGCTCGGGCCGGGCGCACACCACCAGGCGATCCTCCTTCCATGGTCGAACCTCCAGCGCCGGATGCGCTACCGGTCCCTCGACGCAGCCGATATCGAAGTCATGGTCGAGCACCCCTTGGGCGATGCGTGCGGTATTGGCGACACCCAACCGAAGCGACACACCCGGATGCGCCGCCGCGAATACCCCAAGCAGGTCACCAACGAGATAATTGCCCACGGTATTGCTCGCGCCGACGCCGATCTCACCGGCGAGTTCGGCGATCGTGCCTTGCGCGCGCCGACCGAATTCCGCGTGCCGCTCCAGCAATTCGCGCGCGAGCGGCAACAGGTCGCGACCGCGGTCGTTGAGACGCAGCCGACCACGTTCGCGGGCGAAGACCGGCGAGCCGATCTGCCGTTCCAACTCGGCGAGCGCCATGCTCACGGCCGGTTGGCTGAGAAACAGGCGGTCCGCCGCGGCTCGCACACTACCGGCCGTGGCGACGGCCACGAAAACATCGAGTTGGCGCGGGCTGATCGCATGCATAAGCAATACTTATACCTTCGATAAAGTATTTTCAATATGCTTATCGATTGTCGTCGCCGAGAATGGGCTGGTTCCCCCGTCCAGGATGTCCCGTGTCCGCCGTCGCCGCTCCCTCTCTCCCCTCTTCTCGCCTGCCCGGCATAGGCCTGGCCTTCGCCGTGGCCGCCGTCGCGTTCTGCCTGGGACGCGTCATGCCCCTGGTGGGTGGCGCCGTGTTCGGCATCGTGCTCGGAATCCTCGTCCGCCAGTTCGCGCCGCCATCGGCCCGCTTCCTTCCCGGTATCCGCTTCGCCTCGAAGCAGGTCCTGCAATGGTCCATCATCGCCCTCGGCTTCGGCCTCAGCATCACGCAGGTCGCCCATACCGGCCTGGAATCGCTATCGGTCACCCTCGCGACTGTCGCCGCCGCCGGTCTCGCGGCATGGCTGCTTGGCCGTCTCCTTCGCGTGCACGACACCCTCAAGCTGCTGATCGGCGTGGGCACGGCCATCTGTGGTGGCTCGGCCATCGCGGCGATCGTGCCGATCGTGAAACCGGATGAGCACGACACCGCCTTCGCGATCTCGACGATCTTCCTGTTCAATCTCGTCGCCGTACTGCTGTTTCCGGCGCTCGGGCATTGGATGGGACTGTCCGACCTCGGCTTCGGCCTGTGGGCGGGCACGGCGATCAACGATACGTCGTCCGTCGTCGCAGCCGGCTACAGCTACAGCCACGCCGCGGGCGACTACGCGACGATCGTGAAGCTGACGCGTGCGACCCTGATCATTCCCATCTGCCTGGTCATCGCCCTGGTCGTGGCCTGGCGCGAGAAACGCGGCGGTGCCACCGGCTTCAGCCTGGCCAGGATCTTCCCGTGGTTCATCCTGTGGTTCCTCGTGGCCTCGGCGATCCGCACGGCGGGCGTGATTCCCGTGGCGGTATTGCCGGTGATCCATTTCGCCGCCGAGTGCCTGATCATCGTGGCGCTCACGGCCATCGGCCTGTCCGCCGACCTGCGCCGGATGGCGTCGACCGGGCCGCGGCCTATCCTGCTAGGGCTGGGTGTCTGGGCGGCGGTGGCGTTGACCAGCCTGCTTGTGCAGCATCTTATCGGGCGGTGGTAAGAGCATCGCCGCTGAAGCGGCTCCCACGACAGCCTGCATGCCCCAGGACGGTAGCGGGCTGCCATGACATGGCGACCATGGTGGGAGTCGCTTCAGCGGCGATGGCCTTCGATCAAGGCCAGCAGCCGCAGGTTCAACGCATGCTGCTGCGCCTGCCACTCGGTGAGCTTGTGACCGTCCGCCTCGACCTGCCCATCCATCGCGCTCAGCCGTCGCTTCCACCAGGACTTGTAGCGGTACCTCGAGATCTCGCCGGTGATATCGCTACCGATGAGCCGGCCGCGCACGGCACCGATGATCGCCGCGCCGCCGGCCTCGCTCAGCGTACCCTGGTCCCAATTCGTCATCGCGACATCAGGGGCGTAGGCATCCTTGTCGATCGACAGGTAGACGGGCTCGCGCTGGGTCCGCTGCGAGTCGACGAAGGCATCGACCATCGCCTCCGTGCCGTCGAACGAACGAAACGCCGCGCCAAGCCCTAACCGTGCCGCCCAGGCCACATCCACGCCAGCAGACCAGTAAGTGAGCCGGCCCGCGCGCAACGGCGCCAGATAGTTTTCCCACGCATGCTTGCGGCCGATATCGCCGGATGTGATGCCCACCACATGCACGTGGCTGACACGCGGCAACGCGGCCACCCGGCGCACCCACGATCCGCAGTGCACGCCGAACGGAAAGCGCATGTTGTCGGGGTGGTTGTCGATCACCACCACCTGGAAACGCCAATCGCCGGGGACGCGCTGCACCAGCGGCAACGTCAGGTGATGGAAATCGCCGCTGCCGAGGAACACGGTGCCGTGTTCGCGTGGCAGCGTACCGGCGAGCAGCTGGCTGAAGCGGTGAAGCCGGCGCATGGAACAGCCAAAGCGGATCGGCTCCTCCCAATCGCGCAGCGGCAACAGGACACGTCCGGCCAAGGGGCCGACGGAATCGTCCAGGTCAAGAACGACGGGCTGCCGCATCGGGAACCTCCCACTGGCCATCCGGCTCGAAGCGATGCGCGAAGCGGCGCAGAAGCGCGCGCAACAAAGGATTACGCACGAACACCGCATGCCGGGTCAGGTGAAAGCGCGCTCCCAGCGACGCCTTCACGGCAGGATCGCTCCAACCCGCCACGTAGTGGGTCAACCCCCGCGCCAGCGCGTACTCCAGGTTCACGAACCAGCTCACGAAATAGAGGTCGAGTTCGCGTGCCGCCGGATAGGCGAAACCGACGTACTTATCGAGCAACTTGCCTTGATGTTCGTAGCAAAGATTCCACCCCACCAACGCACCATCGGCATGGTAGGACATGACGACCCCGCCCGGATCACGCAGCGCGGCAGCGAAGAAATCGCGCGAGAGCTTGTCGAAGTGGACGTCGCTTTGCGCGTACACGTTCTCGAAGAGTGCGTAACACGCGTCCACGCTGGCATCGCTCGTGAAGGCCTCGCCGGTAGGAGTCACCGACACGGACAGGCGATCGCGCGAGCGGAGCTTCCGGCGCAGGTTCTTCCTTCGCGACGACGACAGGCGACCGAGGTATTCCTCGATCGATGCAAAATCGATCGGCACGTAGGCGAGCGCCTGGCCCTCGACGATCAGGTAGCCACGCGCACGCGCGGCATCGACGAAGCGGTTCGTCCAAGCCCGGTCGGTGACGGCGGTCAGCGGCGAATCGAGGGCGAGATCCTTGACCACCAGCAACGGATGCGCGCGACCCGGCCCACGGGCCAAGGCCTCCGCGACGGCGACGGGATCACTGTCCCTGGCGAACAGGGAATACTCGGAAACAGTGGTTCCGGCGAAGCAGGTGCGAGGGGTCGACAACCGCTTCAGCAGCCGCTGGAAGGGCAAGGCCGCCACGCGTCGCCGCAGGTCGTCGTCGGCGGTGGTCAGCAGGTCGAACGGCGCCACGAAAAGTGGCGCGCCATCCGCCGCACGGACAGGGATGAAACCGTGCGGCGGATGACGCTCGAAGTGCCCGAGCAAAGCATCCGGCTCGAGCTGGTTCACGAACGCCATGGTTGGCTGCCGGGTATCAGCCGCGCTTGGCCAGCGTGAGGAGCTGGTCGAGCAACGCAATGGCGAGGTCGATTTCGTCGTGGCTGATATCGAGCGACGGTGCGAACGTGATCACGTTCTTGTACCAGCCGCCCACGTCGAGCACGAGACCGATCTTCTTGCCTTCGTGAGTGAGACCGCCGGCCAGGCCGATGTCGACCATGCGGTCGAGCAACGCCTTGTTCGGCGTGAAGCCGTCGTCCGTGCAGATCTCGGCACGCAGCGCCAGGCCGAGGCCGTCCACGTCGCCGATTTCCTTGTGACGCTTCTGCAGGTCGCGCAGACCGTCGAGGAAATGCTTGCCCTTCTCGGCGACCCGCGTGCCGTAATCGAGTTCGTAGCCCATCTTGATCACTTCGAGACCCAGGGCGGTGCCCAGCGGGTTCGAGTTGAAGGTGGAGTGCGTGGAACCGGGCGGGAACACCGTCGGGTTGATCAGCTCCTCGCGAGCCCAGATACCCGACAACGGGTTGAGCCCGTTGGTGAGGGCCTTGCCGAACACGAGCACGTCGGGTGTCACGCCGAAATGCTCGATCGACCACAGTTTGCCGGTGCGCCAGAAACCCATCTGGATCTCGTCGACCACCATCAGGATGCCGTACTTGTCGAGCGCCTTCTTCAGGTCGATGAAGAAGTTCCTCGGCGGGATGACGTAGCCGCCGGTGCCCTGGATCGGTTCGACGTAGAACGCCGCGTATTCGGCCTCATTGACCTTCGGGTCCCATACGCCGTTGTATTCGGTTTCGAACAGGCGCTCGAACTGTCGCACGCAGGCATCCGAATACTCCTCTGCCGTCATGCCCTTCGGGCGCCGGAACGGATACGGGAACGGGATGAACATCGCGCGCTCGCCGAAGTGGCCGAAGCGGCGGCGATAGCGGTAGCTGGACGTGATGGCGGAGGCGCCCAGGGTGCGGCCGTGGTAACCGCCCTCGAACGCGAACATCAGGCTCTTGCCACCACGTGCGTTACGCACGAGCTTGAGCGAATCCTCCACCGCCTGCGCACCGCCCACGTTGAAGTGCACGCGGCCGTCGAGGCCGAACTTCTGCTTCGCGTCGACCGCGATGGTCTTCGCCAGTTCGATCTTGCCCTGGTGAAGGTATTGGCTGGCCACCTGCGGCAGCAGGTCGATCTGCGCCTTCAGCGTGTCGTTGAGCCGCTTGTTGCCGTAGCCGAAGTTGACCGCCGAATACCACATCTGCAAGTCGAGGAACGGGATGTTCTCGCTGTCGTAGATGTAGCTGCCTTCGGCGTGGCGGAAGATCTTCGGCGGATCGACGTAATGCACGGTATCGCCGAAGGAGCAGTACTTCGCCTCGTCGGCGAGCAGGGTCGCATCGTCGATGACGAGGGGCGCGTTCTTGGTGAGGATGTTCATGCAGGCAGTTCCTGGGGGTTCGCCGCGGGGAGGGGCATGACGGTTCGCGGAGGCAGGCGTCCGTCGAGAAGATCGGGAAGGAGTTCGAGCGCCTCGTCGAAGCTGGCGATGGGCGCGTACGGGATGCCGGCGGCGCGGCAATGTTCGATCAGGCGATTCTTGGCGAAGACGAAATCGACGCGGTCGGCTGCGCAGAAGTCGGAGGCGCCGTCACCGATCAGCAGGGTCTTGCCGCCGCGCGCCCGCGCCGCGTCGACACGTGCGCACTTGCAGGTACCGCTGCGGCAACCCTGCACGCTGTACGGCGAGGTGAGGTTCCAGTCGCGCTCGCCGACTTGCAGCAGGTGGTTGGCGACCGTGGGCAGGCGCGGGATGCCGTGGTTGGCCAGGATCGCGTGGATCGCATGGTCGATACCGTCGCTCACGATCTCCATCGGGATGCCCTGCTCGACGGTCGCCCTCACGAAGGCGGCGAAGCCGTGGTCGATGCGCAAGCCGCCGAGATGGCGCTGGAGTTCGATGTGGCTCATGTCGAGCAAGGCGACCTGGCCTGCCATGCACACGGCCGAGCCGATCGTCCCGGCGCGCCAGTCGCGCTCGAGGATTTCCCACCCCGGCCGCCCATAGCGGTCCAGCAACGAGTCGATGACGTCCTCGACAGCTATCGTGCCGTCGAAGTCGCAGAGGATGTTCCAGGAGGGGCTGAGCACGTGGATGAGCCGTTGACCAGTTTGCAGCGAAGGCTAGGGCCGCATCCTTTCCAAGCCCTTTCCCCGTGCCGGAAGCCATATGTAAGAATCGATGTGGCATGCTTCGGTGCTCATCCGGCTCCGGTTCCCGCGCATGCGCCGTTCGCGCCTCGTTTTCCCCGTCCTGCTCCTGGTGGCCGCGACCGCCCACGCCGGCGACGACGACACCCCCAGCTATGCCTTCGGCGCCGGCATGCAGCGGATGCCCGCGTGGCAGGGCTCGAAGGACCGGCGCAACCAGTCCCTGCCCTACGTGGACATCGACCTGCCCGGCAAGGGCGAGCTCTCCACCGCCGACGGCCTCACCATCGACCTGATCTCCGGCGAGCACTGGCACGGCGGCGTCTACGGGAACTGGTTATGGGGCCGCACGCATGACGACCTGGGGCGGCTCGGCGGCAAGGTCGCCTCGCTGTCGCCACGTTTCCAGGGCGGCGGATACCTGGAATACGCCTTCGACAAACGCTTCAGCGTGGGAGGGCATGTCGCCCACGACACCAACGGCGCGGGCGCCTATGCGGCGCTGTACGCCGACTATCGGTTGCCGGACGTCTGGTACATCCAGCATTCGATCGAATTGCAGGTGGAGGGCATGAATGGCCGGGCGATGCGGCGCTTCTACGGAGTGACCCCGGACGAGGCATCCGCCCTGGGCACGACGGCATGGCGGCCCGGCGCCGGCTGGCAATCGGCGGACCTGGAATACGACGCCTTCATTCCCACCTCGCGGCAGACCGGCTTCGCCCTGGCCGTTTCGTACGGACGGCTATACGGGAACGCCGCGGCGAGTCCGTTGGTCCGCCAGTTCGGTTCGGCCCGGCAGGTGACGGAAACCCTCGCCTTCGTCTACCACTTCTAGACGGCGGTATCGGCGTTCAGGTCGTCGCGCTCCTGGGGCGCCGGGACCGCGAACAGCACGCCGATCATCACCAGGTGGGCTGCCGCCGAGAGGAAAGGCGACCACGCCGTCGAGATCACCTGGTAAGGAAGGATGTCGCCGATCAACACATTGGCGAGGTTCCAGCCCCAGTGCAGGCCCACCGCCAGCCACAGCGAGCCGGTACGAACCACGGCCGTGGCATAGGCCAGGCCGAAGCAGAGCAGCATCGTCCACTCCGCGGGACCGGCACCGAGCCGATGGACGTGGTTGAGCACGTAGAACGCGGCGGACGCGAGTACGAAGACCCATGGCAACCAACGGATGCGCGACGCGCGGAAAAGGAAACCACGCGTGAGGATGTCTTCGGCGACCGAGGGCACGAAGGTCGCGACAAGCGCCCACGGAATCGACGAGAGGAAGGAGACGGCGGCGACCCGTGGCGATTCCGGCGCGAGCGCGGCATAGACGTTGAAGACCATGCCGATGCACACGGCCACGTACTTGAGAAGCAGTGCCAGCGCGAGCCCGCCGGCCAGCAGGACGCCGGCCGACCGGCGCCACTCCAGCGCATAGGCATCGTAGCCACGAAAGCCGAGCCAGCGCCCCAGCGGCCAGGCCGCCACGACCACGGCCACCATCAGGGCGGCCTGGACCGTGAAGCTGCCGAGCAACCGCCCGCCGATCCCCTCGGCGGCCTGGTACAGAACGAACAGGATCGCGAAGGCGGTTGCCGCGCGCCAACGATCGCTCTGCGCCATGGAATTCCCTGAAGGTTGCTTGTGCTGCGCGAAGCTTAGGGCCCGAAGGCGTTGCGCGCCATAGGATTTTGATGCTTCAGCGGTCGTCGCGGGTCCAGATCGCGCCTTCGGCTTCCTTCACCGGGAAGACCTGTACCGGCTCGTAGGCCGGTGGACAGGTGACCTCGCCGGACCGCAGGTCGAAACGCGCACCGTGCCGCACGCACTCCACTTCGAAGCCGACGACCGGGCCACCGGCCAGTTCGCCGCCATCGTGCGTACAGACGTCCTCGATGGCGTAGAGATCGCCGTCGATGTTGTACACGGCGATCGCTGTATCGCCATCCCACACCACCCGGTACTCGCCGGGAAGCAGTTCGCTACGCGTGCCCACCCTGACCCAGTCGTTCATGAGCGCCATTCCTTCACCAGGTACTCGAAGCGCAGGTCGTCGCGCTGCGGGAGGCCGAAACGTTCGTCGCCATAGGGGAATGGTTTCGTCCGGCCGGTACGGAGATAGCCGCGCCGCTCGTACCAGGCGATGAGTTCGGCGCGGATATCGATCACCGTCATCTCGACGCGTTCGCATGCCCACTCGTCGCGGGCGATGCGCTCCACTTCCTCGATCACCCGCCGGCCGATGCCCGCGCCCTGTAACGGGGGGTGGACGGAAAACATGCCGAAATAGCAGGTCGAGCCTTGCCGTTCGATGTAGCAGGATGCGGCGACCTCGCCTTCCCGCTCGAACAGCACGAAGTGCCCGTTCTCGCTCGCGAGCAGTTCCCGTATCTCGGCGACGTCGGTACGCCGGCCGTGCAGGAAATCCGCCTCGGTGGTCCAACCCACGCGGCTGGCATCGCCGCGATAGGCGGATTCGACCAGCGCCGCGATGATGGGAGCGTCTGCCAGGGTCGCTTTGCGGAAGGCGTGCTTGGTGGTCATGCGGGTGATCTTAACGGTTCAGAGCAGCAGCTTGCGCACCCGGCCGACCGCCTCGATGAAGCCGTCCACCTCGGCCTTCGTGTTGTAGAAGGCCAGCGAGGCGCGCAGCGTGGCCGGTACGCCGAAGAACTGCATCAGCGGATGGGCGCAGTGGTGGCCCGAGCGGACGGCCACGCCCTGCAGGTCGAGCAAGGTGGCCATGTCGTTGGCGTGCGCTCCCTCGAGCAGGAAGGAAATGACCGGCTCCTTCTCCTTCGCACGGCCGAAGATGCGTACACCCGGCAGGTTCTCGATCGCGTCGGTGGCATACGCCAGGAGTTCCTGCTCATAAGCCTTGAGCCGGTCGAAGCCGATCCCTTCGAGATAGGCGATCGCCGCGGGGATGCCCGCGAAGCCCGCGATGTTCGGCGTGCCCGCTTCGAACCGGTGCGGCGGGTCGGCGAAGACCGTGCCTTCGAAGCGCACTTCGCGGATCATCTCGCCACCGCCGAAGAAAGGCGGCATCGCCATGAGGTGTTCGCGCTTCGCCCAGAGGGCGCCGGTGCCCGTCGGCGCCAGCATCTTGTGCCCGGTGATCGCGTAGAAGTCGCAACCGAGCGCCTGGACGTCGATGCGGCGGTGCGGTGCCGCCTGCGAACCGTCGACCAGCAGCGGAATGCCGCGCTTGCGGCACTCGCGGGCGATCTCACGGACCGGATTCACCGTGCCGAGCACGTTGGAAACGTGGGCGACGCAGGCGAGCTTCACCTCGGGCGTGAGCATCTCGATGTACTTCTCGACGATCAACTCGCCGTTGGCATCGATCGGCGCGGCCTTCACCGTGGCACCGGTACGTTCGGCCACCAGCTGCCAGGGAACGATGTTGGCGTGGTGCTCCATCACCGTGGTGAGGATCGCGTCCCCCGCCTTCAGGCGCGGCAAGGCGTAACTGTAGGCCACCAGATTGATCGCCTGCGTCGTGCCGGAGGTGAGGATCACCTCGTCCCGCGAGGGTGCGTTGACGAAACGTGCGATGGCGTCGCGCGCGGCTTCGTACGACGCCGTGGCTTCCTCGCCCAGCGTGTGCACCGCACGCGCCACATTGGCGTTGTGCTCGCGGTAATGACGGTCGACCGCTTCGATCACCGATACCGGCTTCTGCCCGGTGTTGGCGTTGTCGAAATAGATCAGCGGCTTTCCGTGCACCGTGCGCGACAGCAGCGGGAAATCGGCGCGGATGCGTTCGACGTCCAGCGGCAAGAGGACTGCTTCGGGCTTGGCGTTCATGGCTTGGCTCCGTACTACTTATTCGGCGGCGAGGCTGGTCGGCAGGTGCGCGACCAGCAGTTCGCCAAGATGCTCGCGCAGGGCCTCGTTCGGCAGCGATTCGAGCACGGCACGGCAAAACGCCAGCGTCAACAAGCTGCGCGCCTGGACCAGCGGAATGCCGCGGGAGCGCAGGTAGAAAAGCGAGCGCTCATCGAGCTGGCCGATGGTGGCGCCGTGCGCGGCCTTCACCTCGTCGGCGTAGATCTCCAGTTCCGGCTTGGTATCGATCTCGGCCTGCCCGGACAGCAACAGGTTCTTGTTGCTGAGCGAGGCATCGGTGCCGTCGGCACCCTCGGAGACCACGATCGCGCCACGGAACACCCCGCGCGAGCGCCCGTCGGCGATGCCACGCCACAGGGCATCGGACGCGGTGTTCCGTGCGTTGTGCCGGATCTCCAGCTGCGTGTCGGCATGCTGCCGGCCCGACAGGGCGAACACGCCGCGCGAATCGAAACGCGCCCCGTCGCCCACCAGTTCGGCGTTCACTTCATGGCGGACGAGTGCGCCACCCAGTTCGAGGGCGTGCAAGGTCACCTCGGCCCGCTCGTCGAGGCGAACGTGGCTGCGGCGAACCAAGGTGGTGGCGACCGAGGCGTCCTGGACCACCACGAGGCCCAGGCGCGCGCCTTCGCGGGCGACGACATCGGAGACCAGCGTGCCGAGTTGCGTGGCGGCGCCCGCCGAGACGAAATGCTCGACGATCTCCGCACTCGCGTCCTTCCCGATTTCCACGAGCACGCGGACGTGCCAGGCGCTGTCGCCCTGGATGCCGCTGGAGACGTGCACGATGTGCAACGGTTTCGCCAGGGCGACACCATCGGGTATGCGGAGCACGAGGCCGTCGGTAGCCAACGCCGCGTTCAAGTGCGCGAAGGCATCGGCGGCGGCGCGGCGGTAACGGTTGGCCAGCGCGAAGCGCAAGGGCTCGGGATGGGTGGACAGCGCACCGGATAACGGGGCCAGTTCGACACCGTCGGCATCGAGCGAGGAAAGATCGGCACGAAACGCCCCATCGACGAAGACGACGCGACCGCCCTCGACGCCTGGCAAGGCATACAGCGAGGGATCGATGACGGCGGCAACGGCGGTGGCATGGTCTGCGAGCGCGAACCCACGCTGCGACAACGCACGCAGCGGCGTGTACTTCCACGCCTCGTTACGACCTTCCGGCAGGCCGGTGGCGGCGAAGGCTTCGAGATTTTCCGCACGCGCGGCGTCGAGCCATGCGATGCCGGTCGAGGGAAGCGTGGCGGCGGCGTCCAGTGCCGCCCGCACGAACGGGGACGGCGCGTTGCTCATGCCGGCGCCCCGGCGAGATCCGCCTTGCGCAGTTCCGGATGCGTGTCGGCGAGCCACGCATAGCCCTGTTCTTCCAGCTTCAGGGCGAGGTTCTTGTCGCCACTCTCGACGATGCGGCCACCGGCGAGCACGTGGACGAAGTCCGGCTCGATGTAGTCGAGCAGGCGCTGGTAATGGGTGACGATCACGAAGGAACGATCCGGCGAGCGCAAGGCGTTGACGCCTTCGGCCACCTGCTTCAGCGCATCGATGTCGAGGCCGGAGTCGGTTTCGTCGAGGATGGCCAGCTTCGGTTCGAGCACGGCCATCTGGAAGATCTCGTTACGCTTCTTTTCGCCACCGGAGAAACCTTCGTTGACCGCGCGATGCAGCAGTTCGTCGGAAATCTGCATCACCTTCAGTTTCTCGCGCACCAGCTTGAGGAATCGCATGGAGTCCAGCTCGGCTTCGCCACGGAACTTCCGCTGCGCGTTGAGCGCGGCACGCAGGAAGTAGGTGTTGTTCACGCCGGGGATTTCGACCGGGTACTGGAAGGCGAGGAAGATGCCGACGGCGGCCCGCTCTTCCGGTTCCAGCGCGAGAAGGTCGCGGCCGTCGAAGGTGACGGAACCTTCGGTCACCTCGTAGCCGTCGCGTCCCGCGAGCACGTTGCCGAGCGTGGACTTGCCCGCGCCGTTCGGCCCCATGATGGCGTGCACCTCGCCGGGCTTCACGGCGAGCGAAAGGCCTTTGAGGATCTCCTTGCCCTCGACGCGGGCATGGAGGTTGTCGATCTTGAGCATGTGCATGGCGGTGCTGTCCAATCAGGGCGTGAGGTGCGAGAGCGCGTCGAGCGCGTCGTCGCGGCGATCCCAGGGCACGAAGATGTGGTCGTGCAGGAACGCGGATACGGGGTTGCAGGGAATGCCGCGCTTGGCCAGCGCGGCGGATACGGCGGCCATCATGCCGACGGCGGTGAGGCTGGATTGCACGCGCAACGTGATGCGCGCCCAGAGCAGGCGGTCGCCCTGCGCATCGTCGCCGTCGACATCCACGATCAGCGTCGTGCCCTCGGCTTCGCGGAACATCATCAGCGCGTCGGCCAGGCGCGTCCGCGCCTTCTCGTGCGAAACATGGAGGAAGCGCTTGGGGATCGGGTCGACCTCGGGGTCCAGCGCGGCGAGCAGCGCGCGCAGGTCGGTCAGGCCCGGTGCGGAACCGGCGATACCCATCGTCAGCCCACCGCGCCTTCGAGGGAGACCTCGAGCAGCTTCTTGGCCTCGACGGCGAATTCCATCGGCAGTTCGCGGAATACCTGCTTGCAGAAGCCGTCGACGATCATCGACACGGCGTCTTCCTCGCCGATGCCGCGCGAGAGGCAATAGAACAGCTGGTCGTCGGAGATCTTCGAGGTGGTGGCCTCGTGCTCGACGATCGCGTTCGGATTCTTCACTTCCATGTACGGGAAGGTATGCGCGCCGCACTTCTTGCCGATGAGCAGCGAATCGCACTGGGTGTAGTTGCGCGCACCATCGGCGCCCTTCTCGATCTTCACCAGGCCGCGGTAGCTGTTCGAACTGCGGCCGGCGCTGATGCCCTTGGCGACGATCTTCGACTTGGTGCCCTTGCCGATGTGGATCATCTTGGTACCGGTATCGGCCTGCTGGCGGTGGTGCGTGAGCGCCACGGAATAGAACTCGCCCACCGAGCGGTCGCCGCGCAGCACGCAGCTGGGATACTTCCAGGTGATCGCGGAGCCGGTCTCCACCTGGGTCCAGGAGATCTTCGAATCCGCGCCACGGCAATCGCCGCGCTTGGTCACG
>Ga0182008_10000927_pt1 | contig 20417 bp, 6 predicted proteins | sample Sormic07211129_1_FD_120482 | JGI IMG/M metagenome (GOLD analysis project Ga0182008, IMG submission 120482) | Rhizosphere microbial communities from Sorghum bicolor, Mead, Nebraska, USA - 072115-129_1 metaG | ecosystem: Host-associated > Plants > Roots > Rhizosphere | place: USA: Nebraska...
GGTCTGGAACACTTCCACCAGCGGCACTTCCAGGCCCAGTTCGGCCTGGACCCGCGAGGTGATCTGGATCGCCAGCAGGGAATGGCCGCCCACTTCAAAGAAGTTGTCGTTCAGACCCACTTGCGGCAGACGCAGGACATCGGCCCAGATCGCGGCGATCTGTTGTTCCAGCTCGGTTTCGGGGGCCACATAGGCCTGTTGCAACAGGCTCGCATCCGGCTCGGGCAGGCCCTTGCGGTCGAGTTTGCCGTTGGGGGTCAGCGGCATTTGCGCCAAGAACATGAAGTGTGTCGGCACCATGTAGTCCGGCAGACGGGTTTTCAGGGCGCGGCGCAGGGTGTCGCGCAACTCGGTTTCGTTGATCAGGCTGCCGTCTGCGGGCACTACGTAAGCCACCAACTGCTTGCCGGTCGGGCCTTCCTGGGCGACCACCACGGTTTCACCGACGTTGTCCTGCTCACGCAGACGCGCCTCGATCTCGCCCAGCTCGATACGGAAGCCTCGGATTTTCACCTGATGGTCGACACGCCCCAGGTAGTCCACCACACCATCCGGGCGGCCACGGGTCAGGTCACCACTGCGATACACCCGGCTGCCGGGCTTGCCGAACGGGTCCGGCACAAAGCGTTCGGCAGTCAGCGCCGGGCGCTCCAGATACCCACGGGCCACGCCCTCCCCGCCCAGATACAGCTCACCGGCCACACCGATGGGTTGCAGGTTGAGTTGCGCATCCAGCACGTAGCCGCTGCGATTACCCAACAGTGTGCCGATGGGGGCGTAGACCGCGCCGCATGGATCGCCCTTGCGGGCTTTCCACAGCAATGGCGTGACCACGGTTTCGGTCGGGCCGTAGCCGTTGAACAGATAGGTCGGCTTGAGTGCGCGCCAGGCCAGGTCGTAGCTGGCTTGCGCTACTGCATCACCGCCGAAGCAGTACACCCGCACCTTCGGCGGGTTGCCGTCACGCTCGGCATGCTCGGCCAACTGTTGCAGGTATACCGGCGGGAACACCGCCATGGTCACGTTGTGACGGTGCATTTGCTGGTAGGTGTATTCCGGCAGCCACAGGCTGTCATCGCGGATCAACACACTGGCGCCGTTGATCAGCGGGTGCATCCAGCCTTCATGGGAGCCGTCGAAGGCGAACGACATGAAGTGCAGTTCGCAGTCGGCGGGCGAGGTTTCATAACGCTCGCCGGTGGCGATGATATGCGCCACCAGCGGACCGTGGGACACCGCCACGCCCTTGGGCAGGCCGGTGGAGCCGGAGGTGTAGATCACGTAGGCCAGGTTGTCGCCGTCCAGTTTCACATCAGGCGCCGTGTCGCTGTAACCGGACCATTCCTCGGTGCGATCAATCGCCAGGCTGTCCAGACCCTCGGGAATCGGCAGTTGCTGCAAGGCACTGCTATGAGTCAGCAGCAACCGGGCACGGCTGTCCTGCATCATGTACAGCAGGCGGTCACGCGGGTATTCGATATCCAGCGGCACATACACGCCACCAGCCTTCATCACCGCCAGGAACGCCACCATGATCTCGGCACTGCGCGGCATGGCAATCGCCACGCGCACTTCCGGGCCGACGCCACGGGCGATCAGCGCATGGGCCAAACGGTTGGCCTGGCGATTCAATTCACCGTAATTCAGGGTTTGCGTGTCGAACTTCACGGCTATTGCATCCGGGTTTTCCCGGGCGCGGTCAGCAACCCGTTCGTGAACCAGGCGCTCGGCCGAAAAGCCGGCCTCGGTCTGGTTCCACAGCTGCAGGATGTGTTGTTGCTCATCCTCGCCCAGCAGGTTGAGTTGGCTGATGGGTTGCTGTTGATCGGCGACCATCGCCTGCAACAGGTTCTGCCAGTGGCCGGCCATGCGCTCGATCGTGGCTGGGACAAACAGATCAGTGGCATAACTCAGGGACGCACGCAGCGTCGCCTGGCTTTCCTCCACATCCAGCGCCAGGTCGAACTGCGCCACACCTTCATCCCAACCCAGCACCTCGACATCCAGTTCGGCGAGGTGTTGCAAGTGATTGGCGGCCGAGGTCACGCGATGGTTGAACAGCACCTGGAACAGCGGGCTCAGGCTCATGCTGCGCTCGGGTTGCAAGGCTTCGACCAGTTGCTCGAACGGCAGGTCCTGATGGGCCTGTGCCTCCAGCGAACGCTGGCGCACTTGCTGCAACAGTTGCACCACGCTCATCTGCCCATGGATATCGGCCTTGAGCACCTGGGTGTTGACGAAGAAGCCGATCAGCCCTTCGGTTTCCAGGCGATTGCGGTTGGCAATCGGCACGCCGACACGCACGTCTTCCTGGCCGCTGTAGCGATGCAGCAGTGCCTGGTAAGACGCCAGCAGCACCATCGGCAAGGTAACCCCGACCCTCTGCGCCAACTGACGCAGACCGGTCAGCAGCTGAGGTTGCAACTCGATGCCCAGGCGCGCGCCACGCTGGCTTTGTACCGCCGGGCGCAAGTAGTCGAAAGGCAGCTCCAGCACCGGCTGTACGCCGCCCAGTTGAGCCTGCCAGTAAGTCAGTTGACGGGCTTTCTCACCGGCTTCCATCCAGTTGCGCTGCCACACGGCGTAATCGGCATACTGGATCGGCAAGGCTGGCAGGTCGGGCATCCGGCCCTGGTTGAAGGTGGCGTACAACTGCACCAGTTTTTCGACCATCAATTGCATCGACCAGCCATCGGAGACGATGTGGTGCTGCACCAGCACCAGTACGTGCTCATCAACAGCCAGGCGCAGCAACCTGGCCCGCAACAGCGGCCCGCGCAACAGGTCGAATGGCTGCGCAACCACTTCTGCGACCCGCGCCTTGAGGCTGTCTTCTTCGGTGTCGAGCAGGCTGATTTCGATCAGGCCCGAGTCTTCAATCACCTGAACTGCGCCGCCAGCGTCCTGGCGCACATGGGTGCGCAGGCTTTCATGGCGTGCCAGCAAGGTGTCGAAACTGCACTGCAGCGCGGCCAGGTCAAGCGGCCCTTTCAAACGTAATACGCTGGGGATGTGATACGCCGTGCTTTGCGGGTCCAGTTGCCAAAGGAACCATTGCCGCTCCTGGGCATAGGACAACGGCAGCGGTTGATTGCGGTCAGCCTTGAGCAACGCGGGCGCAACCACGCCCTCCTCGCCCAGCGCCTGAACGAAATCCTCCAACCGCGGGTGTTCGAACAGGGTCTTGAGCGCCACTTCCAGCGCCAGCACCTGGCGAACCCGCGAGACAACACGGGTGGCCAGCAGCGAATGCCCGCCGAGTTCGAAGAAGTGATCGTCAAGGCCGACCTGCGGCAGCTCCAGCACCTCGGCCCAGATCGCCGCGACCTGCTGTTCACGCAGTGTCACTGGCGCTACATGGCCTTTGCTCAATCGTGCCACGTCCACCGCAGGCAACGCCTTGCGGTCGAGCTTGCCGTTGGGGGTCAGGGGCAGGCTATCGAGGAACACCAGGTGCGCCGGCACCATGTAGTCCGGCAGGCGCTCGCGCAGGGCCGCCCTGTAGACTTCTGGCGTGTCGGGTGCGGAACTGACCAGGTAGGCGATCAAGCGGTCGTTGTCGGCCAGGACCACGGCTTCGCGCACCCCGGCGCGCTCGCGCAGGCACGCTTCGATTTCGCCGAGTTCGATGCGGAACCCACGCACCTTGACCTGATGGTCGACGCGGCCGATGTATTCCACCACGCCATCGGCACGGTAGCGGGCCAGGTCGCCGGTGCGGTACAGGCGTTCTCCCGGCGCACCATACGGGTTGGGCACAAAGCGCTCGGCCGTCAGCGCGGGGCGCTCGTGGTAACCGCGAGCCAGGCCGACACCACCGATCAGCAGTTCACCGGCGGCCCCCACCGGGCTGGGCGTCAAACCGGCATTGAGGATGAACAACGTGGTATTGGCGATAGGCCGCCCCACAAATGGCCGTGCTTCGTGCAGGCGATGGGCAGCCGACCAGATGGTGGTTTCGGTGGGGCCATAGAGGTTCCACAGCGGGCCTTGCAGGTCGAGCATGCGCTGCGCCAGGTCGGCCGGCAGCGCTTCGCCGCCGCACAGACTCTTGATACCGTGCAGCAGCTGGGCGCGTGGGCTTTCCAGCAGCATGCGCCAGGTCGACGGTGTGGCTTGCAGCACGTTGGCCGATTGGCTGTGGACCAGATCGATGATCGCTTCCGGGTCGAGGGCCAGCTCCTGGCCGCTCAGCAGTACCGTGGCACCCACCGTCAGGGGCACGTACAGCTCCAAGGCGAAGATATCGAACGAGAAGGTGGTCAGTGACAACATCCGTGCGCCAATGCCGATGTCCAGGGTATCGGCCATGCCGCAGGTAAAGCTGCATAGCGCCCGGTGTCGTACCATCACACCCTTGGGCTTGCCGGTGGAACCGGAGGTATAGATCACATAGGCCAGGTGTTCCGGCGTGACCTCGACCTGCGGGTTGTGCTCCGCAGCGTCGGCGGCGTCGACCATCAATACCTGCACACCGTGCGGGTGCGCCAGGCGCCCTATCAGGTGTGGCTGGGTCAGCAGGACCCGTGCACGGCTGTCGTCGAGCATGAACGCCAGGCGATCCGCCGGGAATTGCGGGTCGAGGGGCACATAGGCGCCACCGGCCTTGAGGGTAGCCAGCAGGCCGACCACTATATCCAGGGAGCGCTCGACATGCACCGCCACCAATACGTCCGGCCCCACACCTGCCGCAATCAGGCGATGGGCCAGACGGTTGGCGCGGCGGTTGAGTTCGCCGTAGCTCAGGGTTTGGCCATTGAATTGCACCGCGAGGGCTTGCGGCTGTGCCACGGCCTGGGCTTCGAACAATTGGTGCACGCAGCGTTCGCGGGGGTAGTCGACAGCGCTGTCGTTCCACGTTTCGACCATCTGCTGCCATTGCGGCGCGCTGAGCATCGTCAGTTCATCCACAGCCTGGGACGCGTCCTGCACCACCGCGTGCAACAGGTTTTGCCAATGCTCGGCCAGGCGATCCAGGGTAGCGGCGTCGAACAGATCGGTGGCGTAGGTCAGAGAGGCCCACAGGCCTGCGGCAGACTCCTCCGTCTCGAGATTCAAGTCGAACTGGGTGCTGTGCCCTGCCCAATCCAGCGCTTGCAGGTCCAGGCCGGGTAACTGCAGCGGGGTGGCGCGCAGGCGGTCCTGATGATTGAACATCACCTGGAACAGCGGGTTATGGCTGAGGCTACGCTCCGGTTGCAGGGCCTCCACCAGTTGCTCGAACGGCAGGTCCTGATGGGCCTGGGCTTCGAGGGCACGCTGCTTGACCTGGACGAGCAATTGGTCGAACGCCATCTGCCCGTGCACGTCGGCCTGCAGCACCTGAGTGTTGACGAAGAAGCCGACCAGGCGCTCGGTTTCGAGGCGATTGCGGTTGGCAATCGGCACACCGACCCGGATTCGGGATTGCCCACTGTAGCGATGCAGCAAGGCCTGGAACGACGCCAGCAGCAGCACAAACAAGGTTACGTCCTGACGCTGGGCCAGGGCCTTGAGCCCGGCGACCAACGTGCTGTCCAGGTGCACCTGGCGGCGCGCGCCGCGATGGCTTTGCACTGCCGGCCGAGGGTGGTCCAAGGGCAGTTCCAGCACGGCATGCTCGGTGCCCAGGCGCAGGCGCCAGTAGTCGAGTTGACGTTGTTGCTCACCGGCCGCCATCCAGTCCCGTTGCCACTGGGCATAATCGGCGTACTGGATGAGCTGCGCCGGCAGTTGAGCCTGGCCCTGATACAGCGCCACCAACTCATCGACCATTACCTGCATCGACCAACCGTCGGAGATGATGTGGTGCTGGGTGATCACCAGTACGTGGTGCTCGGCCTCGATCTGAAGCAATTTGACGCGCATCAGCGGGCCATTGATCAAGTCGAACGGGCGCTGGATCTCCTGCGCCACGGCAGGCTCGATCGCCGAGACCTCGACCTGTTGGTGTTCGATAGGCAGCGCAAGGCTCGGGTGAATCCGTTGCCAGGTGTGCTCGCCCTCTTCCACAAAGGTGGTGCGCAACGGTTCATGGCGTTGCACCAGGGCCTGGAACGCCTGTTCCAGCGCCGCGACGTCCAGACGGCCACGCAGGTGCAGCGCGCTCGGCACGTGGTAGGCGGCGCTGGACGGGTCCAGTTGCCAGAGGAACCATTGGCGCTCCTGGGCGAACGACAGCGCCAACGGCCGATCACGCGTCAGCGCCACCAGAGGCCGTGCAGTGCTGGCCTGCAACCCAGCACAAGCATCGGCGAACGCCTCCAGCGTCGGTTGTTCGAACAGCGCCCGCAACGGCACTTCCAGTTGCAGTGCGTGGCGCACCCGCGAAATGACTTGGGTGGCCAGCAACGAATGACCGCCACGTTCGAAGAAGTGGTCATTGAGCCCCACCTGATCCACTTGCAACACCGCTTGCCAGATGGCGGCCAAGCACGTTTGCAGCGGGGTTTGCGGCGCCCGGTAAGCCTGGCGCGCCTGGTTCAGGTCCGGTGCCGGCAGTGCGCGACGGTCAAGCTTGCCATTGTTGTTCAACGGCAAGGCGTCGAGGACAACCCAGTGCCCCGGCACCATGTAATCCGGCAAGGACTGGCGCAAGGTGGCCGCCAATGCCGGGGAGTCCACGCTTTGCCCGTTGGCGGCGACCACATATGCCACCAATTGCGTGCCCGTCGGGCTCGATTGTGCGATGACAGCCGCTTCACGCAGCTGCGGCAAGGCTTGCAGGCTGGCTTCGATCTCACCCATTTCCACGCGGAACCCGCGGATCTTCACTTGATGATCGATGCGCCCCACATACTCCAGCGCACCCGCCTGGTTATAGCGCGCCAGGTCGCCACTGCGGTAAAGCCGCGCGCCGGGCACGGCGGAAAACGGGTTTGGCAAAAAGCGCTCGGCGGTCAGCGCCGGGCGATCGAAGTAATGCTGGGCCAAACCGTGTTCGGCGCCGATGCACAGCTCGCCCACGCCGTCGGTGGCCAATAATTCGAAACCACTGTCCAGCACATACAAGGAGCGACCGTCGATGGCCCGGCCAATCGGCACACCAAACGCATCGCTGGCATCCACCAATTGGCAGTCATGCACGCTGGACACCACGGTGGCCTCGGTGGGCCCGTAGGTGTTGACCAAACGCACGTCACCCAACCCGGCGGCGTACCAAGCGCGCAGCCCTTCCACCGACATCGCCTCGCCGCCGACATGCACCTGACGCAGGTTGCCCAGGGTGCGCTGGTCGAGGGCGCACTCCTTGGCGAGCAAATACCAGTAGGCGGCGGGCAGATCGGCGAGGGTCACGCCCTGCTCGACGATTTCCCGCGCCAATTGCCCGGCATCCCATAGCTCATCGCCGCGCATGACCAACGCTGCGCCCACACACAGCGGCGGGTAGCATTGCTCGACAAAGCCGTCGAAGCTGAACGTGGCAAATTGCAGCACGCGATCCGCCGCGCTCAACCGGCTATAGGCCTCGGCGCTGTCGCAGAACTGGCCGAGGGCGGCATGGTCGATGGCCACACCCTTGGGCAGCCCGGTGGAGCCCGAGGTGTAGATCACATAGGCCAGGTCGGCAGCGGCGGCATGGTTGGTTGGATTGGTCGACGGGTAGCCTGCCAGTTCTTGGCCGGACGCGGTGAAACTCTCGCGCGCCAGCCCTTGGGGCAACGGCAGGTCGGCCAGCAGCCCGGTTTCGCTGAGCAGCAGGTCGAGCCGGCTGTCTGTCAGCATGTAGGCCAGGCGTTCGGCGGGGTAGTTCGGGTCCAGCGGCACATAGGCGGCGCCACTTTTGAGCACCGCCAGCAGGCTGACGATCAACTGCGGGCCACGTCGTGCCGCCAGGCCGACGCGCTGGCCTGCGCCAACGCCCAGTTCCAGCAGGCGATGGGCAAGCCGGTTGGCGCGAGCATTGAGCTGGGCGTAGCTCAGGCGTGCCTCACCCGCCTGCACGGCCATCGCGTCGGGTGTGGCGCTGGCCTGGGCGGCTATACGCTCGTGCACGCGCAGGTGACGCTGGGCCTGGCTGGGCGACTGGCTGAGGGCAAGCATGTCGCGCCGTGCGGCTTGGTCGAGCAGAAGCAGGTTGCCAATGGGCGCCTGGGCATCCGCGAGCATCTGCACCAGCAGGTGGTGCAGGTTGCGGCTTAATTGAGCGACCTGCCGAGCACTGAAGCACGCCTGGTCATAACCAAACTCCAAGCGCAGGCAACTGCCCAGCTCAATGCCCAGGGTCAGTGGATAATGGGTCTGCTCGTGGTTTTGCAGGCGGCCGAACGTCAAGCCGGCAGGCGCGCCCTGCTTCAAGGCCTCGGCCACCGGGAAGTTTTCGAACACCAGCAAGGTATCGAACAGCGCGCTGCCCTGCTGTCCTGCCCATCCCTGAATGTCATAGAGCGGCACATGTTCATGGTCGCGCAGGCTCAGGTTGAGGGCTTGCAGCTCACTCAGCCAGTCGGCCACCGGCTGGGCCGGCGACGCTGCATTGATGATCGGCAGCGTGTTGATGAACAGGCCCAACTGCTGTTCGATCCCCGGCAATGGTGCCGAGCGTCCCGCGACGGTGGCACCAAAGGCCACGCAGTCCTGCCCGGTATAGCGTTGCAGCAGCACGCTCCACGCGCCTTGGAGCAAGGTGTTGAGGGTGACTTTGTGGTGGCGGGAAAACTCACCCAGGGCACGCGTGAAGTCGTCGCTCAGCACGACCTGATGGTCAGCCATGCCCTTGCCTTCGAACGGCACACGCAGCGCCTGCGCAAGCAGGGTTGGCGCTTGCAGCGGCGCCAGCGCAGACTTCCAGAACGCCTCGCCCGACGCTTGCTGTTGCAGCCAGCCCAGGTAATCGCGGAACTGCCCCTGCGGCACCGGCACGGTTTGCCCGGCGTAATGGGCGATCACTTCGCCGAGCAACTGGGCGTTACTCCAGCCGTCCATGAGGATGTGGTGGCTGGTGAAGATCAGGTGCCAGGCACCGCCGGCACCGCGCACCAGCATCAGGCGAAACAGCGGCGCAGCATTCAGCGCAAATCCCTTCTCGCGTTCGGCAGCGGCGAATGCATCAAAATCAGCATCGACATCTTCGATCACTTGCAACTGCACATCGACATGACGCTGAATCACTTGATGGGCACTGTCCAGGCCGAGCCAGTGGAAGCTGCTGCGCAGGATGTCATGGCGATCCAGCGCGGCTTGCCAGGCACGACCGAATGCGAGCAAGTCCAGGCCTTCAATGTCCAGGCGCAACTGGTTGATGTAAGCCTCGGCCTCGGGCGCATACAGGGTATGGAACAACATACCCTGCTGCATCGGCGACAACGGATAGAGATCGGCAATCGCCGGCCCGGCGATGGGCAAGGCGTCCAGTTGCTGCTGGGTCAGGCGCGCCAGGGGGAAGTCCGAAGGCGTGACCTGCCCCGCCGGCGTGGCGCAGCAGTGTTCAATCAAGGCCTGGAGTTCAGCGGCATAGTCATCCGCCAGGCGTTGGACGGTCGCCACCTCGAACATCTCACGACTGAACCCCCACCGCAGGGCCAGCTCACCGCCGTACACCTGCCCTTCCACCGTCAGCCAGTTGGCCAGCGGTGCCTCGCAATCCTGAGCCTGCCCACTGCCCTGGGTCGCCGGAACAAACAGCGCTGCCTCGTTGAACTGGCGGTCAAACTGGCCCAGGTAGTTGAAGGTGATGCGCGGTGCCGCCTGGTTCGACAAGGCTTTACGCGCCTCGGGTGCGCCGAGATAGCGCAGCAGGCCATAGCCGATACCTTTATGCGGCACCGCACGCAGTTGCTCCTTCACCGACTTGATCGCCGCCGACAGCTCGCCGCCGGCCTGCAGGCGCACCGGGAACAGGCTGGTGAACCAGCCCACGGTGCGGCTCAGGTCGAGCGTGTCGAACAGGTCTTCGCGACCATGGCCTTCCATTTGGATCAGCGCGGCGGGCTGCTCGCTCCAGCGGCTGATGACGCGCGCCAAGGCGGTCAGCAGCAGTTCGTTAACCTGGGTGCGATAGGCCGCCGGGGCGTCTTGCAGCAGTTGGCGGGTGTGTTCGGCGCTGAGGCGGATTTCGAGTGTGGTGCCCAGGCGGTTTTGCAGGCCGCCCAGGGGGTTATCGCAAGGCAGATCGGCGCTCGCGGTTTGGGCCTGCCAGTACGGCAGTTGCTCGTCCAGCGTCTGCGCGTGGGCCTGTAACTGCTGCGCCCACTGCTGGTAGGCGCTGGTCTTGGCCGGCAGCGCGGCGTTGCGATAGGCCTGCTGCAGGTCTTCGAGCAGGATGCGCCACGATACGCCGTCCACTGCCAGGTGATGCACCACCAGCAACAGGCGCTGGGTGCCGTCGGCCATCATTGCCAGGACCGCACGCAGCAGCGGGCCCTGTTCAAGATCAAGGCTGCGTTGAGCCTCGTCGCACAGTGCGGCCAACTCAGCCTCGCCGGCGACCTGGGACTGCCATAACGAAGCCGATGCAACCGGCTCGGCGTGGGCCTGGCGCCAACCGTCCGCTTGTTGCACAAAACGCAGGCGCAAGGCGTCGTGATGGTTGATCAAGCGAGTCAAGGCGGCCTCAAGGCGCATGGGCTCCAGCGCCTCACGCGGAGTCAGCAGCAACGACTGGTTCCAGTGCTGGCGTGCCGGGATCGCCTGTTCGAAAAAGCTGTGTTGCACCGGTGTGAGGAGCACATCCCCGGTGACCGGCCCCTGGTCGACGAGCGTCGCCTGTTCGAAGGTCGCCACCCGCGCCAGGCTGCGCACGCTCTGGTACTGGAACAGGTCCCGCGGGCTCAGGCGAATGCCCGCCTGGCGCGCACGGCTGACCACCTGGATGGAGATGATCGAATCGCCACCCAGTTCGAAGAAGTTGTCTTCCAGGCCGACATGCTCCACGCCGAGCACATCGCTCCAGATTGCCGCGAGGGCTTTTTGCACCTCGCTTTCCGGGGCGACATAAGCCTGCTGGGGCGCAGCATCCGGCAATGGCAAGGCCTTGCGGTCGAGCTTGCCGTTGGCGGTCACCGGCAGCTTGGCCAGGGGCACCAGATGGGTCGGCACCATGTATTCCGGGAGGCTTTCGAGCAGCCAGGCCTTGAGGTCGACCGGCGTTTCGTCGGCCAGCACCAGGTAGGCCACCAGTTGCTTGCCACCCTGCACCAGCACCACGGCTTCGCGCACCGAGGGGTGTTGCATCAGGCGCGTCTCGATTTCGCCCAGCTCGATACGCAGGCCGCGCAGCTTGACCTGATGATCAAGGCGGCCGAGGTATTCGATCACCCCATCGGCGCGCTGGCGCACGCGGTCGCCGGTGCGATACAGGCGCACACCGTCACCGAACGGGCTCGGCACAAAACGCTCGGCAGTCAGTGCCGGGCGCCGGTGGTAACTGCGCGCCAGGCCGGCGCCGCCCAGGTACAGCTCACCGCTGACGCCCGCAGGCACCGGGTTGAGCTGGGCATCGAGCACGTACGTAGCGAGGTTGGCGATGGGTCGACCGATGGGCACGCTGTCGGCGCCTTCGTCGACGCAGGTCCAGTGGGTCACGTCGATGGCAGCTTCGGTCGGGCCGTAGAGGTTGAACAGGCTGGCCTGTGGCAATTTGGCGAACACTTGCAACTGCGCATCCAGCGGCAAGGCTTCACCGCTGCACACGATGCGTCGCAGGCTGTTGCAGGCGTGCACCCCCGGTTCATGAATAAACGCCTGGAGCATCGATGGCACGAAGTGCAAGGTGGTGATGCAGTGCTGCCCGATGGTCTCGATCAAGCGCGCCGGTTCGCGGTGTTCGCCGGGCGCGGCGACAACCAGGCGCGCGCCGGTCATCAGCGGCCAGAAGAACTCCCACACCGACACGTCGAAACTGAACGGGGTTTTCTGCAGCACCGCATCGCTGGCGTCCAGGCCATAGGCCTGTTGCATCCAGCACAGGCGGTTGACCAGCGCACGATGGCTGTTGCCGGCGCCCTTGGGCTTGCCGGTGGAGCCGGAGGTGTAGATCACATAGGCCAGGTTCAGCGCCTGCAGGTTGACGCTTGGCGACTGGCGGCTGTAAACGTCGAGCCAGCTCGCGGGCTGGTCCAGGGCAATCACCTGGATGCCCTCGGTCGGCAGCAATGGCAACAGGTCGCGCTGGCTGAGCAGCAACCGGATGCCGCTGTCGTCGATCATGTAGGCCAGGCGTTCCCGGGGGTATTCAGGGTCCAGCGGGACATAGGCGCCGCCGGCCTTGAGAATGGCGAGCAAGCCGACCACCATTTCGATGGAGCGCTCGACGCAGATCCCCACCAGCGTGTCAGGGCCGACGCCTTGCTCGCGCAAGGCGTGGGCCAGCTGGTTGGCGCGGGTGTCGAGCTGGGCGTAGGTCAGCGTGGTTGCACCGAACACCAGCGCCGGTGCATCGGGCGTGATGCGGACCTGGTCCTCGATCAGGTGATGAATGCCGCGCTCGGTCGGGTACGCCTCGGCAGTCTGGTTCCATGCGTGGACCAGCACCTGCTGCTCATCCGCGACCAACATCGGCAGTTCGCCGATGCGCTGCTCACCGTCGGCCACCATGGCCTGCAACAGGCTGAGCCAATGCCCGGCCATGCGCTCGATGGTTGGCGCGTCGAACAGGTCGTTGGCGTAGGTCAACGCGGCATGCAGGGTGCCGGATTTTTCATAGGTGTCGAGGGTCAGGTCGAACTGGGTGGTGCGGCCTTGCCACTCCACCAATGCCAGTTCCAGGCCGGAGGCGGTGCTGACACTGGTAATGTCGGCCACCACCGGCTGGTGGTTGTACATCACCTGAAACAGCGGCGTGTGGCTCAGGCTGCGCTCGACCTTGAGGGCTTCCACCAGGCGCTCGAAAGGCAACTCCTGATGGGCCTGGGCGCCCAGGGCGTGCTCCTTGATGCTTTGCAGCAACTCGGTGATGCGGGTTTGCCCGGTCAGCTCGGTGCGCAGCACCTGGGTGTTGACGAAGAAACCGATCAACCCTTCGACTTCAGTGCGGTTGCGGTTGGCGATCGGCACGCCGACGCGGATATCGTGCTGCCCGGTGTAGCGATGCAGCAACACGTTGAAAGCACCGAGCAACAGCATGAACAGGGTGACGTTGTGTTTTTGCGCGCAGCTGCGCAGCTGCATGGCCAGCGCAGGCTCAATCGCGAAATTGTGGCGTGTGCCCTGGTAGCTCGGCATCGCCGGACGCGGGCGGTCGGTGGGCAGCTCCAGCACCGGGTGCTCATCGCCCAGGCGCGCTTGCCAGTAATCCAGTTGCCGCGCCTGCTCCCCCGCTTCCAGCCAGCGGCGCTGCCACAGGGCGTAATCGCTGTACTGGATCGGCAAGGCCGGCAGTTGCGGGGTTTCATTGCGCTCGTGGGCGTCGTAGCAGCGGATGAACTCGTCGATCAGCACATTCATCGACCAGCCATCGGAGACGATGTGGTGCAGGGTCAGCAGCAGCACGTGCTCCTGCGCGTCGAGCTTGAGCAATTGCACGCGCAGCAGCGGACCGTTTTCCAGGTCGAAGGGCAACAGCGATTGGCGGGTCGCGGCCTCGTTGACGGCCTGTTCGCGCGCGGGGGCGTCCAAGTGGCTAAAGTCGAGTTGCTCGACGGTCAACGGCGTGTCCGCCGGCACTTGCAACAGGCGCTCGTCTGCCTGGCGCTGGAACGCTGTGCGCAGGGTTTCGTGGCGCGCGACCAGGCTGGCGAACGCCTGCTCCAGCGCGCAGAGGCTCAACGCCCCTTTGAGTCGCACTGCACCCGGCAGGTTGTAGGCGCCGCTGGCCGGGTCCAATTGCCAGAGAAACCACATGCGCTGCTGCGCGTAGGACAGTGCCTGACGATCCTGCGCCTCCACCCCTGCCGGAATCGGAAACCGGGAAAAATCCACGCCTTCTTTCTGCAAGGCCTGCAGGAACAATTGGCGCTTTTCCAGGGGCAACCCGATAAACCGGCGAGCAAGTTTCAAGGAGTCTTCAGCATTCATTTCTTGGAGTCCGGAGCAATAGGCAGGAAGCACAAAGGCACGTCGTCCCTATAAAACGAACCGGAGAGGGAAAAATTAGCGGGGGGATGGCAGGCGCGGGGCACGGTGTCATCAGGGGTTACATCAGTGAACAACCAACTGAAACACAAAGGCTACATCGGCTCCATCGAAGCCAGCCTCGAAGACAACTGCCTGTTCGGCAAGGTCTTGTTCATCAAGGCGCTAGTGAGCTACGAAGGGAAAACCACCTGCCAGACCCTGGGGCATGCACCAGAGAAACCTTGCAAAGGTTCCTTCAATGTCCGAGCCGGCCATGACCTGCACCTGGCGGCGACGCGTAAAAAGGTGACACTCAATGACCTGACCCGCCAGGCGTTGAACGAGTTTCTGCAGCCTCACAGCACAGACGCCTGCCCTGCGATCGGCTGATCACCCCAGGCGCCGATACCCCAACACCGCAGCCCCCAACACCACTACTCCCGCCGCCAGCGCCACCCGGAACCCGCTGGTGGCGCCAAAGTGGTCGATCATCCACCCGGAGCTGGCCGCGCCGATGGCCACGCCGATGCTGAGGCCGGTGATCAGCCAGGTCATGCCCTCGGTCAATCGACTGGCGGGCACGACCTGTTCCACCAGGGCCATGGACACAATGAGGGTGGGGGCAAAGAACAGCCCGGAGACAAAGACCGCCACCGCCAGCCCCGCAATGTTGGTCACCAGCAGTAAAGGCAAGGTGGTCAACGCCGTGGCGATGCCGCACAACAGAAACTGCCGGGGCAGCGGCGCATTCAGCTTGAGGGTGCCGAACGCCAGTCCCGCCAGGCACGAACCAATGGCGTAGACCGACAGTACGATGCTCGCAGCAGCCGGCTGGCCCTGATGCTGGGCAAAGGCGACGCTGACCACATCCACCACGCCGACGATCACGCCCATGGCCAACAGCAGGATCATCAGGATCAGCACCGAAGGCGACGCGACCAGCCAGCGGCCGTGATGGCCTTGATGCGCGTGCACCGGTGGCTCGGTCTCGCGCTGCAACACAAAGGTGGTGACGCCCACCGCCAGCAACAACGCGGCCACCAGAGGCCCGGCTTCCGGGAACAGCACCACGCACAAACCTACCGAGATCGGCGGGCCGATGATGAAGCACACCTCATCCAGCACCGACTCCAGGGCAAACGCAGTCTGCAGCTTGGGTTGGCCCCGGTACAACTCGGTCCAGCGCGCCCGTACCATGGCCGACATGTTGGGCATGCAACCGGCCAGGGCGGCGAACAGGAACAACGTCCAGTTCGGTGCCTGCAAGCGAGTGCACAGCAGCAACATCAGCAACGCCCCGCCACCGATCAACGCGGCAATCGGCAACACCCGCCCTTGGCTGTAGCGATCCACCAGCCTGGATACCTGCGGCGCGCAAAACGCCGTGGCCAGGGCAAATACCGCTGCCACCGAGCCCGCCAGTCCGTAACCGCCGTGCACCTGCGAGAGCATGGTGATCAAGCCGATCCCCGTCATCGACACCGGCATGCGCGCCAGCATCCCCGCCAGTACAAAAGCCCGGGCGCCAGGGACCTGGAACAATTCGGCGTAAGGGTTTGCCATGGCTCAGAAACCTTCTGTCCTTAAGGTGCGCAACCTTTTATCACACCAACCGCTTGATCTGCTTGTGTCGCCACACCAGCCGATAATACGCAGTCTGCAACGCCAGCATGGCCAGGTAGGTCAACGGAAACGCCATCCACACCCCTTCCAGGCCGAAGTGGGCGTTGAGCAGGTACGCCATCGGCAGTTCCACGCAGAGCACGCAGAAGATCGAGATCGCCACCGGCATCAACACCACGCCGCTTGCGCGCATGATCCCGCCGATCACGGCCTGGAAGCCGAATACCAAAATGCTCCACAACATGATGTGCAACAGGTGTTCGGCTTTGACCCGTGCCGCGTCATCGGTGATGAACAGGCCGAGCAGCCAGTGGGACAGGACATAACCCAGCACAATCAGGCCACCGGTCAGGCAGGTGTTGATCAGCAGGCCGGTGCGCAGGATCGGGCCGATGCGCTCCAGACGCCCGGCGCCAATCGCCTGGGCCCCGAGGATCGATGCGGTGATGGCAATCGACAGCGCCGGGAACTGCACGTAATTGACGATCTGCGTCACCGCGCCATAGGCCGCCGTGGCCTGGGAACCGTGACCGTTGACCAGGGCGAGGATGACCAGCTCCGACAGCGACAACACCACCATCTGCAAGCCCGTGGGCAAGCCGATGCGCAGGACCTTGCCGAGAATGATCCGATCCAGGCGCAGGGCCGCCAACAACTCACGGTCCGGCGCCATCACATGGTTCTTGTGGCGCAGCCGCATTATCAGAAACAGCATCGCTGCCGCGTTACCCACCAACCCGGCGTACACCGCGCTCTGGATACCCAAGGGCGGCAGGCCGATCCAGCCACGGATCAGCGCCGGTGTCAGCACCAGGCCGACCAGGGTCGAAACCATCAGCGCGAGCAACGGCGAGATCGTGTCGCTGACACCACGCAGCAATTGGGTGTAGAGGATAAAGACCAGCAGCAGCGGCATGATCAACATCATCATCTGTGCATAACCCACGGCGTCGTCGAGCACATCGACCGGCGTGCCGAGTGCCTGCAAGGCCGGGCGCGCAAACAGGCTGCCGAGCACCGCAGCGATCACCCCCACCAACGCCCCCAGAGTCAGTGTGGCGCCGGTGATCACCTTGACCAGCGCGGTTTCCTGCGCGCCCCAGGCCTGGCCGATCAGTACCGAGGCGCCCGCCCCCAGGCCGATCACCAGGGCGATAAAAAAGAACACGATGGGAAACATCCCAGACACCGCCGCCAGCGCCTGGGTGCCGAGCATCTGCCCGACATAGATACCGTTGAGGGTGCCGGAAAAGCTTTGCAGGAAGTTGGACAGCACCATCGGTGCCAGAAAGATCAGGTAGATCTGCCACAGCGGCCGTTGCTGGGTGACTTCCATGAGGGTTCGGATCCAGGAGTTGTTGTTAAACAGGGAAGGCGTCGCGCGACAGCCAGGCCAGGTAGGCCTGCACGTCTACCGGCCAGTGCGCGATCTTGCGGGAAAAATCCGCCGCATCAAAGGCAAATAACGCGCGAGAGGCGTCTTCGAAGCCGGGCAGGTCACCGCCGATGGCACTCATGAACCGATAGCCGGCTTCCTTGGCCTGGCGTATCCGATCACGGGAAGCGTGGGCAGCGCGCGCTTCATCCACCAGCCGCCGCAACGCCGCCGAAGCCCCACCGCGCTGCTGGCCCAGCCATTCCCAATGACGCGGCAACAGCGTGACTTCCCGCGCGACCACCCCCAGCTTCGGGCGCCCGACCGAGGGGGGAGCGGGAGGCTCGTCAGTCACGTCGACCTGGGCAGGCGGTTCGGGCGCATAGCCCGCAGGCCAGGGAAAATCGACCTGGTTGCCGGTGGCATCGTCGAAGACCAGGAAGCTGCCCGTGGGCTGGTCAAGCTCGGCGAGCGTCGTGGCGACGTCGGCATAGGAACCTGCCGCCACACGTTGGTGGCGAACAAAGGCGGTGCAAGCAGGAAGGGGGTGCGTAGGCATGGTTATTACCCGGGTGATATGTGTTTTACCCGGATCATATTAGCCAAAGTTTTACCAGATGCAAGGTTATTGTCGTATGGGTCAGAGCTTGTCGCGCTTCATCTGCAGGATCAGGTGAAACGGCATGCTGGATAGACCGTTTCCGACACCGTAATCAGCCCGCCATCTTCATCACGATACTGGCGGATGATATTGATAGCGACGGTGCTGAATCCCCTGCTGGGTTATGACCGTGTGGCGCAGGTTACCCGAAAGGCGGCGGTGCAGTTGGGACTGATCACCGCCGAAGAGTATGAGCGACAGGTACGGCCCGAAAGAATGATCAGCCCCGACTGGTCACCGAATGTGGCGGCCCACAATCAACCACGCGACGATTGCGCTTGTTTTTCTCTTATTACGTGGTCGACGTTGACCCAGTTAAACCTTTCATCTTCTGCGCCCCTACCGCCTTTGCCATCAGTGCCAATATCGACCTCCTTCATCAGGCCTGGGCGCCGGAGAAGTTCAGCTGCGAGCCGAGACCGATCTGTCGGCGGGGACTCTGCAGCGGCACTTTTTAAACTATCGAAGCTGATGTAGTTATCCGCACTCCAGTACTGTTTGAACTTTTCGTCAAGGGCCTGAAGCAGTTCAACATCGCTCATTTTTTGATAGCTTGGCGCTGCATTCTGCGTGGCTACCCTTTCAATAGTGTCGCGCCCGATAATCCCGTCAGACGTGTCAGCATCATGGTCGGAATCCAGTTTTCTATTGAGCCCCGGCCGACTGATGATTTCCTTGGCCAACAGGGCCATTCGGTCATCCACAGGGTTACCAGTCAAAGGACGATTTGCAACTTCACGAAGCGATTGCTGAGTGATCTTGCCATCCTGGTTTGGCTTGAAGTAATCAAAATTATTACCCAACTCCGTCGTTAAATCTGAGTCTTTGGCATGTTTGAAATTATTTGCGACCTCAGCATTCTGCGGGCTCACGCCCCTCTCTGCCGGATAATAATTGCGTGCCCCATTGGCGCCATATCCATTTTCAAAACGACTGCGCTGCATGCCACCGTAATACCCCTCTTGCTGGCTCTGCATATTGCCGTAATAATTCCCCGGCGCTCCTTGCATACCACCATAATTCCCTCCTGGCCCACCTCGCGTGCCACCGTTATACGCATCCGGTCCACCCAGCATGTACGCTCCCTCCTGGTCTTCGTATTCAAAGACCACCGCCTGCGCATCACCCAGGCTGATCAGACCATCTTCATGGCCGCCATGGTTGATACCATCGAGTGACTCAACCATTCCTGGACGGCTAAGAACGTCCCTTGCCAGCTGTGTCATTTGATCGTGATACGGATCACCGGTCGGTAGACGATTGGCAGCATGCTCAAGCGTTGCCCTCGTGACAAAACCAGATTCTCCCTGGAAATAAGGGAAGGCGTCGACAAAGGCCCGTGCAACTGTGGAAGGGGGAGGCAGCTGAGAGGTCCCCAGTAAGTTACTCATTGCGGGCTGATTACCAAACCTGGCGCCACCGTCCAACGGATTAGAGTAAGGGTAGTGAGTTTGTATGAACGGACCGAAAAGAGTAGATGTCATTGCAATACCTCAGATAGTTGATGCAAATAAGCCGACCAACGCGCCAGTTAGCATTAAGTCAACATCCATCTGTGGCAACGTGTAAAAGGACAGTTCCATTAAACATGAACAAAAAAACTTACCTGCTGGATAACTAATTCGCACCACTGTATATGTGCAGTACTACGGCCAGGTCGGTAGTGTTGGCCGCCATCTGAACTACCTACCAAAGGTTTGTGAGGGCCTGCGTAACGTCGGATCAAACGGATTGATCCGCGGCCCGATCGCCGCCGCTTCGCGCTTGAGCAACTCCACCACCATCGGCAACCGGCTCGGCCCCAGGCGATCGCTGATAGTGGCCACACTGAGCGCCGCCACCGCGTGCCCGTCCCGATCGAGGATGGGCACGGCCAACCCGGCCATGCCTTCCAGCACCCCGGTATTGCGCGCCGCATACCCCAGGTTGCGCACGTTCTCCACTTCCGAGCGCAACAGCACTTCGTCATACAGGTGGAAGTCCTTGAGCCGTGGCAGGTTGTAGCGGATCACGGTTTCGCGCTCTTCCTCCGGCAGAAAGGCCAGGATCGCCAGGCTGCCCTGCCCCACCCCCAACGCCACGCGCCCGCCGATATCGCCGGTGAAGGTGCGGATCGGGTACGGGCCTTCGCTGCGGTCCAGACAGATCGCATCGAAGCCGCTGCGCGCCAGCAGGAACAGCGAGTCGCCCAATGACGCACTCAGGCGCAGCATGCTCGGGCGCACCAGGTCGCGCAGGTTGCCGGTCTTGCCCGCGTTCGCCGCCAGGGCAAAGAACTCCAGGCTCAGGCGATAGCGCTTGCTGCGTGCGTCCTGTTCGACCATGCCTTCGTCCATCAGGCTACGCAGCAGGCGGTGGGTAGTGGGCTGCGAGAGGCCGACCTGTTGCGCAAGTTGGGTGACGCGTTCGCCGCCCTCCGGCACGTCACCCAAGGTGCGCAGCAGCGCGAACAGCCGGGATACCGCACCGGCACCGACCTCTTTGTTATTTTCATTTCGATCAGTGGAATCCATGACTTTCAATCTCTTTGCAAATTCCGGTGAATGAATAAATACGAAAATAATAGTCCGTTCAGTGAAATTCCATCTTCCGCCCATCCTAGTCTTCGCCCTAATCTGCGTCCACAGGGGCGAAATGAACAACAACCGGCAGCCGACTCAAGATCGAGCGCCAACGCACCGGCAACACCTCATTCGCATCTGCCCAAAACAAAAAAGCGCGTTTCGACGCGACTCAAAAAAGGTGGAACGCAGACATGGCATTTCTCCAACTCAACGCCTTGAGCAA
>Ga0182008_10000928_pt1 | contig 20408 bp, 18 predicted proteins | sample Sormic07211129_1_FD_120482 | JGI IMG/M metagenome (GOLD analysis project Ga0182008, IMG submission 120482) | Rhizosphere microbial communities from Sorghum bicolor, Mead, Nebraska, USA - 072115-129_1 metaG | ecosystem: Host-associated > Plants > Roots > Rhizosphere | place: USA: Nebraska...
CGCAACGGCATGGGCGCCGTGAAAGCCATCACGGCCGCCTCGCTGGCGCTGAAGGGCGACGGCACGCACTTCGTCAGCCTCGACGAAGTCATCGAAACCATGCGCCAGACGGGCGCGGACATGCAGGACAAGTACAAGGAAACGTCCTTGGGCGGCCTGGCGGTCCACGTCATCACGGTGAACCACGCAGCTTGCTGATGCGCCGGTGGCGGCGTCGGATTACGCGCTCACGCGCTAATCCGACCTACGGTGAATGGCAATGTCGCAGGTCGGCGTAGGTCGGCTTAGCGCAGAGCGCGTAAGCCGACAAGCACCATCGAATACCTCACTCCTCCTCAAACAGCTGCTCCAGCCTCCGCGGGTAGTGATTCAAGAAATCGCGCGTCACGGCATAGTGTTCCGTGTCTTCATACGCCACTTCATGGATGCCGCCGCCCGTAAACATCAGGATTTTCGCATTCGGGTAGGCGAGCAGAATCGGCGAGTGGGTGGCGATGATCAGCTGCGAGTCGTCCTGCACCAGCTGGTGGATCACGGACAGCGCCGCCATCTGGCGGCTGGGCGACAGGGCTGCCTCGGGTTCGTCCAGCAGATACAGTCCCTTGCCCCGCAGCTTGTTGATCAGGGTCGCCATGAACGCTTCGCCGTGCGATTGCGCGTGCAGCGACTTGCCGCCGTAGCTGCCCAGGTATTCGGGCATCTCGTCCATATAGGTGGCGACGTTGAAAAAGCTTTCGGCGCGCAAAAAATAACTGTCGTCCGGTTTCTTGTAGCTCTTGCTCAGGCGCAGATGCGCATGCAAGCCCGATTCCTCGTCCGAGGGCAGGGCGATGCGCACGTTGCGCGTGCCGCCATCCTTGCCGAAGCCCAGCCCCACGGCCAGCGCTTCGAGCATGGTCGACTTGCCGCTGCCATTTTCGCCCACGAAGAACGTCACGTCGGGGTGGAAGTCCATGTGCACGAAGTCGCGGATGGCGGGGATGGTGAACGGATAGTGATCGAGGTCGACGACGGCGTCGTGACGCAGCGCGGCGCTTTGCAGATACGGTTTTTTACTCAGCGACATGGCCGGTTCCATGAATGGCCGCAATGCGGCCGACAAATACGAGTGTGGCGCAAATCAGGCGCATGCGCCAGTACGCGTGCCCATCTTTATGCGGGGCGTTGATCTCGCCATAAGAAATTTCCAAAATGCAATGCTTTTGCCTGTGCCTGGCGCTGCTGTTTGACAACAGGGACGGGGGCCAGGACGGCTGCGTGCGCATGCGATTCGCCTTGGGGGGCGGCTGGCACTATAATATCCGCTGCCATTCATGATAAACCGCACTCAGCTCAACTGGACTCTTCAAATCTATGCATTACGTGTCTACCCGCGCTGACAAAGCGCCATCGAATCTGCAGCAATTCTCCGACATCCTCCTGGGCGGCCTGGCCTCCGATGGCGGACTGTATCTCCCTGAACACTACCCGCAAGTCACTGGTGCCGAGCTCAATGCCTGGCGCACATTGTCGTATGCCGACCTGGCCTACGAAATCCTGAAGAAGTTCGCCACCGATATCCCGGCTGCGGACCTGAAGGCACTGACGGCGAAAACCTATACCAAGGCAGTCTACAAGAACGCCCGCGCCGGTGAAAACGCGGCCGACATCACGCCGCTGCGCGTGCTCGAAGAAAACATCATCAAGGGCGGATCGACCACGCTGATCCTGCAGGCGTTGTCGAACGGCCCGACCCTGGCCTTCAAGGACATGGCCATGCAGCTGCTGGGCAATCTGTTCGAATACACGCTGGCCAAGCACGACGCCGAACTCAATATCTTCGGCGCCACGTCTGGCGACACGGGCAGCGCGGCCGAATATGCGATGCGCGGCAAGAAAGGCATCCGCGTCTTCATGCTGTCGCCGCACAAGAAAATGAGCGCCTTCCAGACGGCGCAGATGTTCAGCCTGCAAGACCCGAACATCTACAACATCGCCGTCGAAGGTGTGTTCGACGATTGCCAGGACATGGTGAAGGCCGTGTCGAACGACTTGCCGTTCAAGGCCAAGCAGAAGATCGGCACCGTCAACTCCATCAATTGGGCGCGCGTCGTGGCGCAGGTCGTGTACTACTTCCGAGGCTACCTGGCGGCCACCACCAGCAACGAACAAAAAGTGTCGTTCACGGTGCCATCTGGTAATTTTGGCAATATCTGCGCCGGCCATATCGCCCGCATGATGGGCTTGCCCATCTCGAAACTGGTGGCGGCGACGAATGAAAACGACGTGCTCGATGAATTCTTCCGCACGGGCGTCTACCGCGTGCGCAAGTCGGCCGAAACGTACCACACGAGCAGCCCGTCGATGGATATCTCGAAAGCGTCGAACTTCGAGCGCTTCGTCTACGACCTCGTGGGCCGCGACAGCGAGCGCGTGCGCGCCCTGTTCACGAAAGTGGAAACGCATGGCGGCTTTGACCTCTCCGGCAAGCCTGGCAGCGATGGCGACGAATTCAAGCTGGTGGCCAAATACGGCTTCAAGTCGGGCAAGTCCACGCACCAGGACCGCCTCGACACCATCCGCGACGTGGCCGACGACTACGGCATCACCATCGACACGCACACGGCCGATGGCATCAAGGTGGCGCGCGAACACCTGGAGCCGAACGTGCCGATGATCGTGCTGGAAACCGCGCTGGCGGCCAAGTTCAACGAAACCATCCTCGAAGCGCTGGGCGTGGACGCGGAACGCCCGGCCGGCTTCGAAAACATCGAGGACTTGCCGCAAAAGTTCGTTGTGATGGGCACGGACGTGGAAAAAATGAAGGCGTATATCGCCGCCAATACGGGCTTGTGATGAGCGATCCGACTGCACAACGCAAACCCATGCTGTCGGTGGCCGAAGCGCAAGCCTTCATGCTGGGCGCGGCGCGCCCGGTGACCGAGGTGGAGCTGGTCGACACCATGCGCGCCAACGGCCGCGTGCTGGCCACGGCGCAGACGTCGACCCTGAACGTGCCCGAGCGCGACAACACGCAGATGGATGGCTACGCCGTGCGCGCCAGCGATTGCGCCAGCGGCGCGGCCAGCTTGCCCGTGTCGCAGCGCATCGCGGCCGGCCACGTGGGCCAGCCCTTGCAGCCGGGGACGGCGGCGCGCATCTTCACGGGCGCCTTGCTCCCGGACGGCGCCGATTGCGTGGTGATGCAGGAGCAGTGCACGGCGGCGGACGGCGTGGTGACGGTCAACCACGTGCCGCAGGCGGGCGAATGGGTGCGCCGCCAGGGCGAGGATATCCGCGCCGGCGGCGAAATCCTCGGTGCGGGCCGGCGCTTGCGCAGCCAGGAAATGGGCCTGGCCGCTTCCGTGGGGCTGGCGCAGTTGTCGGTGCTGCGCAAGCTGCGCGTGGCCGTCTTTTTTACAGGCGACGAACTGGCCATGCCGGGCGAACCTTTGGTGCCGGGCGCCGTCTACAACTCGAACCGTTTTACCTTGCGCGGCCTGCTGGAAAACCTGGGCTGCGAGATCACGGACCTGGGCATCGTGCCCGACAGCCTGGAAGCGACGCGCGCCGTGCTGCGCCAGGCGGCGCAGGGCAATGACCTGATCATCACCTCGGGCGGCGTGTCCGTGGGCGAGGAAGACCATATCAAGCCGGCCGTGGAAGCGGAAGGGCGGCTGAACATGTGGCAGATCGCCGTCAAGCCGGGCAAGCCGCTGGCGTTTGGCGAAGTCAATGAGGCGTTCTTTATCGGCTTGCCCGGCAATCCCGTCTCCAGTTTCGTCACGTTTTTGCTGTTCGTGCGCCCCTTCATTTTGCGCCTGCAGGGCGTGGCGGGCAGCCTGGCGCCGCGCAGCTACCAGCTGCCGGCCGCGTTCGAGCGCCTGAAGGCGGACAAGCGCAACGAGTTCCTGCGCGCCAAAGTCAATGACGAGGGCAAGCTGGAATTGTTCGCCAACCAGAGTTCGGGCGTGCTGACGTCCACCGTGTGGGGCGACGGCTTGATCGATTGCCCGCCGGGGTTGTCGATCGCGCGCGGCGACATGCTGCGCTTCATCCCGTTTAACGAATTGCTGTACTAAGGAAGTATCGATGAAGATCAATCTGCGATTTTTCGCCAGCGTGCGCGAACTGGTGGGCACGGGCCAGGAAGTACTGGAAGTAGCCGGGCCGCTGACGGTGGGCGAGGTGAGAACCCTGCTGATCGGCCGCGGCGGGAACTGGGAATACGCGCTGGCGCAGGGCCGCGCGCTGCGCACGGCGCATAATCAAGTGATGTGCGACGCCGACACCGTGATCGGCGAAGGCGATGAAGTGGCGTTCTTCCCGCCCGTGACGGGCGGCTGATCCCGCTTTTCAAACAAGACGGCCACTTCATCGAAGTGGCCGTTTTTTCATGACGACCTGGTTTTCGGCTTGTCACCGCTGCACGTGGCGCAGGCGATGGCCTTCCTGTAGCGCCAGTACTTCGAGCCGATGAAGATGGCCGACGCCACCAGCGACCAGGCCAGCGCGCTGAGGATGTCGGCCTGGCTGGTCGTGCCCTTGCTGTATTCGACCACCGTCAGGATGATGAATAAGATCGAACTGGCCAGCAAATAGCGGGAAATCCAGAATCCTGCGCCCATGTGTTTCTCCTCTTGTCGTCTCGTTGTCGCGTGAAGTCCAGCCGCCGGTCGCTGCGGCATATCAGCGCAGTATGCCTCATTTTTTGGCGATCGCGCCATCGGCCAGCCTTAACAACGCCAATCTCGACTAAAATGCCGGGGTTTTCACCGTCTTTCCAGCTTGCCATGACCCATTCCAGCCTTCCTCCGTTCCACATCGCCGTCATCGGCGGCGGCCCCGCCGGCCTGATGGCCGCCCAGGCGGCCAGCGACCAGGGGGCGAGGGTGGAACTGTTCGACGCCATGCCGTCCGTCGGCCGCAAATTCCTGCTGGCGGGGCGCGGCGGCATGAACATCACGCACGCGGAAGACTACCAGTCCTTCGTCTCGCGCTACGGCAGGCCGGCGCGCTGGATCAAGCCGGCGCTGGACCAGTTCGGCCCGCAAAAGGTGCGCGACTGGGTACACAGCCTGGGCGTCGACACCTTCGTCGGCTCCTCGAACCGCGTCTTCCCTACCGACATGAAGGCGGCGCCCTTGCTGCGCGCCTGGCTGCACCGCTTGCGCGAAGCGGGCGTGCAATTTCACATGCGCCACCGCTGGACGGGCTGGCGCGACGGCCAGCTGGCCTTTGCCACGCCGGATGACGAACGCCTGCGCTCCTTCGACGCCGTGATCCTGGCGCTCGGTGGCGGCAGCTGGGCGCGACTCGGTTCGGACGGCGCCTGGGTGCCGCTGCTGCAAGGGCAGGGCGTGGCCGTGGCGCCCCTGGTGCCGACCAATTGCGGCTTCGACGTGGGCTGGAGCGCGCATTTCAGCAGCCGCCATGCGGGCGAACCGCTGGCGACGGTAGCCATCTCGGCGCGCGATATCGAGGACTGCATGATCAAGCGCCAGGGCCAGTTCGTCATCACGGCGGGCGGCGTCGAGGGCAGCCTGATCTATGCCTTGTCGGCCGCGCTGCGCGAGCAGATCGCGCGCGACGGCAGCACCACCATCTGGCTCGACCTGGCGCCCGACCACACGCATGAACGCGTATTCGAGGAAGTGACACGCCCGCGCGGTTCCCGCTCCATGTCCAGCCACCTGAACAGCCGTCTGGGCATCAAGGGCGTGAAATCGGGCTTGCTGCGCGAATGCCTGAGCGCTGCCGACTTTGCCGACGAGGCCAGGCTGGCGGCCGCCATCAAGCTGCTGCCCGTCACGCTCAAGCGTGCGCGCCCCATCGATGAAGCCATCAGCAGCGCCGGCGGCGTGGACTTCGACGGCATCGACGGCAGCATGCTGCGCGCCATGCCGGGCGTGTTCGTGGCGGGGGAAATGCTGGACTGGGAGGCGCCGACCGGCGGCTACCTGCTGACGGCCTGCCTGGCGCAAGGCAAGGCGGCCGGCGAGCAGGCGGTGGCGTGGCTGGAAAAGAGTCGTTAGAGAACCGACATCATCAATGCCAGATGATGTCGCCTGAACCGCTTTTCTGGGTCTCGCGCTGGCGCGGGTTGCCGTGAACGTGGATGTCGCCGCTGCCGCGCAGGGTCAGATTGGCGGCGTCGCGCACGAAGACGGTGCTCTGGCCCGAGCCTTGCAGGCTGACGCTGGCCTTGTCGGCGGCCAGGTGCTCGGCATCGATATCGCCTGAGCCGCTCAGGTCGGCACGCAGGAATTTCGTGTTGCCGCTGGCGGCGATGCGCCCGGAACCCACCATTTCCAGCACCACGCTGTCGCTGTTGCCGCCGTTGATGTCCAGGTCGCCGCTGCCGTTGACGGTCGCTTGCACCTGCTTGTAGCGGCCCGTGAAGCTGACGTCGCCCGAGCCCATGACTTCCAGGATAAAACTGTCGCCGGAAAAGCCCGTGATCTTGGTGTCGCCATTGCCATGCACTTCGACACGCACGAGGGCCGGCAGCACCAGTTCCACCTGCAGCGGCTGGCGATGGTGGAACAGCATGCCTTTCGGGCCGATATGCAGGGTCGTGCCATCGGCCGCCGTGTCGACGTTCGACAGCAGCCGCTGCTCGCCGCTCACCTTCATCGATGGCGTGGCGCCGCGGCGCAGCACGAGGTCGATGGGGCCGGCCAGGTCGATGCTGGTGATATTGGCGGCAATCGGGCGCGTTTCGCTGCGCACGGCGCGCCCGGCAGCGCTGCTGGGGTTGCTGATTCCCTTGGCGCGCAGCGCCGCATACGACATGGCGATCAGGACCAGGGCCAGCAGGAACATGGACAGGCCGACTTTGAATAAGCGTTTCATGGCAGCCTTTCTAGTGACCTTTGAGGAGGGAAACATTCATCGCGACATAGCGCTTGATGCCGATCAAGGTATAGCGCGTGACGACCAGACTGAGCAGGAAGATGGCGATGCCGCCGAGCAGCATGCCCATGCCGAAGACGGTTTGCGTGGTGCGCGCATCGCGGTCCATATCGGTGGAGATGCGGATGCCGCCGCCGGCCAGCGCTTCGGCCCGCTCCATCATGCGCGACGACGCGCCCGGCGCCTCGGGTTCTGTTTTCACGGGGCCGGGCAGGTGGTCGATTTCGATGCCCGCGTCGCCGATGGTGATGCGCGTTTCGCGCCGCTCGCCGCCTTCGCCGCCGTCATCGTCATGGATGAAGACGTGGCGCAGCGGGCCGTCGAGCACCAGTTCGTTAGCACCGGACAAGCCGCTGGCCGTGATGGCGATGCCGGCCAGGTAAAAGCTCAGGCCGACGGCATACAGGGCGGCCAGCAAGGCCGCGTACACGGCGGCAGGCACGACCATGAACAGGTTGAAGATGGCCAGGCCCACCAGCGAGACGAGCAGGCGCAGCAGATTGACGGGGGTTTTCTTTTGTTCGAAGGCCTGGCGGTGGGTGCTGCTGCGCAAGGTGAGGGCGATCTTTTTCGGGTCGCCCAGTTCGTCGGCGATCTCGTGTTCGCTGCGGCCGGCCGCCGCCCCTTCGATGAAGGTCTGTTCGTAATAGTCCATGGTCTTGGCCACCAGGTCCGGCGGCAAGCCTGCCAGCGCGCGCCGCAGTGCCTCGAGATAATCTTGCTTGTTCATCATATTCTTCCTGTCCGTCCGCTTCGCCGCTTCATCCCACTGCCGGCAGCAGCATGCTTGCCTGGCTCAGCAGCAATGGCGTTTGTGGCGCCTGCTGTCCGTGGATGACGATCAGGGTGGCCAGCGCCACGCAAGCGAGCAGCGCCACGGCTTTCAAGCTATTTTTCAAGTGCAAGGTGGTGTGCATGGTATTTTCCGTGGCATGGCCGTTGTCGATGATCGGACTGTACCCAAGCGCACGCGGGTGCACCAGCACGGTGCGACAGAATGCAATTTCGCGGGGGCGAGCGACGCCAGGGAAGGATGCACCGTCAAGTCTGTTTTGCCGCCTTGCCCGTGTTCGCCATCCTGGCCGCCGCCACGCCGCTGCGCACGGCCGCCTCGATGGTGGCCGGATAGTCTTGCGTCCGGTCATCATTGGCCGTGTAGTCGCCGGCCAGCAGCAAGCCCGGCATGCCGCTGGCGTTGCCGGGACGCCGCAGTTCCGGCGTGCAGGCAAAGGTGGCGCGCTTTTCCGTGATCAGTTGGGTCCAGGCGGGCTGCGCCATTTCCGGGCGCTGCAGCACCTGCGCCAGCTGCGCGGCGATCGCTTGCGCCAGCGGCCCATGGCCTTGCTCGGCGGCAGGGCCGGACGCGCTGATGACGACGGCCAGCAAGCCCGCCTGGCTGGCGTCGAGCTGGCCCCGGTCGAAGACGAACTGGCCCCAGTGCTGTTGCTCAGGCGCATCGACGAGCGCGTAGAACGGCAAGTCCAGGCGCACGCTGGCGTCGTACTGCAGGTAGCAGGTGCTGATGGCTTCCGGCGTGAAGGCTTGCATGCGCTCAATGGCATCGGCCAGGCGCGCGTCCTGCACGGCTTGCAGCAGGCCGGCGGCTTGCACGGACGAGGTGGCCACGATGACGCCGTCAAAGCTGTCCCCGTCATCGAGCTGCCAGCGGCCATCGGGCAAGGCGTGCAAGGCGCCGACCTTGGCGCCCGTGCGCACTGCGCCGCCATGCTGTTCCACGTAGCGGGCGGCCGCGTCGGGCAACAGGCTGGAGAGGTCCGCCTTCGGGATCAGCATGTCGGAGGCGCGGCGGCGGCTCGCGCCCAGGCTGTCGCGCAGCACGTTGATGAAGACGCGCGCCGAGGCACGCTCGGGCGGGGTATTCAAGGCTGCCAGGCACAGCGGGTGCCACATCAGGCGGTTCAAGGTGTCCGTCTGGTCGAAGCGCTGCAGCAGTTCGCTGACCGTGCAATCGTTGTACAACTGCCAGCCCATCCATCGCATGGCCGTGGAAAAACGCATCAGGGACAGCTTGTCGGCGCCTTGCAAGCCTTTGGCGCGCAGCAGGGCCCACGCCAGGTGCAGCGGTGCGGGCAGGCGCGGCGCGATGAAATCCATGCCTTTGGTGCCGGGCGGATAGCGCATCTGCAGGGGCAGGGTGAGGATCAGTTCGGCAGGGTCCTGTCCCGCGAGCTTGATCAGGCGCATGGTTTCCGTGTAGGCGCCCAGCAGGATGTGCTGGCCGTTGTCGAGCACCGTCTTTTCCCGTTCGACCCGGCGCGCGCGCCCGCCCAGGGTGCGCGCCGCCTCGTAGACGGTCACCGTGTGGCCGGCGCGCGCCAGTTCCATGGCTGCCGCGCAGCCGGCCCAGCCGGCGCCGATGACGGCGTAGCGCTGCTTCACGCTACTCTCAGCCACGAACCCAGGTCTTCCAGGCCAGCCACAGTTTGCGGATCGGCGTGAGCGAGATGCGCTGTTTCAGCACGTGATAGCCGTCGCGCTCGACTTCATTGAGCAGGGTGCGGTAGATGGCAGCCATGATCAGGCCCGGTCGCTGGGCGCGGCGGTCTTCCGCCGGCAGCAGGGCGAAGGCTTCGTCGTACGCTTGTTGCGCGCGCGCCACCTGGAAGCGCATGAGGTTTTCGAAGTTTTCGCTGTGGCGCGCATTGAGCAGGTCGGCCGCCGTCACATTGAATTGCTGCAACTCGCTGATCGGCAGGTAGATGCGCCCCTTGCGCGCATCCTCGCCCACGTCGCGGATGATGTTGGTCAGCTGGAAGGCGTGGCCCAGCTTTTCCGCGTACAGCAGGGTTTCCGGGCGGGTCGCGCCAAAGATGCTGGCCGACAAGATACCGACCACGCTGGCCACGTGCCAGCAATAGCGGCTCATGGCCTGGTAATCGAGGTAGCGGGTCTGGTTCAAATCCATTTCCATGCCGTCGATGATGGCCTGCAAATGTTTTTCTTCCAGCTTATACATGTCCAGGTGTGGCTGCAGCGCGCGCATCACGGGATGCGTGGGGTTGCCCTCGTACATGGCCTTGACTTCCTTGCGCCACCACACCAGCTTGGTGCGTGCCACGGCTTCGTCCGTGCACTCGTCGACCGTATCGTCGACTTCGCGGCAGAACGCGTACAGGGCCGTGATGGCCTTGCGGCGTTCGGCCGGCAGGAACAGGAAGCTGTAGTAGAAGCTGGAGCCGCTCTGGGCGGCCTTTTGTTGGCAGTATTCGTCGGGAGACATAGTCAAAAGAGCAAGGGTTGCAGATCGAAGCCGCTATTCTATCGTCTTACAGAGTAGGCGACGGGGGAAAAGCCGTTTTTACTTGTGTCTCTTGATGCAAGCTTTTGCGCGACATGCGCAGGGCGCGCCAAAAAATGATCAGCCAGTCGCGTTTCTCCAGCTTGGGGCGGCGCCGGAACACGTCGTAATTGACGGCTTCGATGCATTCCAGAATGCGCAAGCCCCCTTGCACCACCAGGCGCAGTTCCCAGCCGATGCGCCCGCGCAAACGCAGGGCCAGCGGCGCGCCCGACAGCATCAGGGCGCGCGTGCGGGCCACTTCGAAACGCATCAGGGCGCTCCACTTGCCGTGCGCCTCGGGCCGCTCGAAGGCGGCGGCGGAGACGGCAAAGCGGCTCAGGTCTTCCATCGGCAGGTAGATGCGCTCCTTTTGCTGGTCGATGGCGACGTCTTGCAAGAAATTAATTAGTTGTAAAGCTGAACATATCGCATCGGAATCGCGTACATTCTGTTCATCGGCCGCACCGTACAGGTGCAGCATCAGCAGCCCCACGGGGTTGGCGGAGCGGGCGCAGTAATCGAGCACGTCGTCGTAGCTGGCATAGCGCGTCGTTTCCACATCTTGCTTGAAGGCGGACAACAGATCGTGGAACGGCTTGAGCGGCAACTGATGTTTGGCGATCACGGCGGCCAGGCGTTCGAACATGGCGGCGTTCTCGCCGGCATGGCCTTCCTCGCGGGCGATGCGGCCCAGCGCTTCTTCGTAGGCGTGCAAGGCGGCCAGGCGTTCGGCCGGCGTGGCGTCGCCTTCATCGGCCAGGTCGTCGGCGCTGCGGGCGAAGGCATAGATGGCTTCGACGGCGGGCACCAGGCGGCGCGGCAGTAAAAATGATGCAACAGGAAAATTTTCGTAATGGTCTACAGGCATTGAACAGCTTCTCTAGTCTTGCGTTTGTCCGGCACGTCCGCAAACGCTGGAATGTGGCCGGACGTTGTACGTCTCAAGATTAATGACGCAAAAGTCACTAAAAACTTTTACGCACGATTATAATTAATAACCAGAAAGTCATTAGGGGAAAATCGCTTCCCGCCATGACCAAGCTGATATTGTCACAAATTTAAGGATATCGCGTGCGAAAAAGTTTGGCTTGGCCCAAAGGGCAAGCAAAAAGTTTCTCCGCATAAAAATATTGCAGCCCGCATAGTAAAGGAAAATACCTTGTTTGCCCTGAAAACCCTGCGCCGCGAGACCGGCGCACCCGCACTTCCCGCCCTGCGGCTGATTGCCGCCGCCGCCCTGGCGCTGACCCTGGCGGCCTGTTCCAAGCCTGCCGTCAAGGTGGAAGACGTGCGCCCCGTGCGCGCGATGGTGTTGTCTAGTAGTAATGTTGACGTGAGTGCCGAGCTGTCGGGCGAGGTCGTGCCCCGCGTCGTGTCGCAGCTGGGTTTCCGCGTGGGCGGCAAGATCGTCGCGCGCAAGGTCGACGTGGGCGCCAGCGTGAAGAAGGGGCAAGTGCTGATGCAGCTCGACCCCGCCGACTTGCAGCTGTCGCAGGCGCAGGCCAAGGCCTCGCTGGTGAGCGCGGAAACGAACCGCGACCTGGCGCGCGCGGAATTGAAGCGCTACCAGGACTTGCGCGAGAAAAATTTCGTCAGCCAGGCCGTGCTCGATGGCAAGGACGCCACCTACAAGGCGGCGCAGGCGAACGTGGAAGCGGCGCAAGCCCTGTACCGGGGCCAGGCGAACCAGTCCGGCTATGCCAGCCTGCTGGCCGATGCGGATGGCGTCGTCACGCGCATCGAGGCCGAAGTGGGGCAGGTGGTGGCACCCGGCGCGCCCGTAGTGCAAGTGGCCAAGAGCGGCGAAAAGGAAGTCGTGATCGGCATTCCTGAAGACAAGGTGGAGACCTTGCGCAAGGTCAAGGATGTCACCGTGCGCCTGTGGGCCGACCCGCAGCAGGGCTTGCCGGGCAAGATACGCGAAGTGTCGCCCGTGGCCGATGCGGCCACGCGCACCTATATCGCCAAGGTCAGCATCCCGGACGCGCCGCAAGTGCGCCTGGGCATGACGGCCGTGGTGCAGTTCGCTTCGCAAACGGCCACGCCGCAGATCAAGGTGCCGCTGACGGCGCTGTTCAATGAAAAGTCGCAAAGCTCCGTGTGGGTGGTGGAAAACGGCGCCGTGAAGCTGGTGCCGGTGATGGTGGGTGGCGTGGCGGGCAATGAATTGCTGCTGACCTCGGGCGTGAAAGCGGGGCAGACGGTGGTCACGGCCGGCGTCAACCTGCTCAAGCCTGGTCAGAAAGTGACCATCCTCGGCGCCGAACTGGCCGGTAAACCCGATGCTGCCGCTGCCGCCGCCAGCGTGGGGGCGGCCAAATGAAGGGCGGCTTCAATCTGTCGCGCTGGGCCCTCGAACACATCCCGCTGACGCGCTACCTGATGGCCGTGCTGCTGATCGGCGGCATGCTCAGCTACGCCAGCCTGGGCCAGGATGAAGATCCCCCGTTTACTTTCCGCGCCATGGTCTTGCAGGCGTACTGGCCCGGCGCCACGGCGCTGCAGATGGCCGAGCAGGTGACGGACAAGCTGGAAAAGAAGCTGCAGGAAACGCCGTACATCAATGAAATCACCAGCTACTCGAAGCCGGGCGAAACCCTGATCCTGCTGGAGCTGCGCGAATCGGCGCCGCCCAAGGAAACGGCCGCCGCCTGGTACCAGGTGCGCAAGAAGATCGGCGACATCAAGGGCACCTTGCCGTCCGGCGTCGTGGGGCCGTTCTTCAACGACGAGTTCGGCGACACCTACGGTTCCATCTTCGCCCTGTCCGGCGACGGTTTTACCTACGCGGAAATGAAGGATTACGCGGACAAGGTGCGCCAGGAGCTGCTGGCCGTGGGACAGGTCTCGAAAGTGGAACTGTTCGGCGTGCAGGATGAAAAGATCAATATCATCTTTTCTCACAAGAAATTTGCCCAGTTGGGCATTCCTTTCGATGCCATCGTGCAGCAACTGTCCGAGCAAAACAGCATCAATGCCACGGGCGTGCTGGTGACGCCGACGGATAACCTGCAAGTGCGCGTGACGGGCGCCATGCTTACCGTCAAGGACCTGGAAAACCTGGAATTGCGCGCCAACGGCACCACCTTCCGCCTCGGCGACTTTGCCACGGTGAAACGTGAATTCGTCGATCCGCCCAAGGACAAGATGCGCTTCAATGGCAAGGAAGTGATCGGCCTGGGCGTCTCGATGGAAAAGGGCGGCAACATCATCGACATGGGCAAGGCCCTGCAGGCAACCGTCACGCGCATGAAGAGCGAATTGCCGGTGGGCATAGAGTTGCAGCGCGTGTCGAACCAGCCGGAAGCCGTGTCCGCTTCCGTGGGCGAATTCGTGCACACTCTGATCGAAGCCATTTTGATCGTGCTGGCCGTCAGCTTTGTTGCGCTGGGCTTGCACACGAAACCGTTGCGCATCGACGTGCGCCCGGGCTTGGTGGTGGCGCTGACCATTCCGCTGGTGCTGGCCGTCACCTTCCTGTTCATGCGCCTGCTCGACATCGATTTGCACAAGATCTCGCTGGGCGCACTGATCATCGCGCTGGGCTTGCTGGTCGATGATGCCATCATTGCCGTCGAGATGATGGTGCGCAAGATGGAAGAGGGCATGTCCCGCTTCGACGCGGCCACGTTCGCCTACACGTCGACGGCCATGCCCATGCTGACGGGCACCCTGATCACGGTGGCGGGCTTTTTGCCCATCGGCCTGGCCAAGTCGGCCGCCGGCGAATACACGTTCTCCTTGTTCTCCGTCAATGCGCTGGCCCTGATCATTTCCTGGGTGGTGGCCGTCGTCTTCACGCCCTACATCGGCTACATCTTGCTGAAAGTGAAACCGCACGCGCATAACGACCATGAATTGTTCGATACGCCGAACTTCCGCCGTTTCCGCCGCGCCGTCACCTGGTGCGTGGAATGGCGCAAGACGACGATTGCCGCTACCCTGGCCATCTTTGCACTGGGTATCTACGGCTTTAACTTTATCGAAAAGCAATTCTTCCCCGATTCCAGCCGCCCCGAACTGATGGTGGAACTGTGGTCGCCCGAAGGCACGACGTTTGCTGCCAACGAGAAACAGGTGAAGAAGTTCGAGGCCTTCGTTGGCAAGCTCGACGGCGTGGAAAGCGTCACCAGCTATGTGGGAACCGGTAGTCCCCGTTTCTACCTGCCGCTCGATCAGATCTTCCCGCAGACCAACGTGTCGCAAGTGGTGGTCTTGCCGAAGAGCCTGGCCGACCGCGAACGCTTGCGCCAGCAAATCGTTGATGTCTTCAAGAAAGATTTCCCGGAAGTACGGGGCCGGGTCAAGTTGCTGCCGAACGGACCGCCCGTGCCGTATCCCGTGCAGTTCCGCGTCACGGGACCGGAAGTGGCGGGTGTGCGGGCCATTGCGGACCAGGTCAAGGACATCATGCGCGCCAATCCGAACACCCTGGGCGTCAATGACAACTGGAATGAATCGGTGAAAGTGCTGCGCCTGGACCTGGACCAGGACAAGATGCGCGCGCTGGGCGTCACCTCGAAAACGGTGATGCAGGCGGCCAATACGATTTTGTCGGGCACCGTCATCGGCCAGTTCCGCGAAGACAATAAATTGATCGATATCCAGGTGCGCCAGCCCCTGGAAGAGCGGGCGACGATTTCCGTGCTGAATGACACGAATATCCCAACGGCAACGGGCAAGTCCGTGCCCATCTCGCAGCTGGCCCGCGCGCATTTCGTGTGGGAACCGGGTGTTGTCTGGCGCGACAAGCGCGAATGGGCCATTACCGTGCAGTCGGACGTGGTCGACGGCATCCAGGGCGCGACGGTCTCGACGCAGCTGGCGCCGCAGCTCGACGCCTTGCGGGCCAAAATGCCGGCCGGCTACCGCATCACGGTGAAAGGCGTGGCGGCCGACAGCGGCGAGGCGGAAGCGTCGATTGCGGCGAACTTGCCGCTGGCGATCTTCATCATCTTTACCTTGCTGATGCTGCAGCTGCACAGTTTCTCGCGTTCCCTGCTGGTCTTCCTGACGGGGCCGCTGGGCGTGGCGGGCGCCGCCTTTGCCTTGCTGCTGCTGCACCGTCCGCTGGGCTTCGTGGCCAACCTGGGCATCATCGCGCTGTTCGGCATGATCATCCGCAACTCCGTGATCCTCGTCGACCAGATCGAGCAAGACATCAACGATGGTTCGGCCCCGTGGGATGCCATCATCGACTCGGCCGTGCGCCGCTGCCGCCCCATCGTGCTGACGGCCGCCGCCGCGGCGCTGGCCATGATCCCGCTGTCGCGTTCGGTCTTCTGGGGCCCGATGGCGGTCGCCATCATGGGGGGACTGATCCTGGCAACGGCCCTGACCTTGCTGTTCCTGCCGGCCCTGTATGCGGCCTGGTTCCGTGTCAAGAAGCCGGAGCCGGCGACCGCAAAAGAGGGCTAGCAGGCAGCGCCAAGGTGCAGCCATAAAAAAGGCGGCATTCCTCTGGGAAATCCAGTAGAATGCCGCCTTTGCTTTACCGAGGGCTTGCTCTATCAGTCCACGGTAGCCAGATCGCCCACGAGTTGTTAAAATCAGGGGCAGCAGCCTGTGGCAAGTAGCACAAAGTAGTACAAATGCGGATGTGGTGGAATTGGTAGACACGCTGGTCTTAGAAGCCAGTGCTTCGGCTTGGGAGTTCGAGTCTCCCCATCCGCACCAATCCGGGTTGTTCCAGCCCGGAAGTGCAGCACCATCAAGATTTTCCCTGAATTCGTATTCCTCAGCCCAGAGCGCCCAGCGCGGCCAGTTGCCGGCTCGACTGCTGCACCATCTGCGCAATCAGTGCCTGCGCCTGCGGGTAGGCGCTTCTTTCCATTAATTTATCATCTTCAGTCAGTGGCCAAAGTGCCTGCAGGACGCGTTGCCGCGCCTGCGGCCAGTGTTGTTCGTGCTCATGTTTTGATGGCGGCAGCTCCCTGTCCAGCATGTGCAGCGCTTGCCGCGTCATCGCCACCTCTTGTTCCGCCTGCAAGTCCAGCGTGTCGCTCCGGGGCGGCGGCTGTTGCGCAAGATAGCTATCGAGCTTGCGACTCTGGCGCTCGTACAGGTCGAGCAGCAGGTGCAGGGTGGCACCGCTGGGCCGCCGCTGCGTGTCGAGCGCGTCGAGCACGTCCAGCAGCCAGTGCGTCATCTGGCGCCCGGCCAATCCCAGCTCCGGCCAGGTGGTGCTGAGCAATTGCTCTCCCAGGTAGCGGGCGCGGTCGATGGCGCGCCGGCTGCCGCTCATGTGCTGGCCGATGGGGCCATATTGGGGCGCCAGCGCCGCTTCCTGCCGCTCGGCCAGCAGGCACAGCAAGGCCAGGTGGACGTACACGTGGAAGGCGGCCAGCACGCGGTGGGCATCCCAGTAGTGATTGCCGTCATCATCGGGCGCATTCCACAGCGAGCAGACCTTGGCGCCGTCGTCGCGCGCATAGTCGGGCGCCAGCAGGCTGTGGCCGTGGCGGAAGTCGTACAGTTTCTGGTGCAGCGACTCGTGCAGCAAGTGTTCGGCCAGCCACCACGGGTTGCCGATCAGTTCCTGGTTCAGGAACACGCTGCCATTGACGCGAAATTGCGAACTGGACGCCTTGCCGCGCCAGGTGCCCAGCTTGGGGAACAGGGCGATCAATTGCACGTGAGACAGCGCGCTGGCCGTCAGGCGGGGCAGCAGGGTTTCCAGCAGGCGCAGCCCGCGGCGCAGCAGGGCCCGTTCCCGCGGCGTGGGCGTGGCCAGCGGTGCGCCGTAGTTATCTTCCATCACGGCAAGGAAGGCGCGTGCATACGGCGTGCCTTCCTGCCACGCATGCCAGATATAGGTGTCCTCATCCTGTGGGCTGCCTTCGCCGTGCAAGCGCGCCATCGCCGGCAGATGGGCCACCAGCGGCCCGCCGGGCAAGCCCGCGCGCAAGTGCTCGCGGGCGCCCTGGAACAGCGCTGTGCATTGGGGCAGCGGCAAGCCGTACTCGTCACCGAGGTGCAGCTGGCGCATGGCGTGCTGGACGGCGCAGCGCAGCACCGTGTCGCCCAGCAGCTGGCGCTGTCGCGCGGGCGGCGCCGCATCGAGCGCGCTGGCCAGCCGTTCGGCCTCGGGCAGGGCGCTGCCCAGCTTGTGCAGCCGCCGCCGGTAGGCGACGGCCAGCTGGTCGCGGATGTAGCCGCTGTCGCCAAAGGCGCGGTGTGTTACCAGCGCCGTTTCCACGGCGGTCAGCACGTCCGCATCCGGTGGCGCGGCGCGCAAGGTCTGCACGGGCTGCATGGGCCGGGTCAGGCGACGGTGGGGTGGTCGTGGTCGTGGTGGCCGTCTCCCTTCATGCGCAACTCCATTTCATCGACTTCCGTCTGGATTTTTTGCAGGTCGTCGTCCGTGACGCCGTCGAGCAGGCGGCTGAGGACCATTTGCAGCTTGGCTTTGGCGTTGCTGGAACTGCCGGGTGCGCTATCGTTCATGATGTTTTCTCCATTAAATTCACTTGGAGAGAGGCGAAGCGGCTTAGGTTTGCCTGAAAAATGGCCAAATTGAGGTAAATCAAAGGTTTTTTGGCCGAAATCTTCGCCAGGAGCGCATTTCTTTGTTTCGGACGGGGCGGCAGTTCGCATATACTAATGAACGAAGCAGGCTGGAAAGCCTGTCTCTGGCGAAATAAAGAATGCCGGGGCAAGAGTAAAGACAGGGCCACCGAGGCTGTAGCGATTCGTTCGCTGCCGCTGGTATCCTCTGTGGCCGGGCTGCAAAGCCAGCCACTTTCCCGAAGTCCTTTGTTATAATGCCACGCTTTACCGAATGATGGCCGGCCCTGCATTTACTTAGAAGCAAGGCTGGACGCTCGGAGCCCTGTCGCAGTACTGGAAGCGGCGGATTGTTTGGTGCCTGGTGCGGGTTTTCCCTCAGCCGGGTAGACCAGGTCCATCGTCCTGCTTTCAGTGCTTTTACAGATGAATATGCGAGCGAGTGAAGCTGGACCCATGTCTTGCCGCCAGTGATGGCGCAAGGGGTCGGGTCTTCTTTTCTCGCACCAACAGTGTTTATTTTTTGGACGATTTTTTACATGGCAACTGCAGTCGAAACCTTGGGCAAACTCGAACGTCGTATCACGATCTCCTTCCCGCTGACGGACGTCCGCACGGAAGTTGAGAAGCGCCTGAAAGTGCAAGCCCGTACGGCTAAGGCACCGGGCTTCCGTCCGGGCAAAGTGCCGTTGAAAATGGTCGCAGCACAATACGGCTACCAAATTGAATCCGAAGTGCTGAATGACAAAGTCGGCCGCGCGTTCAACGACGCCGCCAACGAAAACAATCTGCGCGTGGCCGGTTTCCCGAACATCGTGCCGAAAGAAGAAGCAGCCGAAGGCCAGCTGGCTTTCGACGCCACGTTCGAAGTGTATCCGGAAGTCGCCATCGGCGACCTGACGGCCGTTGAAATCGAAACCGTGCAAGCCGACGTGTCGGAAGCCGAAATCGACAAGACCATCGACATCCTGCGCAAGCAGCGCGTGCACTTCCACACCAAGGGCGAAGCTGGCGAACACGGCGACGGCGGTGAGCCGATCGCTGCCAACGGCGACCGCGTGACCGTCGACTTCGTCGGCTCGATCGACGGCGTTGAATTCCCAGGCGGCAAAGCTGAAGGCTACGCTTTCGTGCTGGGCGAAGGCCGCATGCTGCCGGAATTCGAAGCAGCGACCCTGGGCCTGAAAGTAGGCGAGTCCAAGACTTTCCCATTGTCGTTCCCAGAGGACTACCACGGTAAAGACGTGGCCGGCAAAACCGCCTCGTTCACGATCACGCTGCAAAAGCTGGAATGGGCGCACCTGCCGGAAGTCGATGCCGAATTCGCCAAATCGCTGGGCGTTGCCGATGGCGACCTGGCCAAAATGCGCGAAGACATCAAAGTCAACCTGCAGCGCGAAGTCGCTGGCCGCGTGAAAGCGCGCAACAAGGAAGCCGTCATGGACGCGCTGATCAAAGTTGCTGAGCTGGAAGTGCCAAAAACCCTGATCGCTCAGGATTCCGAGCGTCTGGCCGAAATGACCCGCCAGGACATGGCGCAGCGCGGCATGAACGTCAAGGATGTGCCTTTCCCAGCAGAACTGTTCGCGGAAAAAGCCGAGCGTCGCGTACGCCTGGGCCTGATCCTGTCGCAACTGGTGGGCGACAACAACCTGCAGGCAACGCCTGAGCAAGTCAAGGCGCAGATCGAAGACTTCGCCCAAAGCTACGAAGATCCACGCGAAGTGCTGAAGTACTACTACAGCGACCGTCGTCGTCTGGGTGAGATCGAAGCCCTTGTATTGGAAGAAAACGTCGTCACTTACGTGTTGGGCCTGTCGAAAGTCACGACGAAAGCAGTTGCTTTCGACGAACTGATGGGAAGCAACGCACAAGCGTAAACCAGTTGGTATCCGGATGCTTGCTCTTGCCGAAAGGTAAGGGCGGTATCCCCTAACTGCTTCACAAGGAAATGAAATGACAGGTATGAACCGTAATCCGGCGCTGGACACAGAGATGCTCGGCCTGGTGCCGATGGTGGTGGAACAAAGCGGTCGCGGCGAGCGCTCGTATGATATTTACTCGCGCCTGCTGAAGGAACGCTTGATTTTCATGGTCGGCCCGGTCAATGACCAGATGGCCAACCTGGTTGTCGCCCAGCTGCTGTTCCTGGAAAGCGAAAATCCGGAAAAGGAAATCTCGCTCTACATCAACTCGCCAGGTGGTTCGGTCTCGGCCGGCATGGCCATCTACGACACCATGCAGTTCATCAAGCCGGACGTCTCGACCCTGTGCACGGGCATGGCTGCTTCGATGGGCGCTTTCCTGCTGGCCGCTGGCGCCAAGGGCAAGCGTTTCTCGCTGCCGAACTCGCGCATCATGATTCACCAGCCGTCCGGTGGTTCGCAAGGCATGGCGTCCGATATCGAGATCCAGGCGAAGGAAATCCTTTACCTGCGCACCCGCTTGAACGGCATCATGGCCGAGCGCACGGGCCAGACGATCGAACAGATCGCCAAGGACACCGACCGCGACCGTTTCATGTCCGCCGACGAGGCCGTTGAGTATGGTTTGATCGACAAAGTGTTGACCAGCCGCGCTTGATGAGCCCCTACCGGTATTGCTAAGTACGTAAGTAAACGCCCGGGCGATCAAACGTTCGGGCGTTTCGCTTTTATTTCGGGTAGCATGGAGCTTGTGCACGTTGTTGACTTGCGCCATGGGTAGC
>Ga0182008_10000929_pt1 | contig 20392 bp, 14 predicted proteins | sample Sormic07211129_1_FD_120482 | JGI IMG/M metagenome (GOLD analysis project Ga0182008, IMG submission 120482) | Rhizosphere microbial communities from Sorghum bicolor, Mead, Nebraska, USA - 072115-129_1 metaG | ecosystem: Host-associated > Plants > Roots > Rhizosphere | place: USA: Nebraska...
ACGACTCTCCCGCCCCCGGGAAGTCCTTGCCCAAGGTCAGTGTCATCGTCGGCAGACCCTGGTCGTTGGTCACGCTCTTGCCGGGCTTCAGCTGCGCCCCGGACAGGCCCAGGATCGCGGCGAGGCGGCGGGCCTGGTCGGCCTGGGCGGGGGCGTACTCGAGTGTGGTCTTCGCCAGCGGGGCGGGCGCGTTGCCCGCGTTCGACGACTTCAGCACACCCGCGTCGTTCTGCAGGTAGTTGAGCTCGGCCTGCGCGCTGCCGGGCGCCGCACCCCCGTTGAAGATCTGCACCCGCACCTCGGAGGCGGCCGACTTGGGGCCCTTGAGCCGGGCCGCGACGGCCGCGGCCTCCTTCTTCTTCTCCGCCTTGACCGCGGTGAAGGAGACATCGTTCTTGATCGCGTCGAAGACCGGCTGGGCGGTGTTCGGGTTGAGCACGACGGTCACCTTCACCTTCTCGGCCGGGTTGTCGATCACCGGAACCGTGGTGAAGGTCAGGTTCTTCGGATTGAGCTTGCCCAGCTCCAGCCCGAGGTCCTTCAGCTTGCCGATGTTGTCCAGGTTGGAGTCGACGGTCAGCGCCTTGGTGCCCGCCTCGGCGATCTTCAGCATCTTCGACGGGTTGGTGAGCGTGTCGTTCGACTTCAGCTTCCGCATCAGCGCGCTGAGGAACTGCTGCTGCAGGGTGATCCGGCTCAGGTCACCGCCGAAGCCCACCGCGTGCCGGGTGCGCACGAAGGCGAGGGCGGTCTCGCCCTGGATGTGCTGCATGCCCTTCTTCAGGTTCAGATGCGAGTCCGGGTCGTCGATGTCCTTGCCGAGACAGACGTCGACCCCGCCCACCGCCGTGGTCAGCGTCTTCACCGCGTTGAAGTCGGCCACCATGAAGTTGTCCGGGGTGATCCCGGTCAGCTCGGTCACCGTGCGCGCGGTGCAGCTGGGCGTGCGCTCGTCCTGCCCGAGGCTGGTGTTGAAGCGGACGTTGTCCGTGCCCGGGATGACCTTCTCGGTGCCGTCGGCCAGCTTGGTCGGGCAGTCCGGGATGTCGGTGATCAGGTCGCGCGGGATGCTCAACGCGGTCGCGTTCGAGCGGTCCTTGGAGACGTGCAGCAGGATCGTCGTGTCCGCGTGGCCGACGCTGCCGGCGTCGCCGTACTTGGTGTTGCCCTTGCCGGTGCGCTTGTCGGTGCCGATCAGCAGGATGTTGATGGCCTTGCCCTTGCTGAAGCCACCCGTGCTCGCGCCGTCGTCGGAGACCGCGGTGATGTTGTCGTTGAGGTGCTTGATGTACAGGTAGGCGCCACCGGCGGCGGCGACCAGTACGAAGGCCATGGTCCCGCCGGTCCACAGCAGGATCTTCTTGGCCTTGCCCTTCTTCTTCGCCGGCCGACGTCCGCGCCGCCCCGGAAGGGGCTCCTCGGGCACACCTCGCCGACGCCGCGGCGCGGGAACGTCCCGCCCGGGCGCCCGCTCCGGGGTCACCGTACGACTGCGCACGGCGCCCTCCGCCGCCCGCGGCGCCGATCTACGGGGACCGGGCACGGCCGACTGCGGTGCGGAAGGAGTCAGTCGCAGTTCGTATTCACCGGTGTTCGGATTGAGCACCCACTGATCTGCGGGATCGATGTCATCCGCCCGCCCACGGCCTGTCGCGTCCACGATTGTCCGAATCCTCCGTCGGGGCGCGGCGCCTTCCCCCCTAGGCGCTCGGGTCTCGGTCTCACAGTGCTCGACGCCAGGACGGACCTCGCGGCGGGGTGCACCGGATCGCTCACGCTATCCGACCTGTTCAGCTCCCAGTGACGGCGGTGAGAAATTCCACGCCCAAGGGCAGCCCAATTCGCCCTTTTTCTCGGACATAAGTGCGGCGATTTGGTGATTGCTTTACCTGCAGCCGTCCTCGGCGGCCGTGTTGCCGCGGAAGGTGGGTGCGGGTGAATTGCTGTTCGACGGTTCCCTGCTCCCCTCATTTCCCGACTTTCCGTCGTCACCGCCGTACTCCGCGTGACCATTCGCCACCGAAACCGGCTCATCCGCCCGCAGTCGCGCGAACAGCCGCTGCGCCTCCGGCTCCACGAGCTGGTCACGATTGGCGTCGTAGGCGTACGACTCCCTCGGAACCGTCAGGAACTGCACCCGTTCCGTGGGGATGTCGCGCAGTCCGCGCACAAGGTCGTACAACCCGCGCAGACTGGCCAGATCCGGATCGGTGGTCAGGGACGAGGTGGCGGCGTCGAGCACCGGGTAGAGCTTCACCGGATTGAGCAGTACGTCATTGCTCTGCACCTTGTTGACCAGGGCGCCCAGGAACCGCTGCTGACGGTCCATCCGCTCCGTGTCGCTCCCGTCGCCCAGCGACTTCCGCGCCCGCACATACCCCAGGGCCTGCTCCCCGTCGAGCGTCACCCGCCCCGCGGGCAGCCTCAGCTTCGCGGCCTTGTCGTCGATGGGCTCCCGCAGACAGACCCGCACCCCGTCCACGGCGTCGACCATCTCCTTGAACCCCTGGAAGTCGACGACGACATGGTGGTCGATGCGAACGTCCGTCAACTGCTCGACGGTCCGGATCGTGCAGGCCGAACCCCCGGTCTCGAAGGCGGAGTTGAACATCACGAACGCCGGTTCGGACCGCGTCCCGTCCGGCCGCAGACACGCCGGTACGTCCACCATCAGATCCCGCGGCAGGGAGATCGCCGTGGCCGCCCGGCGTCCGGCGGAGAGATGCAGCAGGATCGTCGTGTCGGACCGCTCGGTCCCCGAGTCCCTGCCGTACCGGGAGTTCCCGTCCCCGGACCGCGAGTCGGACCCGATCAGCAGAATGTTCTGCGCGTCCTTGACCAGTGACGTGGGCCGCTCCTTCTCGTACCGGGCGAGTTCGGCGGCGGCGGCCTCGTCGGCGGTGATGTTCCCGTCGAGCTTGACGTACACGGCCCACCCGCCGACCCCGGCCCCCACGACGACCAGCACGGCAGCGAGCCCGCCCCACCGCCCCCACTTCCGCCGGCGCCGCCGCACCAGCCCCTTGCCGGTGGCGGACGAACCGGCCCCGGGCCCGAGGGTGCCTGAACTCTCGCTCACGGACCGGCCCACCCCTCATGGCATACGGACGTAGTCGTGTAACCACCGTGGCCTGAAAGGGGTCAAGGGGGCGTGCGGTGCTGCTCCGATCGGGCGAACCGCACGTTCTTCAGGGGCGCGGGGGCGCGGGGGCGCAGGAGCGCGGGGGTGCAGGGGGCGCGGCGCCGTATCAGCGGCGCACCACACCCACCCGCTCGCTCTCCACCCGCTTGGCGAGAGCCTCCTCGTCCAGCCGCTCCAGATGCCGGCACAGCACCACGGAACCCCCGGTCGCCAGCGGCCCGTACAGCCCGGCCTTCAGCCCCTCCCAGCTGTCGTACGACAGCCCGGACAGCACCCTCGCCCCGGCCTCCGTCGTCTCCGCCCGCGCCCGCTCCACGACCTCCGCCCCGCTGAACTCCCGCCCGGCCACGATCAGCGCCGGCTCCTCGGGGTCCACCGGCGCGAACGCGGCGAACCGGTCCCCCTGGCTCGGCACCTCGACGGCGTAGTCCACGAACCCGTCCGGAACCTGCGGGAACCGCCCACCGAGCGGCCGCAACGCCAGCGCGACCCGCTCCCCGCGACAGGCCCGGGCCTCCTCCAGGGAGTCCGGACCGCTCACCACGACATCGGCGGCGGACGGATTTCCGCCCACGTCCGCGACGGCCCCCACCGAAGCGCAGGCGAGCAGCCACACGGCCGTCTGCCAGTGCGCGGGAAGCAGCAGCGCCACCCGGTCCCCGGGCCCCGCGGCCAGGTCGCCCTGCAGCAGATTCGCCGTCTTGGCCACCCAATTGGCGAAGGTCGCCACGGAGAGTTCGACCCGTTCGCCCGTGGCGTCGTCGTAGAACGTCACCAGGGGGCGTCCGGGATCCGTGGCCAGCGCGGAAGACAGCAGGTCGGCGGGGGTGCGATCAGTGGCATTCACCCGCGCAAGCGTACGCGGCCACCCTCCGCCGCACCCACCGCCGACGCCACCGGTTCGGCGCAACGGGAACCGACGATCCGTCAGTTCCCGAATGGACAGACAAATATGATGATGTCCAACATCAGGGACATGCGTGGATTCCTTGCCTCCCCGACCGCGACGACGATCGGCGTCACCTGCGCGGCCGCCCTCGTCCTCCCGCTCACCCCGTCCGCCGTCGCGGCGACGACGAGCCCGGCGCAGAGCGGAGCGAGATCCGCGCCGACGCTCGTCCATCCCGACGCCCTCAACGTCCCCGGCGCCCCTGGTGCGCTCAATGCCCCCGGCGCGCTCAACGCCCCCGGCTTCCCGGACGCGTCCGGCATCCCGGGCAGCACCCAGTCCCTTCCTCTGGTCCCCCTCACCCCCTCCACCCGCGACCGCGCGCTCGGCCCCGTCGCCCCCGAACAGGGCCTGACCCGGGACGACGTACACCACTTCTCGATGGTCGGTGTGATCTGGGACGACCCGGACCTCGAACTCCACGGCCGGGTCCAGGTCCGCACCCGTGAGGCCGGCACCGGTGCCTGGTCCGGCTGGCAGGACCTGCAGACGCACAACGACGACGGCGCGGACCCGGGCGCCCCCGAGCGCGCCTCGGGCCATGTCCGCGGCGCCACGGCACCGCTGTGGGTGGGTGACTCGGACGGCGTCGACGTACGGGTCCGGGCCGAGGGGGAACGCCGTACGGACGACGGCGACCGCGGCACCCGCGCCGTGGCGGCCGCCGGCTCCCTCCCCTCCGGGCTCCGTCTCGAACTCGTGGACCCCGGCCAGGAGCCGGCCCCCCGCGCCGCCCTTCCGCCCGCCCTGCACGGCATCCCGGCCGGCGCGCCCCGCGTCCGGGCGGTGACCGCCGAGTCGGCCGAGTCCGCCGCCTCCCTGGCCGCCGCCGCGGCCGACGCGGACCTCGCGCCCCTCGGGGCCACGGTGATCCCGGCCCTGACGCGATCCGCGACCCTGCGCGAGGTGCGCACCCTGGGGCTGGGCGAGTCGACGGTGGTTCAGCGGGCGAATCCCTACATCGGCCCCCGTCCCCGCATCATCACCCGCCGCGGCTGGGGCGCGAACGAGTCGCTGCGCGAGAAGGGGTTCGTCTACACGAAGAAGGTCAAGGCGGCCTTCGTGCACCACACCGCGTCCGGCAACGGATACAGCTGCTCGCAGGCGCCCTCCGTCATCCGCGGTATCTACCGGTACCACGTCAGGAGCATGGGCTGGCGCGACATCGGCTACAACTTCCTCGTCGACAAGTGCGGGAACATCTATGAGGGCCGGGCCGGTGGGGTGGCGAAGCCGGTCCTGGGCGCGCACACGCTCGGGTTCAACACCAACAGCATGGGGATCGCGGTCCTCGGCAGTTTCGGTTCGAGCAAACCCCCCGCGGCCGTGCTCAAGGCCATCGCCCGCCTCACGGCCTGGAAACTCGGGCTCTACGGGGCGAATCCGCGCGGCAAGACATATCTCACGTCGGGCGGTGGCAATCTCTACCGAAAGGGAAAGAACGTCCGTCTGAATGTGATCTCCGGCCATCGTGACGGATTCGCCACGGAGTGCCCGGGCGTGCAGCTCTACCGCAAGCTCGGCACGGCCCGCTCGACCGCGGCCCACTACCAAGGCCGCTGAATCCAACAGGAGTTCGCATTCACCGCCGTCGGAGGACAGGGGTGGAACCGCCCGTCGCCACCATGCCGTCGAAGGCGTCGCACGACGATCTGCATAAACTGGCCGGCCGAAAGAGAGTTTTTCGGCCGGTCCCGGCAGGAAGCAGAGACGACAGGTGACAGAAGCGATCCTCCTGGTCGGCGGCAAGGGCACGAGGCTGCGCCCGCTCACCGTGCACACCCCGAAGCCCATGGTCCGGGCGGCCGGTGTCCCCTTCCTGGAGCACCAGATCGCGAGAGCGAGAGCCGCGGGGGTCCGGCACATCGTCCTGGCCACCTCGTATCTGGCCGAGGACTTCGAGCCGTACTTCGGCGACGGCTCGTCCTTCGGGGTGCACATCGAGTACGTGCCGGAGAAGTCGCCCCTCGGCACGGGGGGCGCCATCCGCAACGCCGCGTCCTACCTCCACTCCGCCCCCGAGGACCCGGTCCTGGTCTTCAACGGCGACATCCTGAGCGGACTCGACATCCGCCGGCTCGTCGACACCCATGAGTCCTCCGGCGCGGACGTCTCCCTCCACCTCACCAAGGTCACGGACCCGCGCGCCTACGGTCTGGTCCCCACCGACGAGACGGGCAGGGTCCTGGCCTTCCTGGAGAAGCCGCAGACCCCGGAGGAGATCGTCACCGACCAGATCAACGCGGGGGCGTACGTCTTCCGCCGCTCGGTCATCGACACGATCCCGGCGGGCCGAGCGGTCTCGGTGGAACGCGAGACGTTCCCGGACCTCCTGTCGGCCGGCGCCCACCTCCAGGGCATGGTCGACTCCACGTACTGGCTGGACCTGGGCACCCCGGCCGCCTTCGTACGGGGCTCCGCGGACCTGGTCCTGGGCCGCGCCCCCTCACCGGCGGTCCCCGGCCGCTGCGGCGACCGTCTGATCCTGCCGACGGCGAGGGTCGCCCCGGACGCCAAGCTCACGGGCGGCACGGTGGTGGGGGAGGGCGCCTTCGTCGCGGAGGGCGCCCGTGTGTTCGGCTCGACGATCCTTCCGGGCGCAGTCATCGAACCCGGCGCCGTCATCACCGACTCCCTCATCGGCACCCGGGCCCGCGTCGGCGAACGCTCCGTCCTCACCGGCACGTTCATCGGCGACGGCGCGATCATCGGCCCGGACAACGAACTGCGGGACGGCATGAGGGTGTGGTGCGACGCCCGGATCCCGGCGGGCGCGGTGCGCTTCTCCTCGGACCAGTAGCCACCACATCCCAGGGCCGGACCAGGTGCACTCAGCCCGTCCGGCGTTCCAGGACGAGGCCCCCTTCAGGGCCGATCGGGGGTCTGGGGGCGGAGCCCAGGTACCCCAACCCCGGGACGGCGGCCCGGTCACAACGTGCCGATGTCGCCGCGAGGCATCTTCGGCGCCCGCCGCGCAGGCGTCCGCCCGCTCAGCAGGATCAGCCGTGCCGCCCGATGCCGCTGCCCCGCATAAGGCTCCAGCAGCTCCAGCATCGCCGCGTCATCGGCATCCCGGTCCCCGGCGAGCGCCCACCCCACGATCCCCGGCAGATGCAGATCGCCCACGGTCACCGCATCCGCGGCACCATGACTCCGCTGCACCACCTCCGCGGACGTCCAGGGCCCGATCCCCGGCACGACCTCCAACCGGGCCTGAGCGGCGGCGGGTTCCATACCCACCGCCTCCTCCAGCCGCCCGGCCACCCGCACCGCCCGCAGAATCGTCGACGCCCGCTTGTTGTCGACACCGGCCCGATGCCACTCCCACGACGGAATCAACGCCCACGTCCGAGGCCCCGGCATCACCCACAACCGCCCCCCGGCCGCGGGCCCGGGCGCCGGCTCCCCGAACTTCCGCACCAGGATCCGCCAGGCCCGATAGGCCTCGTCGGTCGTGACCTTCTGCTCCAACACGGACGGAATCAAAGACTCCAGCACCAGTCCGGTCCGCGTCAGCCGAAGCCCCGGCCGCCGATGCCAGGCGCTGGCCACCACCCGATGCCGGGGCACGAACGCCTCCGGCTCGTCCATCCCCCCGAGCAGCCGGGGGAACTGCTCCAACAGCCACTCGGCCCCCGCCCCCCAGGCCTCACCCCGCACCGCACCCCCCTGCACGGACACCCGCAGCGTCCCGGGCCCGGCCGGCGTCAGAGACGCCCGCCACACCGACCCGTCGGGCATCGCCCGAAAAGTCGGGTCCGCGGGCCCCCGTCTGAGCGGCCCCAGCACCAGCCCAAGATCCAACGGCCCCTCGGGTACGACGGTCCGCACCCGCCCGCCGGTCCGGGCCTGCCGGGGTATCCCGGAAGACACGACGACCTCACCACCGCGCACGGTCGTCCGCGTGGGCCTGGGGGCGAAGCGTCCTGACACGAATGAGTTCCTGAGGGTCGAGGATGTCCTATGAGACTAGGCGGTCCATATCAGCCGAGACGCGGATCCGGCACCTCCGCCGCACAGGCCCGGCACTCTCACCGCACCTCGATGAAACTCCCCGCGTCCCGCTCGGCCCGAGCCCGCGGCTCCTCCGCCGGATGCCCGACCGCAACCGCCCCCATCGGGTCCCACTCCTCCGGCAGCCCCAGCACCTCGCGCACGACATCCCGGCAGAACATCGTCGACGACACCCACGCCGATCCCAGCCGCTCCCCGGCCAACCCCACCAGGAAGTTCTGCACCCCGGCACCCGCGGCCACCACGAACATCTCCCGCTCGGCCGCGTCCCGCCGGGCGTCCCCATAGGTGTGCGACCCGTCCATCACCAGACAGGGCACCACCAGATAGGGCGCGTTCCGCAGCACATCCCCGCGCCGCACCCGCTTCGCGATCGACTCCTCCGACTTCCCGTCCCGCCGCAGGTCCGCGATCCACGCGTCCCGCATCGCGTCCAGCAGCCGCCCCCGCGCCGCCTCCGACTCCAGCAGCACGAACCGCCACGGCGTCGTGTGATGCGGCGCGGGCGCGGTCACCGCCAGCGCCACCGCCCGCCGCACGGCCCCGGGATCGACGGGCTCGTCCGTGAACGCCCGTACGGTACGACGCTGGGCCACCGCCTCCCGTACCGCCTCGGACGTCCCCAGCCGGAACATGTCGTCGCGCGCCCCCCGCACCATGGCCCGCGCTCCCTCCCCGCGGTCGCCGGCCACCACATGCGCCAGCCCCCGCACCACCGCGACGGGCAGCCCGGCGGCCTTGCCCTTGACGAGATCACCGGCCGCCGCGAGTTCGTCCGCCGTGGCGACGACGGTCGCGCTCAGCGGATTGCCGTACGCGTCCGTACCCCCGCGCAGATCGTCCAGCACCCGCACGCCGGCGGCGCCGATCGCCACATCCGTGAGCCCCGAGCGCCAGGGCCGCCCGAACGTGTCGGTCACCAGGACGCCCACGTCGACGCCGAGCGCGTCCCGCAGGCCGTCCCGGATCGCGCGCGCGGAGCCGTCCGGGTCCTCGGGCAGCAACAGCACGGTCCCGGCAGGGGTGTTGGAGGCGTCGACGCCCGCGGCGGCCATCACCAGGCCCTGCCGGTTCTCGACGATCCGCAGTGGCCCTCGCCGGGCTACCACCCGCACGGTCTCGGCGTCGATCGCGGCATCCCGGTCGTCCGCCGGGACGATCCGCCCCTCGGCCTTGGACACGATCTTCGAGGTGACGATCACCACATCCCCGTCGGCCAGCCCCGGCTCCGCGGTGGCGATCAGCTTGGCGAGATCGTCGCCCCGCTGCACCTCGGGCAGCCCGGGCACGGCCCAGACCCGATAACCACCGGCGAACCCCTCACCCACGCCGCCAGACTCCTCACCCGGCTCGACAGCCCGCTTGCTCACACGGGCGGACTCCTCGCCCACGTCGCCAGACTCCTTCCCCACGCCGGCAGACCCCTCGCCCAGCTCGGCAGACTCCCCGCTCAAGACGTCCGCACCTCCTCCGCCAGCGTCAGTGCCTCCCGCGCCATCTGCGCGGTCGCCTCCAGGTCGGTCATCATCAGCGGCACCGCCCGGCACCGGATCCCGGCCGCCTCGACGCGCTCCACGACGCCCGCGTCCACGGTGTCGACGAGCCAGCCGTCGAGCAGGCCCGAGCCGTAGTGCTCGGCGACCGCCGCGGCCGTGGACTCCACGCCCACCGCGGCGAGCACCTTGTCGGCCATCCCGCGCACCGGCGCGTCCCCGACGATGGGGGAGAGGCCCACGACCGGCACCCCGGCCTCCGCGATCGCCTCACGGATCCCCGGCACGGCGAGGATCGTGCCGATCGACACGACGGGATTGGACGGCGGGAACAGCACGACATCCGCCTCGGCGATCGCCTCCAGCACCCCCGGCGCCGGCTTCGACTGCTCCGCGCCGACCGCGACGACCGCCTCGGCCGGCACCGACGCCCGCAGCCGCACCCAGTACTCCTGGAAGTGCACCGCCTTGCGCTCGCCGTCGCCCGCGCCGGAGCCGCTGTCGGGCAGCGTGACGGCCACATGCGTCTCGACGCGGTCGTCGGTCATCGGGATCAGCCGCACCCCCGGCTTCCACCGGTCGCACAGCGCCTCGGTCACCGCGCTGAGCGGATAACCGGCGCCGATCATCTGCGTCCGCACGATGTGCGTGGCGAAGTCCCGGTCGCCGAGCCCGAACCACTCCGGCCCCACGCCGTACGCCGCGAGCTCCTCCTTGAGATGGAAGGTCTCGTCGGCCCGGCCCCAGCCCTGCTCCTCGTCGATGCCGCCGCCGAGCGTGTACATCACCGTGTCGAGGTCCGGGCAGACCTTCAGGCCGAAGAGGTGGATGTCGTCCCCGGTGTTGCCGATGACGGTGACGTCCGCGTCCGGCGCGGCCCGCTTCAGACCGCGCAGGAACCGGGCACCACCGATGCCGCCTGCCAGAACCACGATTCGCATGCGCCAAGTCTTGCAGGCGGGTACGACAACGCGTCAGGCGGACACCGGACGCGGCTCGGTCCGCGCCTCGCAGTGCGGGGAGGTGTGCATGGGCATCTCGGTCAGGCCCGGGTAGTAGATGTGCAGGCTGACCGCCGGCTCCAGCGCGTCGTTGACGACCTCGTGGACGTAGCCCGGCGCGAACACGCGCTGCGCGCCCTCGCCCAGCGCGCGCGTGCCCCGCTCGGTCCGCTCGGTCAGCGTCCCCTCCAGAACGGTCAGCACGCCCGACGACCGCCCGTGGTCGTGCATACCGCTGCCCTGCCCCGGCACCCAGGACAGCAGCCACACCTCGTAGCCGGGACCGGTGCGCAGCCGGTGGTACCAGCGCGTCGTCGTGTCGTACTCGACGAGGTGTTCCCACTGGGAGCGGTCCGCGGCGATGGAGCGGGCCAGGCCCACGAACTCGGCCACGGTCACCGGGTGCTCGCGCGGCGGCTGCAGCAGGTGCTGGACCTCGAGGAGGTCGCCGGCGATCTGGAGGTCGTTGTCGCTGTTCATGAAGTGCGTTGGTTCCTCAGCGAAGGGAGGTCAGAGGGAACTCGGAGGGAACTCGGAGAGAACGAGGTGCGGGGAAAAACCGAGACCGAGTCGCGTGGGCGACTCGGTCGTCAGCTGGAGCGGGTACGGCTCAACAGCTGGAACAGCAACAGCTACAGCGAGCGCGGGCAGCACCGTGGGACCCGGCGGTGCGGGTCGAGGTGGGCGCCAAGTTCGCGAGCATGCCCACAAGGCAATCGGTTCACACCTCCACTGTCAACTCGACACCCGGTATGTGGGACGCGTTTCACCTCATCCGGTTCATCCGCCAGATGAAAGGTTTGTTCACCGCCCGACCGGGACACATGGCGCACAACCGGGCGCACAGGCCTCCTGTGGAACGAGATCGAACGTCCGGGCGTCCTTCCCCGTACAGACTCGTACGCGGGGCGGGAGGCCTCCTGGGCCTCGCCTGCATGTCAAGGTTTATGCCGATTTGAACACTTTCCGCATGGCCTTGGTTCCGCAGAGTGAATAAGGGGCCCAATAGCAGATCTCGGCTTGACTCGCCCGGAGCAGCACACTTGTAATTTCACTCGTGTCGTTCAGCCGGAATCGGTAACGGCTACATCACGGGGACGCGAAAGACAGACGAGGGGCGCACATGACCGAGCTGGTGCAGCAACTGCTGGTCGACGACGCGGACGAGGAACTCGGCTGGCAGGAGCGCGCGCTGTGCGCCCAGACCGACCCCGAGTCCTTCTTCCCCGAGAAGGGCGGCTCCACCCGCGAGGCCAAGAAGGTCTGCCTCGCCTGTGAGGTCCGCTCCGAGTGCCTCGAGTACGCCCTCGCCAACGACGAACGCTTCGGTATCTGGGGCGGCCTGTCCGAGAGAGAACGCCGCCGCCTGAAGAAGGCCGCCGTCTGAGGACACGCACACGACAACCACGGGAACGGCCCGTAACCACGGGAACGGCCCGTCGCAGGTGGTTATCCACAGGCGGCGGGCCGCTGTTGTGCCCAGCCGATAGTCTGGTCGCTCGTCCGAGACGCCTCGCCGCCCTCACGGGGCGCAGAAGTCCACCGCAGTCCATCGAACCGGGGCCCGTACCTCGATGTCCGTGCACAGCCATACGGCAGCCCAACACGACGCTGCCACTCCAGAGTTCCCGCGTCACGTGGTGACCGCGGTCGTCGTCTCGCACGACGGCGCCCGCTGGCTGCCCGACGCGCTCGCCGGGCTGCTCGGCCAGGAGCGCCCCGTCCAGTACGTCATGGCGGCCGACACCGGCAGCGGCGACGACTCCGCCCGGCTGGTCACCGACGCCCTCGGCCCCGACCGCGTGCTGCACCTGGCCCGCCGTACCGGCTTCGGCCAGGCCGTCGAGGAGGCGGCCCGGACCGCTCCCGTGCTGACCCCGGACGAGCTGCCGTACCTGAAGCGGCCCAGCGGCTGGGACCCCGTCACCCGTTCGTGGCGCGACGACGCCTACGACATGCCGGAGCTCCCGTACGGCGAGCCCGTCCAGTGGCTGTGGCTGCTGCACGACGACTGCGCCCCGGACCCCGACGCGCTCGCCCAGCTGCTGCGGGTGGTGGACAACGAGCTGGAGCTCGGCCGCGACGACGTGGCGGTCGTCGGCCCCAAGCTGCGCGGCTGGTACGACAAGCGGCAGCTGCTGGAGGTCGGCGTCTCCATCGCCCACTCCGGCCGCCGCTGGACCGGCCTGGACCGCCGCGAGCAGGACCAGGGCCAGCACGACCACGTCCGCGCCGTGCTGTCGGTCTCCACCGCCGGCATGCTGATCCGGCGCGATGTCTTCGAGCAGCTCGGCGGCTTCGACAAACGGCTGCCCCTGATGCGTGACGACGTCGACCTGTGCTGGCGCGCCACCGCCGCCGGCCACCGCGTCCTGATCGCCCCCGAGGCGGTCGTACGACACGCCGAGGCCTCCTCGCGCGAGCGCCGCACCGTCGACTGCGTGGGCCGCAGCGCCGCCTCCCCGCACATGGTCGACAAGGCCGGCGCGGTCTACACCCTGCTCGTCAACAGTCGTACGGCCGTGCTGCCCTGGGTGCTGGTGCGGCTCGTGGTCGGCACGCTCCTGCGTACGATCGCCTACCTCGTCGGCAAGGTCCCCGGACAGGCCCTCGACGAGATCCGCGGCCTTCTCGGCACACTGCTGCGGCCCGAGCGGATCATCGCGGGCCGGCGCAGGCGCGGGGCCCCGCAGATCGACAAGGGCGAGCTGCGGGCGCTGTTCCCGCCGCCCGGCGCGACCGTGCGGGCCACCGTCGAGCAGGCCGCCGGCAACCTCTTCAGCGACTCCGAGGCCGAGGCCGCCTCCGGCGCGGGACGGCACGGCGGCGCGGTCGAGTCCGGGCCGGGCGGTGACGACGCCGACTTCCTGGAGATCGAGCAGTTCGCCCGCCTCAGGCGCATCGCCCGCAAGCCCGGCCCGATGCTCTTCCTGGTGCTGCTGTTCGTCTCCCTGGTCGCCTGCCGCGGACTGCTCGGCGGCGGCGCGCTCGCGGGCGGCGCCCTGCTGCCCGCCCCGGGCGACGCGAGCGAGCTGTGGTCGCGCTACCTCGACTCCTGGCACGCGGTCGGCACCGGCGGCAGCCCGTCCGCGCCCCCGTACCTGGCGATCGTGGCCGCGCTGGCCTCCGTGTTCCTCGGTTCGACCGGCCTCGCGGTCACCGTCCTGCTGGTCTTCTCGATCCCGCTGGCCGGCTTCACCGCCTACTTCGCCTCCCGCCCGCTCGTCGAGTCGCGCCTGCTGCGCGCGTGGGCGGCCGTCGTCTACGCCTTCCTGCCCGCCGCCACCGGCGCGCTCGCCGGCGGCCGCATCGGCACCGCCGTACTGGCCGTCCTGCTGCCGCTCATCGCGCGCGCGGGCATCGCCGCCGGCGGCCTCACGAGCACCTCGGACGCGCGCGGCAGCTGGCGCGCCACCTGGGCGTACGCCCTGCTCCTGACGGTCACCACGGCGTTCACACCGATCGTGTGGCCGATCGCGCTGATCCTCGGCATCGCGGTGCTGGTGCTGCGCCGCACCGACATCACCGCCTACGGCCTGCGCTTCCTGGCCCAGCTCGGCTCACCCCTGCTGGTCCTCGCGCCCTGGTCGCTGACGCTGCTCCCGTTCGGCTTCTTCAAACAGGCCGGCCTGGACTACGGCCCCTCGGCCGCCTCCGCCCTCGACCTGCTCGGCATCAGCCCCGGCGGCCCGGGCACGGTCCACGGGCTGATGCTGATCGGCATCGTCCTGGCCGCGCTGGCCGCCCTGCTGCGCTCGGAGCGCCAGTTCGGCATCTGGACGGCCTGGGCGGTCGCCCTGGTGGGCCTCGTCTTCGCCGTCCTGTCCAACGGCTCGACCTGGGCCGGCCCCGCCACCCTCGTCTACGGCATCGCCCTGCTGGCCGCCGCCGCACTGGGCGCCGACGGAGCACGCGCGCGGGTCGCCGAGCAGAGCTTCGGCTGGCGCCAGCCGGTGGCCGCGCTGATCGCCTTCGCCTCCCTCGCGGGCCCGCTGCTGGTCGCCGCCGGCTGGATGATCCGCGGCGCCGACGGACCGCTGGAGCGCCGCGACCCCACCCAGGTGCCCGCGTTCGTCGCCGAGGAGAGCGGCACCAGCGACCAGGCTCGCACCCTCGTCCTCGCCAGCGACTCCACCGCCCGGGTCCGCTACACGCTGGTCCGCGGCTCCGGCGCCCGCCTCGGCGACGCCGAGACCGCCGCGGCCGACGGGGAGAACCCCCGGCTCGACAAGGTCGTCGCCAACCTCGTCGCCGGCTCCGGCGCCGACCAGGCCGACGAACTGGGCGGGTTCGCGGTGCGCTACGTCCTCGTCCACAAGGGCGCGCCCCGCCAGGTCACCCGGGTCCTGGACGCCACGCCCGGCCTCTCCCGCCTCAGCCAGCAGGACGGCAGCGCCCTGTGGCGGGTCGACCAGGAGGTCGCCCGCGCGACCATCGTCACCGCCTCGGGAACCGGCACACCGCAGCCCGTGGCGGCCGGCCCGGTCGACATCCACACGACCGTCCCCGCCGGCGCCGACGGCCGTGTCCTGCGCCTCGCCGACGCCGCCGCCGAGGGCTGGACGGCCACCCTGGACGGCAAACCGCTCACCCGCACCACGGTCGACGGCTGGGCCCAGGGCTTCCGACTCCCCGCCTCCGGCGGCAGGCTGGACGTCACCTACGACGACCCGATCACCCACACCGCCTGGCTGTGGGCCCAGGGCGCCCTCGCCGTGGTCCTCATCGTCATGGCGCTGCCCGGCCGCCGCCGCGACGTCGACGACGACCTCCCCGAGGAGCCGTCGATCCCCGCCCAACCCGTCGCCGGCGAGGGCCGCCGCGCCCGCCGACTGCGCGCCCAGAACGAGGCGGAAGAGGCGGACCGGACCGGCGAGTTCCCGGTCCCCCCGCCCGCCCCGGAGGAGACCCCGGTCCCGGTCCCGCACCAGCAGGCCTACGACATGGGGGTCGCCCAGGGCGAGGACGCCGGATCCTGGGGAAGGGACCAGGCGGGTTACCAGGGCGGCGGCTACGACCCGTACGCCGAGGAGCAGTACCAGACCGCCCCGCAGTACCCGGCGGGCGCCTACGACCAGTCGTACCAGGCGGACCCGTACCAGGGCGGCCAGTACGACCCGTACGCCTACGGCGGCACGGCCCAGGGCGCGTACGACCCCACGGCGTACGACCCCGACACGTACGACCCGACGTACCAGCAGGCACCCCAGGGCTATGACCCGGCGTACGACCCGGCGCAGCATCCGCACGACCCTGAGCGCCCCGACGGGAGTCAGCAGTGAACCGCACCGTCATCTCCCTGATCGCCGGCACGGCCGCGCTCGCCGCCATCACCGGGTTCGCCTCGCTCAACGCTCCGGGCGCCTCCGGCACGGACACCGCCCAGGCGGCCGCCCAACTGCCCGTGGAGCGCACGACACTGCTCTGCCCGGCCCCGAGCACCTCCGACATCGCCGAGACGTCGTACACGTCCTTCACACCCGTCACCAAGGGCACCGGAAGCGACGGCCGGGCCGAACTCCAGGCCGCCACCCAGCAGTCGGACGACGGCACGGGCAACGGCACGGGTGACGGCAAGAGCGCGAACAAGAAGAAGGGCAAGGGCAAGAAGACGGCCGACAAGCCGGTCCTCACGCCCAAGGAGCCCGGCACACCCGTCACCGGGGACACGTCGGGCTCCGACGCTCCCGCGCTGATCGGCACCGCGGAGGGCAAGTTCGCGCCGGGCTGGGCGGTGCAGGAGACCACCGAGGTCGCCGCGGGCTCGGGGCGCGGTCTGCAGGGCGTCAACTGCACGGCGCCGGACACCGAGTTCTGGTTCGCGGGCGCCAGCACCAGCGCCGACCGCACCGACTACGTCCATCTGACCAACCCGGACGACTCCGCCGCCGTCGTCGACATCGCGCTCTACGGCAAGGACGGCGCCCTCAAGTCCTCGGTGGGGGAGGGCATCACCGTCCCGCCGCACTCCAGCGACCCGGTCCTGCTGTCCACGCTCACCGACGAGAAGCAGACCGACCTGACGGTGCATGTGAACGTGCGCAGCGGACGGGTGGGCGCCGCCGTGCAGGCCCTGGACGACAAGTCGGGCGGCGACTGGCTGCAGGCCTCCACGGACCCGGCGGGCAGCCTCGTCCTGCCCGGCATCCCCAAGGACGCCTCCTCGGTCCGGCTGATCGCCTTCACCCCGGGCGACTCGGACGCCGACCTGAAGGTGCGCCTGGCCACCCCGTCCGGCCCGATCACACCCGCGGGCAACGAGACGCTCCACGTCAAGGCCGGTATGACGACGGCCGTCGACCTGGGTGCCGTCACACGCGGCGAGGCGGGCTCCCTGATCCTGACCCCCACGGACCAGTCGGTACCGGTCGTGGCCGCGCTGAAGGTCGTCCGCGCCAAGGGCGGCAAGCAGGAGACGGCGTTCATCCCGGCGAGCGCGCCGGTCGGCACGCGCGCCACCTCGGCCGACAACAGCGGCAAGGGCTCCACCCTGTCGATCACCGCGCCGACCCGCACGGCCACGGTGAAGGTCACCGCCTCGGCGGGCAGCGACAACGGCACGACGGTCTCCAAGACGTACACGATCAAGGCCGGCACCACCCAGGACATCGACGCCCCGGTCCCGACGGGCCTGAAGGGCACGTACGCGCTGACGGTCGAGCCGGTCTCCGGCGGCCCGGTCTACGCCTCCCGCACCCTGGCGGCCACGGAGGAGGGCGTCCCCGGCTTCACGATCCAGACGCTGCCGGACGACCGGGGTCTGGTGTCGGTGCCACAGGCGGACCAGGACCTGTCGGTGCTGCAGAAGTGACGCAGTGAAGTGAGGCAGTGAAGTGAGGCGGGGAGCGAAGCCGGGATCGAGGCAGAGGTGAGCGCTGCCGGCGGGGCTCAGTCCTCGCCGTAGCGGGGGTCGACCGTCTCCGGGGTCAGGCCCAGCAGCTCGGCCACCTGCTCGACGACGACCTCGTGCACCAGGGCGGCCCGCTCGTCGCGCCCTTTCGTGCGGATCTCCACCGGCCGCCGGTAGACGACCACGCGCGCGGGACGTCCCTCGCGCGCGGGAATCGTCCCGCCCAGCGGCACCGCCTCGTCGTTCCAGACCTGCCCGGGCCCGTCCAGCCGCGGCACCTCGAGGACCAGGAAATCGATGTCGGCGAGCTGCGGCCAGCGCCGTTCGAGCCGCTCCACGGAGTCCTGCACCAGGTCCGCGAACACATCGGCACGGCTCGCCGCGAGCGGCACCTGGGGAGGCGCGATGGGGCCGCGCATGCCCCTGCCGTGGCGGTCACGACGGCGGGGCCCGGGGCGGCCGGCGGCACGGGGCGGTACGGGGTTGTCCATCACTGGTGAAGCGTAGTCCCCGCCGCGACCCGCCGCCCGGCCCCACGCGGCATCCCGGACACCCTCCGGGACCCTGTGAGGGCATGTCACAGGATGACCATTCCAGCCAAGATTGGGCTCGTTTCCGTATCTCTACGAGACCGTCGATGACGAGGCAAATGGCGGTGTTTGTACGGAGAGTTGACCGGGCGCGGGACCGCGCGTCGCGCTGTGAACGCCCGTCCGCGCAGGTCAAATGGGTGTGTCTGGAGGGGTGTGTGGGGCGATTCACACCACGACACGGTGGAGTGACCTGGTGGGGAGTCGTCGCGGCCCGCTCAAGAGTGCGGTACCGTCCAACGTCGTGAGCCCTGTACGTCGCTGTTCGCGCACCGCTTGCGGCCGTCCTGCCGTAGCGACGCTGACGTACGTCTACGCCGACTCGACCGCGGTCCTCGGCCCGCTCGCCACCTACGCCGAACCCCACTGCTACGACCTGTGCGCCGAGCACTCCGAGCGCCTCACCGCCCCGCGTGGCTGGGAGGTCGTCCGGCTCCTCGACGGCAACGCCCCGGCCCGCCCCAGCGGCGACGACCTGGAAGCGCTTGCCAACGCGGTGCGCGAGGCGGCCCGCCCGCAGGAGCGCGCGGCCGGCGCCGGCGGCGGAGCGCGCACGGCGGACCCGATGGAGGTCGCGCGGCGCGGCCACCTCCGGGTACTGCGGTCCCCGGACAACTGACCGGCGAAGCAAGCAGATCATCGCGGTGGTCAGTTCCGCTTCCTCTCCCTTCCACCCACTGGGAAACCGCTTCCCGCAGGGGTGATCTGCTGTGGGGTGATCTGCTGCACAAGGTGTTGCCTTGGAGCGGGCCTCCCACTGGCCATGTGCCTGACCGTGGTCGGCCACAGCGCCACGGTCCTGGACCGGACTCGCCCCTACGCACCGGCGTCCGGCGCCCCTCACCGCCTTCTCACCTGCCTCTGACCTGAGGTTACGGCCGGGGCCCACTCGGCAGCCGTGCGACGCCCGGCCATCCGGTACGGGTAGTTTGGGGCGACCGATAGGACTTCAGGAGGGTTGGCCGTGGCTGCTGATCTGTCGCAGATCGTGAAGGCGTACGACGTACGCGGAGTGGTCCCGGACCAGTGGGACGAGCCGCTGGCCGAGCTCTTCGGCGCGGCGTTCGTCCGGGTGACCGGGGCCGACGCGATCGTCGTGGGCCACGACATGCGGCCGTCCTCCCCGGGGCTGTCACGTGCCTTCGCGCGCGGGGCGACCGCTCAGGGGGCCGATGTGACGGAGATCGGCCTGTGCTCGACGGACCAGCTGTACTACGCGTCCGGCGCCCTCGACCTCCCGGGCGCGATGTTCACCGCCTCCCACAACCCGGCCCAGTACAACGGCATCAAGATGTGCCGGGCGGGCGCGGCGCCGGTGGGCCAGGACACGGGCCTCTCCACGATCCGCGAACTCGCGGAGGAATGGCTGGAGTCGGGCGCTCCGGGGCCCGCCGCCGAAACGGGAACCATCACGCGGCGCGACACGTTGTCGGACTACGCGGCCCACCTCCGCTCCCTCGTGGACCTGACCTCCATCCGCCCCCTGAAGGTCGTGGTCGACGCGGGCAACGGCATGGGCGGTCATACGGTCCCCACGGTCTTCGCCGGCCTGCCCCTGACCCTCGTCCCGATGTACTTCGAACTGGACGGCACCTTCCCGAACCACGAGGCCAACCCGCTGGACCCGGCGAACCTCGTGGACCTCCAGAAGCGTGTCCGCGAGGAGTCCGCCGACCTGGGCATCGCCTTCGACGGCGACGCGGACCGCTGCTTCGTGGTCGACGAGCACGGCGACCCGGTGTCCCCGTCCGCGATCACGGCACTGGTGGCCCGCCGCGAGCTGGCCCGCAACGGCGGCGAGGGCGTGATCATCCACAACCTGATCACCTCCTGGTCGGTCCCGGAGGTCGTGAGGGAGAACGGCGGCACCCCGGTCCGCACCCGAGTCGGCCACTCCTTCATCAAGGCCGAAATGGCGTCCTCGGGCGCGATCTTCGGCGGCGAGCACTCGGCCCACTACTACTTCAAGGACTTCTGGAACGCCGACACGGGCATGCTGGCGGCTCTGCACGTCCTCGCGGCCCTCGGCGGCCAGGACGGCCCTCTCTCCGCCCTCACCGCCGAATACGACCGCTACGTCGGCTCCGGCGAGATCAACTCCACGGTCGCCGACCAGGCGGACCGCATCGCGGCCATCAAGGCGACGTACGGCCCCCGCGAGGACACCACCCTCGACGAACTCGACGGCCTCACCGTCACCTCCACCGACTGGTGGTTCAACGTCCGCCCGTCCAACACGGAACCCCTGCTCCGCCTGAACGCCGAGGCCAGGGACGAGGCAACGATGACGAAGCTGAGGGACGAGGTCCTGGCGATCATCCGGGGCTGAGGGGCTGAGGGGCTGAGGGGCTGA
>Ga0182008_10000930_pt1 | contig 20388 bp, 17 predicted proteins | sample Sormic07211129_1_FD_120482 | JGI IMG/M metagenome (GOLD analysis project Ga0182008, IMG submission 120482) | Rhizosphere microbial communities from Sorghum bicolor, Mead, Nebraska, USA - 072115-129_1 metaG | ecosystem: Host-associated > Plants > Roots > Rhizosphere | place: USA: Nebraska...
CGCAAGCTGTACCCGAACGTCGATTTCTACAGCGGCATCATCTACAAGGCGCTGCAGATTCCGACCGAAATGTTCACCGTCATGTTCGCCTTGGGCCGTACCTCCGGCTGGGTCGCCCATTGGCTGGAACAGCAGGTCGATCCGGAAATGAAGATCGGCCGTCCGCGCCAGGTCTACACCGGCAGCGACGTGCGCGACTACCAGGGCTGATCCCCTGCGGTAGCTTGTGCTGAAAGCGCCCCGCATTGCGGGGCGTTTTTTTTGGCTTCTTCTCCCCTGTGAGGGGAGCAAGGCCGACGCAGTGGGAGCACGACGCTACCCGGGTGGGTTGGTGTGCGGGCGGCGTCTGGATCGGCTGGCGTCTTCGATCGGGCCGGTCGCGCGCGTGAGGGCCCCGTAGCTGCCGGGCGGCCTCCTCCTTTATTTTGCCCAGGAGCCTACCGGCGGCTACGGGGCTCGGCGTGCGGTACAAGCGAGAAGGCGTGCTCTTTTGGGGCCGTTGGTGGGTCGGGTGCTGGGCGCCTATGCCCTTGGAGGCGAAATCAAGGGGGAGGTGGCGGCCGCAGGCCGACGCCGGAGGACACTCGCCGGAAAGGGTATCGGCGCCCAGCGACGACCTACCAACAACCGCGCCGACAAAGAGGAAAAGAAGCTCTTTTGCCTATCCTTCACCCGAATGAATGCCCGCTGGACACACCCGGTCGGGCGGGGCGCTTTCGTACTTATTGCATGTGCCTATCCAACTCCGAAGAACAAGCTACTTCCGTCAATCAAGTAGCCCCTCCGAGGAGATTCCCATGACGCGTTCCCTGCTCATTGCATTACTCATCGCCCCCTTCGCCTTGCAGGCCAGCGACGCTTTTGCCGGCTACAGCGGCCCGGGCGTCGGCGCGGTCGTCACCACTGCCGCCCAGGCACGCCAGCAACGTGACGACCAGCCTGTGATCCTGCGCGGCACGCTGGCGGCCAAGCTTGGCCACGAGCGCTATCGCTTCACGGACGCCAGTGGCGACATCGAGGTCGAGATCGACGATGACGACATCGCCGGGTATCGCGTCGGCGCGGGCACCGTGGTTGAACTGCATGGCAAGGTCGACACCCACAGGTTCAAGCCCACCGATGTCGATGTGGACCACGTAGCGGTCATGGCGCCGCGCTGAGGTGGAGGCCGCCCCGCGCCCCGGGGGAAGCGCCATTTTGCGCAGATCGCCCTCGCCCGCGTGAAAGGGCAGGCGTGAATGTGAGAACAGCAGCTGGCCAGAACTGTGCGTATGCGCGCAGAACGGAGAGGTGAATGCGCATGCCCGAAGATTGGGCATTGACGCAACAAATGGTCAGGCAGACGCTCTGCCTCGCATTGCCTCCGCTGCCGCGCATGGCGCACGGAATGGCGGTGCGCATCCAGACGACAGGGGGCGTGACGACGCCGACGCAGCATCTGCAGCGCCTGCAGTGAGGGGATGTCGGCCGCAGGCCGCATGCACAGAGTGACGATCACAGGTTGACGATGAGGTGGCCGCCTACGGGGCGGGCGCGGGGCGTGAGCACCCCTGCGCCGGCGCGCGGGATGCATCGTCGGAAGCAGGGCTCGTGTCCAGCCACCGGCAGACGCCGCTGTTCCTTCCAACGGAAATGGAGACACATCAATGGCTGTCCAGACCGAGTTCGTACAGAAACTGCTTTCCGACCCCGCCTTTGCCGAGCAGCTCCGCAGCCAGGCATTGGCCGCGGTACTGGGGGGTCAACAAAGCCCTGCATGGAAGACCTATTTCGGCGGGCAACACTTCGCCGCGATGGCCACCGACCCGGGCAAGCTGCAGGCCCTGGGGGCCTCGGCCAACGCCGCCGCCTGCACCTGCAACAGCACCACCGTCACCACCACCACCAGCCCCATCTGCACCGGCACCACCACCACCGGGTCGGGCTGAGCGCGGCATATACGGTCGCACCATCCCGTTCGGGCGTCGCCGCTGCGGCGTCCGTCGCTCATGTTCGCAGGAGGAATCGAAGATGGCACTTTCGCAGAAGACCAGTGAGATCGTGCAGAAGGCGCTGGATGACAAGGCGTTCGCCGACCAGTTGCGCCTGCAGGGAATGCAGGCCATCCATGCCGGTGCCGGCAGCAGCGAATGGAAGACCTACTTTTCGCAGTTTGCCTCGTCGCCGGAAGAGCTGCAGGCATTGTCCGGCGGTAGCGCGTCGGTGGCCGCGTGTACCTGCCACAGCCGTACCGTGACCACCACCAGCACTCCGCTGTGCACCACCACCACGACCACCACCAGCAGTTGAAAAAGCGCTACGCCGCGCCGGTGCGCGTGACGCACCGGCGCATTCTGACGCTCGACCCGATGGCCAACGTCCAGGGAGGTGTGTCGTGCAGGATGTCGATACCGCAGCAGTGCAGAACGTGTTGGAGCATGTGCCGGGCAAACCGGCCAGTGGCCATGAACAGCAATGGCGCGCGCTGGTGGATGCGTACCTGCCGGTGGTGCCAGGGCGCAGCGGCTGGCGCTACCGGCCACCGCAACGGGCGCATCCGGCGCAGGGTTGGAAGCTGCACGTATCGGCCACGCTGCCCAATGCAATCACCGTGTTCCAACGCTGCGCGCCGCTGCTGGTGGAGCGCGGCGTAGCGTTCAAGTCGGTCAAGACGCTGAACATCCTGGGGCGGCTCAACAGTGCCATCCCCTTTGGTTTCAGCCAGATCGGCAAGTTCATCACCGTCTATCCGCGCGATGCCAACGAGGCCGTCGAGCTGGCCGAACTGCTCGACCAGGCCACGCACGGTCTGGGCGCGCCGGCGGTGCCGTTCGATCGCCAGTACCGGCCAGGCAGTGCGGTGTACTTCCGCTACGGTGCGTTTGGTCATGAAGAAATGGAAACCGAAGACGGCACCCGAGTCAGTGCGCTGCGCACCCCCGCCGGGGAGCTGGTGCCGGACATGCGTGAGCCGGGCAAGGCCATCCCCGAGTGGGTCCAGAGTCCGTTCGCCGCGATCGTCGAGACGGCCGCGCCGCCCACGCCGTTGCAGACCCGGTTTCTCTGCTACGAAGCCTTCATGCAGCGTGGCAAGGGCGGGGTGTACCGCGCGGTGGATATCCAGCCGTCGCCCGCGCGCCTGTGCGTGGTGAAGGAAGGTCGGCGCCACGGGGAAACCAACTGGCACGGCCTGGACGGCAGGACCTTCGTGGAACGCGAAGAGGCCTTCCTGCGCGCCATGGACGGGCTGCCCTTCGGGCCGCCGGCGGTGATCGATGCGTTCTGCATCGGCGAACATCGCTACCTGGTCATGGAACACATCGACGGCGAGCCGCTGCTGCAGGCCTGCGCAGATCCACAGAAGAAAGTCGCGCTGGACGTTGCGCTGGCCTACGCCGCTGGCGTGGCGTGCCTGGTCGCGCAGCTGCACGCGGCCGGCTGGGTATGGCGCGACCTCAAGCCGGCCAACCTGCTGGTGGATCGCGATGGACGGCTGCGCCCGGTCGATTTCGAGGGCGCGCTGGGTGTGCACGACACCAGCGACACGCCGTGGGGCACCCCCAGCTACATGCCGCCGGAAGCCAAACGTGGCGCCTTCGCCGGCAGTCACCTGCGCGAGGATCTGTACGGGCTGGGCGCCACCATCCATCAACTGCTCACCTCGTGGCTGATGCACCGCGACGAAGCCGATCCCGCCGCCCAGGCCAGCGCCGAGCAACGGCCCGCCGTGGGCACGCTGCGCAAGGGCGTACCGGTGCCTGTCCGGCAGTTGGTGGCACAGTTGATGGATGCCGATCCGCTGCGCAGGCCATCGGCCGCCGCCGCCGCCGACCTGTTGGCCCTGTATGGCCGCGCCTCGCTGCCGGTACCGGTGCCGGCCACACGTGATTCGGCCTTGGTACGGCGGGTACGCGACAAAATGTGGAAGGACGTACAAGAGATGCTGCTGGACGAACCGGTGTTGGGGGAGGACTGACCGCGGCTGGCCACACCATGGTCCCTTCACGGGCTTTCGTACATGTTGCATGGGCCACCTCCGGTGAGACGCGCAAGCAGCATGCGTCACGCGGACATCCCATCCACACGAGGAAACCTTCCATGAAGCCCATCGTCGCCCTCAGCCTGATCATCGCTCCCTTTGCCCTGGCCATCGCACCAGCGCAAGCCCAGTACACCGGCCCTGGCGCCACGCCGGCCGCCACCACCGTTGCCGATGCACGCCAGCAGCGTGACGATCAGCCGGTCGTCCTGCGCGGGACGCTGGTGGCCAAGCTTGGGCATGAGCGCTACCGCTTCAAGGACGCCACCGGCGAGATCGAGGTGGAGATCGACGATAAGGATCTGCCGGCGCAGGCCATCGGTGCGAGCACCATGGTGGAACTGCATGGCGAAGTGGATACGCACCGGATCAAGCCGACCGATATCGATGTGGATCGGGTGGTGGTGGTCACGCCGCGCTGAGCAAAGCGGCGTCGGGGGCACTGTTGGACCGGCGCTATGCCACCTGACCCCCCTCGACATAGCGGCTGGGCGCGACACCCAGCACCCGGCGGAATGCGGCTGAAAACGCGCTGGGACTGGCGTAGCCCAGGTCGACTGCAACGCGGGTCACCGGCTGCCCCGCGCCGAGTCGCTCGATGGCCGCCAGCAGGCACACCTGCTGGCGCCATTCTGCGAAGCTTACCCCTGTCTGCGCACGGAACAGCCGGGTGAACGTGCGCCGGCTCATCCCCGCGTAGGTGGCCATGCTGTCCAGGTCGGCAGCGATCGACGGCGCATCGACCAGCATGCGGCAGGCCCTTGCCAGCCGCGCGTCGGAAGGGAGCGGTGCGTGCAGCGACAAAGGCGGCATGGCGGCCATCTCCGCCACCAACAGGTCCATGAGCTTGCCGGCACGCCCGCGCTCGTCATACAGCGCAGGCAGGTCGACAGCGTCCTCCAGCAACTGGCGCAGCAACGCCGATACCGCATACACAGCGCAGCGCCCGGGGAGCGGCGCCGTTGCCGCGTCGGGCACGGCAATGAACGCGTTGAGCATGGTGACCGGTCCGCGCATGTGCATCGCATGGGCAACGCCCGCGGGCAGCCAGCATGCGCGCCCTGGCGGCACCAGCCAGTGGCCTTCGGGTGTGGTGACGCTGATCGTGCCGCGCGCGGCAAACGCGAACTGGCCGCGGCGATGGGCATGCAGCGGGTAGGTGAGGCCGGCGGCGTAGTCGTTTGCCGTCATCACCACGCTGCGCGGCAGGTTTTCAAACGCATCGAGCGGGGCATTGCGCATGGCCCGCATTCTATCGTCATTGACCTGTTGTCGAAGGCGGGCCCGCACCGGCATGGCTACGCTCAGGGTCCCAATCAAGCTCACTAGGCCATGCCATGCCCAACACCTTCCATCGCGTGGGAACCGGTCCCCATCCCGTCCTGGTCCTGCACGGCTGGTTTGGCGATGCCCATGCCTTTGCACCGATCGAGCCGTGGTTGTCGGGCGAGATGTTCACCTACGTGTTCATGGACTACCGCGGGTATGGCGGCATGCGCGATGTACGTGGCACTTACACCATTGATGAGATCGCCACCGATGCATTGGCCTTGATGGATCACCTGGGGTACGCGCGTTTCAGTCTGGCAGGGCACTCGATGGGGGGCATGGCGATCGAGCGGATTGCCGTGCGTGCGCCCGAGCGCGTGTGCGCGCTGGTGGCGATCGCGCCGGTGCCTTGTGGTGGCATTGCCTACGATGCAAGTACGCGGCAACTGTTGGAGCACGCCGCCGGCTGCACTGCCACGCGGCGCTGCATCATCGACCACAGCACCGGCCACCGCCTGCCGGCTGCCTGGGTCGACTGGAAGGCGCGCTATTCGGTAACCCATTCGTGTGCCGGGGCATTCACCGCATACCTGCCGGCTTGGGCAGAAACGGACTTCAGCGAAGAGATCATCGGCACGCATCCGCTGCACGTGGTGGTAGGCGCGCACGATCCAACCTTCAACCGAGCCCTGGTGGAACGCACGTACCTGCGCCGGTACCGGCAGGCTACGCTGGAGGTGATGGGCAATGCGGGCCACTACCCGATGAATGAAACGCCGCTGGCACTGGTGGCCTTGATGGAGGCATTCCTCTGCGGACATCCGCCCGCCGCACTCTGATGCCAGCTCACGGTTCGAAATGCCTGCAGCCGTTGCACTCTGTGAGGGCGGTCGCGAATCGAATCACGCTCTCTGTTTTTTAGGAATGGTTGAATGGGTATATCACGGTGCGCTGACTAACCTGACCGGGCTGCCACTGATCCCCACGCGGGTGCTGGCAGTGCTTTCTGCGAACGCATTCTTCCCCAAAAAAGAGAGAGAACCCCATGTCCATTCTCAAGAAGGCCGTGCTCGCTTCGGCGCTGGCCGCTGTTTCGTTGTCCGCCAATGCCTTCGACGCCGACATCAAGGTCTGGGCCAACGTCGACCCGACCTTGGCCCTGCTCAAGGCCGATGGCACTGCGCTGGATTCGGTCGTCAACATGGTGCACAACCCGGTCAGCGGCCTGGTGCCGTGGTCGCAGCAGGTGCGCATCTACTCCAACGATGAAGACAAGGACATCGAAGTGCGTGTCGGCAGCGCACCGCAGCTTCTCAACACCGATGGCAGTGGCGCCCCGGTGCCGCTGACCGTCAGCCTCAACGGCAAGGCGCTGACCGTGGCCGCGCAGGACTTCTCCGCCTCCGACCTGTTCGACGGCGCGCTGCCGGGCGCATCGATCCCGATGCCGCTGCGTATCGCGCAGACCAACCAGGCGCCGATCGCCAAGGGCGGCACCTACGAGGGCATCGTCACCATCGCCATGCAGCAGAAGACCACCAGCCCGTAAGGCGCCCGCGCCGGCCCGCTTGCCGGGCCGGCCGCTTCCGGTCACACCGCCATGAAAGCTCCCGCACCCGCCGTCACCCGGCTGGCGGTCGCGCTCGCCCTGTCGTTGGCCACGCCCCTGGTCGCGGCGCGCGGCGTTCCCGTCGGCTTCGAGGATCTGGTCGAAGGCCAGACCGAACAACTCGAGGTACGCCTGTTCGGTCGCTCCACCGGGCTGGTGCCGGTGCGCGTGACCCTAGAACACGTGCAGCTGGAAGCCCCGGCTGAAGCGCTGCAGGCGCTGCAACTGTCAGCCGACGCGCAGGCGGCGCTGCTGCCTGCGTTGTCACAGCCGTTGCCGCGCAACAGCCACCTGGCCTGCCGCTACGGTGGCGCCAGCGCCGGTTGCGGTTACATCGATCCCCCCGAGGAGCCTACCGCCGTGCGCGCGCTGTATGACGAGGGCGAGGGCGCGGTGCGCCTGTTCATCGCCCGCCAATGGATCGCCGGCGAGCCGGCCGTCGAGCGTTACCACCAGGTCGACGCCAATGCCGAGAATGCCTTCCTGCACCAGCACACCCTCAATGTCAGCGGTGGCCGTGGCTACCAGTCGCTGGCCGCGCAGGGCATGGGGGCCCTGGGCGTATTACAGCGCGGGCACCTGGCCGCCGACTGGACCTTCAGCCAGCAGCGCTACCAGGCCGGCCGCGCGCACCGCGCGTTCCAGCTCGACAACGCCTACTACCGCCACGACCTGGGGCAGCAGCACTACCTGCAGGCCGGGCGCATGGACCGCCGCAACCTGAGCAGTCCGCAGGGCGGCACCTTCAGTTTCAGCATGCTGCCGATGGACCGCTTCGAGGGCCTGCGCGTGGGCACCACACAGGCCTACGTGGATTCCGCTGCGGCCGTGCAGGCCACGCTGCTCACCGTGCTGCTGGCGCGCGATGCGCGGGTGGACGCCTTTGATGGCGAACGCCTGCTGCAGACCTTCTACCTGCAGGCCGGCGTCAACCAGCTCGACACGCGCCGGTTTCCGCTGGGCAACTACACCATCACCCTGCGCATCTATGAAGACGGCGTGCTGGTGCGCAGCGAGGACGCGCCGTTCGACAAGGGCGGCGACTGGACCGACAGCAGCGTGCAGCGGTTCCTGCAGGGCGGGCGCCGCAACGAGCGCCGCAGCGACCGCTTCGATTACGAGCGGGCGGCGATGGGTGGCGTGCGCGTGCCGGTGTCGCGCAACGTGGCGGTAACCGCTGGCCTCGCCGACCTGGGTGGTTTCAGCTATGGCGAATTGCGGGTGGATCTGCGCCACGTATTTGCCACCCAGGACGTGCGCGCCACCTTCAGCGGCATGCACGGCAGCGATGGCAGCCGCGGCCAGCAGCACCAGCTGTCCTACCGCCGCCGCGCCTCGTGGAATGTGTACCACCAGCGCATGCGCGGCCGCGCCTGCCAGTTCGAGGACGATGCGCGCGACCGGCTTGGCTGCGCCGACTCGCTCAGCGCCTCGATGGCGCTGCCGGTGGCCGGCGGCAATGCCTACGTGGCCTATACGCGCCGCCAGACCTGGCGCGCAGGCACCGTGCAGCCGGGGCTGGGGGATGATCCGCTGGCCGGGCTCGACCCGCTGTTGCCGCCGTGGATTCCACTGCCCACACGCGTGCCCCAGCTCAGCCGCACCCGGCAGGCCAGCTACAGCCGCAGCCAGCGCTGGGGCGAGTTCAGTCTCTCCAGCCGCATCGGCGTGTGGCAGCAGACCAGCGGTGGCGGCCTGCGCGATGGGCGCGACCGCGGCATCTATTTCAACGTCAGCCTCAACCGTCTGCAGCGCGGCGACCGCGGCACCTCGCAGCGGCGCTACGGTGTGGACGTGCGCCAGCCCCAGCACGCGCGGCCGGAGATCAACTACAGCGCTGGGCAGACCCTGCGCCAGGAGTACGAGGACCAGTACCGCGAGGTTGCGGCCGAACTGCGTGGCAACAACAACGAACGCTACAGCGCGACGGTGAGCGGCCAACTGCAGAACCGCATTGGCCAGACCGGCGTCACGCTGTCGCGCTACCAGGACCGCAGCGGCGGGGAAATGGCGTACAGCGCCACGCACAACTCGGGCCTCGCATTCGGCACGCGGGGGCTGTATTGGGGCGCGGGCATCGGTGCTGATGCCGGGCTGGCGGTGCAGGTCGATGGCACCGACGACCTGGACCTGACCGGGGTGGCCGCCGAACTGCAGGTCGGCGGCCTGCGCCGGCAGCGCCTGCGGCTGGGCGAACGCCGCCTGCTGCCGATTTCTGCCTACCAGTCGCACCGCGCCGAGGTACAGGACGCCAGCGCTCTGGACAGCATTGCGGCGGTGCGCGTGACCGGTGTAGGCGGTGCGCGCCCGCTGTTCCTCTCGCCAGGCCGCCTGGTACGCATGCCGGTGCCGATCGAGGTGACCTACACCTTCATCGGCAACGCGCGTGATATCGCCGGTGCACCGCTGCGCGGTGCCCGGATTCTCAACGCAGCGGTGCCGGGCACCGGCAGCAATGGAGGCTTCGTGGCCGACTTCCCGCGACGCGAAACAACCCTGTACCTGCTGCAGGGCGACCGCCTGTTGCACTGCCCACTGCAGGTGCGCGAGCGCCGCAGCGTGGTGATGCTGGTGGGGGCGGTGCAGTGCGAACCGCTGGCCGTAGCCCAGCTGCCTGCTGACATCCGCCATCAGGCGCGGGTGACGCGACTGCTGCAGGAGCAGGCGTTGATTGCGGCTACGCCGCAGACGGCTGCAGCGGGAGGTGGGAAGTGAGCCGGCGGGTGTGGTGGTTGATGGCGGTGTTGTGTGCGCTGGCGGTGTTGGCGCCCCGGGCGATGGCGCAGCGGCCGCCAGAGACGCATCCGACGAGTGAGCATCGCGACATCGCGATGAGCTGGGATCGCTCTGCGCTGCCTGGGGATATCGAGTTGTGGGCGCCGAGGACTGTGTTGGGCTATGAGACAAGTTCGACGCGCTACGGAGCGTTGCATCTGACTTGCCGGTCGTCAACAGACGCAGCTCAAGGGCGGTGTCCTACTGTCGGCAATGCGCTCGATACAGGAAGGGGCGCGGTGACGATTCGTGCCACCGAGAAGCGTTCGGGATTGGTTGAGGAAATACAGCTTCTTGGCTTTCTCGCGAGAGTAATGCCGGGGCGAGCTTGTTCAGGTGACTTCTGGGGCCAGGCAGAGCTTCCGCCATGGTCTTCCTCTTCAGCTGAGTGTGGGCAGGAGTGGCCGATAGGCACAGGCGCCCATTTGGAGTTGCCGAGTTCCGAGCTTGAAAGGCTTGTGGCCGGAACCTGGGAGGCAGTTGCCTTCCTCGACCTGCATGAAGCGGTCAACGGCCCAGTGCTTGCGACCTACTCATTCAAGTTCGACTTCACCATCACCGACCACAACGCGGTCTCCATCTACTTCCCGCTCTTCGACCAAGTCACACCGCATGTCGGCCTGAACCTGCAGTACGACCCGATCGCACAGACCGTCAGCGGCAGCACCAAGGTGGACATTTGCCTGTACGACGGGCTGGGGTCACAGAGCCAGTACCTGGGCATCACCGTGCGCGACAGTGGCGCAAGACTGCCGGGACCGTCCGGTTACTCGGTCTGGCACACCGATGGTGGCAGTGATGCCACCCAGCGCGTGGACTACACGGTCACCCTGGACCACAGCGGCACCACCATTCCCCTGCGTAATGGCGTGGAGCAGCTGCTGCACGGCATCGATACCGCAAAGCTGCGCCTGGTGATGCTGCCAGGCATGACGCAACCGGTGTTCTGCGTGCCCACGCCGATCACGCTGGATACCCCCCGCGTGTCGGTCAGCACCAAGCGCCCTGGCCACTACAGCGGCGATCTCAAGGTGGAACTGCGCGTTCCCACGGCCACGCCCTGACTTACATGGAGTCCCCGATGAAGTCCTTCGTTCGCTATCTACTTCCGCTGTCCTTGCTGTTGGCGGCGCAGGCCCACGCCAATCTCACCGTGCACCCCATGCGCACCTCGGTGGACGCGAAGAAGGGCGCGCAGATCCGCATCTACTCTCAATCCACCCAGCCCCAGTACGTGCAGGTATCGATCAAGCGCATCGTCGATCCCGCCGGGGAAAACGAGCGGGAAGTGGAGGTGGAGCCGGGCGATGCCGCCATTGCGGTAACGCCAGGCAAGTTCGCACTGGCCGGTGGTGGCAATCGCCTGATCCGGGTGATTCCGCTGCAGCCGGTCGAGAAGGAAACCGCCTACCGCGTGTACTTCGAAGGTGTGCGTGGCCCTGACGCCATCGAGCGCGCAGGCGATGGTGAGCGCGCACAGGCCAATGTCGGCGTGAGCCTCGTGTGGGGTGCACTGGTGAATGTGCTGCCGGCCGAGGCCACGATGCGGGTGCAGGTGGACGGGAACCGCCTGCGCAATACCGGCACCGTGCGCGTCGGCATCACCAGCATCGCCGACTGCGATGGGCCGCGCTGCACCGCGCATGACGTCTCGCGCAGCCTGTATCCAGGCAGCGCGCTGGAACTGCCCTTCGCCACCACGCCCGGCCACACGCTGCAGCTGCGCTACCGACTGACCCGCGATGGGTATCGCGAGCATGTGCAGACGCTGGCTCCCTGAAGCCCACAGGCCGTCGTGGCGCAGTGGCGCCGCGACGGCACTTCTTCTTCGGTTCCCTTGTTAAGGAGTTTTCATGAACAGGATTCACCGCCGTCTTTGGTCCACTGCCCGGCAGTGCTGGGTGGTCACCAGTGAGCTCGCGTCCACAAAGCGTAAGCCAGGGGCTTCCACACGCCCCCTTCGCCGCAGCACGGCAGCGGCGCTGGTCATGTTGTTCGGTGCGGCCGGCACCGCCCATGCGGAGCGCAGTCTTTTCTCGTGCTACACCGCCAGCCAAGGATGCGTGCCGACCTGGGCATGGGTGCATGACTACCAGTGGATCAGTGGGAATGGGCGTTTCGTGCTGTTGACCGGCAATGCCATCACGTTCGAAGGCGACTATGCGACTGCGTTTGGTAACAACATCATCTCCTATGGTGATCGCAACTCTGCCTTCGGCTATGGCGCCGGTGTAGCGGGCGGATATGCCACGGCCGTAGGTGCCTTTGCCAACGCCACGGGAATCGGTGCAACGGCGATTGGCAATGATGCGAACGCCTATGGCGGCAACGCGGTCGCGCTGGGCAGCAAGGCGACGGTCATTACCGGGGCGGGCGTTTCCGGTATCGCCATCGGTGCCGACTCGCGTGCGGGCACTCAGGGCTGGACGGGGGCCGTTGCACTCGGTGGCGAAGCGTCTGCGTCCCACGACAGCATTGCCCTGGGGTACAAGGCGCATTCAAGCGCGGCCAACTCCGTCGCACTCGGGCGCGGGTCGCAGGCCACCGAGGCCGACACCGTATCGGTAGGCAACGGTTCTACGAAACGGCGGATCGTCAATGTTGCCGACGGCACCATCAGCAGCAGCAGTACGGATGCGGTGAATGGCCGCCAGTTGCAGGTGGCAAAGAACGACATCAATGCCGCCAAAGCCACCGCGACAACAGCCAAGACCACGGCCGACCAGGCACTGGCGAATTCACGGGTGGTGACCCAGGCATCGGTCAGTGGCACCGTGCGCGTGGGCGGTGACAACACCGGTACCACGGTCAGCTTTGCCAACAAGAACAACGCCACCCGCTACCTCAACGGCATTCGCAACGGCGCGCTGAGCACCACCAGTACCGATGCGGTGACGGGCCAGCAGCTGTTTGCCACCAACGCCAATGTGACCAAGGCGCAGAGCGCGGCCGATGCGGCACAGAGCGCGGCCAACAGCATCAAGACCACCGCCGACAGCGCGCTGTCCAAGGCAAATGGTCTGGCTGGCCTGGTCAGCCAGGCCTCGGCTACTGGCAGTGTACGCCTGGGGGGCGAGAACACCGGCACCGTGCTGGATGTGCGCAACAAGGCCAATGCCAACCGCCGCATCAGCGGCCTGGCCGATGCAACGTTGAACACCACCAGCACCGAGGCAGTCACCGGCAAGCAGCTCACGGCCACCAACGCCAATGTCACCACGGCGCAGAACACCGCCACCGCCGCGCAGACAGCGGCGACCGGTGCCAGGACCACCGCCGACAGCGCGCTGGGCAAGGCGACGGCGCTGGGCGGGCTGCTGAGTCAGGCCTCGGCCAGTGGTACCGTGCGGGTGGGCGGTGACAACACCGGCAGCGCGGTCAGCGTTGCCAACAAGAACAACGCCACCCGCTACATCAATGGCATTCGCAACGGCGCGCTGAGTGCCACCAGCACCGATGCGGTGACCGGCCAGCAGTTGTTTGCCACCAATGCCAACGTGACCAAGGCGCAGACGGCGGCGGATGCGGCCCAGAGCTCGGCCAACAGTGTCAAGACCACTGCCGACACCGCGCTGGGCAAGGCCACTGCGCTGGGCGGCCTGGTCAGCCAGGCCTCGGCCACGGGCAATGTGCGCCTTGGTGGTGACAACACCGGGACCGTGCTGGATGTGCGCAACAAGAGCGATGCCAGCCGTAAGATCACCGGCTTGAGTGACGGCACTCTGAGCAGCACCAGCACCGATGCCGTCACCGGCAGGCAGCTCACCGCCACCAACACCAAGGTGACCACGGCGCAGAACACCGCCACGGCTGCACAAACGGCGGCAGCGGGCGCGAAGACCACCGCCGACACTGCGCTGGGCAAGGCCAACGCGCTTGGCGGTCTGGTAAGCCAAGCCTCTGCCACGGGCAATGTGCGTTTGGGTGCCGAGAACACGGGCACGGTGGTGGATGTGGCCAACAAGGATGGCGCCAAGCGCCGGGTGAACAACGTTGCCAACGGCGTGGTGAGCAGCACGAGTACCGATGTGGTGACCGGGCAGCAGCTTCATGCCACCAATCAGGCCGTCTCCACCCAGGGCCAGTCGCTGGTGCTGCACGGCCAGCAACTGGCGACGCACACCCAGTCCCTGGCAGCGCAGGACCAGCGCGTGTCGACCAACCGGACTGATATCGACCAGCTGCGCTCGGACGTGGACAACTTCGATCCGGATCTGGATGGCGTGGTGAAGTTCAGTGCCGATCGCCTCCTGGTGGACATGGAAGGTGCACGCGTATCGGGTATGGCTGCCGGGGATATCAGTTCTGTCACCAGTACAGACGCGGTGAATGGCGGGCAGTTGTTCTCGACCAATGTTCGAGTTAGTGAGCTCGAGCGCAAAGGGCGATTCCTGAGCGTTGGTTCTGACGATGAGAGCATTGATGCAGATGCAGGTCTGCTGGGGGTTGCGTTGGGCGATTCGGCAAAAGCCTCTTTGGGTTCTGAGGGCGGAGTAGCAATTGGAAGCTTTGCGGTTGCCGGTGCGTTCAACTCAGTCGCGGTAGGAAGAGGTGCGGTTGTCGCAGAGGGCGCAGAAAGAGGCTTTGCGTTGGGAGTCGGTTCCAACGTGTATGCAAAGGAAGGCGTCGGTTTTGGCGCGTTGAGCCGTGTCGTAGCGGGCGCTGATGGAGCGGTGGCACTGGGTTCTTATTCAATCGCAACCGAAGCAAATACCGTTTCGGTGGGGAACGGTTCTGTAAAGCGGCGCCTGGTAAACCTTGATCGTGGCATTTCCGACCACGATGCGACGACCATTGCGCAGCTCAACGAAGCTCTTGCCGGACTCGGTGGCGGTGCGGGCTTGGATGCGTTCGGGAACGTTGTTGGGCCTGCCTATAGCGTGCAAGGTGGCAAGCAGAACAATGTCGGAGACGCCTTGGCTGCACTCGATGGGGCGGTGGTGAGGGCTGACCGTCGCGCAGATGGCCTCGAAGGTCAGCTGCGTGCGACCTTCCAACAATCACCCTCGACCCGGGCGGATGGAGTTGGTCAGCTGAATCTGGCAGGTGCACAAGGTATGGTTCTGTCGAATCTTGCCGATGGGCGTATTGCCGCCGGCAGCCGCGAGGCGGTCAACGGTGGCCAGCTGCATGCGGTGCAGCAGCAGCTCAACGGCCGCATGGACGGGCTGGAGCAGCGTGTTGACGGTCCGCCGCAGGCCCGTGCGATGGCGACTGCATCGGCCGATGCGGGCGCGCCAACGCCCACCCCGACCAGCAGCGAATCGGCCGCGGCCACTCCGCCGGTGGCCAACGAGGGTGACAAGGCCGTGGCCGACAGCGGCAGTGCGCCGTCGTCGTCGCCCACGCCGCAGCCCAAGTCCAAGAAGGATGACGCGCCCGCACCGACCCCGCAGGTGGACACCGCCGAGCTCGAGAAGATGCTCGCGCGCGCCAATGAGTACACCGATGGTGCCATCAAGGGCGTGGAGCAGCGCCTGGAGAAGATGGACAAGCGCTTCAACCGCATGGCGGCGATGAGCAGCGCGCAGACGGCGATGGCGATGAACACCGCTGGCTTGGCCACCTACAACCGACTCGGTGCGGGCGTGGGCTACGCCGAGGGCGAGTCGGCCATGGCGGTGGGCTACCAGCGCGTGCTCAACGAGAAGGGCTCGGCCACGTTCAGCCTCAACGGGGCGTTCACCAACAGCGGTGAGCAGAGCGTTGGCCTGGGTGTTGGCATCGGCTGGTAAAGGGCAGGGCAGGGCAGGGCGCCGTCGAGGTGCCCTGCCCGCTACGCAATGAAAAGGGGAACGCGATGGACACCATCGGCAACCAGATCGCCTGGCGGCTGGGCTATCTGAACATTCTTCAGGGCGTCATCGCCCGCCTGGCCAACAGCGCCGCGGCGATGAAGGCGGGCAGCGTGGCAGTGCTGACCGCACTGCTCGCCTGCGCGGTGGGCCAGCAGGCACCGTTCCATTGGGCGCTGTTCGTGCTGCCTGGCCTGCTGTTCATGGGCTTTCATGCATTCTTCCTGCAGCAGGAGCGCGCCTTCGTGCAGCTGTACAACACCGCCAGCGATGCGCCGCTGGCCCAGGTGCTGTCCTACCGCATCGACGCGGCCCGGCTGGCGGCAGTGCGTGAGCCGTTGCTGAGCGTGCTGTGCCGCCCGACCGTGTGGGCCTTCCACCTGCCGCTGCTGGCCGGCGTCGTGCTGGTCTATCAGGGTCTCCGGGAGGCATCAGCATGCTGCTGAAGCTGCGCGTACGCAATTTCAATGGCGACGGCATGAAGGTGGATGGGCCGGCCGTGGCCGCGCTTCAGGAGCGGTGCCATGCAACCTGGCGCGCCGTGGCCGCCTATCTGATGGACAGCAGTGCGGTGCTGGATGCCGAGTCTGTGCAGCAGGTGGTGGCACCCGCGTTCCAGCCCGATGTGTTTCTCTCTCATGGGCGCGGCGACCGGGAGCAGGTACTGCAACTGGCGGTGATGCTTGAGCAGCTGGGGCTGACGGTGTTCGTCGATTCGTGCCTGTGGCTCAACGCCTATACCGTGCAGCAGGAACTGGACGAGTCACTCTCGGCGCGCCGGAATTCACCCGGCACGCATCACTTTCACTATCACCGCGTGGTACGGACGTCGGCCAGCCTGCATATGGTGTTCAATGCCGCCCTGCAGCGGCTGATCGATAGCTGCGAGCTGTTCCTGCATCTTGAGGGCGAGGCCGCAGGGCTACGCACAAGCGTCGAAGATGGTCGCCATGCAGGGGCACCGTGGGTGCTTTCCGGGCTGATGTTTGCTCGCCATCTGCCCCGGCGTGGCCGCCCCCGGCTCGGCCTGGAAGCGCTGAAGTCCAAGGTGTACGCGGGGCCAGCGGCCTTCGCTGCGCCCGAACCGGCGCACGTCATGGAATGGGAGGTGCTGCAGCGTGCCATCGCCGATACCACGGGGTTCCCCGCCGCGTCCTACGGCCACGACCACCCGGTTTTCCTGGATCACCTCTACGGAAAGCTGCCGTTGAGCGAACAGGAACGGCGGCTGTTGGGCGGGCTGTGATTCCACGTGCGGTGATTCGACGTGCCGTGATCTGAACAGCGTAGCTGCACAAGGCAAGAGGAGAAGCGCATGCTTCTGGATGTCAGGATTACCGATTTCGACGACCTGCGCCTGCAGGTCACCCAAGACGAAGTGAACGCCTACAAGGCGCGCACTACGCCGGAGCTTGATGACATCACCGACTACCTGTCGGGCAAGGACAGCCTGTTGGACGCCGATGCCATTGCAGCGCGTCTGTTTGCGGTGGAAAAGGCCGATGTGTTCCTCTCCCACGCGCACCGGGATCACGATGCCGTCGTGGCGTTGGCGGTCACACTGGAGAAGTTGGGGTTGAAGGTCTTTGTTGACGCGTGCGTCTGGGGAGATGTGTACGCCCTGTTGCTCAAGGTGGATCAGGCAAGAGCGGCGATCCCACTCCAGCCGGGGCTGTTTGATTACACCCGCACCACCCGCAATGCCGCCAACATGTACATGATCCTCAACGTGGCACTGCAGCGCATGATCGACCAGTCGGAGCTGCTGCTGTTCCTGGACAGCAAGGCGGTGCGCGTACAGGACTACGTGGAGGGGGAGGCGTACATCGGCTCACCGTGGATCTTCGCCGAATTGATGTTCGCGCAGATGGTGGCGCGTCGTCCGCGCGTGACCGGTATCGGCACCGAGAATCTCAGCGAGGTGTTTGCCAAGGACGACAGCCGTGCGACCGCACCCATGGTCCGCTATCGGTTGCCCGAAAGCTCGTACACGATGCCGGCGGCCACGTTGAATCGGCTGATTTCAAACGCGACGTTTGCAGCAACGCTGTCCAGGCGCTTCAACCTCCCCAGCAGTGGCCACGATTTCCTGGACCGCGTATATCAAGCCCTGCCGCTGCGCGCGGCGGAGCGCGAACTGCTTGGGTGGTCGGCGGATGCGAAGTAGCACCGTGCGCAGCCCGGTCAGGTTGCGGCCCGTGGCTATCCGGCCAGGTACCCCGCAACCTCGGCATCTGCCAACACCTCACGAAGCTGCGCCACCGACGCCCGCCGCATCGGCTTTTCGTCGATGGCCGACAACGGCGGCTGGCGAAGCGCGTCGTACGGCAGCACCGCAATGTCGAAGGTCAGGTCTTCGGCGCTGAACACCCACACCGGCACGTCCAGCACGCGCTCGCGGTCCAGCCGCAGGCGGCGGGTACGCAGCTCGGCCGGGATGCCGTGCTCGTCGAAGTAGCGCTGCACCGCATCGGCGTCGTCGCTGTGCACCTGCAGCTGCACCGGGCTGTTGGCGTCGGCAGTGCCGTCCAGCACGGGCCCACACAAACGCGGGGCGAACTGGGTGAGGAACTCCATCGCACGCAGGGCCGCTTCGCGGCGCTGGCGCAGGTGCGCACCATGATCGGCGCCGGCGAACAGGCGCTGGTACTCGCGCAACGCGTCCTCGATTTCGGCGTTGCGGGGCAGGGAGGCGTCGTCGTGGATGTCCAGCCGTGCCGCCGCCTTGAGCTTGGCCTGGTGGTAGTCGCGGATGCCGCCTTCGGCCATCAGCCGGGCGGCCTCATGGGCGAGCCGGTGGCGGCGCTCGCGGGTCTGGGTGGCTGCATGCTGACGGGCTCGATGCATGACCGGTACTCCTGTGCGACCTGCACGGCAATGTACACCGGCGATGTGACATACGTGTAGAGCCGGGCTCTGCCCGGCTCTACGGGGGTGGGGGCGAGGGCAACGAAAAAGGCCGGGCAATGCCCGGCCTTGCTCTTCATCCTGCCGTCGACATCAGAAGATATCGAACGCGGCGTCGTCGGCCTGCTGCACATGGGTATCGAAGCTGTACTCCTCGATCTTGTCCATGTCTTCCACCTTGACCCACTCGGTGGCCCCGTTGAGGGTGGCCTGGACCATCCCGGACGGCGGCTCGTTCTGCGCGACCGGGGTGTCCTTCAGCGCGGCGCGCATGTAGTCGATCCAGATCGGCAGTGCAGCCTTGCCGCCGTACTCGCGGTAGCCGAGCGAGCGGAAGTCATCGCGACCCACCCAGACCGTGGTGACGTAAGGACCGCCGAAACCGGAGAACCAGGCGTCGCGGTGGTCATTGGTGGAGCCGGTCTTGCCGCCCACGTCCTCGCGACCGAGGACCTTGGCCGCGGTGCCGGTGCCGCGCTGGACCACGTCGCGCATCATCGACACCAGCTGGTAGGCGGTGCGTGCGTCGATGGCGCGCGGGGCGACCTTGGCGTCCGGGTTGACCGGCTTGGCGGGTTCGGCCGCCTGCTGCGGCTTGGGCGCCGCAGCGGTGTCCGGGGCAGCCGGTGCGCCAAAGTTGAAGCCGTCCACCACCTGGCTGACCGGCGCGCCGCCACTGGTGCCCGCGCAGTCGCGGCAGGCCATGGCCGGGTTTTCCTTGAACACCACCACCCCGTCACGGTCGGTCACCTGGTCGATCACCCAGGTGTCCACCCGCGAACCGCCATTGGCGAAGACGGCATAGCCGCGCGCCACCGACAACGGGGTCACCGAGGCGGTACCCAGCGACATCGACAGGTTGGGCGGCAGCTCGGCCTCGGCAAAGCCGAACTCGCTGATGTACTTGCGCGCGTAGTCCACGCCCATGCCGTCCAGCAGGCGGACCGAGACCAGGTTGCGCGACTGCACCAGCGCCTCACGCAGGCGCATCGGGCCACGGAAGCCGCCGCCGTCGTTCTGCGGCGACCAGGTCTTGCCGCGGCGGTCGCGGAACACCACCGGGGCATCCAGCACGATCGAGGCGGGGTTGAAGCCCTTGTCGAACGCGGCCGCATAGATGAACGGCTTGAAGCTCGAACCCGGCTGGCGGCGCGCCTGGGTGGCGCGGTTGAACTTGTTGCCGGAGAAGCTGAAGCCGCCCACCAAGGCCTTCAGGGCGCCACTTTCGGCATCCAGCGAGACCAGCGCGGACTGGCCGCGCGGGATCTGGTCGATCAGCCACTCGCCTTCCTTTTCGCCGGCGCGCACCCGCACCAGGTCGCCCCGGGTCAGCAGCTTGGCCGGGGTCTTGTTGACCCAGCGGCTGGCCGCGACGGGCAGCACCAGCTCGCTGCGGTTGGCCAGCACCACGGTGGCGCTGCCATCGGCGGCGGTGGACGCCACGATCGCCGGCAGCAGCCCGGACTGGGCCGGAATGCCGACCAGCTTGGCCGCCAGCGCCTTGGCATCGGCATCGGCCGGCACCTCGAAGTGCTGCTCCACGCCATGCCAGCCATGCCGGTGGTCGTAAACGCGCAGGCCATCGCGCACGGCGATGTTGGCCGCCGTCTGCAACTCGGCATTGATCGTGGTGGTCACGTGATAACCCTTGTTGACCACGTCGCCGCCGAAGCGGGCGATCATTTCCTGGCGGACCAGCTCGGCCACGTAGGGGGCTTCGACCTGCACCGGCGGCTCATGCGCGCTGGCGTGCATCGGCACCGCCTTGGCGGCGTCGGCCTCGGCCTGGCTGATGAAGCCCAGGCTGGCCATGCGCTGCAGCACATAGAAGTCGCGGCGCTCGCGGGCCCGCTCGGGGTTGCTGATCGGGTTGCCCGAAGATGGGAACTTGGGGATGCCGGCCAGCGAGGCCATCTCGTCCAGGTCCAGCTCGCCCAGCTTCTTGCCGTAGTAGAACTCGGCCGCAGCGGCCACGCCGTAGGCGCGGTTGCCGAAGAAACTCTTGTTCAGGTACA
>Ga0182008_10000931_pt1 | contig 20376 bp, 18 predicted proteins | sample Sormic07211129_1_FD_120482 | JGI IMG/M metagenome (GOLD analysis project Ga0182008, IMG submission 120482) | Rhizosphere microbial communities from Sorghum bicolor, Mead, Nebraska, USA - 072115-129_1 metaG | ecosystem: Host-associated > Plants > Roots > Rhizosphere | place: USA: Nebraska...
GCAGCTGCAACAGGCCATCCGCCTGCTCCAATTGTCGACCCTGGACCTGCAACAGGAAATCCAGGAAGCCCTGGAGTCCAACCCGATGCTCGAACGCCAGGAAGAAGGCGACGACTTCGACAACAGCGACCCCCTGGCCGACAACACCGAGTCCAAACCCAATACCGAGATCCAGGAGCCCTCCTACCAGGAAACCGCCCCCACGGTGGACAACCTCGAGGACGGTGAGTGGAACGAGCGCATCCCCAATGAACTGCCGGTCGACACCGCCTGGGAAGACGTCTACCAGACCAGCGCCAGCAGCCTGCCCAGCAGCGATGACGACGAGTGGGACTTCACCACCCGCACTTCCGCGGGCGAGAGCCTGCAGAGCCACCTGCTCTGGCAACTGAACCTGGCGCCGATGTCGGACACCGACCGCCTGATCGCCGTGACCCTGATCGATTGCATCAACAATCAGGGCTACCTGGACGAAACCCTCGAGGAGATCCTCGAAGCCTTCGATCCGGAACTGGACATCGAACTGGACGAGATAGAAGCCGTCCTGCACCGCATCCAGCAATTCGAACCCGCGGGCATCGGCGCCCGCAACCTGGGCGAGTGCCTGTTGCTGCAACTGCGCCAGTTGCCGGCGAAAACGCCCTGGCTGGGCGAGGCCCAGCGCCTGGTCAGTGACTACATCGACCTCCTGGGCAGCCGCGACTACAGCCAGTTGATGCGCCGCATGAAGCTCAAGGAAGATGAGCTGCGCCAGGTCATCGAGCTGGTGCAGAGCCTCAACCCCCGCCCCGGTTCACAGATCGAATCCAGTGAAGCCGAATACGTGGTCCCGGACGTCATAGTGCGCAAGGACAACGAACGCTGGCTGGTGGAACTGAACCAGGAGTCCGTGCCGCGCCTGCGGGTCAACGCCCAGTACGCCGGTTTTGTACGCCGCGCCGACACCAGCGCCGACAACACCTTCATGCGCAACCAGTTGCAGGAAGCCCGCTGGTTCATCAAGAGCCTGCAAAGCCGCAATGAAACCCTGATGAAGGTCGCCACCCAGATCGTCGAGCACCAGCGCGGCTTTCTCGAATATGGCGATGAAGCGATGAAGCCGCTGGTTCTGCACGATATCGCCGAGGCGGTGGGCATGCACGAATCGACGATTTCCCGGGTGACCACGCAAAAATTCATGCATACCCCACGGGGCATATATGAGCTGAAATACTTTTTCTCCAGCCACGTCAGCACTTCGGAAGGCGGTGAATGCTCGTCCACGGCGATCCGCGCGATCATCAAAAAATTGGTGGCCGCGGAAAATCAGAAAAAGCCGTTGAGTGACAGCAAGATCGCTGGTTTACTGGAGGCACAAGGCATTCAGGTAGCCCGTCGTACCGTCGCCAAGTACCGCGAATCCCTTGGGATCGCGCCTTCCAGCGAACGTAAGCGGTTGATGTAGCCGCAGGGCTGGCCACAGCGTTTCAGAGTGTGTTTGAAAAGGGCCCGGTGTCGTTTTCAAACGTAGTCTAGGTGGCAGGCAACCCAGCCTGCCGCGTTATGCACTGGCAACGAAGGAGAAGCTGTATGCAAGTCAACATCAGTGGACACCAACTCGAAGTGACTGAACCCCTGCGCGTCTACATCGGCGAAAAACTCGACCGGCTGGAGAGGCACTTCGACAAGATTACCAATGTGCAGGTCACCATGGCTGTCGAGAAGCTGAAGCAGAAAATCGAAGCCACCCTGCACATCCACGGTGGGGAGGTCGTTGCCAACGCAGAACATGACGATATGTATGCCGCAATCGACCTGCTCACGGACAAGCTTGACCGCCAACTGAAAAAGCATAAGGAAAAGCAACTCCACCTTCTCCAAGGCACGGGTCGCTAACACTCCCCTCCCATGATCCGACTTGAAAGCATCCTGACCCCCGGCCGTTCCCTGGTGAACGTGCCGGGCGGCAGTAAAAAACGCGCCCTCGAACAAATTGCCAACCTGATCAGCCGTGAAGTGCCTGATCTGGAGATGCAGGATGTCTTCGAGAGCCTGATTGCCCGTGAAAAACTCGGTTCCACCGGTTTTGGCAACGGCATCGCCATTCCCCACTGCCGCCTCAAAGGCTGCGAGTCGCCCATCAGTGCGCTGATGCACCTGGACGCTCCGATCGATTTCGACGCCATTGATGGCGCACCGGTCGACCTGCTGTTCGTCCTGCTGGTTCCGGAAGCCGCGACCGATGCACACCTGGAACTGCTCCGGCAGATCGCCAGCATGCTCGATCGCAAGGAAGTCCGTGACCGGCTGCGCAGCGCCACCAGCAACGAAGCCTTGTATCAGGTCGTTCTGGACGAGCAAAACGGTCAGTAATCATGCGTTTGATCATCGTTAGCGGCCGCTCCGGCTCAGGTAAAAGCACCGCCCTCGATGTTCTCGAGGACCACGGCTACTACTGCATCGACAACCTGCCAGCCGGCTTGCTGCCGGAACTGGCTGAACGTGCGTTGATCCACACCGAACTGGCGCAACCGCTGGTGGCGGTGTCCATCGATGCCCGCAACCTGCCCAGTCATCTGTCGCGCTTCCCCGAATTGCTGGAAGAAGTGCGCAGCCGGCATATCCAGTGCGATGTGCTGTACCTGGATGCCGACGAAGAGACCCTGCTCAAGCGCTTCTCCGAGACCCGTCGGCGCCACCCGCTGAGCAGCGCCAACCGCTCCCTGGCCGAAGCCATCCACGATGAAACCCAACTGCTGGGGCCGATCGTCGACCTGGCCGATCTCAAGGTCAACACCACCAACCTGAACCTTTACCAGCTGCGCGACACCATCAAGCTGCGACTGTTGAACCAGCCGGAACCCGGTACCGCGTTCCTGGTGGAGTCCTTCGGCTTCAAGCGCGGCATGCCGGTAGATGCAGACCTGGTGTTCGACGTGCGCTGCCTGCCCAACCCGTATTGGAAGCCCGAGTTGCGCGCCCAATCAGGCCTGGATGCGCCCGTGGCCGAGTATCTGGCGGCGCAACCCGATGTCGAGGAAATGTTCCAGGACATCTCCAGCTACCTGCTCAAATGGCTGCCACGCTTTGCCGCCAGCAACCGCGCCTATGTGACCATCGCCATCGGCTGCACCGGCGGGCACCACCGCTCCGTGTACCTAACCGAGCGCCTGGGCCAGGTCCTGCAAAAATCCCTGAAGAACGTCCAGGTTCGCCACCGCGACCTTAGCTGAAAGGATCTACCCCGCGATGCCAGCTCTGGAAATCGAGATCATCAATAAACTGGGCCTGCATGCCCGTGCCTCGGCCAAGTTCGTCGGCGTGGCCGGTCAGTTTCCCTGCCAGATCCGCGCCGGCAGGACCCCGGACTCCATGGTCGACGGCAAAAGCATCATGGCCATGATGATGCTGGCCGCCGGCAAGGGCACCAGGATCCACCTGAAGACCGAAGGCGAGCAGGAACAGGAAGCGATGGATGCGCTGGTGGCACTGATCAACAACTTCTTCGACGAAGGCGAGTAGGCCCGGGCGGGCCCCTCACCATACGGCTCTCAGGCGAGTGCCGTATCCATGACCATCATCAGGCAGAAACCGATACACAGGCCAAGGCTGGCAAGCTTGTCATGGCCATTGCGACGCGACTCCGGAATCACTTCATGAGTGACCACCAGCAGCATCGCCCCCGCCGCCAGGGCCAGGCCCAAGGGCAGCAATACCTGCGCCAGGCTCACCAGCCAGGCGCAGAGCAAGGCAAAGACCGGTTCCACCAGACCTGAAGCCGCACCAATCAGGAATGCCTTGACCCGCGACATCCCCGCCCCCGCCAATACCAGGGCAATCACCAGGCCTTCCGGTACATCCTGCAGGGCAATGCCCATGGCCAGGCTGTCCGCATCCGGCATGCCGCCTCCGGCCGACACCCCCACCGCCATCCCTTCAGGAATGTTGTGGGCAATGATGGCGAAGACGAACAGCCAGATACGCGGGGCAATCACCGGATGCTCTGGCGTGCCCACCAGCACCTCCGGGCTGCCCCCCGAGACCTTGAGATCCACCAGGAACAGGCCAAAGGCCCCGAGCATGATGCCGGCGCAGATCAGGCCGCTGGAGCCCCAGGCAGACAAGCCCAGGTCCTGGGCCGCAGCGATGCCGGGGACGATCAGCGAAAATGCCGTGGCCGCCAGCATCACTCCGGCACCAAAACCCAGCAGGGTGTCGCTCACCGCCACCGGCATCCGCCGGATCACCAGCACCGGGACCGCCCCCAGCGCCGTGCCCAGCGCGCAGATCGAACCGCCCTGCAAGGCGCGCAGCAAGCGCGGCTCCAGGTTCAGCCAGCTCAACCCTTGAGCCACCAGCAACGCCGTGCCCGCCAACAGCAACAGCGAACCGAAGGCATAACGAAACATTCGCCCGCTGCTGATTGCCAGTGTTTCAGTGCCCATAGTCGGCCTTAGATCTTGTTTTGATGGAAAGGTATCAAGCCATCGCGGCCTGGTAGCGCTGAGCGACTTCCGGCCAGTTGATGACGTTGTAGAAGGCGTTGATGTATTCCGGGCGGCGGTTCTGGTAGCGCAGGTAGTAGGCGTGCTCCCACACATCCAGACCGAGGATCGGCGTATTGCCGTTCATCAGCGGGCTGTCCTGGTTACCGCTGCTTTCCACCACCAGTTTCTTCTCCGGTGTCACGCTGAGCCAGGCCCAGCCACTGCCAAAACGGGTGAGTGCGGCCTTGGTGAACGCTTCCTTGAAGCTCTCGAAACCACCCAGTTGCTGCTCGATGGCTTGCCCCAGGGCGCCCTGGGGATGACCGCCACCGGCGGGTGTCATCACCGCCCAGAACAGCGAATGGTTGGCATGCCCGCCACCCTGGTTGATCACCGCAGCACGCAGTTTTTCCGGCAGTTGCTGAACGCTGGCTACCAGCTTTTCCACCTCCCACCCTGCCCATTCGGTCCCCTCGACGGCGGCGTTGAGGTTGTTGATGTAGGTCTGGTGATGCTTGGTGTAGTGGATTTCCATGGTTTGCGCATCGATGTGCGGTTCCAGGGCGTCGTAGGCGTAAGGCAGTGCAGGCAAGGTAAAGGACATATCAATGGGCTCCGTAAGAGGGGCTGTCTGGTTGCGGGCTGTCGGCCGACAGGCCCGCGACGTTGCTGTCCAGCAAACGGTGAGTGCGCGGGTATTCGCCGTGATCACCGATGAAATTCAGCAGTTCGACGTAGGTCTTGCTGCTTTGGCGCAAGGCCGCTTCCCGCAGGGCTGTGGGCAAGCGGCTGTCCTGCATGGTCTGCAGCAACCGCTGATGGATGGCGCAGAGGTATTCCGCGCTCTCCTCCGGCTGATTGAGGCGCAGGTGCAGGTCTGCCAGGTTGTGATGGGAAATCACACAGGCCGCCACCGCTTCGTCGGCATCCGACCAGCGCTCGAACAGCACCTGGGCCAGGGCCAGCGCCTGCAGGTAGAACTCGCGAGCATCCACCAGCTCGCCCTGCATAAAGAGGCGATTGGCCCTTTCGATCGTGCGTTTCCAGTGCTCCATGGTAAGCCTCCAAAGCGGTGTCGGTGGGTTACACGCCGCCGGCAGTGAGCTTTTCCGGGTCCAGCAGGACCTCCAGCTGGCTGCGTGGCAGATCGGTATGTTCAAGGGCCACGTCGATCACCGGGCGCCCCTGCTTGTAGGCGGTCTTGGCGATCTGCGCAGCCTTCTGATATCCGATGATCGGGTTCAGCGCCGTGACCAGGATCGGGTTGCGCGACAGCGCTTCCTTGAGCTTGGGTTCGTTGACCTTGAAGCTGGCGATGGCCTTGTCCGCCAGCAGGCGGCTGGAGTTGGCCAGCAACTCGATGCTGCTCAGCAGGTTCTGGGCAATGATCGGCAGCATCACGTTGAGCTCGAAGTTGCCCGATTGCCCGGCCACAGTGATGGCGCTGTCGTTGCCGATGACCTGGGCGGCGACCATCGCGGTGGCTTCAGGAATCACCGGGTTGACCTTGCCGGGCATGATCGACGAACCGGGCTGCAAACCTTCCAGCTCGATCTCGCCGAGCCCGGCCAGCGGGCCGGAGTTCATCCAGCGCAGGTCGTTGGCGATCTTCATCAACGACACCGCGGTAGCCTTGAGCTGGCCGGATACCGTCACCGCAGTGTCCTGGGAGCCGATCAGGGCGAAAAGATTCTTGCCCGGGGTGAATTGCACCTGGGTCAGCTTGCTCAACTGCTGGCTGAAACGCGCAGCGAACTCGGGATGCGCATTGATCCCGGTGCCCACAGCGGTGCCGCCCTGAGCCAGGGATTGCAGGCTCGGCAGCAGATCCTGCAGGTGGCTGATATTGGCCTTGAGTTGCTGCGCCCAGCCCTCCAGCACCTGGCTCATGCGCACCGGCATCGCGTCCATCAGGTGAGTGCGGCCGGTCTTGATGAAGGGGTGCACCTGTACCGCCTTGCGCTCGATGACCTCCACCAGATGCACCAGGGCCGGCAGCAGTTGCTCATGCAGGGTCAGCGCGGCGCTGACATGAATGGTGGTAGGGATGATGTCGTTGCTGCTCTGGCCGCAGTTGACATGGTCATTGGGGTTGACCGGTTCACCCAGCAGGCGGCTGGCCAGGGTTGCCAGTACTTCATTGGCGTTCATGTTGGAACTGGTGCCAGAGCCGGTCTGGAAAATGTCCACCGGGAAGTGCTGCATGAAATCACCTTCCAGCAGACCCTGGGCGGCATCGACGATGGCCTTGCCCTGGGCTTCGCTGATCTGCCCCAGTTCGACGTTGGCCTTGGCCGCAGCCGCCTTGGCCAGGATCAGCGCACGGATGAAGGCTGCCGGCATGCGTTGCCCGCTGATGGGGAAGTTGTCCACCGCACGCTGGGTCTGTGCGCCGTACAGGGCCAGTTCCGGTACCTGCAGTTCGCCCATGCTGTCGCGTTCGATACGGGTATTACTCATCGGGAAATCCTTGCACCAGTTCTATCAGGGGAATGGAAGGCAGCAGCGAGCAGGTCGCCAACTGCCAGGCGTGGCTCTGCCAGCGCTTGAGCCGGCAATTGCACAAAGACAACCGCTCCATGTCGCGCAACGGCCGCCAGGCCTGGTCCAGGCACTGGCTGCGCCAATGCCAGGGCAGCGCTGTATCGGTTGCGGTATCGATCAATAAACGGAAGGAAGTTTCAGCGACGGTCCAGGCCGACATCGCGGTACAGCAGGCCAGGTAGCGGCCTTCGGCGAGGTAATGCTCGATCAGACGGGGTTCGTCCGGTTCCAGTGCGCAACGGATCTGGCGGCTCATCCAGCGCCAGCTTTCGAGGTAAGGCTGCTCGTGCAAGGCAGAACTCATGACCTGGGCTCATCGAATAATGATTTTCATTATTAAATGATATTGAGAATCAAATCAATCTGGCTTGTATGATTTTTGTCCAACTCTTATAGGGCCCGCCTTGCCGGCGAATGAGCCCTTGAGCCTGGTGCCGGATGTCAGGACGCTTTCGCTGGCAAGCCAGCTCCTACAAAAATGGCGGCCATAAAAAACGCGCCACCTCGGGGAGGTGGCGCGTTGGGGGTGAAGCTGGGCGCGGTCAGCTGCCGGCGACGGTCATGCGTTCGATCAGCACCGAGCCGGTGCGGATGTTGCTACGCAGCTCCAGGTCGTTACCCACTGCGAGGATCTGCTTGAACATGTCCCGCAGGTTGCCGGCAATGGTCACTTCCTGCACCGCGAACTGAATCTCGCCGTTCTCGACCCAGAAACCCGCCGCACCGCGGGAGTAGTCCCCGGTGACCATGTTCAGGCCATGGCCCATCAGCTCGGTCACCAGCAGGCCACGGCCCATGCGCCGCAGCAGCGCAGCCTGGTCTTCGTCGCCATGGGTGACGAACAGGTTGTGCACGCCACCGGCGTTGGCAGTGCTCGGCATGCCCAGCTTGCGTCCGGAATAGGTGCCCAGTACATAGGACACCAGCTCACCGTCCTGGATGAACGGCTTGGCGTAGGTGGCCAGGCCATCGCCGTCGAAAGCCGAACTGCCCATGGCGCGCATCAGGTGCGGGCGCTCATCGATGGTCATCCACTGCGGAAACAGTTGTTGACCCAGGGCGCCTTCGAGGAAGGACGACTTGCGGTACAGGTTGCCACCGGAAATCGCCCCGAGAAAACTGCCGAACAGGCCACCGGCCAGTTCTGCGGAAAACAGCACCGGCACCTCACAGGTCGGCACTGGACGGGCACCTAGCCGGCTGGCCGCGCGCTGGGCGGCACGCTGGCCAATGCTCACCGGGTCGGCCAGCAACTGGCCCTGGCGATTGACGTCGTACCAGTAGTCGCGCTGCATCTGGCCATCCGCCTCGGCAATCATCACGCAGCTCAGGCTGTGGCGGGTGGACGCATAACCACCAATGAAGCCGTGGCTGTTGCCATACACCCGACAGCCCTGGTGGGTGCTGAGGGTGGTGCCGTCGGCATTCTTGATCCGGCTGTCGGCAGCAAAGGCCGCAGCCTCACAGGTCAGAGCCTGCTCGATGGCTTGTTCGGGGGTGATGTCCCAGGCGTGGAACAGGTCGAAGTCCTGCAGGTCCTTGGCCATCAAGGCCGCGTCGGCAAGGCCCGAGGCTTCGTCTTCGGAGGTGTGCTTGGCAATCGCCAGGGCCGCCGCCACGGTTTCGCGAATGGCCTCGGGGCCGCTGGCAGACGTACTGGCCGAACCCTTGCGCTGGCCCAGGTAGAGGGTGATGCCAAAGCCCTGGTCGCGGTTGAACTCGACGGTTTCCACTTCCCGCTGGCGCACCGAAGTCGACAGCCCCTGCTCCAGGGACACCGCCACTTCACAGGCGCTGGCCCCCTGGCGCTTGGCCTCGGCGATGATCTGCTCGACTTGCTCCTGCAGGGCCGGCAAAGCCTGTGGGCCGACGCTTTGTGCTGCACTCATGCTGTTCTCCACTCAAATTCTGCTTTCGATTAAGGCCGGCGAGCGACCGGGCCGGACAAGCGGCCCTCGACTGGTTATCATGGCGGCGTTTCTTTGCGGACTGCCACCATGGTTGATTCTTACGACGACTCCCTCGATGGGGAGAAAAGCAAATCCCAGGTCAAACGCGAGCTGCATGCTCTGGTTGATCTCGGCGAGCGCCTTACCACCCTCAAGCCCGACTTGCTGAACAAACTGCCCCTGACCGACGCCTTGCGCCGGGCCCTGGCGGATGCACCCAAGCACGTCGCCCATATCGCCCGAAAGCGCCACCTGCAGTTCATCGGCAAGCTGATGCGGGACCAGGACACCGACGCGATTCTGCAACTGCTTGACCAACTCGATGCCTCCACCCGGCAGTACAACGAACGCTTCCATAACCTGGAGCGTTGGCGCGACCGCCTGATCGGCGGCGGCGATGACGTGCTGGAAAAGTTCGTCGGCGAATACCCGGACGCCGATCGCCAGCAACTGCGCTCCCTGATCCGTCAGGCCCAGCATGAGCTGGCGCATAACAAGGCACCGGCCTCAAGCCGTAAAATCTTCAAGTACATCCGCGAGCTGGACGAGACTCAACGCGGCCTGCGCTGAGCCTTGCCACGGGTGAGCTGCCCTGCAGCTCACCCGGCACCCCTCCTGTTCAAGCCCCAGTGCCACCCACGGTGATCGCATCGATCTTCAGGGTCGGCTGGCCGACGCCCACTGGCACCGATTGCCCATCCTTGCCGCAGGTGCCGACGCCACTGTCCAGGGACAGGTCATTACCCACCATCGATACCCGGCTCATGGCTTCCGGACCGTTGCCGATCAAGGTCGCGCCCTTGACCGGGGCGGTGATCTTGCCGTCCTCGATCAGGTAGGCCTCACTGGTGGAGAACACGAACTTGCCGCTGGTGATATCCACCTGGCCGCCGCCGAGGTTGGCGCAATAGATGCCCTTCTTCACCGAAGCGATGATTTCCGCCGGATCGCTTTCGCCACCCAGCATGTAGGTGTTGGTCATGCGCGGCATCGGCAGGTGCGCATAAGACTCGCGGCGACCGTTGCCGGTGCGGGCCACGCCCATCAGCCGGGCATTGAGCTTGTCCTGCATGTAGCCCTTGAGCACGCCGTTCTCGATCAGCGTGGTGCATTCGGTGGGGGTGCCTTCGTCGTCCACGCTCAGGGAACCACGGCGCTCGGCCAGGGTGCCGTCGTCGACGATGGTGCAGAGCTTGGAAGCTACCATTTCGCCCATGCGACCGCTGTAGGCCGAACTGCCCTTGCGGTTGAAGTCACCCTCCAGGCCGTGGCCCACGGCTTCGTGCAGCAGCACTCCGGACCAGCCGGAGCCCAGCACCACCGGCAGGGTTCCGGCCGGCGCCGGAATCGCTTCCAGATTGACCAGCGCCTGGCGCAGGGCTTCACGGGCATAGCCCATGGCCCGATCTTCGCTGAGGAAATAGCGGTAGTCGGTACGCCCGCCGCCGCCATGGCCACCGCGCTCGCGGCGACCGTTCTGCTCGACGATGACGCTGACGTTGAAACGCACCAGCGGCCGCACGTCCGCCGCCAGGCCGCCATCGGTAGAGGCCACCAGGATCCGCTCCCAGACCCCGGCCATGCTCACGCTGACCTGCTGGATGCGCGGATCCAGGGCGCGGGTTGCGGCGTCAACGCGCTTGAGCAGCTCGACCTTCTCGGCCCGGCTGATGACTTCCAGGGGGTTGTCCGGCGCATACAGCTGCGCCACGTCCTGGGTCGAAAACGCCTGCACGGTGCCGTTTTGCCCGGCCCGGGAAATCGAGCGCGCCGCCCGGGCGGCGAGGCCCAGGGCTTCCAGGGTGATGGCATTGCTGTAGGCGAAGCCGGTCTTCTCACCGGATTGCGCACGCACCCCAACCCCCTGGTCGAGGTTGAAACTGCCTTCCTTGACGATTCCGTCTTCCAGGGACCAGGACTCGGAAATCTGCCCCTGGAAATACAGATCGGCGGCATCGATGCCCGGGCCGGCCAGATCCCCCAGCACGCCTTGCAAGCTTTCGATGGTCACGCCGCCCGGGGCTAGTAGATGTTCACTGACAGAGGACAACAACCCGCTCATATGTTTTGGCCTTAAATTCGTCGTACTTATGCAAGCCGTTGCACGCCTTGCGAGAAAATGCGCCGGTGACTGAACACCGGCATCCGCGCCCGGATGGACGCCTGTTCACTGCTGTCGCGCTCGGCCAGCAGCACGCCTTGACCTTGATCCTGTTGCGCCACTATCCGCCCCCAGGGGTCGACGATCGCGGCATGGCCGTAGGTTTCCCGTGGGCCGGGATGCACGCCGCCCTGGGCCGCCGCCAGTACATAGCACTGGGTCTCGATGGCACGGGCGCGAATCAGCACCTCCCAATGGGCCGCACCGGTGACCGCGGTAAACGCCGAAGGCGCGGTGATCAACTCGGCGCCAGCGGCGCGCAACTCGCTGTACAGCTCGGGAAAGCGCAGGTCATAACAGACTGTAAGGCCGACCCTTCCCACCGGCGTATCCGCCACCACCACCCGGTCTCCATGAGCATAGTCATCGGATTCACGGTAGCGTCCGCGATTGTCCGCCACATCGACATCGAACAGGTGCAGCTTGTCGTAGCGCGCCACGAACTGCCCCTGGTCATCCAGCAGCAACGAACAGGCATTGGACTTGGCCTCGGGCTGATCGACGGGGGGCAACGGCAAGGTGCCGGCCACTATCCATAACCTGAGGTCGCGGGCGGCCTGTTTCAACCATGGCAGGATCGGACCTTCGCCCAGCGCTTCGGCGCGACCGATGGCCGCCATGTCGCGGCGCCCCATGGCGGCGAAGTTTTCCGGCAGGACGGCCAGCTTTGCACCGCCGGCAGCAGCCTGTTCGAGCAGGCTCCGAGCCTGCTGCAGATTGGCCAGGACATCGCTCTGGCTGACCATTTGAATCACCGCAAGAGACATGGCGAACTCCTTGTAGGGTAGGCCGCCATGCTACTCCATAGGCGCGAATCGAGGATTCTCAAAACGGTTTGTCGAAGGTGATTTTCGGCTCTTTCCATGGGCCTTTGACGTTGTATTTGACGCTGGCGAAGCGCGCCACGCGGTCACCGATCAGCTTGTCGATCAGGAACAACGCCCCGCCCACCGCCGGCGCACCGACAATCAGCGCGGCAATCGGCAGGTTATTGGTCACCGGCAGGGTCACCAGCAGCTTGGCGTCGACCTGGTCGGCCACCATGTCCAGGGTGCCATTGAGCTCCAGGTTGCTCGACGGCCCGGTCAGGGTGATCGGCTCGCGAGTGACGTAAACGCCATTGCTCGCCGCCAGCACGCCCCGGACCCGGTCATAGCTCAGGCCCTTGCCGAACAGGTCGGAGAAGTCCAGGCGCAGGCGGCGACCGATGGAGTTGAAGTTGAGCAGGCCGAACACCCGCAAGGCCTGGGCCCCGCCCTCGACTTCGACAAACTGGCCCTTGCGCAGGGTAGCGTCCAGGCTGCCGGAGAAGCGCTTCAAGCCCACCCAGGCCGGCGAGCCCGGCCAACGGCCATCGACGTCCAGGTGAAAATCTTCACTGGTCACGGTCGGGGCGAAGCCCCAGCCCTTGAGCACGTCCGCCAGGTTCTTGCCGCCAATGCGGCCCCGGTACCAACTGTTGCTGGCACCGGCCTGGCCTTCCCAGCCGCCCTCGCCCTGCAACTGCATGCCCTTGAGGCCCAGGTCCAGGCCATTGAAGACCATGCCCCTGGACGTCGGCCGCACCTTGAGCGCCCAGCGGCCGATCAGGTCCTGGCCCTGGAACAGCTGGGCAATGGAAATATCCAGGGGCGGAACGCTCTTGGGATCTACCGAGGCCAGGGGGTCGGGCGCATTTTCATCGGCCTGCGCTGCCGGATCGGCAGCCGGCAGGCGCACGTACGCCATGTCGATGGCCATCGGCGCCGCCTTGGCATCGGGAATCCCGACCTTGCCTTTGGCCTGCTGGCTGTCGATCTGCAACTCCCAGGCAGCGGGCTTGCGCGCCAGCAACAGGTTGACCTGGTCCAGGGTGGTGCCGAAGGCACTGAGCTTGCCAACCTTGAAGTCCGCACTGCTGAGCAACTGTTTGGCGCTGCCTCCCGGGTCCTGCCCGGCGTAGCGATCCACCAGGGCTTTCCAGGGTTCCACATCCAGCTCGGAGAGAATCCCTCGTATCCGCAGCCCTTTACCCGGCGGCAGCAAGGCCGCGCCATCACCGAGGAACAGCTCGCCTCGCCCCTCGGCGAGCTTGCCGCTGGGCGCCGCAAAGGTGAAGTCGGCCAGTTCGCCGTAGTTGAACCAGTAGCGCCGCTCGGCCCCTTGCAGAGTCATGCGAAATACACTGTTGCGCCCGGTGCTGGCCGCCATGCCGAACGGCGCCGGCAGGTCCACCGCTACGCCCTTGAGACTGGAACTGACCATCAACTGGCTGTCGGCTCCGTCCAGGTTCAGTTGCAACTGGTAGGGCACCTCGCCGGACACCGGCAACGGCTGGCCGACTTGCAACCAGTCGGTAAGTTTCTTGACCGCAACCTGGCCCTTGGCAACCACTCGAGTGTTGGGTTTGCCCGGCTTGCCATCGGCGAAGATCTGCGCCGTGACCGGCCGCTCGAACGCCTGGGCACTGATGCCCTCGCCACTCAGGCCCTTGGCACTATCGAAGCGGAAATCACCCTTGAGCTGGGTCAGTTCCAGCTCAGGCTCACTGAGCTTGAGGCGCGCCTTGTCGGTCTTGAACGCCACCACGATCTTCGGCTCCTGGCCCTTGACCAGGGGAATATCCAGATCCAGCTTGCCTTGCAGATCGCCCTCGCCATGCCAGCCGGCAAAGGTCGAGCCGGTGCCGATCGGCGCTTCCTGGAGAATTTTCACGCCATCGCCCAGGCCACCGGCAAAGGCGCCATCGATGTACATGTGGCTGTCCTGCCCGCTGGCAGCATGGGGAATGTTGACGAAGACATCCCGCACCTTGGTGTCCAGCAACTGGCCTTTGCTGGCGACGATGCGCACGCCGCTGTCTTCGATGAACACATCGCCGCTGACCTTGGTCAGGTGCGGCCAGCCCGGCTGGAACGCCAGCTCGGTGTCATGCACCTTGAAGAACAGGCTGATGCTGCGGGCGGCCTCGACGGCGTCATGGTTCAGCGAACCCTGGTACTGGAAGAAGCCCTGGTCCACCGCGCCCTTGAGGATCGCCGTGCGCAGCCATTCATCCACACCGGCGTTGAGCACCTGGGGCAGGTACTTGGCGGTGTAGCGCCCATCGCCGTCCACCAGGCCGACTCGCAGGTCCATGTAGTCTTCCTGGCTGTGGTCGAAATGCAGGCGGATCAGGAAGTCGCCGGCGATCTTGCCCTCTTCGCCCAGCACCTTCAGGTAGGGGGCAATCAGGGTGAAGCCTTCCTTGTCGAGCTTCCAGGTCAGGGTGGCGTTGGCCTGGATGTACTGCCAGGGCTTGGCGAAGATCGGGTACAGGTGCAGGGAGAAATCCTTGCTGTCCATGCGCAGCTCGCCCTTGCCCAGGTCGCCGCTGATGCTGCCGCTGACATTTCGCGCTGCCGGAGCACCGTGATAGGCGTCGAAGCCAACCCGGTCGAGGTTCGCAGCGAAGCTCAGGCGCTGGTCGCCACTGTTCTGGGGACGATAGTCGAGCAGCACGTTGCGCAGGCCGCCAGTGACTTTCAGTCGGTCGATGGCCGTGGCCAGGCCTTCCGGCAAGGGGGCCAGGGCATCGAGGATCGGGGTGATCGGCTTCAGGTCCAGGCGGTCGGCCTGCACATGCCAGAGTTCTTCCTGCTGCTCGGTCGCGTTGCGCTGCTGCACCTGCACACGGGATTCCCAGCGGGTCTCGCCGAGGTTCAGCGCCAGGGAGTCAAGCTGCACCTGCAGGCCCTGCTCGTCACGCTGGAAGTAGGCATTCAACGCCAGGTTGCTCAGGGACACCGGCGTGCGCTCGGCATAGGCCCCGGTGAATTGCGGGGCATTCAAGCGCAGCGTGGCGTTTTGCACCCCACCCTTGGCCCACTTCAGCCACAGCTCGCCACCCGCTTTGAGCTCGGAGAGCTTCCACTCCCGGGTCAGCCGGGCCGGCACCCAACGCGACCAGTCGCTTTGCGGCAGGCTCAGGTACAAGTCGGCCTGGGCATCGCGCCAGGCCTCGGCCCGCATCCTGGTCCGCAGGTTCATTGCCAGGGGCTGGCCGTCCGGCAGCGTCAGGCGCAGGTCCAGGCGCTGGCGGCTGGTACCGCTGCGCAGATTGAGCCCGACGTAGGTCAGGGCCACGGGCTGGTGGTCCAGAGGCTGCAAGGTGACCTGGCTGTCCAGCAGCGACAGCTCGGCAACCTGTTGCAGGCGGCCCAGCAACTGCTGGGGGTCCATCGGCTGGTCCTGTTGCACCGGCAGGCCTTCAAGCTGCCACTGGCCGTCCGCGCCCTCTTTCAGGCTCAGGCTCAGGCCGCTGAGCTCCAGGCGGCCGATCCGCAGGTCACGGGCCAGCAGGCTGCCGAGCATATCCGGCGCCACGCTCACCTGATCCAGGCGCAGCGCATTGGCGCCCTCGCCCACCTGCACGTCGTGGGCCAGCAGGATCGGCGACAAGCCGCTCCAGCGCCCCTCCAGGCTACCGATATGCACCGGCAAGCCCACGGCCTGCTGCACCTTGACCTCGACCTCGGGCTGGTATTCGGCCACCAGCGGGGTCAGTTCCCGGCCCAGACTGACATACAAGGCAGTCGCCACCAGCGCCAGCGCACAGAAGCCAAGCCCCCAGCGAATCAGCGTGGTGAACAGGCGCATCAGCCGCTCCATTTCAGTTGGCTCCCAGGGTAAAAGTCATGCAAAAAGCTGAAGCCAGCCATTTCCACGGATGTAGAACACGCGGAATCAGAGCAGCACCACGTCGTATTGTTCCTGGGAATACATGGTTTCGACCTGGAACCTGATGGTCCGGCCGATAAAACCCTCCAGCTCCGCCACGTTGCCCGACTCTTCGTCCAGCAGCCGGTCGACCACCTTCTGATTGGCCAGCACCCGATACCCTTCTGCCTGATAAGCCCGGGCCTCGCGGAGGATTTCTCGGAATATTTCGTAACAGACGGTTTCCGGGGTTTTCAACTTGCCCCGACCCTGGCAACTGCTGCAAGGCTCGCACAGCACCTGCTCCAGGCTCTCGCGGGTACGCTTGCGAGTCATCTGCACCAGGCCCAGCTCGGTGATGCCGATGATGTTGGTCTTGGCGTGGTCACGCTCCAGCTGCTTTTCCAGGGTGCGCAATACCTGGCGCTGGTGCTCTTCATCTTCCATGTCGATGAAGTCGATGATGATGATCCCGCCCAGGTTGCGCAGGCGCAGTTGCCGGGCAATGGCGGTGGCCGCCTCGAGGTTGGTCTTGAAGATGGTTTCCTCAAGGTTGCGATGACCGACGAAGGCTCCGGTGTTGACGTCGATGGTGGTCATGGCTTCCGCCGGGTCTACCACCAGGTAGCCTCCGGACTTGAGCGGCACCTTGCGCTCCAGGGCTTTCTGGATTTCGTCCTCGACGCCGTACAGGTCGAAGATCGGCCGCTCGCCGGGGTAGTGCTCCAGGCGGTCGGCGATTTCCGGCATCAGTTCGGCCACGAACACCGTGGTCTTCTGGAAGGTTTCCCGGGAGTCGATGCGGATCTTCTCGATCTTCGGGCTCACCAGGTCGCGCAGGGTGCGCAGCGCCAGGCCCAGGTCCTCGTAGATCACATTGGGCGCGCCGATGGTCTTGATCTGCGCGCCGATCTGGTCCCAGAGCCGGCGCAGGTAACGGATGTCCATCATGATCTCATCGGCCCCGGCGCCTTCGGCGGCGGTGCGCAGGATAAAACCACCGGCCTCCTTGATGCCTTCCTGGGCCACGCAATCACTGACGACCTGCTTCAGGCGCTCACGCTCGGCTTCGTCCTCGATCTTCAGCGAGATACCGACATGGGCGGTACGCGGCATGTACACCAGATAGCGGGAAGGGATCGACAACTGAGTGGTCAGGCGCGCGCCCTTGGAACCGATGGGGTCCTTGGTGACTTGCACCACCAGGCTCTGCCCTTCGTGCACCAGAGCGCTGATGCTCTCTACCGCCGTGCCTTCGCGGGTGGAAATTTCCGAGGCGTGGATAAACGCCGCCCGGTCCAGGCCGATGTCGACGAAGGCCGCCTGCATGCCCGGCAAGACCCGCACCACCTTGCCCTTGTAGATGTTGCCGACGATCCCCCGGCGCTGGGTGCGCTCGACGTGAACCTCTTGCAGCACTCCGTTTTCGACCACCGCCACGCGTGATTCCATCGGCGTGATGTTGATCAGAATCTCTTCACTCATGGCAGTGTCTCGTTCAGGCGTGTTCATAGAGGGCCGCAGCAATCGGGTACGGCGCTTTAGCGCACTGGAAGGTTTTGCCAACAGGGTATGCCGAAATGCCCGAGCAGTTCTGCGGTTTCGCACACCGGCAAGCCGACCACCGCGGAATAACTGCCATTGAGGCCGGCGACGAACACCGCTGCCAGTCCCTGGATAGCATAGCCACCGGCTTTGTCGCAGGGCTCGCCACTGGCCCAGTAGAGCGCGGCCTCTGCAGGTGAGATCGGGCGAAAACGTACCAGGCTGCGCACCACTCGCGACTCGCAGCGTTCACCGTCAAGCAGGGCAATGGCGGTGAACACTTCATGCTCACGCCCCGAAAGTGCCATGAGCATCTGCAACGCATCAGCCTGATCCAGCGGTTTGCCGAGAATCCGCCCATCGAGCACCACCGCGGTGTCGGCCCCCAGCACACAGGCCGGGGCCTGGGATTCACTGCTGGTGATCAGCCCGCGCCCCGCCGCAGCCTTGCCTCGGGCCAGGCGCTCGACGTAGGCGGCAGGTGACTCATCGGCTAGCGGGGTTTCATCGATGTCCGCACTGATGGCGGTGAACGGCACGCCGATCTGCGTCAGCAACTCACGCCGACGAGGCGAACCGGAAGCGAGGTAAAGCGGATTCATCAAGACATCTCCCTGTCGAGGTGCGGGCCAATGCCTGACCGAATTAATTGATTTTGAAACGTCGACGCAAGCCGCGCAGGCCGAAGCTGACCCAGGGCCACAATAAGGCACTGACCAGGGCCGGCAGCACCAGGGCCAGGGTCGGCTGGCGGTTGCCGGTCAGGGCGCTGAGCCAGAGTTGCACCAACTGCGCCAGGCCGAAGATCACCAGGATCACCAGGCTCTGCTGCCACATCGGGAACATCCGCAGGCGCTGTTGCAGAGACAGTACAAGGAAGGTGATCAGCGTCAGGATCAGGGCATTCTGCCCCAGCAGGGTGCCGTAGAGCACATCCTCTGCCAGCCCCAGGCACCAGGCAGTGACCATGCCGACCTTGTGCGGCAGGGCCAGGGCCCAGAACGCCAGCAACAGCGCCAGCCACAGCGGACGCAGGATCTCCATGAACTGCGGCAAGGGCGAGACGCTCAGCAGCAGCCCGATAAGGAAGGTCAACCAGACGATCCAGCCATTTCGCGAATAGGTGCTACCCGCCATTATTCTCTTCCTCCGGTGGTAGCCGGTGCTGCTGCCGGTGGTTTGGCAGCGGCCGGTTTCACCACAGGTTTATGGACCGGCTTGGCCGGAGCGTGAGCCGCGGGTTTGGCCGGGGTCGCCGGCGCAGCAGGAGTCGCAGTGGCGGGCGCAGCCCCGGCGTTTGCCGCCGCGGCCGGCTTGGGCACGGTGGCCGGGACCACTGGCGCGGCGCCGGCGCCCTGCTGGTCCTGGGCTTCCTGGGCCTGGGCGGCGTCGTTGGCACGCTCTTCGGCGGTACGCGGATCGCTGAATACCAGCAGCAGGTAGCGGCTGCGATTCAGCGCAGCGGTGGGTACCGCCCGCACAATGGCGAACGGCTGGCCGGAGTCGTGGATCACTTCCTTGACCGTGGCCACCGGGTAGCCGGCGGGGAAACGCTGGCCCAGACCGGAGCTGACCAACAGATCGCCTTCCTTTATATCCGCGGTGTCGGCCACATGGCGCAACTCCAGGCGCTCCGGATTGCCGGTGCCGCTGGCGATGGCGCGCAGGCCGTTGCGGTTGACCTGCACCGGAATGCTGTGGGTGGTGTCAGTGAGCAGCAGTACGCGGGAGGTGTAGGGCATCAACTCCACCACCTGGCCCATCAGGCCACGGGCATCGAGCACCGGCTGGCCGAGGAACACGCCATCGCGCTCACCCTTGTTGATGATGATGCGGTGGGTAAAGGGGTTCGGGTCCATGCCGATCAACTCGGCCACTTCAACCTTCTCGTTGACCAGTGCCGAGGAATTGAGCAACTCGCGCAGGCGCACGTTCTGCTCGGTGAGGGCCGCGAGCTTTTGCATGCGCCCCTGCAGCAGCAGGTTTTCGGTCTTGAGTTTTTCGTTTTCAGCGACCAGCTCGGTACGGCTGCCGAATTGACTGGCCACGCCTTGCCATAGCCGCTGCGGCAGGTCGGTGATCCAGTAGGACTGCATCAACACCAGCGACATTTGGCTACGCACTGGCTTGAGCAGTGTGAAGCGGGCATCGACCACCATCAGTGCGACCGAGAGAACGACCAGCACCAGGAGGCGCACGCCTAATGAGGGGCCTTTGGCGAAAAGCGGTTTAATAGGCCGCTCCTCCCAGGCAAATGTTGTGTTTATTCATACGGCATCAAACCGGCCTGGATGCAGATTGACAGAAGATAAACGCCACAGGCAGCACTGCAAAGTGCTGCCTGTGAGCGCAACAGCATAGATGCAACCGGCGAAGTTATTCGCTGGAGAGCAGGTCCATGGTGTGTTTGTCCATCATTTCCAATGCACGGCCACCGCCGCGAGCGACACAGGTCAGCGGGTCTTCGGCAACGATCACCGGCAGGCCGGTTTCCTGGGCCAGCAGCTTGTCCAGATCACGCAGCAGCGCGCCACCACCGGTCAGCACCAGGCCGCGCTCGGCGATGTCCGAGGCCAGTTCCGGAGGCGATTGCTCCAGGGCGCTTTTCACCGCCTGAACGATGGTTGCCAGAGACTCTTGCAGAGCCTCCAGCACTTCATTGGAGTTCAAGGTGAAGGCACGTGGCACGCCTTCGGCCAGGTTACGGCCGCGGACGTCGACTTCACGCACTTCGCCGCCCGGGTAGGCGGTGCCGATTTCCTGCTTGATGCGCTCGGCGGTGGACTCACCGATCAGGCTGCCGTAGTTGCGACGCACGTAGGTGATGATCGCTTCGTCGAAACGGTCGCCGCCAACCCGTACGGATTCGGCGTAGACCACACCGTTCAGGGAGATCAGGGCGATTTCAGTGGTACCACCACCGATGTCCACGACCATCGAACCGCGGGCCTCTTCAACCGGCAGGCCGGCACCGATCGCAGCGGCCATCGGCTCTTCGATCAGGAACACTTCACGGGAACCGGCGCCAAGGGCC
>Ga0182008_10000933_pt1 | contig 20360 bp, 19 predicted proteins | sample Sormic07211129_1_FD_120482 | JGI IMG/M metagenome (GOLD analysis project Ga0182008, IMG submission 120482) | Rhizosphere microbial communities from Sorghum bicolor, Mead, Nebraska, USA - 072115-129_1 metaG | ecosystem: Host-associated > Plants > Roots > Rhizosphere | place: USA: Nebraska...
CCGCCGACCGCGTGATCACCTTGTCCGACCCCGCCGCGGCGGACTTCGGTGTCGCACTGTCACATCCCGGTCCCGAGCGGGCTCCTCACGCGCTGGAGGACACGATGTCCATGCTGGCACGGGAGCGGCTCCGGCTGCGGGAGTACACCACCATGCGTATGCAGGACGCCGCCGAGGCCCACCGTCTGCTCGAAGGCGGTGAGGTGCGCGAGCGGATCGTACTGACCCTCTGATCGCGATTCCCGGCGGGGCGGGCAGGAGCGTGAAAAGCTTGGAAAAGGTGCAGACCTGTGCTCGTTTTGCCGCTATAACAACTCAATCACGCACTGTGGTTTCATTGAAGTGCGCACAGCACGGCGTACACCGGCGACAGAGAGTTGACAGACATGGCGGCACCGCAGGCCCGGTGGAGCGCGCTGCTCGAGATGCTGACGCGCGATGGACGGATCGAAGTCGAGGCGGCCGCCGAGGAGTTGCGGGTCTCCGCCGCGACGATCCGGCGGGACCTCGACGAGCTGGCACGCCAGCAGATGGTCACGCGCACCCACGGCGGAGCCGTGATCAACGCGATCGCCTACGACTTGCCGCTGCGCTACAAGGCCGCGCGCAACGCTCCGGAGAAGGAGCGGATCGCGCATGCCGCCGCGGGGCTGGTGAAGGCCGGAGCCGTGGTGGGGCTGAACGGCGGCACCACGACGACCGAGGTCGCGCGGGCGCTGGCCACCCGTGCCGATCTGGGTTCCGGCGGTGGGGAGACGGCGGTCACCGTGGTGACCAACGCCCTGAACATCGCCAACGAGTTGGTCGTACGGCGTCATGTGAAGCTCGTGGTGACGGGCGGGGTGGCCCGGCCGGCGTCGTATGAGCTGATCGGGCCGCTGGCGACGGAACTGCTGGCGGAGATCGCGCTGGACCAGGTGTTCATCGGGGTGGACGCCATCGACGTCGCTCACGGGGCGACCGCTCACCACGAGGGTGAGGCCAGCATCAACCGGGCGCTGGCCCGCCGTGCGCAGCAGGTCGTGGCGGTCGCCGACGCCTCCAAGCTGGACCGGCGGGCCTTCGCCCGTATCTGTCCGGTGGAGGACATCGACGTCCTGGTGACCGACAAGACCGCCTCGGACCAGGTGACGGAGTCGTTCACGGCGGCCGGCGTCGAGGTCATCCGCGCCTGACCGCTGGGCGATCCTCGGCTGGCAGACCAACCCCTCCAGGTCACTGCTCGACGGCGTCGACAAGAGCCGCATGCTGATCGTGGACGGCCTCTCGGACCGGTACACCACCGTCACCGACAGGGAGAGCGACTGGGGCGGCACGCCGTACGCCTTCGGCAGCATCTGGAACTTCGGCGGACCCACCCCGATCGGGGCCAACGCCCCGGACCGGGTGGAGCAGTACCCCAAGTGGCGTGACGAGGACGGCAGTTCACTCGCCGGTATCGCGGCGGTGCCGGAAGCGGCGGACAACAACGCACCCGCCCTGGCTCTGCTGACGGACCTCGCGTGGACACCGGGAACCGTCGACCTGGACGACTGGTTCGCCGCCTACGCCCTCTCCCGCTACGGCGGCCCGGACCGGCACGCGGCCGCGGCCTGGCGAACGATCCGCGACACCGCGTACGCCATGTCCCGCGCGGACTCCTGGAGCCGCGAAGTCATCGTCGGACTTGGGGTGAAGTTCGAGCCCTGTGGCATCTCGGTAGAACCCGGCCAACGCCTGCGGATCAGGGCAGTCGACTGTTATCGAGGTTCACCTCGTGCCTTGGCTCTGACGTGATCAACGGCCCGCGCCCACGCAAGATCACGAAGTCCAACTGGCCAGGAGTGTGCCGATTGCCGCGTGGATAGGCTGGTCGGGTGATCGAGACTGAACGGCTCTTGCTGCGCCCTCTTCGGGTTGAGGATGTCGACGCGTTCATTGCGCTCCATGCCGATGAGCGTGTGAACCGGTTCGTCGGCGCCTACTCACACCAGCAGGCGTTGGACCGGCTGGCCTCAGTCGAGCAGCAGTGGGCCGAACGGGGGCATGGGCTGTGTGCCGTCGAGCTGAAGTCCACCGGTGAGTTCATCGGCCGGGTCGGGTTGAACTACTGGGAGAACTTCCATGAGGTGGAACTCGGCTGGACTCTCAAGGCCGGGACATGGGGCCACGGCTATGCGACCGAGTCAGCCCGCGCGTGTCTGGACCGGGGGTTCGCGACCCTGGGCGAGCCCTACTTCATCTCCTTGATCCGTCCCGGGAATACCGCCTCGGTGCGCGTGGCGGAACGGCTCGGTTTTGCCCCTCTGCGTCAGGACGAGCTCTTCGGGAATCCGGTCACGGTGTACTCGATGAACAGGCCGACCTCACTGTGAAGCACGTGTGTCTGCGGTTCTCGCAGGTCAACGTGGCTTAAAAGCGCACTTGTTCCGGCGAACCCGTGAGTGGTGGCGGCGAAGTTTCACAGGTTCGACCTTGCAGAGACGACGAAGAGGGTCGGTCGTGCCTTATCTCGCCGCAGTGACGACGTGGTCGATCGCGGTGGCGACGTCCTGGGCGACATGGGTGGGCTGGTAGGAGTCATGGGCCCACGGCTGTCCGTTCGACACCCACACGCTTCGAAGCCCGAGCGCGTTGGCGCCGGCGATGTCGGCATGCGGGGAATCGCCGATGACCCACGCGCCGGCGAGGGACGCTCCGACAGCATCCGCGGCAGCGTGGAAGATCTCCGGTTCGGGTTTCTTGCGGCCGACCGCCTCGGAGATCGCCCAGCCCTGGACGAGCTGGTCGAGTCCGGTGCGACGGATCTTGGCTTCCTGTTGGGCAGTGCGGCCGTTGGTGACGATCACGCAGGTCCAGCCGTCGGCCCGTGCTTTGTCCAGGGCCTCGCGGGAGAGATCGGCCAGCATGACGCGATCGGCAGCGCCATGGTCGAGCAGGGCATGGATGGCTGTCGCGGGCACCATGCCCTGGTACCGGTCGGTCATGGCCGCGGCGACATCGTGGCGGGCGGTATAGCCGCTGGCGTCGAGAGCCATCACCCAGGTGAGGTCGGTGTCGGGCAGGCGATGCTCGGTGAGGAATGCCGTGACGGCATCGTGGAAGGCGGCGTCGCGGTCGACCAGGGTGTTGTCGAGGTCCAGCATCAGCAACGGCATGATCGACAGTAGATCACGGGCGATGATCTCGGGGGAGGTGGGTTTCCCGTCCAGGGTCGACGTGGTCGGCGAGGTAGATAAGGGTGGCCTGGGGTCCATACCGAAGGCGGCGGCGACGAGCTTGGGGTCCATGGTGTTCACCAGGTCGACGAGACGGGTGCTGCGGATCATCCGGGGCGGATACCCGAAGTCGTCAAGTACGTGGGACAGGTAGGCAGTTGAGGCCGGGCTTCGCCCGGCCTTGGTTCCTTTGGTGACCATCACGTGCGGGTTGGCCGTCGGCCATGCCTCGCGGTGGCACCTGCTCGCCCTGGCCACCGCCCGCACCTGGTTCCTCACCCTGCGCGGCTCCGGCGACGGGCCCGCCTACGACCGCGACCACGCCCGGCTCACCCTTTACTACAGCGCCCAGGCGCACATGTCCGTCGCCAAGGCCGCCGCCTGCATCGGCCTGCCCGCCCACCGGATGCGTGCCGTCCCCACCGACGAGCACGACCGACTCGACCCCGCCGCCCTGCGCGCCGCGGTCACCGCCGACCTTGATGCCGGTCAGCTGCCGTTCTGCACCATCACCACCCTGGGCACCACCGCGACCGGAGCCGTTGACCCACTCACGGAGGTCACCGACCTGTGCCGCCGTACGGGGATGTGGCATCACGCGGACGGCGCCTGGGGCGGCCTGGGCGCCGCCGTGCCGGCGCTGGCTCCCCTCTACCAGGGTGTCGGGGACGTCGACTCGCTGACCGTGGACCCGCACAAGACGCTCAGTGTGCCGGTGGGCTGCGGAGCGCTGCTGGTCCCGGACCCCGAGCACTTGCACACGGCCTTCGCCCACCGCGCCTCCTACCTCACCGCCGGCGAACCGGACGCCCTGCCGTGGCTCTCCCACGCCACCATCGAGCTGACCCGCCCCGGCACCCGCGCCCTGGCTCTGTGGGCCACCCTGCACCACCTCGGCCGGGCCGGCGTCACCACCCTGATCGAGCACTACCTCACCCTCGCCGACCAGCTGCGAGACAGGATCACCGCCCAGCCCCGGCTGGAACCGGTGGCAGGCGGCCCCTGGCCGGTCGCCTGCTTCCGCATCATCCACCCCGCCGGCGCCCCGGACGGCCTCCACGCCCGCGTAGCCCACCGCGTCCAGGCGGCCGGACGCGCCTACCTCGCCACCGTCGCCGTAAACGATCGCACCGTTCTGCGCGCTTGCCTGTGCAACTACCGCACCAGCACGGAGGACCTCGACCTGCTGATCCGCGAAGTCCTCCACGCTGCCGACTCCGACAGCCCAGCAGTGCCCGTCACGCGCGAGCGCCCGACACACAACCAATGATCACCCGCGCCACCCAGCGCCACGGCCCTCGAAGACAACCATCGACACCAAGCTGTTCGAACCCATTGCCCCGGGCTGGTCCACCGGCTACGGGACGGACGGATCCGGACCGATTCCACCCAACACATATCGGCCGCAGCAGTTCGGTGCCTGAACCCGGCAGAGCTGGTCTCGGACCTGTGCGCGGTGCTCCGAAAGCGCCCGCCATGCGGGGCAAGTGGTGGCTGGCCGCTCTGGTCACCTCTGACCGTGCGGCCTGTCGGCAGGACCACGGCGTGGCCCGGTAGCGGAGGCGCCGCTCGATACCTGATCGCTGCGACCAGGACCCGCGGCACGGGGGCCGCGGGCATCCGCGTTCGTCTCGCGGTTCCTGGCCTGGCTTACGTGGAGCTGGTGGAGCTGGTGGAGCTGGTGGAGCGCCAGTAGATGTCGGACCAGGGCGAGTGCGGCAAGCAGCGCGACGAGTGCGCACACGCCCCACCAGCCGGCCCGGCTCCAGACACGTAGTCCGAGCCAGGAACCTGCGCTGCCGCCGAGGTAGGCGCAGGTCATGTAGGCGGTGTTGAGCCTGCTGCGGGCATCGCCGCGCACGGCGTAGACGCGGACTTGGTTGGCGACCATGCCGGACTGCATCGTGGTGTCGAGGAGCAGCGTGCCCAGGGTCAGGGAGGTCAGACCCGGCGTGCCGCCCGAGGCACCGAAGGCGAGGATCGCGGCCGAGACGAGGACGCCCAGGATGCAGACCAGGTTGACCGGATCGGGTCCGTAGCGGTCCACCAGCCGGCCGGCGAGCGGGGTGCAGATCATGGTCGCCGCGCCGACCAGGGCGATCATCCCCACCGCCTGGGCACCCAGCCCGTAGGCCGGTCCGGCGAGCAGGAGCGCCAGGCAGGTCCAGACGGCCGAGAACCCGGCGAAGACGGTTGCCTGGTAGAAGCACGAGCGGCGCAGATCCGGCTCGGTACGGAGCAGGCGCAGCGGCTCGGCCAGGAGCGTGGTGTACGGCTGACGGGAGGACGGGGTCGTGGTCGGCACCGCGAGTCCCAGGACGATGGCGAGGATGAGGGCCAGGACCGCGGCGACCAGGTAGGGGGCCCGCCAGCCGAGCCACTCACCGAGTGTGCCGCTGAAGGTTCGGGCCAGCAGCATCCCGCCGGTCGATCCGCTCAGTAGGGTGCCGAGCACTGCTCCTTGGCGGTCGGCGGCCACGAGACCAGCCGCCAGGGGGCCGACGACCTGCGCGCCCACCGTGCTCAGGCCGACGAGGGTGCTCGCGGCGATGAGGGCCGGCAGAGCCGGTGCGCAACCCGCGGCGAGTAGTGCCAGACCGGTCAGGGCGAGAAGGGCGACGAGGAACGCGCGGTGCGGGAGTCGGTCGCCGAGCGGCACCAGCAGGACCATCCCGGCCGTGTAGCCGATCTGTGTGGCGGTCACCACCGCAGCGGCCGAATCGGGCGACACATGCAGGCCGGCGGCGATCAGTGGTCCGATGGCCTGCGGAAAGTAGATGTTGCCCACGGCCACGGCACATGTGACCGCCAGGATCAGGACCAACCGGCGGCTCATCCTTCAGTCCACCGGCCCCTCTGTGATGTGGAGGGCGGCGGCCGGAGACGAACCTCGCCCGGACGGACGCGGAAGGAGGCGGTGCCCTACCTCCACGATGCTCACGTCGATCGGCCGGGCCGAGGCCCTGGTCATGTCGCGCGCGACGACTTCCGGCGCGAGGATGTTCGCGGTCAGGCCGTACGGTCCGGACATGCTCGTGCATGGCCATCGGGCTGTCACCGTGTGCCGACAGACGGCCCCGAGGACCAGCACCACGGGCCGCCGGGGGAACGCGTCGGCGGCAGCGCGGACAGTACTGGTGACAACGGCCGTCCGCGGCACATGAGTTGTGGGTGTCATGAAGGAAGTCCACGGCATCGACGTTGCCGTGCCAATCGATGTAGCGTATGGCTTAATGATCAGCTTTGTGCTCGGCGTCGAGGACCTCGCGGACACCCGCTTCGCCCTCTCCCCCCTGCACGAAACCCTGTTCAGCCTGCGGGTGCTGCAGGATCCGGGCCTGTCGGCGCTGCATCTGCCCTGGCGCAGATCCGTACTCGGCAGACTCGGCACGCTCGACACCGCTCTGCTGATGTCGCTGGTCGCCCAGCGCCGTACCCTCCCCGACTTCCTGACTCCCAACCCCGCCGGCTTCGCGCAGACCTTCGAAGAAGAACTCTCCGTGGTCCGTCGGGCGTCCTGCGCTCGGGTCCGCCACGACCTCCTGCTCGCGCACGCGCCGGACCCCGTGCCCGAAGCGCTCCGCGACGCCACCGCAGCCGAAGACGCACCTGTCGCCAGACTCCGCGACGCCATCTGCGATCTCCTGCGGCAGTACTGGGCGGTGGCCATCGAGCCGGTGTGGCCGCAGATGCGGCTGGTACTGGAAGCCGACATGACCTACCGCGCCCGCCAACTCGCCCTGGGAGGCGCCCGACTGCTGTTCGCCGACATGCACCCGAACCTGCGCTGGCAGGGCGGAGAGCTGTACATCCGCCAGATGATCAGCAGGCACCGGGTTGCGGCTTCCGGCCGGGGGCTGCTGCTCATGCCGTCCGTGTTCGCCCACAAGCCCGCGCCTCCCGTCAGCCCTGACGAGCCGCCGAGCCTTGTCTATCCCAGCCGGGGAGTGGCCACGCTGTGGAGCTCACAGATGCCGACCGTCGACGCAACCACCCTGGTGTCCCTGCTCGGTTCATCCCGAGCGCGACTGCTCAGCCTCCTGGAGGAGCCGCTGCCCACCGTGGAACTCGCCCGCCGTCTCAGGGTCACCCCAAGCGCCGTCTCCCAACACCTGCGGGTCCTGCACTCCACAGGACTGGTCACCCGGACACGTGACGGACGGCATGTCCTGTACAGGAGAAGCGCACTCGGCGACCGGCTCACGGCGATTGCCACTGCCACCACCGAACGGCGGACTCAAGGCAGTTGAGGTTCAAGCGGGCGGTGCCGCCGACACCGGTCCCACCAGAAGATGGACGACACCGACGGCGAACCAACTCCTTCCGGGCTTCGGGCTGTCGGGAGTTGGTCGTGGTGCGGCACGATCGACTCTGTCAGCGCCCGGGCGACGTCCCGGGATCGGCCGCAGTGCCGGCCACACGGCCACACTCGCCTCCGGCCTGCGCAATCCCGCAGCCCTGCTGTGGTTCCGACAGTGACGCGCAGAACGGGGCGCTCGGTGAAACGTATCCACTTCACGGCGGACGACCTGGCGCGGACCCGCGTGGCCACGACGATCGGCGTGGCGGCGGAGACGATCGACACCGTGAAACTGTTGAAGGACCGGGACACCTCTCTCGCCTTCCGCCGCTGGCACATATCGGTACGTGGACGGCTGGGCCAACAGGTCGGCCCGCTCGCCGCGTTGCTGCCCGCACGAGGCCCGCTGGTCGACGCGACGAGCCTGATGGGAGACACGGCGTCCATCGACGAGGCGGTGGACAACCTGATGGCGGCTCCCCGCGCACTGATGCGCCTCGAACTGGAGAACCTCGACATCCACCCCACCCACCGCTCCTGGGCCCGGAACCTGATGGACGGCGACCGGGAAGCCCGCCACGAGGTGGCCACGGCACTCCGCGCCTGCCACAGCGTCACCGTGGCCCCCTACTGGAACAGGGTGCGCTCCCATCTGAGCGAGGTCCGGGCCGGGTACGTGGGCACGATGGCCGACGGCGGGGTCGAGCAGCTCCTCACCACACTCTGCCGTCCGTTGGTCCGCTGGCGGCCGCCCGTGCTCGAAGTGGCTCACACACACGATGCGGACATCCACCTCAACGGGCGAGGTCTCGTCATCGCGCCGACGATGTTCTCGACCGGGCAGGTGGAATTTCTGTTCCCTCCGCTGGATCCGGACCGGGCACCCGTTCTGGCCGTCCCCACCCTCAGTGGGACCTCGCTCGGCACCGCGCTGTGGGAGGGCGTCGAGTCCACCGTCCCCTCACTCGACGACCTGTTGGGGCGCACCAGGGCCGCAGTGCTGAGGGCGGCCGTCGACGGATGCGGCACCACGGAGCTGGCCGGCCGCCTGCACATCTCGCCGGCGACCGCGAGCCACCACGCGACGGCGCTGCGCAATGCCCGCCTGATCACCACCAGACGCGAGGGCAAGGCGGTCCTCCACACGGTCACGTCACTGGGCGTCGCGCTGCTGGGGCAAGGTCCTCTCGTCTGACGGAACGACCGGGCCGACAACGGAAGAAGCTCCCTCCTCGGCGGGCACGTTTCGACGGTGTTCAAAACCATGGCCGGGACCGTCGGCGGAGCGTACGTTGCCGGGCATGGAGGAGGATTTCCATGAAGGGACGTGTTCGCCTGTCCCGACGGGGCCGTTTGCCTGTACGCCGTAGGTGGGCCGCTCTCGTCGACGCCCACCCACTTCCGGTACAGCTGCGGCGCGCACAACTTGAGCGGCCAGTGCAACAGCAACGCGCGCCGCCGACCAGGCTGCCCGGACTGCCGTCGCACCGTGGCGAGAAGTACTGGGCCCGGCGCGCTTCAGCGCACTCGTCTCCGACCTGACACTCCTTGCACCGCCAGGACCGATCCGTCCTGCCTGGTGAGTCGATGACCCACCGCCCTGGAGATCGCCGGCCGTGAACGAACCGTCCGCCAGGCCAACCGCGGCCAAGTGGAAGACGAGACCTGAGTTGCCGTGCGGAGCCCTCCGCGGACCCGTGAACCTTCCCGGTCAGAGCACCGGCCGACGTCGAGTTCGGCCAGGACCAGCCCGGTGGGGTGCTCCACCGCGGCGAGCAGGTGGATCCTCCGCCCCTGGGCCTGCGCCGCGCCGCGCAGGGACTTGCCGTCCACGGGCAGTCCGCGCAGCCCGGCGCTCTCGGGCCGACGGTCGGCAAGCCATCCGCTCACCGCACAGTCCAGGGCGTCACCGTCGATGCGGGCCAGCAGTCGGCGGACCGTCGCCTCCGAGGGCACCAGCCTCCGGAGCAGCACTGGATCGGGGCGTACGCCGAGTCGCTCCAGCACGTGCGGCGGCGCGTCCGCGATCCACTCGCCGCCCGCCAGCAGCGAGGTCGCACCGGTCAGTACCGCGCACGCGCTCAGGGTGAGCACGACAGCCAGAGCATGGCGCACGCCGCGCGGATCACGCGGATCCGGCACCTGAGCCAGCCGCTCCAGCAGGCCGGGCACCTCGCATAGCCCGCAACCTGCGCGCGGCCTCTGCCATCACGCCAGGGCCGTTTGGGAGCGCGGAACGGCTGGAGCGCGATCCACAGGCCCCGAATCTCCACGAGCGCGGCGTCGAGCAGCCCCCACGCGCATGCCGGCCACATCGCCATGGTCGCCCCCGACCGCCCTCGGCGTCGCCCTCACAAGTGCCTTGCCTCCACTGTGTTGCATGCCCGTCCGCCCTGCGCGGGCGCATTGAAGCGAACAGGGGTGGAGCTCGTGGCGGCCTGCGCCCTCGGGACAAGAGCGGCAGTTGGAGGGATCAGGAGCCGTCCCGCTCGGCAGTCGGACAGATCACCGGGGGCCTCCCGCCAAGCCCTCATGTGCCGGGCCGCGTGGCGGTACGTTGCTCCCCGGAGGGAGCCTGATTGCTCAGTGGGAGAGTTTCCACAGCCGGATCGTCCGATCGGCGCTGCCGCTGGCGAGCAGTTTGCCGTCCGGGCTGAAGGCCACCGAGTGGACGGCGCCGCGGTGACCGGTGAGGGGGTGCCCGAGGAGGACCAGGTTCGCGGATTCGGTAACTCTCCACAGGCGGATGGTCTGGTCGCCGCTGCCGCTTGCCAGAACCCGTCCGTCGGGGCTGAAGGCGACGGTGTTGACGGCGTCCATGTGTCCGGTTGCGGTGTCGAGGAGCACTGGTTTCGCGGGGTCGGTCACCTTCCACAGGCGGACGGTGCGGTCGCCGCTGCCGCTTGCCAGCAGGTGCCCGTTCGGGCTGAACGCCACGGTGTAGACACGGTCGGTGTGGCCGGGCAGAGGCGGGCCGATGGGCGCCGGCGGGTCGGCCACGTTCCACAGCCGGACAGCGTGGTCGGAGCCGCCGCTGCCCATCACTGACTCGTCGTGGCTGAACGCGACCGACAGGACAGCGTCGGTATGGCCGAAGACGGGCCTGCCGACGAGTTCGGGGTGCGCGGGGTCGGTCACCTTCCACAGGCGGAGCGCGCGGTCGCCGCTGCCTGCGGCCAGCAATTCCCCGCTGGGGCTGAAAGCCACCGAGAAGACGGCGGCGGTACGGCCGGTGACCGGCTGGCTGAGGAGCACCGGCTTGGCAGGGTCCGTCACACTGAGCAGCCGGACACTCTGATCGGCGCCGGCGTCGGCCAGAAGGTTCCCCTCGGGGTCGAAGGCCACCGAATAGACCGTGTCGGTGTGACCGGAGACCGGGGAGCCGGCGGTCTTGGGGCGCAGGGGATCGGTCAGGTCCCAGAACCGGACCGTCTTGTCGGCGCTGCCACTGGCCAGGCCACGCCCGCCCGGCCCGAAGGCCACCGAATAGACCTTGTCGGTGTGACCGTGGATCGGCTGCCCCAGCGGCGTGGCCACCGCCGCGTCTGTCGCCGCGTTCGCGGCCCTGCTCCTGGCATCCGAATCCGAAGCCGCCGCCGGGGCGGCGGAACGGTGCGGAAACGTCAGGAGGGTGTTGGCGACCGCCAGTCCGGTGGCGGCGACGACTGTCAGCAACGTGCGCCGGTCCATCGGGGGCCACCGCCCGGCGACGGCCTGCGGGAAGGCATCCGGCGGCTCTTCGGGATGGCCGGGGTGGGCGGAACGTTGGGCGACGAGAGACTCATGAGCCCCACGGGCTCCGCCTTGCAGCGGCTCGGGCTGCCCCGCATGGCGTAACCGGGCTTCCGTCACGGCGCCTTGAGCGGCCGGAACGGCACCCTGCGCTGCGATGTCGACGTCGTCGTTCGGTTCCAGCTTGCGGAGAACGGCGATGACGGCTGCAGCTGCGTTCTCGGCGGCCTGGAGCTGTGAGCCCTCCGCGTCGCGCTGGTTCTTGTCCGGGTCGGCCTTGTCACTGATGCCCCGGATGATCAGCGTGTCCAAGGTGCCGGTGAGGTGGGCGGTTTGGGCGACGCCGGCGCCTTCCATCTCGATGGCGGCGGCGTCGTTGTAATGCTTGCGGATGTGGCGGGCCAAGGCGGACTCGTCGTCGGCGAGGACTACGTTCCCGACGGCGATCGGCTTGAAATGGGGCTGGTACTCGGCGCCGCGCAGGGCGTGTCGGGCAGCCTGTTCCAAGCGGTGGGAGGCGTGCCAGGCCTCGGGGCGTACGAGGAAGCCGTCCGGGGTCTGCTTGCCACCGTGAATGGCGTACACCTTGGTCGCCACTACGACGTCGCCGATGTTGATGTCGTCTTTGAGGCCGCCGGCGACGCCCACGAAGAAGAGAGCCTGCGGAGCGAGCCATGAGTTGAGGCGTTCGGTGAGGGTGGCCGCGGCGAGGGTCCCTTCGCCGATCTCGGCAAGCGCGACACGCCACGGAGTTCCGGGGAGTCGGCCGCGTTCAACGCGGGTGCCGGAGGGGTGGACGAGCGTCCTGGCGCCGGTGAGATGGGCCCGGACGGCGCCGTACTCCACAGGTAGAGCGGTGAGGATGACCGCGATGGGGGAAGTCGTGTCTGCCACGTGACCAGCTTCAACCGTTTTTCTCGCGTGGGTGCGGAGTTCACGATAAAGCACACTTGCAACGAATGACGCGGTTCCGAACAGAGCTCGTGCCGGAGGCGAAAACGCCTTCAGGGACTGGATACTTCACGAATCGAGCGCCCCCCCGCACGGTCTGACGGGAGAACGGCGGGTCAGCGGGGTGGGGTGGGCGCAGGTCAAGGGGGTGTTAATTCTGTTCGGTTCGACCGGGGTTGGGACGAAACGTGTTGACATGGTCATGCAGTAGGAGCAGAGTGGCGGCGTCCTTCAGCACGTCCTGCACGTTGTTCGGTTCGGCCGGGCTCCGCCCGCCCTCACGGCGCGGACGTGTACGAGGCATCCACCCGACCCCATTCCGCCATGCACCGATGCCGGACGTGCCCCTTCTGCGAAAGGGAACGGATCATGTCCCTGGCATCCCTGCTGCACCGCCTGGCGAGACCCGGCCTGGTGACGGCGGCCCTCGCCGCGGGCGCCCTCGCTCTGTCGACGACCTCCGCCACCGCGGCCCCGGCCCTCACCCAGATCAGCTCCGACCCGTACACCAACTCCACCAGCCAGCATGCCACCGAGGTCGAGCCGGACACCTTCTCCTACGGCTCCACCATCGTCTCCGCCTTCCAGGTCGGCCGGTTCACCGACGGCGGCGGCTCGAACGTCGGCTTCGCGACCTCCACCGACAACGGCGCCACCTGGACCAAGGGCTTCCTGCCCGGGATCACCACGCAGGCGGGCGGCACCTTCCAGCGGGTCAGCGACGCGTCGGTGGCCTACGACGCCAAGCACGCCGTCTGGCTGATCTCCAGCATCCCCATCACCTCGTCGGTCAGTGTGCCCGAGGTGTTCACCAGCCGCTCGACCGACGGCGGACCGACCTGGAGCAACCCGGTGGTCACCGCGACCGGTTCCAGCCTCGACAAGAACTGGATCGTCTGCGACAACACCGCCACGAGCGCCTTCTACGGCCACTGCTACACCGAGTACGACAACAACGGCGACAGCGACCGCATCAAGATGACCACCTCCTCCGACGGAGGACTGACCTGGGGCGCGTCGAAGAACACCGGCAACAACGCCACCGGCCTGGGCGGACAGCCCGTCGTCCAGCCGAACGGCACCGTCGTGGTCCCGATCGCCAACGCCTCCGAGACCGCGATCCGCGCCTTCACCTCCACCAACGGCGGCAGCAGCTGGTCCAACGCCACCACCGTGGCCACCGTCAGCACCTTCACCGTGCGCGGCGGCCTGCGCAGCGGCCCCCTGCCGTCCGCCGAGATCGACGGGGCCGGCAAGGTGTACGTCGTCTGGCAGGACTGCCGTTTCCGCGCGAGCGGCGGCTCGTGCACCTCCAACGACATCGTGATGGCCACGACCACCAACGGCACCACCTGGTCCTCGGTGACCCGTATCCCGATCGACGCGACGACCAGCACCGTCGACCACTTCATCCCCGGCCTCGCGGTCGACCCGGCGACCTCGGGCACGACGGCGCACCTGGCGCTGACGTACTACTACCACCCGGTCGCCAACTGCACCACCAGCACTTGCCAGTTGGACGTCGGATACGTCTCCTCCACCAATGGCGGCAGCACCTGGACGGCGTCGAGCCAGCTGGCCGGTCCGATGACCCACTCCTGGCTGGCGAGCACCACGCAGGGCACCATGGTCGGCGACTACATCTCCACGTCCTTCTCCGGCGGCACCGCCCATCCCGTGTTCGCCGTGGCCACCGCCCCCAGCGGCTCGGTCTTCAACGAGGCGATGTACACGCCGACTTCGGGTCTCAGCGCGGCCGCGGGCACCGCGGCGGCCACGGCCGCCACGGCACGCGAGAACGTCTTCTCGGCCCGCTTGGCCGTGATCGCCTACGCGCAGTGGCTGGCCAACGGCGGTACCGAAGGCGGCGAGGACAGCCCCTGACCGACAGCCGAACGGCTCTGCCCGGCGCTCCGCCCGCCGGGCAGAGCCCCACCCGCCGAGCCCGGCCCACCCGTCGACTCCGCCACCCAACTGACCGCCGCGGATTGGACGGTGCCGCCCAGCCGGCCGGCGGCGGACTGGTCGGATCGCTGGTGGGCATCCTCGGCGGACCCCTCGGCATACTGACGGGCTGGGCCATCGGCGCAGTGATCGGCAGTGGCTACGACTACAAGCGGGCCGAGGAGGCCACGGGCTCCGCTCGCCCTCAAGCCCGACCGTGCTTTCCTCCTCCCCTGCGTCTGCGGCGCCGCCTTCCCCCGACACACAGCCCACCGGATACCGACCAGTGGGTCGGTGCTCCCGTCGGCACCCCTGGATCACCGGGACCGGTGGCCGCCGAGACTCCGGGCTCCCCCGGGCCGCTCAGGGAAGGACGCCTGCCGGGGTGCGGACGGCGTGACGTAGGCGGGCGGCGTCCTGGCTGGGAGGCAGGCCGAACTGGCGGCGGTACTCACGGCTGAACTGGGACGGGTTGTCATAGCCGACGCGGTGGCCGACTCCGGTGACGTCTCCCGGATGGGTGGCGAGCAGCAACCGGGCCTCCTGGAGCCGGATCTGCTTCTGGAACTGGATCGGGCTCATCGCGGTCACCGCCTGGAAGTTGCGGTAGAAGGCGGAGACGCTCATGCCCGACATCCGTGCCACGTCCTCGACCCGGAACGGCTGCGCGTACTGTTCGCGGATCCAGCGCACGGCCCGCGCGACATGACTCAGGCTGCTGTCGGCGAGACCCAGCTGACGAACCGTCGCGCCCTGCTCCCCGGTGATGACGCGCCACAGGATCTCCCGCTTGAACAGCGGGGCCAGTACGGCGCGGTCGCGTGGTTCGTCGAGCAGGCGCAGCAGCCGGACCACCGCGTCGAGCAGCGCGGCGGGAGCGTCGCTGACGGCGATCCCCGGGGGTGCGCCTCCGCCGACGCGCCGGGCGTCTCCGGGGCCGGCCTCCAGCAGGAGTTCTGCGACGGCGGACGGGTCGAGCGTGAGCCCGAACCCCAGCGCCGGCCGCTCCGCGTCTGCCTGCGTGAACTGCCCCGTGACGGGCAGGTCGACCGACGCCACCAGGTACTGCCCGGCGCCGTACTCGTACACCTTCTCGCCCAGGGCAAGTCGTTTGGCGCCCTGGGCGATGACCGCCAGCACCGTGCCGGACATCGAGGGCGCCGGCGGGTCCGACCTGTCGACCTTCGAGATGAGGACGCCGTCGACGGCCGTGGTCCAGTCAGGCCGGGCATGCCGGGCCAGCAGGCTACGGAGCTCTTCCAGGTGCATGCGTCCATTGCAGCATCTCCTGCGCCGCCGCTCCCATGGCCGAGAGGATCGTGCAAGGACGAGCGACCATCGTTCTAACGTTCTCGCAGGTCACGTCGGTTGAATGGAAACACCTCAGTCCACGACCGAAGGAGACGAATCCATGATCGCCAACTATGGCTTCAACGCCGTCCTGACCGCCAAGTCCGGAATGGGCGACCGCCTGGTCGACCTGCTGCTGACCGGTCTGCACGAGGGCAGCCCCGGCGCGAGCGAACACTGCGTCGTCTACCTGGTCTCCCGTTCCACGTCCGACCCCGATGTCGTCCACATCACCGAAGGCTGGACCAGCGAGGAGGACCACCACCGGATCTTCGCCGGTGAGGCCGCGCAGGCCATCGTGGCGCAGGTCGAGGGACTGCTGGCCAAGGAGTCGGAGTACACCGACTACGTGCCGGTCTTCGGCAAGGCCGCTTTCTGACCCGGCGATCACCCCTGGACTCGGGCCTCGACCACCGCCTCGACCCCCCACGCCTGCGCCTGCACCTGCACTCCCTGTCGGCGCCTGTCAGGCGGCCCTCTCCCCACCGGACCTCCGGCACCACCCCACGAAAGGCGACAAACATGACCACGGCACGCCCCGACCTTGACCCGGAACTGCGTGAGCTACTGGCCGATATGCCGTTGATGTCCCGGCTCAGCCCGGAAGTTCTCACGCAACTGCGCCGGCTCCCGTCGACGCCTGTCGAATCCTTCCTCGCCCACCGGCAGGTCGACCGGCGCGAAGTCACCGTGCCCGCCAAGGACGGTACCCCGATCCCCCTTTCGGTCTTCCGCCCTGCCAACTCCGATCCCACTACCGCCGCCCCCTGCGTCTACTGGATGCACGGCGGCGGGATGGTGATGGGCGACCGCTACTCGCAGATCGACATACCTCTGGAGTGGCTCGACGCCTTCGGCGCGGTGGTGATCTCCGTGGACTACCGGCTCGCGCCCGAGGTCACGGGCACCACGCCGGTCGACGACTGCTACCAGGGGCTCCTCTGGGTCGCCGAACACACCGCCGAACTGGGCATCGATCCCGCCCGGATCGTCGTCGCGGGCGCCAGCGCGGGCGGCGGCCTCACCGCCGGTGTCACCCTGCTCGCCCGCGACCTCGGCACCCCGGCGATCGCCGCGCAGATGCTGATCTGCCCGATGCTCGACCACCGCAACACCAGCACCTCCAGCCTCCAGTACTCCGGCGAACCCGGTGTCTGGACCCGCGAGATGAACGAGTTCGGATGGCGCTGCGTCCTCGGCGACCTCGCGGACGACGAGATACCCGCGTACGTCTCCCCCGCCCTGGCCGACGACCTCACGAGCCTGCCGACCACCTACATCGACACCGGCTCCGCCGAAGTCTTCCGCGACGAGGACGCCGACTACGCCACCCGCATCTGGGCGGCCGGCGGCCAGGCCGAACTCCACGTCTGGGCGGGCGGCTTCCACGGCTTCGACGCCCTGTATCCGCAAGCGCGTGTCTCGGCCACCGCCCGCAGGACGCGCGCGGAATGGCTCGCCCGAGTCCTGACCCCGGACTCCGCGGCATAGCACCGCCGACTCACGCACGCACGAGGTCTCCAGGAGGAACGCCATGGAGGTCGCCGTCGCCATGGGCGACAGTCAGCCTGCCCTACGGCAGCAACAGGCAAGACGGGTTCGTGCACACCCCTTGGAGATGTTCGGCACGGTCTGCGAGCGGGTCGGCGGCTGAAGTGACCGCTTTCACCTGGGGAATGATGAAGAGCCGCACCAAGGCGCCGGCCGTTTCAGCACTCGCAGTCGGCTGCCTCACCATGGCAACCGGCCCCGCGTCGGCCGCCTCCATGGTCACGACGTACACGGCCGTCAACGTCCGCGACCAACCTGACTCACACAGCCACAAAGAGGACGTCTATCCCGCCAACTACACGGTTCTCGGCCTGTGTTGGCAATGGGGCGAGTCGATCACCGACAACGTATACACGAACGACGTGTGGGTCAGCACCGGCAAGAAGGGCGACCGCTACTCGTACTGGATCAGCGCCGTTTACCTGAAGGGCGACAAGTACGCCAACATGGACTGGCTGGACAACTGCGGCAACCGTTGACATCCGGCACCGACCGCGCGGCAGGAGTGCCGTAAGGGGCTTTGAGTGAGTGTCAGGTCCATCATGCCTGGTCGGAGAAGTTTTCGGTAGGACGAAGCGCACGCCTGTACGGCCTTGTTGAGGGTGACGCCGTGCCCGCAGACTCGTCGTCATCCACTCTCCGGCCCACGTGCCGGCAGCCGATGTCGGCTGCCGGCACGTTCGCCGTGCTGTCTCGCCGTGTGACATGCACCGGCCGGGGAGGGGCGGGGACGAAGGGGATCGATGGATCAGGACATGCTTGTGCTGGCGAGGGTCAGACTGCTCGGTGCCAACCGTCGGGTGGTGCGAGGCGTAGAGGGGTTGTGGATCTACCGTCTGCTGACGCAGGTCGAGCCGGAGGTGTACGGATCGAAGCTGGCGTACGTCCTGGTGGAGGAGAGCGGCTCACCCCTGGTGCGGGAGTTGCCTGAACGCAGGCTGGCCCTGCTGGACGAGGCCGTGAAGGTGGCGAAGGCCCTCAGTTCGGCGAATCCGTACCGGGAGAAGGTGCTGGGGAGAGCACTGGCCGCGAGAGCTCGCTTGATGCCGTAGCCGTAGCCGTAGCCGAATGTGGGGCCCCGGCCGGGGTCGGGGCCCCACACCCCGAGGCCTGGGGGGGTGCGGCTGTTAGGTCAGAGGCTGGCCGAGCACTGGGGATCACGATCGGACTGCCCGTCCTTGCGGGACTGTCCGACGTTTTCCGGATCCGGTGGACTGTCGGATCCAGTGATCTGCCGGATCCGGTGATCTGGAGGTCATGCGGACGACCGCGCGCTCGGCCGCGCACCACGCAGGAAGACAGCGCTGGTGAGGGCGCCGAGGACAACGAGGGCCGCGTTGACCGCGATGGCCGTCTTCAGTCCGCCGAGGATGGCCGGGCTCCCGTGCCGGTCATCGCGGCGGTGGCGATGGCGCTCATGATCGGCGTGCCCATGGTGATGCCGATCCGGATCGGCCGGGCCGAAGCCGCCGGTGTCCAGTACGCCGCCGAGCCGGTCCCCCGTGACCAGGACGTTGCCCGGAATCAAGTCACCATGGCTCATCACGTCGGCACCCGTGCGCGGCAACTCGCGGAAGCGGCTCCACAGTTGTCGCAGCCGGTCCACGTCGAGCAGCCCTTCACTCTCCTCGAAGCACTCCGCCATCCAGTCGTCGTGGTGGGCGAGAGCGCCGCCGCGGTTATCGCCGCTGAAAAGCCTCCCCCGTGTCGGGGTGTTCCGCAGGGCCGAGATGAATGCCGCGAGGTCCTCGGCGAAAGCGTCCGACCCGCTCGGGTCGGCATCGAAGGCGACCGTGCCCGGCAGCCATGTCTGGACTGACCACGGCATGGCGTAACCCGCTCCGGGCTTTCCCAGAGCCACGGGTTCCGGCACCGGGAACGGGGACACCTGAGCGAGCTCCGCACTCGCCTGCGCCTCCCGCTCCATGACCGCCAGTGCCTCGGCGGGATCGGCCGGACGCAGGGGGAAACGCGCCGAGAGGTCGTCGCCGATGCGGAAGATGGCGTTGACCGTCCCGGTCGAGGCCAGGAGTTGGATCGGTTTGCCGCTCCACCGCGGGAACTGCTCCTGGATCAAGGCCGCGGCGATGTCGGTGGTCACGTCCACTTGGTCAGCGTGCATGGGCAAGCCGTCGTACGCCTGAGCCTTGGTCATGCGCGCAGTTCCTTCCACTGGTCCATGTCGAGACACCCGAAGCGGACCGGATCAATGGGAACAACGGGTACAACGGGCACAACGGAGACGACAGCCAGTGTTCCTGCGCCAGGTAACAGATCAACTGGGTTTATTCCGTGGAGGCGTTGGAGGGCGCGTGCGTACCGTCCGAGGAGTGACCTATCTGAGCCCACTGGGATACCTGCTGGGAACCGAGGGGGCCGCTCTGTTGCGCGGCCTCGGGGAGGGCAGCGGCGACCAGGCGTTCGTGGAGGCCCGGATCGCCGAGATCCGCTCCCTGCTCCAAGCGCCCGCCCTCGCACAGGCCGAGGGGGTCACGGCGGAGCCGGGCACGATCAGCGCGGCCGACGTCTACGAGGACTGGGCGCCGTACCATGACGCTCCCGGCGACCAGATGATCGACGTCGAGCAGCCTGTCGTCCGGCGCATCCTGGACGGCCTGCCGGTCGGCACGGCGCTGGACGCGGCCTGCGGCACCGGCCGCCACACCGCCTACCTGAACCGGCTCGGCCATCATGTGATCGGCGTCGACGCCTCACCGCACATGCTCACCCACGCCCGCACCCGCCTGCCGGACATCGACTTCCACCGGGCCGACCTGCACCGACTGCCTCTTGCCGATCACGCGGTCGACACTGTGGTCTGCGCGCTCGCACTGACCCATGTGCCCGACCTGGCCCCGGTGCTGGCCCCTCGCCCGCGTCTACGCCTACGACGACCTCGGCTCCTACCTCGCGCTCCCGCTGGCCCAGTTCGCCACCGGGCCCGCCGTACTCCTCATCGGCCTCCACGCCACGCTGTACGCTGCCGCCGCGCTCATCCTCCTCGCCACCCTCACCATGGTCACCAACCCCTCCGTCCGCGCCCTGGCCCCGAGGACCCCGGAACCGCTGCCCGCCTCCGAAGCTCCGGTGGCCGGCTGAGTTCACCCCCGGCACGCAAATGGCAGGCAGGCAGGGGGAATTACGGGCCGACCCGGCCCTTCCGGCAAGGCCGTACAGCACGGCAACAGCCCTCGGGACACCGTGCCGACATCCCCCATCGGAAAGGTGACTCACCCGTCCTGGCACGATGGACGGGCAGGACACCGATGTCGCCGGGAATCGGTCGTGCGGTTCCTTGCCTCCCGGGCCGCCGCGATGAGAGGAGTGCCATGGTC
>Ga0182008_10000934_pt1 | contig 20353 bp, 20 predicted proteins | sample Sormic07211129_1_FD_120482 | JGI IMG/M metagenome (GOLD analysis project Ga0182008, IMG submission 120482) | Rhizosphere microbial communities from Sorghum bicolor, Mead, Nebraska, USA - 072115-129_1 metaG | ecosystem: Host-associated > Plants > Roots > Rhizosphere | place: USA: Nebraska...
CTGGTAAAATCAATCAATTGTTCAATAGTGCCTACCATAATGCGGTAATTGGAAATTCGAAAACCAAAAGCTTAAGTAATTCCGAATTTTTCTTTTATGTAAAACCGCAGCTCAATGTTGTTGCTTACGATGCCACTATACAGGGCAGCCTTTTCAATAATAATAGCCCCGTAACTTTTGGCGTAAAGCCGATTGTTTTTGAACAACAGTTTGGGGTGAATTACAGTTCAAAAAGATTTACAGCTGATTTTAACGTGATTTTTAAAACTAAAGAGGTTAAAAGTGTGGCCAAAGCGCAAAATTATGGTGGTTTGAGTTTATATTATCGGTTTGGGAAAGGGGTAGAATAACTACTTTATTGATAGCCATTTACAGGCATATGACCATACTAATATAGCTATTTAATTATTTTAGCATCCCCGTATAGACCCTGAAATAAATTCAGGGTGACGATTCTTTTTTGTAATGTCAGATATTACTATCTGACATTGTAAATCCTTCGACAGTTAAACGATTATTATCTATTTAAACCATTAAAAACCAATAATTTTCCTGTTTTTCTTCTTTTCGGCTGTTGAGGCCTTATTTTTCAGCCGCTTTTCAATAACGCCTTTAGGGATTTTGGTTGGTTTTCTTTTTTGCTGCACTACCAATGCTTTTTTCAGCAGATCGATCAGTTTGACGATGGTTTTTTCTTTATTGAGCAGCTGGCTCCTATCCTCTTGCGAAACAATATGAAGCAAACCTTCACTATCCAATCGGTTTTGCAACTTTTCTTTGAGCCGTACCTTTTCCTCATCAGTAAAATACGCAAAGGTTTCTACGTTAAAAACCAGCTCTACCTTGCTCGAAACTTTATTTACGTTCTGGCCACCTTTCCCCCCGCTACGCGAGGTTTTGAAAATGGCTGATCGTAAAATTTCTTCTCTGCTGGGTAACATGCGGCAAAAATAGGAAATTTGGCGCTAATAAAAATCTATTCTCCTTCTTTGGTTTCGCCAACTTTGCTACGTAAACCAACAATATCTTTATCCAATTGGTAAATTCCACCTCTGTCGCTTCCAACCAACTGAAGCTTTTCTAACATTGTTTTCGCCATTTTCTCTTCTTCCAGTTGTTCGTCTAAGTACCATTGCAAAAATTTAAAAGTGAGATAATCTTTCTCATTCAAGGAAAGTTCTACCAGATCATTAATGCTTTTTGACACCAATAATTCATTATCCAGAAAATCCTGAAAAACTTCGATTACCTGTCCAAACGAATTTTTTGGCATCTCAAGGGCAGTAATCATCGCATGTCCGTCACGATCATTGATATAGTGGATTAACTTAAGCATATGTTGACGTTCTTCGTCGCTCTGACGATAAAAAAACTCGGTATAACCCTCTAAGCCAGGCTGCGTTTCTAACCATGAGGCAATTGCCAGATAAACTTGTGATGATTCGGCTTCCAATTTAACCTGGTTATTCAGCGCCGCTAACATTTTTTCAGATAGTAACATAAATTTGTATTTGTTTTACCATTAAACACATCTGGCAAATCAATGTTTTAACTGTATTTGCAGAAGCTATGTTTATACAAAAAAATTCAGCATTCTGTTTCTATTTTTTACCTTTGCCCCTACGATGAAGAAAAACCTGGTAATCGCGATAGATGGCTATTCATCTTGCGGAAAAAGTACATTGGCGAAAGCGCTGGCTAAAAAATTAGGTTTCATTTATGTCGATAGCGGGGCCATGTACCGGGCTGTAACCCTATATTTTTTGCGCAACAGTATAGAAGTGAGCAACGATGACCAAGTTGAAGATGCTTTACAACACATTGAACTAAATTTCCATTCGCGCGATTATGAATCACATATTACCCTTAACGGTGAAGAAGTTTCAGACGAAATCCGTTTAATGCCCGTTTCAGAAAATGTAAGTGAGGTTTCTGCGCATAAAATTGTTCGCTATGAAATGGTAAAGCAACAACAGCGGATGGGGAAATCGAAAAACATTGTCATGGACGGACGCGATATCGGCACCACCGTTTTTCCGCATGCACCTGTAAAATTCTTCATGACCGCGGATCCGAAAATCAGGGCTGAACGCAGGTTTAAAGAACTGGAAAGTAAAGGTAATAACTCGACTACTTTAGAAGAAGTTTTTGAAAACCTTGCCCACCGCGACTACGCCGATACTACCCGTAAAGAAAGTCCGCTGGTAAGGGCCGATGATGCCATTATTTTAGATAATACCGATCTTACACAGCAAGAACAATTGGATTTTGCGCTGGAGAAAGTAAATCCTTTTTTGGTTCATTAGTTCATTAAGTCAATGGTTCATTGGTCATTAGTTAATTAGTCATTGGTTCATAGATGATTAACATTGACAAATTCTGAAAGAATCGCCGTCATCATCTCGACTGTAGCGAAGGTTAATGGAGAGATCTATCGGGATAGATTTTATTTCGCAGATATTCGGATTACTTAAATCCCTGCCCAAAGCTATCCATCAAACTTTGACTTCAGAAAAAAATTCATATTTTTAGCACATAACCCAAATGTTGCTATGAAATTAAAATCTCTATACCTAAGCGTATTATTTCTATCCTTCTTTATTTTAAATGCAAATGCCCAAAAAGGCTGGATCAACCTCTTTAACGGAAAAGATTTAAAAGACTGGAACATTAAAATATCCAAACACGATTACAAAGAAAATTATGCCAATACTTTCCGTGTAGAAAACGGCGTAATGAAAGTAAGTTACGATGGCTACAACGAATTTGACCAGCAATATGGTCACATCTTTTATAAAAAACCTTTTTCTGCCTATCTTTTAAAAGTAACCTATCGTTTTGTTGGCGAGCAGGCTAAAGGTGGCGAAGGCTGGGCTACCCGCAACAGTGGTGCCATGTTGCATTGTCAGGACCCGGCAACCATGTTGAAAGACCAGGATTTTCCAATTTCTATTGAAGGGCAGATTTTAGGTGGCGATGGAGAACATGAACGCCATACCAGCAATGTATGTACACCCGGAACACTAATCAACTATAACGGCAAATTGTTTACGCCACACTGTTTGGATTCTAAATCGAAAACTTATGCTGGCGACCAATGGGTAACCGCAGAATTTTTAGTTTTAGGTGACTCCATTATCAAACATATTATAGCAGGCGAAGTGGTTCTAGAATATACAAAACCTCAAATTGGTGGTGGTAATGTTTCAAATTTCGATCCGAAAGTTAAAATAGATGGTAAACCATTAACATCAGGTTATATATCATTACAGAGTGAAAGCCATCCGATAGAATTTAAAACAGTAAAGCTTTACGATTTGGACCCTTACCTGAAAAATAAGTCCAAACTGGATCAAGTGTTAGCAAAAATTTTAAAAGAGTAAACCAGATCGGCAGGAGTTTGTGAAATGATGACGTCATAATTTTACACTTCAATTTATACGATGCTCACAAAACATTTAATCAAACCGCTTACCCTCTTCATTTTTCTTTTTTCAGGCCATTTTGTTATGGCACAAACGGCCTATCAGGTAAAAGATATTCCCGATCCTAAAAAAAAGGGAGTTGGCTACGTTAGCAACCCTGATAAAATTTTGAGTATTGAGGCAGTTGCGCAACTCAACAATACCATTGCCGATTTTGAGCGTGAAACCAATGTGCAGGTGGCCGTAGTAGTGGTTAACGATTTCGACCACGATAAAGAAGATTTTTAATCAGTATACTGATCTACTTATTTAAAAGAGTTAAGAACATGAACCGATTTAAAGCGGTATTGGATAGCAAGGGAAAGGAAATGGTCCGCTTGGACAGGGATATTAATATTGAAGGTAAACCTTTTTTAACCGAGGGCCATTGTATAGAGGAAATAATAAAAGCCTATGATTATGATATCTGGGAAAGTGTGGATCATCAGGAGCATATTATTAAGCAATGGCCGGCGGAAGCTTACAATCGCTATACCGAATGTCCTGATTGTTATTTCAGGACCTATCAACTCAACAAACAGGTCATCACTAAAAAGTCTACCTACAGTCGTGAGGGGCAAGCAAAAGTAATAAACGAGTGTAGCTGCTGTAAAAAAACAGAATTTATAAAATGGATTACCTTAGCCATGCTGGCTGAGACAAATTCGTCAGCCGGCTCCTCTTCATCAGGCAGCAGTTCATCATCTTCATCATCAAGCAGTAGCTGGGGCGGTGGCACTGGAGGCAGCTGGTATTTTACCTTGACAGTTTATAAAACACATCAGATTTTTTTGAGTGTTTTTTAAGAACAATAATTCCTTTTTTCAAACTTATAACCACCTATTAAAAGTATTTTCTAATTTTGGAGCGCTTAGCACGGTGTTTGCTTATAGCTTGCTTGCGATTACGGATTAAACTGTTCGCAGAATCTTATACTTATGACTAGAATTTTCTTCCTCCTCATTGCGCTGTCTATTTTTGTTAACCGTTTAAATGCACAGGAACTGTATCGTGTTAAGGCCGACCAATTACGTGTAAGGGAAAGCAGTGATCCGAAAAGCAAGGTTATTGGAAATATAGCTCAAAATGAAAAAATTACAGTTTTAGATGCCAACAATGCTAAATTTTACAAAGTAAAGTTTAAAAACCGCGAAGGCTGGGTAAGCAAAGATTTCGTTGAAAAAGTTGCACCTGCCGCCCAACCTACAGCTAATCAGTCCACTGATACGCAGCCCGGTGCCGCTCCTCAAACAGCAACAAGCACCGACATGTATCGGGTTACTGCCGACGATTTAAGGGTTAGGCAACAAGCTGATCCAAAAAGTAAAATTGTTGGATACCTGCCTAAAAATGAAAATGTTGCCGTTATCGATTCTTCAAATACCAGTTTCTATAAAATTAAAGTGACCAACGGCGAAGGATGGGTGAGCAAAGAATTTTTGATTAGGATTTCTCCTGTTAAAGCAAAAGTTGAAAAAACAAATATTGCAGCATCTGTACCCCAGGAAAAAAGAGATTATACGAACATTGTCTTTTTTGTAGTAGTAGCCCTAATACTTGTTACCATATTGTACTTTTCGATCAAGTATGCCAGTGGCAACAAATTTTTGATCGGTTTTTCGGTAATTGTGATTCTGGTAATTGGCTATTTTTGTTATATCACCTTTATACAGGCAAAGCTGGTAGCAGGTACCTTTGCGAGTAATGAAGATATACAGTACAAATCTTTTAATTTTAAATCCAAAGATTCAGTAACCGTTACCGACGCCTATACCGATTCTGTTTTCACTTCGAAATATGTGATTGATGGCGATATGATCAAATTATATGATCAGCAAAATACCATTATGCTGTTAATCAGGGACGATAAAACGTTAATTGGCGAGGGTTTTACGAGGGGAACTTTTACAAAAAAATAAATCTACCACCCATCAAACGTTCCTACGGAACGAAAAAAATATATTTTTTTTTCTACCCATGATCCGTCCCGATGGGACGGCAAATATTGTTATTGCCGTTTACATTTAACTGGCATTTTTATCATTTGTGTAAAACACCCTGGCAAAATTGAAAAGATTGATTAATCATTTTATTGAACAGACATTTAGACCATTGCCCTTAAACCGTCACGGCGGGACGAATCATGGCTAGCCTGATGTAAGCATTCTGGCAAAATGGAAAAGATTGATTATTCATTTTATTGAACAGACATTTTAGACCCTTGCCCGTAAATCGTCCCGGCGGGACGAATCATGGCTAGCCTGATGTAAGCATTCTGGCAAAATGGAAAAGATTGATTAATCATTTTATTGAACAGACATTTAGACCATTGCCCGTAAACCGTCCCGGCGGGACGAATCATGGCTAGCCTGATGTAAGCATTTTGGCAAAACGGAAAAGATTGATTAATCATTTTATTGAACAGACATTTTAGACCATTGCCCGGAAAACGTCCCGGCGGGACGAATCATGGCTAATCCGGAGTAAAACATCCCGGCAAAATGGAAAAGATTGATTAATCATTTTATTGAACAGACATTTTAGACCATTGCCCGTAAACCGTCACGGCGGGACGAATCATGGCTAATCCGGAGTAAAACATTCTGGCAAAATGGAAAAGATTGATTAATCATTTTATTGAACAGACATTTTATACCCTTGCCCGTAAACCGTCCCGGCGGGACGAATCATGGGTAGCCAATTTGTTATTGGCGTATCGTTCCGTAGGAACGTTGGTATTTTTTTTACACAATCTGCTGTTTGTAAACCCGATAGAGCGGAATAGCCCGGAGCGCAGCGAGGACTATAAGCGATAGTGGGACTGCGGCTTCCGATAAAATGCGAAGCGCTCATTTTCAAATTCTTACAAAAAATCGATCCATAAAGTTATCGTGCGCACCGCCTGGATCCTGAAATAAATTAAGAACAAAGGACTGATATATTATAATCAGCTAAAAATCAGCAAGATTTATTAAAAAAATCTTTTCTATTAATTAAAATATTTTTACCTTTGCAGTCCCTAAATAGGGAAAAAAGGAGACAATTAATTAATGGCTAAAAAACAAGTAGCAGAAAAAGAATTAGCAGCAAAAACAGCTGAACTTCAGGGAGAAGGCGGACGCCTAACTGAAAAAGAAACAATTGAGTCAGAAGCTGATTCAGTTTCGATCGAATCGATCAAATCATCATTAGCAACACCAAGCGAAGATTTCGACTGGGATGCAGATGAAAAAGTTTTCGGTAATTACAATGATGCAGACCGTAAAAAGTTTGAAGACATGTATGCCGGAACATTTAACCAGATCACTAAAGGTGAAATCATCAGCGGTATCGTTGTTTCAATCAACAACAAAGATGTAGTATTAAACGTAGGTTTCAAATCAGACGGTTTAGTTTCTACTTCTGAGTTCCGTGATACACCAGATCTAAAAATCGGCGATTCAGTTGACGTATTCGTTGAAGCACCAGAAGATGCTAACGGTCAATTGATCCTTTCTCGCAAAAGAGCAAAAACCCAAAGATCATGGGAAGCCATTAATGAGGCGCTTGAGAACGACAGAATCATCAACGGTTTCGTTAAGAGCCGTACTAAAGGTGGTTTAATTGTTGATATCATGGGCGTTGAGGCTTTCTTACCAGGATCTCAAATTGATATTAAACCTATCCGCGATTACGATGTGTACGTGGGTAAAACAATGGAATTTAAAGTTGTTAAAATTAACCATGAGTTTAAAAACGTAGTAGTTTCTCATAAAGTGTTAATTGAAGACGATTTAGAAAGCCAAAAAGTAGAGATCGTTTCTAAATTAGAAAAAGGTCAGGTATTGGAAGGTACTGTTAAAAACATTACTGATTTCGGTGTGTTCATCGATTTAGGTGGTGTTGATGGTTTACTTCACATTACTGATATTTCTTGGGGCCGCATAGAGCATCCAAAAGAAGTATTATCATTAGATGAAAAAATCAACGTGGTTGTTTTAGATTTCGATGATGAGAAAAAACGTATCGCTTTAGGCTTAAAACAATTAACTCCACACCCTTGGGAGAACTTAAGCACTGACATTCAGGTTGGTTCTAAAGTAAAAGGAAAAATCGTAACTGTTGCAGATTACGGTGCTTTCTTAGAAATCATCCCAGGTGTTGAAGGTTTAATCCACGTTTCTGAAATGAGCTGGTCGCAAAACTTGAGAAATCCACAGGAGTTCTTAAAAGTTGGTGATGAGATCGAAGCTGAAGTTTTAACTTTAGACAGAGACGAGCGCAAAATGAGCTTAGGTATTAAACAATTATCTAACGATCCATGGCAAGAAGTTGCTGCTAAATTCCCTGTTGGAAGCAAGCACCAGGCAACAGTTAAAAACATGACTAACTTCGGTGTTTTTGTTGAAATCGAAGAAGGTATTGATGGTTTAATCCACATCTCTGACTTATCATGGTCTAAAAAAGTAAACCACCCTAATGAATTCACTAAAGTTGGTGATGTATTAGACGTAGTTGTTTTAGAACTTGATGTTGATAACCGTAAATTAAGCTTAGGTCACAAACAATTAGAAGAAAACCCTTGGGATACTTTCGAAACGATCTTCACTTTAGATTCGGTTCACCAGGGTACTGTTGTTAAAGTAACTGATAAAGGTGCTGTTATTGCTTTACCATATGGTGTAGAAGGTTTCGTACCAACTAAACACATGGTTAAAGAAGATGGTACTTCAATTAAAGCTGAAGAAACCAATGACTTCAAAATCATTGAATTCAACAAAGAAGCAAAACGTATCGTAGTATCTCACGCCCGTATCTGGGAAGAGGTTAAAGCTGAAGCTGTAGCAGAAGAAAGAAATGCGAAGAAAAAAGAAGCTAAAGCTGCTGTAACTGCGGTTAAAAAAGTTAAAGATTCTGTAGAGAAATCTACTTTAGGAGACTTAGACGTATTGGCTCAATTGAAATCGCAATTAGAAGGCGAAGAAAGCAAAGCTAAAAAAGGCTAGTTCTTTTTAACTGATAAATTAAATCCCGGTAGCGAAAGTTATCGGGATTTTTTTTGGCTATTTTTTGCTACGGTGATACGGAACGCATTGATCTAGATCTAATCTATAAATTTTATTTTTTAGGATTGCTATCAATGACAAACGCTACAGAACACCCGTCATTGCGGGGAGGTACGACGAAGCCTTCCCGCAATGACAAATTTCTTTATTATGTAACAAATTGATCTTCCTTCAATACGCGTCCCTCCTATTATTACTACTTTTGAAAAGCGTAACCAAGTCTTTTCAGCATGAAAAAAATCGTCTTTTTATTTTTAACAATTATTACTTTTAAACTTTCAGCTCAGGAAGTGAATATTATTCCGCGGCCTGTAGAACTTAGACCTGGAACTTTCCCAACCAGTAAGTTCCGTATCAGTAAAAGCACTACTATACTAATAACAGATTCTGCGGCTATAAATGCTGCCAATTTCTTGAAAGATTACATCACCAGATATTACAACCTTGATTTAAAAATAAGCAGTAACCCTAAAGGTATCAATGGAAATACGATTACACTCACTATCTCAGATCAATTGTATAAAAATCCGGATAAATACTTTGTTTCAGTATTAGCTTCAACAATTAATGCTGGGGCATCTTCAGAACGGGGGTTATTTTATGCAGTTCAGACTATCATTCAATTACTGCCCTCAAATGCCAATGGTGAACTCATTATACCGTCAGTTGATATTATAGATTATCCCCGCTTTGGCTACCGCGGCATGCACCTGGATGTAAGCCGACATTTTTTTGATGTAACCTTTGTCAAACAATACATCGACTACCTGGCGCTGCATAAAATGAATTATTTCCACTGGCATTTAACCGATGACCATGGCTGGCGGATCGAGATTAAAAAATATCCAAAACTAACCGAAATCGGTGCCTGGCGCAACGGCAGTATTATTGGCTTATGGCCCGGAAAAGAGAATGAAAACATTAAATACCAGGTACTGTCCAACGAAATTAAAATCACACCAAAGGACGCTGTAATTAAAACCGATGGCACTCGTCACGGTGGTTTTTATACACAGGAACAGATTAAAGAAGTGGTAGATTATGCAGCCAAACGCTATATCACCATTATCCCCGAAATTGAAATGCCTGCGCACAGCATGGGCTTACTGGCTGCTTATCCTGAGTTAGGCACAGAACCCAACAAAATACACCGTTGCCGAAACCTGGGGCATGATGAACAAATACAACAATGTTTTACAGGCTTCGGATACAACTTTTAAATTCCTCGAAAACGTATTAACAGAGGTGATGGATTTATTTCCATCACCGTACATCCACATTGGTGGTGATGAAGCTTCTAAAGTGTGGTGGAAACAATCAGCTGTTTCGCAGCAGGTTATGAAAGCCAATGGTTTAAAAAACGAAAGTGAATTACAAAGTTATTTTATCCGCAGGATGGAGAAATTTGTAAACAGTAAAGGTAAAACCATAATCGGCTGGAACGAGATTTTACAGGGAGGCCTGGCACCAAATGCTGTAGTGATGAGCTGGCAGGGCGAGAAAGGTGGTATTGAGGCTGCAAAGCAAAACCACAAAGCCATTATGACCCCGGAAAATGAATTATACCTTAACCACGGTCAGTTTATAAAAGAAGACAGTTTAACGGCAAGCACACCATCGTTGCTTGCTGATGTTTACAACTATGAACCTATACCTACGGAATTAGATACTCAACAGGCAGCATATATTTGGGGCGCACAAGGCTGTTTATGGAGCGAATATATTACCAATCCGGCCAAGGTACAGTATCAGCTTTTTCCACGCCTGGATGCTTTGTGTGAAGTATTATGGAGCCCGAAAGAAAAACGCAACTATGCTGATTTCCAGAAACGTCTGAAAGCGCAGTTTAACCGCTACGATCTGATGGGCATTACCTATTCGAAAAGATATTTAGAAAATTAGTGGATGATCTGCTTGGCCACCTGCAACTGATAACTGCCCGGTGTAATGCCTGCGATCTTTTTAAATGCCCTGATAAAATAATTGGCATCGTTAAAACCCAGTTGATAACTTATAGAGGCCACTTTTGCCCCAGGCTGCGCAAGTAAGATTTTGGCTTTGTTAATTTTTTCTGTCAGGATAAAATCGTTAGGACTGATGCCTAATTCGCGCTTAAATAACCGATAAAAGGTTGCCTTGCTCATACAGGCCTTATCGCTCAGGCTATTGATGCTGATCTTCTCGTTCAAGTTAGCTTTAATGTAATTCAGCACAAAGGCCAAAGGGTTTTGATTGAGGTTGTAACCGTCATCGCTGATGGTTTTTAGATTTTGAGTCTGCATAATACGTACCAGCAATTCTTTCAAGGTTAAATCGGCCAGTACATCTTTTTCTTTTGAACGCTCGGAGCAGATTCGGATCACCTTGTTAATGAGGTAGGCAATTTCTTCATTGTTATAAAAATGGTATTCATCATAATTTAACAACCACTTTTCGTTACTTCCCTCCTTCGGAAAAAATTCATTTAAATAAGCAATAGTTTTTTGGATCTGTTCCTGATCAATAGCCAAAGCAATGCATTGAGCGGGATTCTGGTTGCTGGCTTCAGGAAAATCAATTTCCATGGGAACCGTTGGAGGAACAATAACGGTTTGACCAGGAAAATAATCAAACCCCTCTTTATCAAAAAGATGCATCACTTTTTTTCCCCGTAGCATACTCGTAATCACAAAATCGTTAAAAGTTAAGGGAACTTTATAAGATTGGGTATAGGTTTCGAAAATATTTAATTCACAGCGTTCCAAACTATAGGAGGTTCTATTCTCTACCAAAGTCTGCAAGGTTTCCGAAGCGCTGAGCTTTACCTGATCTAGTGTATGTTGCATAAACCGAAATAATTTTGGTTAGACCTATTTACTATAATCAAATATAACGATTTCCAACTTTTAATGCCATTATCCGAAATACCTATGATCTTGTTAAATGCAATAGTCTCCACTGGCGGGCACTGAGGTCAATCGTGTTTCAGGATGGTTACAAAAGCTGAAACAATAATGCTACCAGTTGATCCGATTATCCTATCTGTACCGCCCACTTTGCTGTTAGGTTTGTAATAACCAAATTTTATTACCACAAAAATCATGATGAGCAATGCCATTAAAATCTATATCAGATCCCGCTCATGGTGCATTTAAAATTTAATCATCAATAATAATTATGGAAAATTTAATTGAGAAACCATCGTTCAAATCCCACTATGATAACTATATCGGCGGGAAATTTGTAGCACCGGTTAAAGGTGCCTATTTTGACAATGTATCACCAATTGATGGTAAGGTATTTACCAAAGCGGCACATTCTACCAAAGAAGATTTAGAATTAGCAGTTGATGCTGCGCATGAGGCTTTTAAAACCTGGAGCAAAACCTCTTCTACCGAAAGAAGTATTATCTTAAATAAGATTGCGCAACGGATGGAAGATAACCTCGAATATCTGGCAACTGTTGAAACCATCGATAATGGGAAAGCGGTTAGAGAAACTTTAGCGGCTGACTTACCGTTGGCAGTAGACCACTTCCGGTATTTTGCAGGTGTAATCCGTGCAGAAGAAGGCTCGTTATCAGAACTTGATCAAAATACAGTTTCCCTGATCGTACACGAACCAATTGGCGTTGTGGCTCAAATTATTCCATGGAATTTTCCACTTTTAATGGGCATCTGGAAACTGGCTCCTGCCCTTGCAGCAGGAAACTGTGTGGTATTAAAACCTGCAGAAAGCACGCCTGTTTCGATTATGGTTTTAATGGAATTGATTGGCGATTTATTGCCTCCGGGAGTAGTTAATGTGGTAAACGGTTTCGGATCTGAACTCGGCCGTGCACTGGTTACCAACCCGAAAATTTCAAAAGCCGCCTTTACCGGTTCTACCCCCACCGGAAGATTGGTAATGCAATATGCCACTGAAAATATTATTCCGGTTACTTTAGAATTGGGTGGAAAATCGCCAAATATCTTTTTCAGTTCGGTGATGGCAGAAGATGATGCCTTTTTAGACAAAGCGGTAGAAGGCGCAGTGATGTTTGCCTTAAATCAGGGCGAAATCTGCACCTGTCCATCGCGTTTATTAATCCAGGAAGATATTTATGAAAAATTTATTGCTAAAGTTATCGAAAGAACCGAAGTGATAAAAATAGGAAGTCCTTTGGATAGAACCGTGATGATGGGGGCACAGGCGTCAAAAATCCAATACGAAAAAATTGCGCAATACATTAAATTAGGTAAAGAAGAAGGCGCAGAAGTGTTAACTGGCGGATCGGTAAATGAACTACCGGGCGAATTGGGTGGCGGTTATTACATCAAGCCTACCATTTTTAAAGGCCATAATAAAATGCGGATCTTCCAGGAAGAGATTTTTGGTCCGGTGTTGGCCGTTACGACCTTTAAAACCGTTGAAGAAGCCATCGAAATTGCAAATGACACTTTATATGGTTTGGGCGCTGGTGTATGGACCCGCGACGCGCACGAGCTTTATCAGGTACCCCGTGCCATTCAAGCCGGACGTGTTTGGGTAAACCAGTACCACGCTTACCCTGCAGGAGCTCCTTTTGGTGGTTATAAACAATCGGGTGTGGGCAGGGAAAATCATAAAATGATGCTGGGCCACTACCGCCAGACTAAAAACATGCTGATTTCTTACGATAAAAACAAATTGGGCTTCTTTTAGCTAGATCATGGTTGATGGTTTGTTGGCTCATGGCCTACCATGTTATAGCAATAACCTGGCGGTTCGTAGTTAATAGATTATGGTTAATGGCCTATCATTTTATTATAATAGCTTAGCAGCTTAAAAAACATGCTGTAAGCACCACGGCTTATAACCATAAAGCGATGTACCATCAACCTTAAAAATCTTTGCTTATAAAAATTCATTAATAAAAATTCACATCATGATTGAGCGAATAAACATTACGGAGAAAGCCAGGGAACTCATCGCCGTACTCAAAGAAAAACACGGCGAACTGATGTTTTATCAGGCTGGTGGATGTTGCGAAGGTACCCAACCGCAGTGTTTCGAAAAAGGCGGTTATTATCTGCGCCTGCATGATGTTTGTTTGGGTGAAGTGGAAGGCTGCGAATTTTGGGTAGACAGGGATCTTTTCGAGTACTGGAAATTCTCACACTTTACCTTAGATGTACTGGATGGTTTTGGAGTAGGTGGCTTTTCTTTGGAAACTCCGCTTCAAAAAACATTTAAAATACATTACCGCTTATTCTCTGAAGAAGAATTAAACGATTTAACTCCGGTTAAAATAGCAGAATAATCTTTGTTTATTGGTTAATACAGGTCAGTATGGAACAATCCGGCTGACCTTTTTCGTTTATCCTGGGTTAAAAAAAATCGTCATCCCCTACTGAAACGCATTGGAATAGAAGGATCTAACCCGACAGATCTAGCTCCGTTGACTGAAAAAGCTACCTCAGCAATGACGACTTTTCTTCCTGCTTTTAAAAATAAATGCAATCTTTGCATTCAAAACAAAATCATGCGTAAAATATTTGCTTTGCTTTCTACCATCATTACTTTATTTGCCATTAAAGAAGCAGTGTATGTTTTTATTTCTCAGGAAGCAGACATGATTAAACAACGCCCGATCCTCATTGTAATTTCATTGAGCATCTGTATTCCGTTAATTGTACTATCGCTGTGGTTGTGGTCGCCGGGCAGAAAGAAAGACAAACAACAACCTTAAGGATAAAACTTACTTTTTAATTCTGGCGTAGGTACCCAGCAAATCTCCTGCTTTCCCCACCATTTGTAACGGTTTTTGGCAATTTTATCATAAACCCAATCGCGCATAAATCTGGGAACAATAATAAACGCATAAAGAAACGGAATTAATCCATTGAGTTTCCGGGCCACCCGCAGCGCCGCTGATGATTTGGTATAGAGTCTGCCACCTTCCAGCAACAGAATGGTATTCAACTTTTCCGGATCCGTATTAAATTTTGGCAACATTTTTTTGGCGTAATCACCTTGTAGCGTGGTAAATTTAAATTCATTCTTTTGATCGTGTTCAATAACAAACTGCACAGATGAATTGCAAAGGTACAAACACCATCAAAAAAGATTACGGACTGCTGGATCATAGACTATAAAAATAATGTTTTTAAATGCAAAAACAGCCATTGCTTTCTCAGAATATAGCTGAAAGTACAAAGACGAAAGCTTAAAGCGCATTATCCAAATTGCTAACTCTTTAATCTGTTTTTGTAACTGGCATTTCTATAGATAGAAAATTAATTTTTCGCTTTTATATTTTGATAAACAACAATTTAGCCACAGCACCTTAAAACAAATCAATCTTCACTTTCTTACCTTAAAACATTTTTATATATTTGTCCAATCCTTCTTCAATGCAAAAGAAAACACTTCTTGACGGACAAAAAATTCAGATTACAATTAAGAGGCTCTGCCATCAATTAATTGAAAACCACGACGATTTCGCAAATACCGTTTTAATTGGCATCCAGCCAAGGGGTATTTTTTTGGCTGATCGTATCCACCAGGATCTTCAACAGATCTTAAAAAACAAGAAAATTTTAAAGGGAAACCTGGACATTACTTTCTTTAGAGATGATTTCCGCCGGAAAGACGGATTGGTTACCGCGAGCAGCAACTCGATGGATTTCATTATCGAAGGCAAAAAAGTAATCTTAATTGATGATGTACTTTGGACCGGCAGAACCATTAGGGCGGCACTTGATGCCCTGCTAGCGTATGGCCGGCCGGAAAAAGTGGAACTTTTGGTTTTAATAGACCGCAGGTTTAGCAGACACCTACCGATAGAGCCAGATTACATTGGCCATCAGGTAGATAGCTTAAACTCACAGCAGGTTAAAGTAACCTGGGCGAGTGAAGGAAGTGAAGATAAAGTGATTTTATTATCCGAAAAACTATAACATAAAAATGGCAGCAGAAAAACTATCAACCCGACATCTTTTAGGCATTAAAGATATTAACCGGAATGATATCGAATTGATTTTCGAAACTGCAGATAATTTTAAGGAAGTAATTAACCGCCCGATTAAAAGGGTTCCTTCACTTCGCGACATTACAATTGCCAATATCTTTTTCGAAAACTCAACCCGTACCAAACTTTCGTTTGAACTTGCCGAAAAGAGACTTTCAGCTGATGTGGTTAATTTTGCCGCCTCCTCATCATCTGTAAGCAAAGGTGAAACCCTTATTGATACGGTAAACAATATCTTATCAATGAAAGTTGATATGGTAGTGATGCGCCATCCTTATGCCGGGGCAGGTCAGTTTTTAAGTAAACATGTAAAGGCCCAGATTGTAAATGCCGGAGATGGCGCACATGAACATCCCACACAGGCCTTACTTGACGCTTTCTCTATCCGCCAGAAATTGGGCGATGTGGCGGGCAAAAAAGTAGTTATTGTGGGCGATATTCTGCACTCTCGCGTAGCCATATCCAACATCCTCTGCCTGCAGCGTTTAGGCGCAGAGGTTATGGTTTGCGGTCCTACAACACTAATTCCAAAACACATTCACCAACTTGGTGTAAAAGTTGAGCATAATTTAATTAAAGCACTGAACTGGTGCGATGTGGCCAACATGCTGCGTATCCAGCTAGAGCGTCAGGACATTAAATACTTTCCTTCTTTAAGGGAATACGCCATGATGTACGGCCTAAATAAACAGATCCTGGATAACCTGGATAAAGAAATCATCGTGATGCACCCCGGACCAATAAACAGAGGCGTTGAGATTACCAGCGACGTGGCCGACAGCAAACAATCGATTATCTTAGAACAGGTAGAAAACGGAGTAGCCGTTAGAATGGCTGTGCTATATTTGCTGGCAAGTCAGGGGTAGTTTTGGTTCAATAGTTTATTTGTCATCGGTTCATTGGTAGGGGATGCATGGTTTATACATGCACATTGATAATCGTTCATTAATCAATAGTTCATTGGTGCAGGGTGCATAGACCAGCATGGTGTCTTGATAATTATTCATTTCTCCATGTTGCAGAGTATTTTGCGCTCTAGCGATCATTGCTTACCGGCCTTTGTTAATTTGTAATTGGTCGTTACACGATGAATAATGAACGCTACAAACAGTCAACTGATGTAAACAACTAACTAATTGATTAACCTTCTACGCGATTTCTATATAGATTACCTACCGCAAGACAAGCTTCTGTGGGAAAAGCCCCTTTGCAATGACTGATGGTGGGACTAATAAGTCAATGAAACTTTACCGGATGCGGCGGTACCAAAGACAAATGAACTAAAGACCATTGAACTTAACTTTTCCACATTCGTTCACCCCTTAATACCAAACCAAAAATCCTGTCGTTAATTTGTGTTATTAACAGATGTTAATTACTTCTGTTGATAAGCTTTGATACTATTTCTAATTTAGTACCAACCATATTTGAAACCAATGCAGAAAAAATACTTACTAATTCCGCTAATTTTAGCAGGAAGTTTCAGCACCTACGCCCAAGTTAGCGCGGTGCAAAACCTCAATAAAAACTACCAAACGGGCTTAGAATTATTAGATAAAGAGAAATACACGGCAGCTGCACAACAGTTTAAACTTGTTGAGCTGCAGCGCTATAAACCTTCTACCCAAACAGAAAGCAATGCCGAGTTGTCTTTATTAAAAGAGAACGCGAAATTTTATGCAGCTGTTTGCGCACTGGAGTTAACCAATGCCGATGCCGAAAGTTTATTTCAGGCCTTTATCCGCGATTATCCGTTAAATCCCAACACCAAGCTTGCCTATTTCTACGTTGGCAAAACTTATTTCAACCAGAAAAACTATAAAAAAGCTTTAGAATGGTTCGAAAAAACCGATCCATCAACCCTTTCGGGTAAACAAAGAAACGAATACCAGTTTAAACAAGGTTATGCCTATTTCGAACTTAAAGACTACGATAAGGCAGAACCGTTATTCGAAAAAGTAAAAAAAGAGGAAGGCGATTTCCAGGAAAGTGCTACTTACTACTTTGCTTACATCAATTACTTAAATAAGGAGTATAAAACAGCTTTAGCTAACTTCGAAAAGTTAAAGGGCTCTCCTACCTATGAGGCCAGTTATCCGTATTACATCACTTCGATGTATTATCTTGATGAGCGTTACGACGATGTGATCAGCTATGCTTTAGCTGCCATTCAAAAAACCAAACAACAGTTCGAACCAGAAATGTTGAGTTTGGTTGCGGCATCGTACTTTGCAAAATCCGAATTCAAAAATGCGGAAAAGTATTTTGCCGAATATTACGCAAAAGATAAAAGCGAAACCAAAAACAATCTTTTTATTTACCAATATGGTTACAGTCTGTTCCAGAACAAAAAGTATAAAGAGGCGGTTGCTGTTTTGGAAAAATTAAATACGGATGATGTTTACCTGCAAAACGGTATGCACACGCTTGGTAAAGCTTTTATCCAGTTAGGTAATAAACAAAAAGCCCAAAGTGCCTTTTTCAGGGCTTCGCGTTTAAGTTTCGATAAAGGGATACAAGAAGAAGCCTGGTTAAACTACGCTAAATTAAGTTACGAGTTGGAATTCCATCAACAGGCATTGGAAGCTACCCAGGGTTTCTTAAAAACTTTCCCCAAATCTCATAAAATAAACGAGGCCAAAACTTTGCTGGGCGAGGTTTTATTAACCACCAAGAACTATCAGGCAGCTGTAGATATTTTAGAGCCTATTCCGGATAAAAACCTGGAAGCTAAAGAAGCTTATCAAAAGGTAACCTACTTCCGTGGATTGGAATTTTACAACGAAAGGGCTTTCCCTAATGCATTATCGATGTTTCTGCGTTCTGACAAATTTCCGGAAGACGGTGAAATTTATGCTTTGAATACGTATTGGAAAGCAGAATCAATGTACGAACTGCGTAAGTATGGCGAAGCAGTTACCACTTTCGAGAAATTCTTAAAGATGCCGGATGCCGATAAAACAGGCGTTTACAATTTTGCAAATTATGCGTTGGCTTATGCGGCTTTTGAAGATGAAAAATATAGCAAAGCCGCAACTTACTTCGAAAAATTCCTGGCCGGCAATGATAAAGATCAAAAAACAGTTGATGATGCGACCATCCGTTTAGCCGATTCGTATTTCGTAGACAAGAATTACGGAGATGCCATGGCGAATTATAACAAAATCATCAGTCGCAAAACTACTTCCGAAGATTATGCTACTTTCCAAAAAGGAATGATCCAGGGATTGGAAAACCAGTATGATGCAAAAATTGCAACCATGCAGAGTTTGTTAACTAAATTTCCGAATTCAAACTATGCAGATGATGCGGGTTTCGAAACAGCCTATACTTATTTTAACAAAGGTGATTTTGATAAATCCAAATCTGATCTTGTCGCTTTGGTAGCCAAGTACCCGCGTAGCAGTTATGTAGCAAAAGCTTTAGTCACCATCGGTTTGGTTCAATACAACCAGGATCAGGATGATGCCGCTTTAGAATCGTTCAAAAAGGTAATCCGCGATTATCCAACTGCCGATGAAGCTAAACAGGCCATGGAATCGATCAAAAACATTTATGTAGACCGTGGTGATGCAAATGGTTTTATTGCTTATGCTGCCACTACCCCACTTGGAAATTACTCTGGTTCGGAGCAAGATAACATCGTTTTTGCCGCAGCCAATAACACCTATTTAAAAGGAGATGCCAATGGTGCATTCCAGGCAATAAATGCTTATTTTGATAAATTCCCTAAAGCGATACATGAAAAAGAAGCCAAATTTATCAGAGCAGAATCGTTGGTAAAACTAGGTCGTCCGGATGAAGCTATTCCGGATTACGAATTTATCTTGAACGACTGGACAAGTGATTATACCGAACGTTCATTGGTGAGTATTTCGCAACTGTTCTTAAATCAGAAAAAATATAATGAGGCCATTGTTTACCTGAAAAGATTGGAAACAACAACCGATTACAAATCGCATTATAGTTTTGCCATCAATAATTTGCTAAAGGCTTACACCGCCCTGAACATGCCCGATGACATGCTTAAATATGCACAGCTGACCAAAGAGTCGGAGAAAGCTTCTGAAGAAGAAAAAAACAGTTCGAGCTTATATTCTGGTAAAGCTTACCTGTTAAAAGGTGATACCACTACCGCCATAAAGGAATTTAAAAATGTAGTAGCCAAAACAAAAACCATTGCTGCTGCTGAGGCGAAATATAATTTAGCTTTATTGGAATATAACAAAGGTGATTTCAAAACTTCATCCAAAACCTGCTTTGACCTGATCAACAACATGGCATCTTACGACTATTGGGTGGCAAAAGCCTTTATTCTGCTTTCTGATAATTATGTAGCCCTGAAAGACAATTTACAGGCGAAAAGTACACTTCTCAGTATAATTGATAATTACGAAGGCAAGGATGACATCATTCCTACAGCCAAAGAAAAACTAGAAAAACTAAACCAGAAGAAGTAGCATTATGAAATCGATTAAATATATATATAGTTCACTGTTTTTTTTAGTTGCCGGATTAATGACCGCACAGGCGCAGGATAAAAAAACGGAGGAAAAAGGAGTCGTAAATGAAGAGATTGAAGTTGTGCGACCATATAAACCAATTTTGGCGGAAGCGGTGAAGTTGAGAAGAAGCCCAAATTTGGATGACGTTAAAACGTACAAAGCAAAATTAAGCTACAGCATTTTAGATAGGAAGCTGGATTTGAATAGTGATATCCAAAAATTACAGGCACAGGCGCTTGCTGAAGAAAAAGCGAGCATTTTAATCAACAATTATGTAAAAGGTGGATTTGGTTCTTTAGGTACCCTTTTGGGCGAGGCCTATTTTAACACCGGCAAAGATGAAGGCCTACAGGTTGGTGGTTATTTTAA
>Ga0182008_10000936_pt1 | contig 20326 bp, 19 predicted proteins | sample Sormic07211129_1_FD_120482 | JGI IMG/M metagenome (GOLD analysis project Ga0182008, IMG submission 120482) | Rhizosphere microbial communities from Sorghum bicolor, Mead, Nebraska, USA - 072115-129_1 metaG | ecosystem: Host-associated > Plants > Roots > Rhizosphere | place: USA: Nebraska...
ACCAGGGGGGAAGAAGTGACCAGGGGCACCAGGAGGGCCGCCGTGGGCGTGTTCACCGCGGCGACGGTCGCGTCACTGCTGGCCACATGTCCCATAACCGTGTCGGTGAGCCTCAGTCCGGAGCCGCACGGCGTGGTCGTCGGTCAGGCCGACACGCCGAACCCGGTCTGCGTCACGCGACGTTGACGCGCTGGCCGGGCGGAGCCGCCTCCAGCCAGGCCAGGAAACCGGTCAACGCGTCCTCGCTCATGGCGAGTTCCAGGCGCGTGCCCCGGTGGAGACAGGTGAGGACGACGGCGTCGGAGAGGAGGGCCAGCTCCTCCTCGCCCTCGGGAAGGCGGCGGCCGGCGACCTCGATCGCGGCGCGTTCCAGGACGCGGCGGGGCCGGTAGGCGTAGGAGAAGACGCGGTACCACTCGATGCGGTCGCCGTTGTAGCGGGCGACGCCGTAGCTCCAGCCCTTGCCGGAGGTGTCCGGTTTCTCCGGGACGTCCCAGCGCAGGGAACAGTCGAAGGTGCCCCCGGAGCGCTGGATGAGTCTGCGGCGCAGCCCGAAGACGAAAAGCCCCAGTACCACCAGGGCCACGACGATTCCGCACACAGTCAGAGCGAGGACCATCGACACCGACCTCCTCGTCTCCTAGGTACCGAAAATAGGTAACGGAACGGAAAAAACATCCATATCTGCCTCAGCCGCGGTCGGCTCCGGATCGCTCCGGTGCCGACCGCGGCTGAGTGACGTCATACAGTCTCGCGGGTGTTCAGCTCGTCGCCGCCGCACGCAGTCGTACGTCCGCGCGAAGCTCGGCGGCGGCGTCGCCCTCCGCCTTCGCCCGCTCCAGTTCGCGCTCGGCGCTCTGGACGTCGATCTCGTCCGACAGCTCGGCGATCTCGGCCAGCAGCGACAGCTTGTTGTCCGCGAACGAGATGAAACCGCCGTGCACCGCGGCGACGACCGTTCCACCATCACTCGTACGGATGGTCACCGGGCCCGACTCCAGCACACCGAGCAGCGGCTGGTGACCGGGCATGACGCCGATGTCGCCGGACGTGGTGCGCGCGACGACCAGGGTGGCCGCGCCGGACCAGACCTCTCGGTCGGCCGCGACCAGCGCGACGTGCAGCTCAGCAGCCAAGGTGGCCCCTCGGGTCACCACCCGGCGGTTCAGCCGGGTGTTGGTTACAAGTCTAGTAGGCGTGGCAGAGGGGGCGGGACGTACCCCGCCCCCTCACCCGTGAACCACAGGGTTCACTTCGAACTCAGGGAGTTCAGGAGACGCCCAGCTCCTTGGCGTTGGCCTTCAGGTCCTCGATGCCACCGCACATGAAGAACGCCTGCTCCGGGAAGTGGTCGTACTCGCCGTCGCAGATCGAGTTGAAGGCCGCGATCGACTCGTCCAGCGGAACGTCCGACCCGTCGACGCCGGTGAACTGCTTGGCGACGTGGGTGTTCTGGGACAGGAAGCGCTCCACGCGACGGGCACGGTGGACGACGAGCTTGTCCTCCTCGCCGAGCTCGTCGATACCGAGGATCGCGATGATGTCCTGGAGGTCCTTGTACTTCTGCAGGATCGTCTTGACGCGCATGGCGGCGTCGTAGTGGTCCTGCGCGATGTAGCGCGGGTCCAGGATGCGGGACGTGGAGTCCAGCGGGTCCACGGCCGGGTAGATGCCCTTCTCGGAGATCGGACGGGAGAGAACCGTCGTCGCGTCGAGGTGGGCGAAGGTGGTGGCCGGGGCCGGGTCGGTCAGGTCGTCCGCGGGGACGTAGATCGCCTGCATCGAGGTGATCGAGTGACCGCGGGTCGAGGTGATGCGCTCCTGGAGGAGACCCATCTCGTCGGCCAGGTTCGGCTGGTAGCCCACCGCGGAGGGCATACGGCCGAGCAGGGTCGACACCTCGGAACCGGCCTGGGTGAAGCGGAAGATGTTGTCGATGAAGAACAGCACGTCCTGCTTCTGCACATCGCGGAAGTACTCCGCCATGGTCAGACCCGCGAGGGCCACGCGCAGACGGGTGCCCGGGGGCTCGTCCATCTGGCCGAAGACCAGCGCGGTCTTGTCGATGACGCCCGAGTCGGACATCTCCTCGATGAGGTCGTTGCCCTCACGGGTGCGCTCGCCGACACCGGCGAACACGGAGACACCGTCGTGGTTGTTGGCGACGCGGTAGATCATCTCCTGGATGAGCACCGTCTTGCCGACGCCGGCACCGCCGAACAGACCGATCTTGCCGCCCTTGACGTACGGGGTCAGCAGGTCGATGACCTTGACGCCGGTCTCGAACATCTCGGTCTTCGACTCGAGCTCGTCGAAGTTCGGGGCCTTGCGGTGGATGCCCCAGCGCTCGCCGTCGTACTTCTCGTCGACGTTCAGCACCTCACCGAGGGTGTTGAACACCTTGCCCTTGGTGAAGTCGCCGACCGGCACCGTGATCGAGGAGCCGGTGTCGGTGACCGGGGCCTGGCGGACCAGACCGTCGGTGGGCTGCATGGAGATGGTGCGGACCAGGCCGTCACCCAGGTGCTGGGCGACCTCCAGGGTCAGCGTCTTCTTCTCGCCCTCCTTCGCCGGGTCGAGGACCTCGACGTGCAGAGCGTTGTAGATGTCGGGCATCGCGTCGACGGGGAACTCCACGTCGACGACCGGGCCGATGACCCGGGCGACGCGGCCCGTGGCAACGGCCGTCTCAACTGTCGTCGTCATTACCTGTCACTCCCCGCGGTCGCGTCGGCCAGGGCTGCGGAGCCACCGACGATCTCGCTGATTTCCTGGGTGATTTCGGCCTGGCGGGCCGCGTTGGCAAGTCGGGAGAGCGTGGTGATCAGCTCGCCCGCGTTGTCGGTGGCCGACTTCATCGCGCGCCGCGTGGCGGCGTGCTTGGAGGCGGCCGACTGGAGCAGCGCGTTGTAGATACGGCTCTCCACGTAGCGCGGCAGCAGGGCGTCGAGGACGTCCTCCGCCGAGGGCTCGAAGTCGTAGAGCGGAAGGATCTCGCCCTTGGGCGTGGCTTCCGCGGCCACCTCTTCGAGGCTGAGCGGCAGCAGACGGTCGTCGAGGGCCGTCTGCGTCATCATCGACACGAACTCGGTGAAGACGATGTGGAGTTCATCCACGCCGCCCTCGGCCGTCTCGGTCTCGATGGCCTTGATCAGCGGGGCCGCGACCTTCTTGGCGTCCGCGTACGTCGGCTCGTCCGTGAAGCCCGACCACGACTCCACGACCTTGCGCTCGCGGAAGTTGTAGTGGGCGAGGCCCCGGCGGCCGACGATGTACGTGTCGACCTCCTGGCCCGCGGCCTCGAGACGCGCGGTCAGCTGCTCCGCGGCCTTGATGGCGTTGGAGTTGAAGGCGCCGGCGAGACCACGGTCGCTCGTCAGGAGCAGCACCGCGGACCGCGTGACCGTCTCGGCCTGCGTGGTCAGCGGGTGCTTGGTGTTCGAGCCGGTGCCGACCGCCGTGACCGCGCGGGTGAGCTCGGTCGCGTACGGCATGGAGGCCGCCACCTTGCGCTGCGCCTTGACGACGCGCGAAGCGGCGATCATCTCCATCGCCTTCGTGATCTTCTTGGTCGCGGTGACGGATCGGATGCGACGCTTGTAGACCCGGAGCTGGGCTCCCATGAGTCAGGTCCCTTCCTTACGTCACTTGGCGGCGGCCGGAACGTCCTCGCCGAGAAGCTTGCCGTCCGAGGTCTCGAACTGCTTCTTGAAGTCGGCGATCGCGTCGGCAACAGCGGTGAGGGTGTCGTCCGACAGCTTGCCGCCCTCGCGGATGGAGGTCATGAGGCCCTGCTCCTTGCGGTGCAGGTACTCCAGGAGCTCCTTCTCGAAGCGGCGGATGTCGGCGACCGGGACGTCGTCCATCTTGCCGGTGGTGCCGGCCCACACGGAGACGACCTGGTCCTCGGTGGACATCGGCTGGTACTGCGGCTGCTTCAGCAGCTCGACCATGCGCTGACCGCGCTCCAGCTGCGACTTCGACGCGGCGTCCAGGTCGGAACCGAAGGCGGCGAACGCCTCCAGCTCACGGAACTGGGCGAGGTCGACGCGCAGACGGCCGGAGACCTGCTTCATCGCCTTGTGCTGCGCGGAACCACCGACTCGGGAGACGGAGATACCGACGTTCAGCGCGGGGCGCTGACCGGCGTTGAACAGGTCCGACTCCAGGAAGCACTGGCCGTCGGTGATGGAGATGACGTTGGTCGGGATGAACGCCGAGACGTCGTTGGCCTTGGTCTCGACGATCGGCAGACCGGTCATCGAGCCCTTGCCCATGTCGTCGGAGAGCTTCGCGCAGCGCTCCAGCAGACGGGAGTGCAGGTAGAAGACGTCACCCGGGTAGGCCTCGCGGCCCGGCGGACGGCGCAGCAGCAGCGACACGGCGCGGTAGGCGTCGGCCTGCTTGGACAGGTCGTCGAAGATGATGAGGACGTGCTTGCCCTCGTACATCCACTGCTGACCGATGGCCGAGCCGGTGTACGGCGCCAGGTACTTGAAGCCGGCCGGGTCGGACGCGGGGGCGGCGACGATGGTCGTGTACTCGAGCGCGCCGTTCTCCTCCAGCGCGCGGCGGACCGACGCGATGGTCGAGCCCTTCTGGCCGATGGCGACGTAGATGCAGCGGACCTGCTTGTTCACGTCGCCAGAGCGCCAGTTGTCGCGCTGGTTGATGATGGTGTCGACGGCCAGGGCGGTCTTGCCGGTCTGGCGGTCACCGATGATCAGCTGGCGCTGGCCGCGGCCGATCGGGGTCATCGCGTCGACGGCCTTGTAGCCGGTCTCCATCGGCTCGTGCACCGACTTGCGCTGCATGACCGTGGGGGCCTGCAGCTCCAGCGCACGGCGGCCGGACGTCTCGATCTCGCCGAGGCCGTCGATCGGGTTGCCGAGCGGGTCGACGACACGGCCGAGGTAGCCCTCGCCGACCGCGACGGAGAGGACCTCACCGGTGCGGCGCACCGGCTGACCCTCCTCGATGCCGCTGAACTCACCGAGGACGATGGCGCCGATCTCGCGCTCTTCCAGGTTCAGCGCGAGGCCGAGGGTGCCGTCCTCGAACTTCAGCAGTTCGTTGGCCATGGCCGAGGGCAGGCCCTCGACCTTCGCGATGCCGTCGCCGGCAAGGGTGACCGTACCGACCTCCTCGCGCGAGGCCGCGTCCGGCTTGTACGACTGGACGAAGTTCTCCAGCGCGTCCCGGATCTCCTCCGGCCGGATCGTGAGCTCCGCCATCTGGGTTCCCTGCTCTCCTTGTTGGGCCCGAAGTTTCACTTTGGGGGTCTGGGGGCGACCCCCAGGATTCTTCTGCACGGCCCAACCAGGGCCGTTCACGTACGTACTGCTGTGGAGTTGCCGTCAGCCCGCCAGGCGGCGGCCGGCGTCCTCGATGCGGTCCGCGATCGAGCCGTTGATGATCTCGTCGCCGACCTGCACCCGCATTCCGCCGAGGACCTCGGGGTCCACGTCGATGTTCAGGTGCATCTGGTGGCCGTAGAGCTTGGCGAGGGCCGCGCCGAGGCGCTGCTTCTGCGTGTCGCTCAGCGGCACCGCCGAGGTGACGACCGCGACCAGGCGGCTGCGGCGCTCGGCGGCGAGCTTGGACAGGGACTCCAGTCCCGACTCCAGGCTACGTCCCCGCGGCGCGGTCACAAGGCGCGTGACCAGACGCTCGGTCGTCGCGTTCGCACGGCCGCCCAGCAGCCGGCGCAGCAGCTCGGCCTTGGCCGAGCCGGTGGCGGCGCGGTCGGTCAGCGCGGCGCGCAGTTCGGTGCTGGAGGAGACGATCCGCCCGAAGCGGAACAGCTCGTCCTCCACGTCGTCGAGCGCGCCCGACTTCTGCGCGGCGGTGAGGTCGGCGGTGTCCGCCAGCTCCTCCAGGGCGTCCACCAGATCGCGGGACTGCGACCAGCGGGAACGCACCATCCCGGACACCAGGTCCACGGCCGCGCCGCCGACCTGGGAACCGAGCAGGCGCTGGACCAGCTCGGCCTTGGCCTCACCGGCCTGCGCCGGGTCGGTCAGGACCCGACGCAAGCTGACCTCGCGGTCGAGCAGCGCGGTGACGGCGGCCAGCTCGTCCGCGAGCGCGCCCGCGTCGACGGACGTGGAGTCCGTCAGCGCGTCCAGACGCTCGCGGGCGGCGGCCAGTGCCTCGCGGCTCGCTCCGTTCATCGGGTGGCCTCGGCCTTCTCCTCGAGCTCGTCGAGGAAGCGGTCGATGACACGGCTCTGGCGGGCGTGGTCCTCGAGGGACTCGCCGACGAGCTTGCCGGCCAGGTCGGTCGCGAGGTGACCGACGTCCTGCCGCAGCGCGGACGCGGCGGCCTTGCGGTCGGCCTCGATCTGCGCGTGACCGGCGGCGACGATCTCCTCGCGCTGCCGCTGGCCTTCGGCACGCATCTCGGCGATGAGCGCGGCACCCTGCTCCTGCGCCTCCTGGCGCAGACGCGCGGCCTCGTGCCGGGCCTCGGCGAGCTGGGCCTTGTACTGCTCGAGGACGCTCTGGGCCTCGACCTGTGCGGCCTCCGCCTTCTCGATGCCACCCTCGATCGCCTCGCGGCGCTCCTCCAGAACCTTGTTGATGTTCGGGAGCAGCTTCTTCCAGAAGAAGAAGAACACGATGGCGAAGGCGATGGTGCCGATGAGCAGTTCGGGGCCCGGCGGGACGAGGGGGTTCTGCTTCTCCTCGGCCGCCAGCTGAACCAGGTTGGCGATCACATCAGTGCCTTTCGTCGATACGTGTCGGTGAGTAGGTCTTACTGACCGAACACGAACGGCATGACGATGCCGATGAGGGCGAGCGCCTCACAGAAGGCGAAGCCCAGGATCTGGTTGGCGCGGATCAGGCCGGCGGCCTCGGGCTGACGGGCGAGGGCCTGGGTGCCGTTGCCGAAGATGATGCCGATGCCGATGCCGGGGCCGATGGCGGCGAGGCCGTAACCGACGGAGCCGATCGAGCCGGAGACGGCGGCAAGGGTCTCAGTGGCAGCCATGCTGATTCTTCCTTCTCTTTACGGACCGGTGGGGGTTGGCCACCGGACGACTTGGTGGGGTGAAGCGGTGGGCGGTCAGTGGTGCTCGGCGAGAGCGCCCTGAACGTAGGAGCAGGCCAGCAGCACGAACACATACGCCTGGACGGCCTGGACGAAGAGCTCGAAGAGCACCATGATCACGGTCATCACGAACGAGACGCCCGCGGCCGGGATCATGTAGCTGTTCAGCAGGTACCAGCTGGCGATGGTGAACATCGCGAGCAGCAGGTGGCCGGCGAACATGTTGGCGAAGAGCCGGACCGCGTGCGTGAACGGGCGGACGAGGACGTTCGAGAAGAACTCGATGACCACGACGAGCGGGAGCACCGGGCCGAGCGACTTGTCGTAGCCGGTCAGGTTCTTGAAGCCGCCGACGAAACCGTGCTTCTTGAAGGTCAGCGACAGCCACGTGATGTAGACGACCGCCGCGAGCACCGCCGGGAAGGCGATGATCGACGACACCGGGAACTGGGCCAGCGGGATCACGGACCAGACGTTCATGATCCAGATGAAGAAGAACAGCGAGACCATCAGCGGGACGTACTTCTCGCCCTCGCGCTTGCCCAGGGTCTCGTAGACGATGCCTCGGCGTACGAAGTCGTAGCCCGCCTCGCCGACCATCTGGAGCTTGCCCGGGACCACCTTGGCCTTGCCGAACGCAGCCGAGAAGAAGGTGATGACGAGCAGCGTGGTGATGAGAGCGAGCAGCATCACCTTGTTGAACTCGAACCCACTGACGGTGAAGAGCGGCTTGAAGAGGAACGAGTGCAGGCCCGGAGCCGGGAAGCCACACCCGTTGTCGGACATGATCCGACAACTCCAGTCAAAGGCGAGCTGGGTCTGGTCAGCACTCACCGCGGGCTCCTTCGGCGTGACGCATGGGTACGGCAACCTCGTTGTGTCGGCGCGGCATGCTGCCGCGGGTCGGCACCGGACTGGTGTGACGAATGTGGGGGCGGCTGGAGGGCATTGAGCCTCGCGCTTGAGCAGGCGTCAGCTCGAATGCCCGCGCCCGCGATGCCGCAGTTGGCATCGGACGATAGCAGGAGATCCTGCAAGCCTTTATTCCGCCCCTACCTCTCACGACGCGTGCCCCGTCTTCTCGGGCCTGTCGCTCTTCTCGGAGTCCGGATCGACATAGAAGATCTTGGACTTCATGTGCGCGCGAGCCTGTGCGGCCATCCACACGACGGTCGCGACGACCAACGCGAGCGCGAACGCTTTTCCGTTGAAGAGAGACGTGCCCTTGAAGATGGCCACGAAGATCATGAGCAGCAGGAGTTGGGCGACATAGAGCATCAGCCCCATGGCCTGGAACAGCTGCGGGAGCGTTTTTGCCGTCCATTGAAGGACGTAAAGACCGATACCCATGAAGAGCACCGCCAGCAGTGTGCCGACAGTCGCCCCGATCGCCCCCTTGCCGCCCGCCACCACGGCGCTGACGGCAACGGCGACCGCGCCGACGGCCACGGTGGGCACAGCGATCGGCAGAAGGTTCCGGACGTCATTGGACGGCATGGCGGCAACTCCGCTTTCACGGGGGGGCGGGGGGGTGTCGTCATGGACGAGCGTAGTCCCGGGGCGAGTGGGGAACTCGCGGCCAATGGACCGTCGCACTACGGTCCTTCGGCTCTGTCCGGGGTTCTCGTGAACCGTATCACAAACTATTTGATGCGGTCTTTACCAAGTGGGTGTGCTCGGTGTCACACATGAGAGTGACAGTGCCCGTCTGTGCAAAAACCGGGGTGACTTGTCTGGTATTGGGGATCTTTGCTCCCCCACGACTTGGCAATGCTCTAGTCAGATTCTTACCTTGCCGACGTCAGCGCGACGTTCCGGCCTTCCGCCTCTCCAGGAAGCGCGAACGGGCGCTCAGAGCGGTCGCTCCGTTGACTCCCGCCACACCCGCCACCGCCGGAGTGCGCGGCTCCGCTTCGCCGTCGGCGGTCTCCGAGGTCTCAACTGCCGTCTCCCGCAAGGGAGCTGAGGCGGCGAAGCGGGCCGCGCGACGACGCCGGTAACGGGGCGGGACGAAGGCCTCGGCCCAGCGCGGGGCGCGCGGGGTGAAGCGCGGCAGCAGCAGAAGCACCAGGCCGATCGCGCTGAGGATCACGATGTTGAGCACGATCCACATTGACGCGGAGTTGACCGAATAGGCGAGCGCCCCGAACGCGATCAGCGCCGACCAGAAGTACATGATCAGCACCGCCCGGCTGTGCGAGTGGCCGATCTCCAGGAGCCGGTGGTGCAGATGGCCCCGGTCCGCGGCGAACGGCGACTGGCCGCGCCAGGTGCGGCGCACGATCGCCAGGACCAGGTCGGCGGCCGGGATCGCGATGATCGTCAGCGGCAGCAGCAGCGGGATGTAGACCGGCACCGTCTGGTGCACGGCCGCCTTCTCGGACCCGGCGAACAGCTTCAGCGCGTCCGGGTCGACCTGGCCCGTGATGGAGATCGCACCCGCGGCCAGCACCAGCCCGATCAGCATCGAGCCGGAGTCCCCCATGAAGATCCGCGCCGGGTGCATGTTGTGCGGCAGGAAGCCCATGCACATGCCCATCAGGATCGCCGAGAACAGCGTGGCCGGGGCGGCGGCCTCGATGCCGTACGAGTACCAGATCCGGTAGGCGTACAGGAAGAACGCGGCGGCGGCGATGCAGACCATGCCGGAGGCGAGGCCGTCGAGGCCGTCGACGAAGTTCACCGCGTTGATGGTGATCACGACCAGCGCCACCGTCAGCAGGGTGCCCTGCCACTGGGTCAGCGCCACGTTGCCGGCGCCGGGGATCGGCAGCCACAGGATCGTCAGACCCTGCATGACCATCACGCCCGCGGCGATCATCTGACCGCCGAGCTTGATGAGCGCGTCGATCTCGAACTTGTCGTCGAGGACACCGATGAGCCAGATGAGCGCCGCTCCGGAGAGCAGCGCCCGCGGTTCGTTCGACTTCTCGAAGACCTGGTTGAGATTGGTGAGATGGTCCGCGACCAGCAGGCCGGCGCACAGCCCGAAGAACATCGCGATACCGCCGAGACGCGGAGTGGGCTCCCGGTGCACGTCACGGGCCCTGATCTCCGGCATGGCTCCGGCCACGATCGCGAACTTCCGCACCGGCCCGGTCAGCAGATACGTCACCGCGGCCGTGATGCAGAGCGTCAGCAGGTATTCACGCACAGGCTTCCCCACAGGTCTCGCTGGCCATCTCAGCCCCACACCCTAGCGACGGACGCATAACAGTGGGGACTTCCGGGTAGCGATGATGGTTGCACGCGTGGCTGTGCGTGCGGTCGCACGCAGGTGTACGCAGGTGCGCCTACCCCCGCTCAGCCCGGATACGGTTGAAATCTACCGGCCAGCTCACGCACTTGATCACGCGCCTTCTGACTCTCGACCTCCCCGCGCAGCACATTTGCGAACAATGCGGCGATATACGCCATCTCCTCCTCGCCCATTCCCTGGGTCGTCACGGCCGCCGTACCGAGCCGGAGCCCACGCGCGTCGCCGTGCGGCAGGGCGCAGCAGTCCAGCACCATCCCGGCCGCGGCGAGCCGTCCGCGCGCGGTGCGGCCGTCGACGCCGAGGGGTGCGGGGTCGGCGGTGATGAGATGCGTGTCGGTCCCGCCGGTCGTCACGACCAGTCCCTCGGCCGCGAGGCAGGCCGCGAGAACCCTCGCATTGGCGACCACCTGATGGGCGTACGCGGCGAACGCCGGTGTTGCCGCCTCGCCGAACGCGACGGCCTTCGCGGCGATGGTGTGCATCTGCGCGCCGCCCTGGGTGAAGGGGAAGACGGCCCGGTCGACCCGCTCGGCGAGCTCGGCGCCGCACAGGATCATCCCGCCCCGCGGCCCCCGCAGCACCTTGTGCGTGGTCGCGCACACGATGTCGGCGTACGGCACCGGACTGGGCGCCGCCTTCCCGGCGACGAGCCCGATGGGATGGGCGGCGTCGGCGATGAGGTAGGCCCCGACCTCTTCGGCCACCTCCCGGAAGAGCGCGTAGTCGATGTGCCGGGGGTAGGCGATGGAGCCGCACACGATCGCCTTGGGCCGGTGTGTGCGGGCGAGGGTGCGGACCTGGTCGTAGTCGATGAGCCCGGTCTCGGCGTCGACGCCGTAGCCGATGAAGTCGAACCAGCGGCCGGAGAAGTTCACCGGCGAGCCATGGGTGAGGTGGCCGCCGTAGGGGAGCCCGAGGGCGAGGACGGTGTCGCCCGGCCGCAGCAGGGCGGCATACGCGGCCAGCACCGCCGACGACCCCGAATGGGGCTGCACATTGGCGTGCTCGGCCCCGAACAGCGCCTTCGCCCGGTCGACGGCGACCCGCTCCGCCACGTCGACGATCTCGCAGCCGCCGTGGTACCGGGCGCCCGGGTACCCCTCCGCGTACTTGTTCGCGAGCGGCGAGCCGAGCGCCGCCAGCACCGCAGGCGAGGAGAAGTTCTCGGCGGCGATCAGCTGCAGCGTGGTCGACTGCCGGTCGAGCTCCCCGAGCAGGATCTCGGCCAGCTCGGGGTCCTGCCGCCGCAGGACGTCGACGGTCTCAGGGGCGTGGGTGACCGACATGGTGGACTCCGGGCGTCGCTGTGTCAGGCGGTTCACCGTGGTGACGTACGACCAATGTAGGCCCGGGACTCGTGGGGTGCTCGGTTGTCACGTCCTCGCGGGTACACCTGTGAGCGCTGTGACGACCGGGTCCAGCGCCTGGTGTATCTCGTCCCCCACCGAGCGGAAGAACCCCAGCGGGGCGCCGTAGGGGTCGTAGACCTCGTCGGCCTCCAGGGTGGGGGCCAGGAGCCACCCGCGTAGAGCCGCCGCCGCACGGACCAGGGCGCGTGCGCGGACGACCACGCCGTCCTCCAGGGGCGGCAGGGTCGCCGGGTCTATCGCGCGGACCAGACGGGTGAACTCCTTCAGGGTGAAGGTGCGCAGGCCCGCCGAGTGGCCCATGGAGATGACCTGGGCGCGGTGGTCGCGGGTGGCCGTCAGGACGAGGTCGGCCATGATGACGTGCTCGTCGAGGAGCTCCCGGCCGAAGAAGCCGGAGGCGTCCGCGCCGAAGTCGGCCAGCACGGTCTCCGCGTTGGCCTCCATGGGGGCGCCCTCATGGCCCCAGGTGCCCGCGCTCTCCACGATCAGCCCGCCGCCCAGGATGCCGAGCCGCTGTTTCACGTAATGCCGGGTCAGCCGCTCGGTGATGGGCGAGCGGCAGACGTTGCCGGTGCTGACGTGGAGGATGCGGAAGCTGTCGCGCGGCAGGCCCACGAACGTCGTCGTGATCTCCGCCGCGCTTTCCCCGTTGCCTATGCCACGCCCCGCGTCAGGGGCTGTCAATTGGCCACCTCGAGGTCTGGTACGACCTTGCGCAGCTCGTCGGGCGAGAGGGCGCCCTCGCGCAGCAGCACCGGCACGGGGCCCGTGACGTCGACGATCGACGAGGGGACGTTGGCCGGGGTCGGGCCGCCGTCGAGATAGACGGAGACGGAGTCGCCGAGCATCTCCTGGGCGGCGTCACAGTTCTCCGGCGCCGGGTGGCCGGTCAGGTTCGCCGAGGAGACGGCCATGGGGCCGACCTCGGTCAGCAGCTCGATGGCGACCGGGTGCAGCGGCATGCGCACGGCGACCGTGCCCCGGGTGTCGCCCAGGTCCCACTGGAGGGACGGCTGGTGCTTGGCGACGATCGTGAGCGCGCCCGGCCAGAACGCGTCGACCAGCTCCCATGCCAGCTCCGAGAAGTCGGTGACAAGACCGTGGAGGGTGTTCGGGGACCCGATCAGCACGGGGGTGGGCATGTTGCGGCCCCGCCCCTTGGCGTCGAGCAGGTCCGCGACCGCCTCCGAGGAGAACGCGTCCGCGCCGATGCCGTACACCGTGTCGGTCGGGAGGACCACGAGCTCGCCACGGCGGACGGCGGACGCGGCTTCGCGCAGACCCGTCGTACGGTCCGTCGCGTCGTTGGTGTCGTATCGCCGTGCCATATCTAGCGGGCCTCCTCGTACACGTAATGCGGGGCTTCGGAAAAAGCGGTGGGGGCGGTCCTCACGGCAGTGCCTTGCGGGCCGTGGCGAACCGGGGGCGGTTGTTGAGGTCGGGGTGGTCGGCCGCGTCGGCCCAGCCCCGCTCCTCGGTGAAGATCCACGGCACCTGGCCGCCCTGGGTGTCGGCGTGCTCGATGACGACGACACCGCCGGGGCGCAGGAGCCGGTGGGCGGTCCGTTCCAGACCGCGGATGAGGTCGAGGCCGTCCTCCCCGGAGAACAGGGCGAGTTCGGGATCGTAGTCCCGCGCCTCGGGAGCGACGTACTCCCATTCCGTCAGCGGGATGTAGGGCGGGTTGGAGATGACCAGGTCGACATGGCCGTCGAGGTCGCGGAAGGCGTCGAGGGCGTTGCCCTGGCGCAGGTCGACCCGCGATCCCTCGACGTTCTTACGGGTCCACTGGAGCGCTTCCTCCGACAGCTCCACGGCGTGCACGCGGGAGCGCGGGACCTCCTGCGCCAGGGCGAGCGCGATGGCGCCGGAGCCGGTGCACAGGTCGACGATGCGGGGCTCCACGACGTCCATGGCGCGCACGGCGTCTATGGCCCAGCCGACCACGGACTCGGTCTCCGGGCGGGGCACGAACACGCCCGGCCCCACCTGGAGTTCGAGGTAGCGGAAGTAGGCCCGCCCGGTGATGTGCTGCAGCGGCTCACGCTGCTCGCGCCGGGCGATGACCTCCCAGTAGCGGGCGTCGAAGTCGGAGTCCTTCACGGAGTGCAGCTCGCCCCGCTTCACGCCGTGCACGAACGCGGCGAGCTCCTCCGCGTCGTTGCGCGGCGAGGGCACGCCGGCGTCGGCCAGCCGCTGGGTGGCCTGTGCCACCTCTGCGAGCAGCAGGTTCACGCAAGTCCTCCGTGTCTTACTGGGTCGTGCGCAGGTACCTCTTCCGCGGCCTTTACGCGGCCGCCAGCTTCGCCGCCGAGTCCGCGTCGACGCAGGCCTGGATCACCGCGTCGAGGTCGCCGTCCAGGACCTGGTCCAGGTTGTACGACTTGAAGCCGACGCGGTGGTCCGAGATGCGGTTCTCCGGGAAGTTGTACGTACGGATCTTCTCGGAGCGGTCGACGGTGCGGACCTGGCTGCGGCGGGCGTCGGCGGCTTCCTTCTCCGCCTCCTCCTGCGCCGCGGCGAGCAGCCTGGAGCGCAGGATACGCATTGCCTGCTCCTTGTTCTGCAGCTGGCTCTTCTCGTTCTGGCAGGAGGCGACGACTCCGGTGGGCAGGTGCGTGATCCGCACGGCGGAGTCGGTGGTGTTGACGGACTGTCCGCCGGGCCCGGAGGACCGGTAGACGTCGATCCGCAGGTCGTTGGGGTTGATCTCGACGTCGACCTCCTCCGCCTCGGGCGTGACCAGCACACCGGCCGCGGAGGTGTGGATACGGCCCTGGGACTCGGTGGCCGGCACGCGCTGCACGCGGTGCACGCCGCCCTCGTACTTCAGCCGCGCCCAGACGCCCTGCCCGGGCTCGGTGGCGCCCTGGCCGCCCTTGGTCTTCACGGCGACCTGGACGTCCTTGTAGCCGCCCAGCTCGGACTCGGTGGAGTCGATGATCTCGGTCTTCCAGCCGACGCGCTCGGCGTAGCGGAGGTACATGCGCAGCAGGTCACCGGCGAAGAGCGCGGACTCGTCGCCGCCCGCGCCGGCCTTGATCTCCAGAATGACGTCCTTGTCGTCACTCGGGTCACGGGGCACCAGCAGCAGCCGCAGCTTCTCCGTCAGCTCCTCGCGCTGCTTCTCCAGATCCTTGACCTCGGCGGCGAAGTCGGGGTCGGCGGCGGCGAACTCCTTCGCCGTTTCGATGTCGTCGCCGGTCTGCTTCCAGGAGCGGTACGTGGCGACGATCGGGGTGAGCTCGGCGTAGCGCTTGTTCAGCTTGCGCGCGTTGGCCTGGTCGGCGAAGACCGACGGGTCTGCGAGCTTCTTCTCCAGGTCGGCGTGCTCAGTGACCAGTTCCTCGACGGCCTCGAACATCTTGGGCTCCTGTACTGCGTTACGGAAGGGAAGGCGGGCGACCAAAAACGCCGGTCCCGGCGCGCCTGTATCAGGGCGCGGCCGTGGACCGGCGGATTGGAGCTCGCTACTTCTTGGAGCCGGCTGCAGCCTTGCCGAAGCGGGCCTCGAAGCGGGCCACACGGCCACCGGTGTCGAGGATCTTCTGCTTGCCCGTGTAGAACGGGTGGCACTCGGAGCAGACCTCGGCGCGGATGGTGCCGCTCTCGATCGTGCTACGGGTGGTGAACGACGCGCCACAGGTGCAGCTGACCTGCGTCTCGACGTACTCGGGGTGGATGTCGCGCTTCAAGGTGTCTCCTAGTTTCGGGAGGGCGCCGGGTCGCAGCCGCGGGATGCGGAGGCGTGAACCGGAGCCGACGTACCAGTCTGCCAGGACTGGGGCCATCCCCCAAAACCGGGAGCTCGCGTGATGTATTCCCTGCGGGTGGAACGGGGCTACGACGCCGTCACCACGCCCTTGGCCTCGCCTGTCGCCGTGCCCTTCGTGGCCGAGGCCGGGATCGGCCGGTCGTCCTTCAGGGCCGTCCAGACCTGCTGGGCCTTCGCCTTCTGGACGATCACCCGGTTCGGGTTCGCCGGGTCGTACTCCACCGGCATGGTGATCATGTGCATGTTGGCGGAGCCGATGCTCTTGAGGCCGTTGGCGAAGGACGCCAGGGAGCTGACCGTGCCCAGGTCGGAGTCGGCCGTGATGGACTTGGTGGCCGTGTCGGCGAGGCTGTAGAGCTTCTCCGGGCTGGTGAAGATGCCGACGTGCTTGACCTGGGTGACCAGGGCCCTGATGAAGGCCTGCTGGAGCTGGATGCGGCCGAGGTCGGAGCCGTCGCCCACGCCGTGGCGGGTGCGGACCAGGCCGAGCGCCTGCCGGCCGTTGAGCGTGTGGGTGCCGGCCTTGAGGTTCAGGTGGCTCTGCTTGTCGCTGATGTTCTTGGTCGTGGTGACCGGGACCCCGCCGAGCTCGTTGATGAGCTTCTCGAAGCCGCTGAAGTCGACCTCGAGGTAGTGGTCCATGCGCAGTCCGGTGAGCGACTCGACGGTCTTCACCGCGCAGGCCGCGCCCCCCGTGGTGTACGCGCTGTTGAACATCACACCGGACGCGGCGGCATGCGTGGTGCCCTGGGTGTCGGTGCACTCGGGCCGGTCGACGAGGGTGTCCCGCGGCACGGAGACCACGCTCGCCTTCTTGTGGCCCCTGTGGACGTGGACGATCATCGCCGTGTCGGAGCGGGCGCTGCCGTCGTCCGGGCCGCCGCCCAGCTTCCGGTTGCCGCCGGAGCGCGAGTCCGAGCCGAGGACCAGGATGTTCTCGGAGCCGTTGTCGACCTTCCGGGGCCGGTCCGTGCCGAGCGCGCCGTTGATGTCGACGCTCTTGATGTTGCCGTTGAGCTTGAAGTACAGGTAGCCGACGCCGGTGCCGCCCAGCACGACGATGCCCGCGGCGGTCCAGGCCATGAGCCTCAGGGCCTTGCTGTGCTCGGTGCGCTGCTTGCGGGGGCCCTTGGCGCGGTGGCGCGGGCCGTTGGTGCCGGGCTCCCCCGGTATGCCGGGCTCCGGCGTGCTCTCGGCGGACATGTGCTCCTCGAATCTCGTCCGGTCGGTTACCCCCTGCTTTCAGGGACAGGCCTGGATCGGCGCGGCTGATACCGCTCCATCGTCGCTCCGTCGGGTCAGACGGGGAAACTCGAGAAAGGGTTGCACAACGCTCTGTGCCCAACCTGGAGAGAATTGGACACAGAGCGTGATCGCGGTGACGGGTCGGACCCCGTCCACCTGGGGCTTCAGCCGAAGATGTCGTACTGCTGGAAACCGGTACCGACCGAGACCCTTGTGGCAAAGATCTCGCTCGTGGCCTTACCGGTGCCCTTGTACAGATACAGGGTCCCTCCGGGCGTACGGGCCAGGAAGTCCGCCTTGCCGTCGCCGTTGACGTCCCCGATCGCGTCGAAGGCGTTGTAGCCGGTCCACCCGCTGCGCACCTTGACGCGGGCCGAGAAGGCGCCCGTGCCCGCCTTGCCGGTGCCCTTGTACAGGTACAGGTCGCCGGTGCTCCTGTTGCGGGCCAGCAGGTCGGTCTTGCCGTCGCCGCTGAAGTCGCCCTTGCCGCGCACCATGTCGTACTGGTTCCAGCCGCCGCCGACCTTGACGCGCGCCCCGAAGGTGCCGTTGCCCTTGCCCGGGTAGATCCACAGGGTGCCGCCGGAGTCGACCGACAGCAGGTCGGGCAGATAGTCGCCGGTGACGTCGCCCGGCGCGATGACGCGGGTCCGGGTCGACCAGTCGCTGTAGATCTTCGTCCTGGACCAGGAGTCGCTGGACGGCACGTAGTGCAGCCAGTACACGTCACCGCCGGAGCTCTGGCGCAGGATCAGGTCCTGGTAGCCGTCCCGGTTCAGGTCGGTCTGCAGGACGAGGTTGACGCCGGAGTACGACCCCAGGGAGACCCGCGCCGCGAACGACGTGCCCTTGGAGTCCTTCTCGAACGCCTCCTTGCTGGAGGAGCTGCGCACGAACAGGTCGGCCTTGCCGTCGGTGTAGCCGAGGTTGGTGTCGTCGACGTTGGCGTAGGCGGCACCGACGTAGGTGCTGACCTTCGTGAAGACGCTGTAGTAGCCCTTGGCGACACAGTCCTGGACGCCCCAGGACACGACGCCCACGATCCGGTCGCCGACCACCAGCGGTCCGCCGGAGTCACCGTTGCAGGAGGCCTTGGTGCCGCTGTCGGTGCCGCTCTGCGTGCCGGCGCAGATCATGTGGCCCGCGACGTAGTCGGAGCTCCAGGCGCCGGAGCAGGTGGCGTCGGTGTGGATCGTCAGCGAGGCCGACTTCAGGGTGTCGGAGATGGCGTCGCTGCCGGAGCTGGTACGCCCCCAGCCGTAGAGCGTGGCCGTGGTGCCGCCGGGGTAGGTGCCGCCGGAGGTCGCCATCCGCAGCGGGGTCGCCGCGACCGGCGCGGCGAGGGTGATGACGGCGATGTCGTTGTCGACGGTCGTCAGGTTGAAGGACGGGTGGTTCCACTGCCTCAGCGGCAGCGAGACGGTACCGCCGTGCACATCGACGTTGCCCGAACTGTCCTTCGTCGGCAGCTGGTCGGTGCCCGTGAGGACGGCGCCGTGGGCGCTCCAGCCGACCGTGTTGCCCTTCTCGTCCTTCAGGCAGTGCGCGGCCGTGAGGATCTTCGTCGGCGAGACGACCGTGCCACCGCAGAAGAAACCGGTGTCGTCCGAGGTGTCGTCACTGGTGCCGTTGTCGTCGTAGTACCAGAGCTGCGCCATCCAGGGCGCCGAGGTGATGGCGGTGTCGGTGCCGCCGATGACGTACGGCGTCACGGCCGTGCTCGTGCTGTACGTCGACTTCGGCGCGCTCTGCCGGCCCGTGCCGTCGGTGGACAGTGCCCCGGCGATCCGCCGCGTCAGCTCGGCGGTCGGCACCGAGCGGGTGGCGGGCTTGGTGCTCGGCGTCGGCACGGCGGTCGCCGCACTGGCCGAGGACCCCATCAGGGCGGCGGTGACGGCCGCGGCGACGCCGGCCGTGGCGACGGACAGTGCGAAACGCGTCCGGTGCCGGTGACGACCACTGCCGGACAGAGATGTGGACAAGGAGGTTCCCCTCGGGACACAAGAGACAGGAGGGGCGCGTTCATACGCCCGTTCCTACAGCGTCAAAAGCCCGCCTCCCGTCACGCAGGTGACGGGAGGCGGGCTCAGTCGACGCGGAAGGCGGTCCCGGGCTGATCAGTCGCCGTTGCCCGGCATGGGCGTCGTCTTCTGGATCTGCAGCAGGAACTCGGCGTTCGACTTCGTCTGCTTCATCTTGTCGAGCAGCAGCTCGATCGCCTGCTGCTGGTCCAGCGCGTGCAGCACGCGCCGCAGCTTCCACACGATCGCGAGCTCGTCGGAACCGAGCAGGATCTCCTCCTTGCGGGTACCGGACGCGTCGACGTCCACCGCCGGGAAGATGCGCTTGTCGGCGAGCTTGCGGTCGAGCTTCAGCTCGGCGTTGCCCGTGCCCTTGAACTCCTCGAAGATCACCTCGTCCATGCGGGACCCGGTGTCGACGAGAGCCGTCGCGAGGATGGTGAGCGAGCCACCGTCCTCGATGTTGCGCGCGGCACCGAAGAACCGCTTGGGCGGGTACAGCGCGGTGGAGTCGACACCACCGGAGAGGATGCGGCCGGAAGCCGGCGCCGCCAGGTTGTACGCACGGCCCAGACGGGTGATGGAGTCCAGCAGCACCACCACGTCGTGCCCGAGCTCCACCAGACGCTTCGCACGCTCGATGGCGAGCTCGGCGACCGTCGTGTGGTCCTCGGCCGGGCGGTCGAAGGTCGAGGAGATGACCTCGCCCTTCACCGACCGCTGCATGTCGGTGACCTCTTCCGGACGCTCGTCGACCAGGACGACCATCAGGTGGCACTCGGGGTTGTTGTGCGTGATGGCGTTGGCGATCGCCTGCATGATCATGGTCTTGCCGGTCTTCGGCGGGGCCACGATCAGACCGCGCTGGCCCTTACCGATCGGCGCGACGAGGTCGATGATGCGGGTGGTCAGGACACCGGGGTCCGTCTCCAGGCGCAGGCGGTCCTGCGGGTACAGCGGGGTGAGCTTGTTGAACTCCGGGCGGCCGCGGCCGTGTTCGGGCGCCATGCCGTTGACGGAGTCGAGCCGCACCAGCGCGTTGAACTTCTCGCGCCGCTCGCCTTCCTTGGGCTGACGGACCGCGCCGGTGACGTGGTCGCCCTTGCGCAGGCCGTTCTTGCGGACCTGGGCGAGGGAGACGTACACGTCGTTCGGGCCCGGCAGGTAGCCGGAGGTCCGGATGAACGCGTAGTTGTCGAGGATGTCGAGGATGCCCGCGACCGGGATCAGGACGTCGTCCTCGGCGAGCTGCGGCTCGGCGCCGCCGATCTCGTCACGGCCACGACGGCCGCGGCGGTCCCGGTAACGACCGCGACGACCGCGCCGGCCGCCCTCGAAGTCGTCGTCGTCCTGCGGGCCGTTGTCGCGCTGCTGGCGGTCCTGGCGGTCCTGACGGCCGCCGCTCTGCTGCTGGCTCTGCTGCTGGCCGCGCTGGCCGCCCTGCTTGTCGTCGCCGCCCTGGCGACGGTCACCGCGGTCCCCGCGGTCACTGCGCTCACCGCGGTCACGGCCACGGTCCCGGCGGTCGCGACGGCCACGGCCGTCCCCGTCGGCGTCGCCCCTGGCGTCGTTCTGCGCCTGCGATGCGGGCGTCTCGGCCTTC
>Ga0182008_10000937_pt1 | contig 20315 bp, 13 predicted proteins | sample Sormic07211129_1_FD_120482 | JGI IMG/M metagenome (GOLD analysis project Ga0182008, IMG submission 120482) | Rhizosphere microbial communities from Sorghum bicolor, Mead, Nebraska, USA - 072115-129_1 metaG | ecosystem: Host-associated > Plants > Roots > Rhizosphere | place: USA: Nebraska...
AAGTCCACCGGTAAAGCCGTGCTGTTCACCGGCCTGTGCCTGGCGATCGGCGTGTGCACCTGGATCTTCTCGGCCATCAAGTTCCAGGCGGATATGGGCCTGATGCTGACCTTCATGTTGCTGTGGAACATGTTCGGTGCACTGTGGCTGTTGCCGGCCCTGGCGCGTTTCCTGATCAAACCGGAAAAACTGGCGGGGCAGAAGGGCAACTCGCTGTTTGCGCACTGAGTCGCCGCCCCCGAAAAAGCCGCACAGGGTGCGGCTTTTTTGCGGGTTACAGTTTCAGGAACAGTTTCTCATCCAATGGCTTGCCAATCCGCGCACGGACAAGCTCCACCGCTCCGGCAGAACCCGGCTCGTTGACCAGGTCTTTCTGGGTCAGGTAGCGCTGGGCGGGTATCTTCAGGTGCGCCGCCGTGTACGTGTCACGCGGTGTCCCGGGTTTCGGGTTTCTCGAGTTTCTTTTTCGGATGCTTGATAGCGACCACGCTAATACCCCATCCTCTGGTCAGCCAGCCTTGTTCACGCCTGAACACCCCTGGGTTTGGGCGCTATCTTGAGGAACAGGTTGTCCAGCGGTGGAGTGATGAGCACATAGACGATTTTCGTCACGGGTTCGCTGCCGGGGTCTTTCAAGCGGCTCAGGTAATCCTGCACATGGGCCTTGAGCAAATCCTTCTGGGTGAGTTTGCGTTGCTCCGGCAATTTCAGGTGGGCCCGGGTATAGCGGTTGGGCGGTGCGTCGGCAGTGGCGTAGTGGAAATGGGCGTACCACAACACCACCGGCGGTTTTTGCGCCCTGTCGTACACCGCGTATTCGGTGAAGAAGTCTCCACTGAGGGTCGGGCGTTGCGGGTCGGCCTGGCTCGTGAGGTTGATATCGATCTGCTGATGGTCCCAGAGGTAGGCGACGCCTTCCATTGTCGGCCACTGGCGTTTGTAGGCTTCGCTGCAGATGCGCTGTGCCCAGCGATTGATGTCCTTGGCTTGCGCCAGGCATTCGTCAATCAGGTTCTGGGCCGTGGGCGCGTCGAGATGGTCGCGTTTGATTTCATTGGCGAGCTGGGTAAATTTTTCGGCTTGCGCGTTGAGCAGCGTGTCCCATTCCCCGGGATTGGCATCCTGGCGAGTGAGGGGGTTGTCCAGTTTCGCCTGGTCCGCCGCGACCAATTGCTCCAGGTCTTGGCGTTGTCCGATCAATCCCTGGGCTTCACTCTTGAGGGTCGCGAGTGAGCGAAGCTGCGGGGCCGGCGTCGAGGTAGTTGCCTCGTCGATGGGGGCCCAACCGTCCGTGTGCTGGTTATACGAAGCCAGGGTCTTGCCAAGCAACGTGTCGGTGATGGTGATGTGTTCCTCGCCGTTCTGCGCGTCGGCGGGCTTGAGCTCGCCGATCAGGTATTCCTTTTTACGGGTCTTGAACACGCGCTTTGCCGCAGGCTTGGCACGTAGCGTCTTGGACAGTGGCAGTTCGACCTTGAGGTCTTCCTGTTCTCTGACCACCGCCTCCAGTTCGTTTTGCGCCAACACCTTGGCGAATTCGAGGCCCTTGAGCACACGTTCGGCTTCGGGCCCCAACGCATCGGGCTTCAACGTCTTGAGGGCCCGCAGGGCGAACTCGGCTTGCTGGTATTTATCGAGAACTGTCTCGTAGACATTGCGTTGCTCGGCCAACGGGTATTCGGTACTGCTGCGTACCTCAATGTGGGATTTCAGGCCTATGTCCAGCCCGCACACTTGATAACGCGCCTTGTAATACCGCTGCAACGCCGACAGTGATGAAGGCATCTCGAAGCGTATTTGGCTCAGGCTGGTAAGCAGTTCCAGCGCACTGAGCTTGAGGTTGTCGGAGAAAAACAATTCAACGCTTGGAATACTTGCCAGCAGTTCTTGACGTACCGCGCGCGCTGTCGCCGACCCTTGTCCCAGGTGCTGGAGGCTAGCTTCCATGCTAGCGGAATGGGCGACCATGTGTTCGAGGTAGTCGATGTAGCCCGTGGCCATCCGCAGGTTTTCGTCGATGGGGGTCGAGTCTCCCGCGACGATTCGCGGTTGCATCCGCTTGTGCCATTCCTCCAATGGCTCGCCTGCCTCGGTAACGATATGGAACTCCAACGCATTCAATTGCATCTTGTGGAGGAACATCTGCTGGTTCCAGACCTCTTTAACAATGGTTGCCGCATTGATCAGGGGCAGGCCGGCAATGGCGGCTTCCTCCAGCTGACGGGTCAAGGTGGTCAACTCCAAGTACACTGGCGAGGATTGGGCCAGTTGAGTTTCGAGTTGCTGCAGCAATACATCAAACTGGTTGCGAAGGCGTTTGTACTCAGAGATTTCAGTCTGTTGACGTACTTCCAGGTTTGGACGTTGGGTTTGCGAGGCCTTGAGCAGCAGATCCTGGATGATTCGCAGGGTCTTGAGTTGTTTCTCCAGACCCTGGAGGGCGGCTGCCAGTTGGGTTCCTGTCTGAATAATGGGTGCCATCAGGAACTTCGCCTCCGGAACGAGCTGGAGCAAGCGATCCGTCAACCGTTCGTTCTCAAGTTGTTTTTCACGGCGCAGCTCCTGCAACCGCTTGCGTCCGCCCCCCAGTAACTTGAGACCACGGTCCAGCGTCCAATGGCCGTTGCCGTCGGTTTTCAGCTTGATGCCCGGGTGGTCTGGTTTGAGCGGGTGAATGATAAAGACTTCACCGAAACCCGGCACGATGTTGACCCTGAACAGCAGGCCTCCCACCGAGGCATGCCATTGGTCGTTGATCTTGTACAAACCCCGATAGGGCCCGAGACTGATCGGCTCGGGAACAGGCGTGGGCCAGGGCACATTGACGCCCCGCAGTCTCTCGAGAAGCATCGCCGAGGCGCCATCACCGGCCAGGGAGCGATCAAAGTCCAACAGCGTGCGACCACCCCCCGGTGGCTCGGAAGGCAGGCCGACAGCGCCTCGCTCAACCACGGCCGGCCTGATCAAGCGCTGGCCTGGCAGTGGGTGCTTGAAGGGTGAGGGGATCGTGGCCTGTTCATCACGCTGGGGCGCTTCGCGCGGCACGCCGGTCGATCCGTGATGCAACATCGCCATGCCGATATTGAGCAGCAGATCAATCCACGCCAGCTCCCTGGCTGTCGGATCGTTACTCTCCAGTGCCGGCAGGTCCTTCACTACGCCTTGCATGGCCTGCATCAGCCAACCGATTGTCGCCATGGGGCCGCGTACAGCCAGCAGCAGAGTGTTGAACCCTAGTTGCAGGCCTTCGAGGATAAGCGCCCAGCGGCTTTCACTGTTGGAGGTCGACTCCCGTTCGGCCTGATCCACCAGTTGCTGTGTTTCACTGCCGAACAGATATTCCATGAGGCTGCCGTTGCGCAGCGCCAGGCCTATTTCATCGTTGCTTTCGTCGTCGGCACCGGCCAGCTCGGCGGGCTTTGGCACGCTGGGCAGGCGGTCGAACTCCGAGCCCATGCCGACGCGCACGTAGTGAGGCTCGTTGAAACCGCCGTTGCTGTAGACCGCCCTGGACTGGTCCGGCAACCAGGTCAGCACGCTCTCCTGCAGGTCGCCGGGTTGCACGATGGCCGCCAGCAACTGTTCGCGATGGGGGTATTCCAACAGCGCCTCGGCATAGGCCGGTCGATACAGCAGGTGCGGTCCCGACTGCGTGTCGCGGGGTTCGATGACGAACATATTGCGCACCACATCCGCCTTGGCGCCTGGCTTGCGTACAAAGGCCAGCGGCCGGATGACAATGTCCTCGCCATTGATCCGACGCTCCAGCGGGTTGGGGTTGACCAGCGCTTTCACACACTCGAAACCACGCTGGGTGAGGCCGGCTTCACTCTTGATCAAACGCTCCAGTGCCTGGGTTTTCAGATGCAGGGGGCGCAGTTGCTCGAACAGGCCTTGACGCTTGCGTGCGGCCTCGGTCTGCCCCATCAGTTCCCGGCGCAGGTAAGCGGGGTAGTTTTTGCCGATGTCGACGCGTTGGACCAGTTGAAGGAGGTAATCGGGCGTCAGCCAGGCTTCGATTGCGCGGCCTTTGACGTGGCGTATGGTCATGCGGCCTTTGGGGCGGCCCGACAGGTTCTTCAGGGCCAGGTCGACCAGGTTCATGACGACAGGTTCGATGTAACCCCCTTCGAGGATACCCACCGGCACATGAAAGGTCAGTTCCAGATCGCCAGCATCGTAGCCGGTCGCCAGCGCTTCATGGGTGCAGGCGCGCAGTCCGCCCTTGGCAACCGCGCGGTCCATGCACAACTGGTGGTTCACATGCGCGGTGGCATAGCCGCGCAGTGTTTCCAGGCTATCGAAGTCGGCGTCGCCAAGGGTCTGGCGCTTGAGGCTGGCGTGCTCCAGCAGCGTGTGTCGGTAGGCGAGGCGGTTGGCGGCGCTGGTGGCTTGCAGACGGTCCGGCAGGGCGGCGTGGATGGCCGCCACCGTTGCCGGCGACGTGGCGTTTGGCGGGGCCAGCCACTGCGCAGGGTCGGTGGTGACGGCAAACAGGCGTTCCACTGCTTGCCGCGTGGATTGGGCGGGAAGCTGGATCGTCGCGAGATCGTCCAACTGCTGGTTCAGGATGAGCGCCGCTTGCACTTCGAAAATATTGCCATCGGGTTCGTACTGCTGCCAAGTGATGCGCTCGGCCATGAAGCGCTGTTGCAACTGCTCGCCCCACGCCTGGCCGAAGGTTTCCAGGTCGGGGTAGGTCTGGATCTCACCGTTGAGGCGAAAAAGCAGTGCTTGCTTGCCGCGCACCACCAGAATCTCGGTGCCTTGTACGGTCAGCCGCTTGCCGGCGCGTTGCAAGTGGGTTTCCAAGGTGTAGGCGTGGACCTCGTTGGCGGGGGCGGGGCTGAGCGCGCGCGATGCCCGGTCGGGATAACGGTTCAACGCGCTGAGTATTTCAATGTGCTGGGCAGTGAGGCCGGTCTGGCGTGTGGCGACTTCGAGCAACACACCTTGCAGCACATCGGCCAGCCACTTCCAGCGAACGCTCCCTGCGTCGCTGTCCTGTCCCCAGTAAGCAGCCAAGGCTTCTTGAAAACCGATGAACAGCACCCGTGGCAGCTCCCGGATGAGGGCTTCGATAACCCGCAGGTCGAAGTCGCGGCGCTCTCCGTTCTCGTGAGAGCCAAGCCGGGTGCCAGTGGCATCGCTCAGGTAGCAATCCAGGTTCTGGCGTGCCGTCAGATCGGGGAAACTGCCGTCGGCGATATGGTCAAGCGCAACGTCCAGCAACGGCAGCAGGGCGCGGCCACCGCCGTCACGGGGTACGGCCAGCCGAAGGTCGGCGACGGGCAGCGTCAGCGGTGGGTACTTCTCCACCAGGTGGGTGCCCAGCATTTGCGCGGTGACGGTACGCAAAGTGGGGCGCCCGAGAAATTGCGCAGCAACCGCTTGTCGTGTGGGATTTGCCGCTGGGGCGGGGGGCTGTACGGGCATGTGGGTTCCTTTACGTCGGATAAGAGTGCGTCCTTGCAAGGTAATGCCCGGCGTAGTCGCCGTGCGGTAGCCCGCTATGGTTTTAGGCCCTGGCGGCAAACTGGCCTATGATTAGCGCTTTGAACCTGATGAAAGACTGTGATGACTGAGAATTTGCTTGCCGTCCTTGAAACCAGCGACATGCTTGAAATCGATGGGCTGCATGCCTTTGATTTTGAACTCGATAACGAAAAACTGCTGATCACCGCCATGGACGGCCGTGCAGAAAAACGCTGGCGTTTCAGCCTGGAACAGGTCAACGCCGCGACGTTCGATGACACCTTGCAAAGCTGGACCCTTACCGGTGATTCGGGCGAGCACCGCCTGATCTGCATGAGCGCCTTCACCGGCAACAATAACGACGAGGATGAAGCGGATGATGATGCGTAAATTCTGGCCGCTGCTGATGGCCGGCAGCGTGGGAGCGATGTCGGTGCAAGCCGCGCCGGCCGATACCTATGAACTGTTGGTGGGCAGCTACACCGCCGGCAGCAGTGAAGGGATCTACCGCCTGCAATTTGACAGCCGCACAGGCCAATTCAGCGGTAAACCGGTGCTCGCGGCCAAAACGGCCAACCCGTCCTGGCTGACAATCTCCAAGGACCAGAAGCACCTGTTCGTGGTCAACGAGAACGGCCCCGGCCAGAAGGACCCTGTCGGGCGCGTCAGCAGCTACAGCATCGATCCGCAGACTCGCCAATTGACCCTGATCAACCAGGTGCAGAGCCTGGGCAACGAGCCGACCCATTCCAGTGTGGCCGCCGATGGGCGCTATCTGTTCGTCGCCAACTATTCGGTCGTGGAAGACCCGGGCGGCAGCCTGGCGGTGCTGCCAGTCGATGCCACGGGCAAGCTGTCGCCTCCGGTGCAACTGAGCGGGCACCCGGCCAGCCGTGTGAACCCTGAGCGCCAGGCGTCCAACCATGTGCACTCGGTGGTGTCGTCGCCGGATGGCAAGTACGTGTTTGTACAGGACCTGGGGGCGGACAAGCTGTTTGCCTACCGCTACGATCCCAAGGCCAACCATGAGCTGCCATTGACCCCGGCCAATCCGGCCTCGGTGCAACTGCCGCCAGGCAGCGGCCCGCGTCACTTGTTGTTCAGCGCCGATGGCAAGCACGCCTGGCTGACCACTGAGATGAGTGCGCAGGTGGCAGTGTTCGACTACAAGGATGGCCAGTTGACCCAGACGCAACTGGTGGACTTCGCCGCCGGCCAACCGGTGTCCGACAAGGCCGGTGCCGCGCTGCACGCCTCCAGTGACGGCAAATTCCTCTACGTGAGCAACCGTGGCACGGCCAACCAGTTGCTGGTGTTCAGCATCGATCCGGCCACCGCGCACCTCAAGGAATTGCAACGTCGCTCGGTGGACGGTGACCACCCGCGCGAATTCAGCCTGGACCCCAGCGGTCGGTTCCTGCTGATCGCCAATCAGAAAAGCAACGAAATCGTCGTGGTCGAACGCGACCCCAAAACCGGCCTGCTGGGTAAAACCGTGCAGAAATTGCCGATCGATGCCCCCAGCGACCTCAAGTTCCTGGTGCGTCAATAAGCCACAGGCCCCGCCGTGCGGGGCCTGACCCTTTCTATTAATTCTGTTAATAGCGGCTACTGTTTCAAAGCATTTCTAAGGTTCAGCCCTCGGGCGTAAGTTGGGTTCCAAGGCCTTCCCCGGCCACTCAACCAAACGAACACAAGGGTTACCGACATGAATCTGAATCTCTTCTCCATCATCGCCGCTTCCGCTGTTTCCGCCACTGTTGCCCTGCCTGCCGCAGCCAGCGTGGAAGTCACCGGCAAAAAATCCAGCACCAGCGCCTACACCCAGAAATACCTGCAACAGAGCGCCAACTTCTACGCCGCACTGGATCACAAGACCCAGCACTAAGCGGTAGGTCACTGAGATCAAATGTGGGAGGGGGCTTGCCCCCGATAGCAGTGGGTCAGCTACAGATTAGCTGACTGATCCACCGTCATCGGGGGCAAGCCCCCTCCCACATTTGATTGTGCCGGCCTCAGGGTTTTGTCATCACGGCGATAAATAGCGGTGAAGTAAGGACGCGCTGAAGCCAGGCTTGTAACCGTTGATACGGCGTCCCGGCGAACCACTCCCGATCCACATGGGCAAACTGGCGTACAAACGGCGCCAGGGCCATGTCCGCCAGGCTCGGATGCTCTGCCAGCAAGTAGGCGCGTTCCCCCAGCAGGCCTTCCAGCTTCTGCAAGAACACCTCGCCCTCGGCCCGATAATGTTCCATCGGGTATTCCGGGTAGCGGTCGGCGTACTTGTATCGATCCAAGTGATACTTGAAACCCTGGTCGTTCTCGGCAATCAGTGCCAATACCGCCGGGTCACCCTGCAGCAGCCAATCATCCGGGTCGTGCTGGGCCAGGGCCCATTGCATGATCTCCAGGCTCTCTTCAATCACGCGTCCGTCAACGCTCAGTACCGGCACCGTACCCTTGGGCGACAGTGCCAGCATCTCGGCCGGCTTGGCCTTGAGGCTGACCTCGATGATCTGTACGGGTACGCCTGAATAACGCAAGGCCAGGCGTGCCCGCATCGCATACGGGCAACGCCGGAACGAATACAGCAGCACCTCGCTCACTTCACCTCCAGCGTGCTCAAACCATTACCCTGGCGCTTGACCTGGATTTGGACCGGGATGCGTTCGTGCATTTCCTGCACGTGGGAAATCACCGCCACCTTGCGCCCCTGGGCCTGCAAACCGTCCAGCGCGTCCATCGCCAGTTGCAGCGATTCCGGGTCCAGGCTGCCGAAGCCTTCATCGATAAACAGCGACTCGATCTTCAAGGTGCTGGATGCCATCGACGCCAGGCCCAAGGCCAACGCCAGTGACACCAGGAAGGTTTCGCCGCCGGACAGCGAGTGCACCGAGCGCAGTTCGTCGCCCATTTCCGTGTCCATCACCAGTAGCCCCAACATGCTGCCGCCGCGCTTGAGGCGATAGCGGCGCACCAGTTGGCGCAATTGCACGTTGGCGTGGTGCACCAGCAGGTCGAGGTTGTAGGCCTGGGCGATCTTGCGGAAGGTGTCACCGGTAGCCGAGCCGATCAGTGCGTTCAGGCGCGCCCAGCGTTGCCATTCGTCATACGCCTTGGCGATCTGTTCGGCAAACGCCTGGTTGGCGTCCTGGCGGCGCTGGTCTTCGGACTGGCGCGCGCGCAGTTCGGCGCAGTGTTTCTCGGCCTCGGCCAACTGTTGGTTGAGCGTGGCCAGGGCGGTGTCCAGTTCATCGGCTTCGAAGTTGCCATTGTGCTGGGCTTGGTGTTCGGCGAGGCGTTGCTCACGTTCTTGCAGCAGGACCCTGGCCTGTTCGACGGCTTTCTCGCTGTGTTGCAACTGCTGGCGCAAGTGGCTGACCTGGGCGTCGTCGTAGGCCAGCAAACGGTCGAGGCCGGCGTCGTCGAGTTCCGGGTGCAGCGCGCGCCAGTCGTGCAGGCGCGTGTCGAGGCTGTGCTGTTCGGCTTGCAATGCCTGCTCGCGTTCCTGCTGGGCCTTGAGGTCGGCGGCCAGTTGGATCAGGGCGTTGTGGATGTCCTGCAGTTGTTGGTTGGCGTCGGTTTCGCTCTGGCGTGACTGTGTCACGGCGTGTTCCAACTGTTGCTGCCACTGCTCGGCGCTGGTGTGTTCACCGAGCAACGCGTTGAGTTTTTCCTGAGCCGCTTGCTGTTGGGTCGCCAGTTCGGTGACTTGCTGGAGCAGGGCGTCGAGTTGCTGTTGGCGATGCTGCTGGTGGGTCTGTTCCTTCTCGATCGCCTGTTGACGCTCTTGTTGCTCGGCCAATTCGTCGCGCTGATGGCCCAGCTGTTCCAGGCGCTGGCTGACCTGCTGGTCCAGCTGCATAAAGGTGGCTGCGGGCTCGGCGCGCAGACCTGCCAGGGTGTCTGCGGGCAGCAGGCTGGTGAAGGCACTCAGTTCCTGCTCAAGGCGTTCGCGGTCGCTGGCCAACTCGCGCTGCTGGTCCACCAGCAATTGACGGGCCTGCTGGCTTGCTTCCTGGGCGGCTTGCAGTTGTTGCTGCAGGCGCCCGGCGTTTTGTTGCAGGTTGAGCAGGGCGCCTTGGCGCTGTTCGTCCTGGGTGATGCTTTGGGTCAACTGGCCCAGTTGCTGCTCAAGCCAGGCGCTGCGCTTGGCCGGTTCCTGATTGAACAGCGACGCGGACAGCGGGTGTGCCTCCAGGCTCGGTTTCAGCGCTTGCTGTTGCGTCGCCAGGTGTTCCTGCTGTTGCAGGTATTCCTTTTGCTGGGCGATCAAACCGCCCACTTCGCCACGCAACTCCGTGAGTTTTTCCTTGAGGGTGTCCACCGTTTTCTGCGCGCTGGCTTCTTCGTTTTCGTCATGACGACCGAGGCTTTGCAGCAGGGCTTCGGGCTGGTGGTACGGGTGTTCGTGGCTGCCGCACACCGGGCAGGGCTGATCGTCCTGCAGCTGCTCGCGCAACTCCTCGACGCTGGCACTGCGGGCCAGGCGCTGGCGTTCCAGCAGTTGTCTGGTCACGTTCAGCGTTTGTTCGGCCACCGTCAGCTCGGCCTTGGTCTGCAAGCCGGTCTGGTTCAACTGCTCGCGTTGCTGTTGGGCCACGGTGAGCTTTTGCGTCAGGCCGGCGGCTTGCTGATCCAGCTGTTGCTGGTGGTCCCACAGGCGCGTCAGGTCTTCGAAGGCACGCTGCTGTTTGCGATTGTCTTGCAGCAGGCTGGCCAGCAATTGGATCTGCTCGGCCACGGCGTGAGGCTCGGCACCGGCCTCCTGGTACAGCAAGTCCAGGGCTTCGCGTTGCTGGGTGAACTGTTCGGCGGCGCGGGTTGCACGTTGCTCCAATTGCGGCAGTTCGGCCTGGCCTTTATTCAGGCGGTTACCGATCAGCATCAGTTGTTGCAGGCGGTCGCGGTAGGCGGTCCACGCATCACTCAAGGGCGCGAGGGCGGCGCTGCGCTCAAGCTCGTTGGCCAGGCGTTGCAGGCGCTCCGCGACTTCGCTCTGTTTTTCCAGCAGGCCGGTGAGCCGGGCCTGGCCTTCGGTGCAGGCGCTTGCGTGTTGCTGTTTGTCCTCGGTGCGCTTGGCCAGCTCTTTGGTCAAGTGGGTGAGGGTGCTGTGTTCGTCGAACGCCTGGCGCAGCAAAGGCGCGGCATCCGCCTGGTTTTTCAGGGCGTGCGCCAAGGCGGTTTGCGCGCCGGCCAGTTGCTGCCGGGCCTGGTCCTGGCGGGCCTGCAATTCGGCTTGTTGCCGCGTATGGGACTGAATCTGCGCCGCCAACGGCGCCAGCTGTGTGCCGAGTTCCGCCTGGCGCACGAACAGATGACGCTGCGGCGCCAACTGTTCCAGGCGGCCCAGGTCCTGGCGTTGCGCGTCCTGGTTATTCCAATCGGCCTGTGCCTGCTGCAGCTGTTCGGTGGCGGCGAGTTGGCGTTCCTGCCATTCGCGCAGTTCCTTGAGCCAGGTGTGCTGAAGCTCCAGTTGCTTGAGTTGGGCCTGCTGGGTCTTGAGGTGTTGCTGCGCGGCATCGAATTGCTGATCGAGCTCGGCACGGGCTTCAGGGGCCAGGGGCACCACGCCGGTGGCCTGGTCCTGCAACTGTTTGTGCGCGTCCCGGGCCTCTTTGGCCTTGTCGAAGGCACGCCGGCCCAGCTGGGTGTACAGGGCCGTGTCGGTGAGCTTTTCCAGCAGTTCGCTGCGCTCGTTGTCGTTGGCCTTGAGGAACGCACTGAACTCGCTCTGCGCCAGCAACACGGCGCGGGTGAACTGTTCGAAATTCAAGCCCAGGGCCAGTTCCAACTGGGTTTTGTATTCGGTTTTCTGGCTGGCCAGCAGTTGCTCGCTGTCCAGATCGATCAGGCTTTGCCGGCTGTTCTGCAACTTGCCTCTGGCCTTGTCGCGCGCGCGATTGGCTTCCCAGCGCGCGCGGTAGCGGCGGCCACTGACGCCGACAAAATCCACCTCGGCATAACCGCCACCGGTGCCGCGGCGCAGCAGGGTACGTGGGTCACCGATGGAGATGTCGCTGTCGGCATCCGGCATCTTCGCCTGGCCGGTATCACCCAGGCGTGGCACGGCGCCAAACAACGCCAGGCACAAGGCATCGAGCAAGGTGCTTTTACCGGCGCCGGTCGGCCCGGTGATTGCGAACAACCCGGCGCTGGCCAGGGGCTCGGCGGTGAAGTCGATCTCGAACGGGCCGGCCAGGGACGCGAGGTTTTTCAGGCGGATGGCGAGGATCTTCATGGCTGTTCCTCCTCTTGCTGCACTTCCTGGAGCAACACGGCGAAGTCCTTCAAGGTCTGTTCATCCACCTCGCTGCCGTAGCTGTCCTGCCAGGCGCGGCTGAACAATTCCTGAGGCGTGAGCTGGTCGAGTTCGATCAGGCGGTCGTCGCCTTCGTCCTCACGCGGGCCCTTGCCAGCGTACTCGGCAGCGATGCGCACCAGGCGCACAGCCTTGCCTTGCAGCGCGGCTTCGATTTGCTGACGCAGGTCGGGCTGCGGTTCGTCGAGCAGGACGCGCACTTCGAGCCAGGGGTGGCGTTGGGTTTCAGCCAGCAGGTCGATGTCCGGCAACTCGGCCAGGGCCTTGAGGATATCCGCCAGGGGCGCGGCTTCCAGACGTTGCAGGTCGACCGAACGCGGGATCAGGATGGGTTCGACGCTCACCAGGCATTGGCCCTGGAACACCACATCGAGGATCTGGTGCTTGTAGCCGATTTCGGAAAACGACAGTGGGATCGGCGAGCCACTGTAGCGAATACGTTCTTCGCCATTGACCTTTTGCGGCTTGTGCAAATGGCCGAGGGCAACATAGCCGACACTTTTATCGAACAGGCTGGCCGGCAGCGCCTCGGCATTGCCGATGATCAGGCTGCGCTCGGAGTCTTCCGACACCGAACCACCGGCCATGTGCGCATGGCTGATGGCAATCAGCGCCTGGCCTTTTTTGCGCTTGGCATTGGCCGCGGCGATCAGCCATTCATGCACCTGGCCGATACCCCGCAGGTAGTCGTCACCCAGGTGCGCGCCGGTGACTTCCGCCGGGCGCAAAAAGGGCAGGGCCAGGCACCACGCGGCAACCTTGCCTTTGGCGTCGGGCAGCGGGATCAGCAGCCGTTCGGCGTCGAGCTGGCCATCGTCCAGCCACAGCACGCGGCCGAGGGCATGGGTGTGCAGGCGGCGCATCAACGGTGCCGGCAGCTCGATACGTGAGCCGGAGTCGTGGTTGCCGGCGATCATCACGATGGTCAGCTTGGGGTTTTGTTCGTGGGCGCTGATGATGAAGTCATACAGCCGCTCCTGGGCCTTGAGCGGCGGGTTGACCGTGTCGAAGATATCGCCGGCGATGAGCAGAGCGTCCGGCTGATGGGTCTTGAGTTGGCCCAGCAGCCATTCGAGGAAACAGGCGTGTTCGAAGTCGCGTTCCTGGCCGTGGAGGTTTTGACCCAGGTGCCAGTCGGAGGTGTGAAACAGACGCAAGGCGAACTCCGTGGAATAGATGAAAAGGAGGGGAGTTTACCTGTAATGCGACCCTGCTGCCCCAGGCGATACAGATTCAATGTGGGAGGGGGCTTGTTCCCGATGGCGGTGGGTCAGTCAGTGCATTTCTATCTGACACATCGCCTTCGCGAGCAAGCCCGCTCCGTGCCAAGGGTTAGAATATTTCTCTGAAAAAACGCAAAGTAAAATGTTATTAAATGCCGATCCCATAAGTGGGCGGCAGGATTAGGAAACGCCTTACTTATTCCTGCACTAAAAAATGACAGGACTTTCCTTCCAGGATTTAGGAAGCGGCTGGCTTACTTTGATAAAAAATTCATGCAGTCTGGCAAGCGTGGAGTGGTCAAGTAACGCGCTCCTCGTGTGATGCGCTTTTGTGTTTTCTTAATATGGATGGAGATTATTATGAAAAGCCTTATTGCATTGCCGCTTGCTGTATTGATGTTGATTGCCATGCCAGCCTCTGCGCTATGCCTCTATATCACTGATAGTTACAATGGAATTATACCGCCTGAGGAGGAAATTACTGCTCATGGTCCATTTGCAATAACCTCCGCCAACGGCTGTTACGGGGCGAGTATTGATGCAATGGTCACAGTAGGAGGGGCTGGAAGTACTCCTGGGATTTTTATCGAGCGTGAAGTAGGCGGGACCTGGAAAAAGGAAACTTTCAGTATAGGCAGTAACGCCTCGTACTCAGGCCCGTTTGGTAACTATCGAGTCAGGCTGAAAAACAACGAAGCGGTACCGAAATCCTACTCAGGTACGATCAGGTACGGTCGCTGAGGGGTTAAAGGCAGTGCGTCAGGGCAGTCCCCGACGCACTGTGCTTCACGCTGTGCATTTAAGCACGCTCATTGACTGATAAATTACTATGCGTTGATTTTACGAAGTAGGCCAGCGCATTGATAGCTTGATTGGCCTCGACCATGCTTCGTAAATGGTCCATGGCACCATCGCGCTTGCTGATTCGTGGATCAGTTTTAAAATAAGCTACCGTGTCTTCCAGTTGTTCGTTGAATAACGCTATGCCGTTAAATTTCACATGGGTATTTGTCTGGCGCCCATTGGCATCGGATGCGCCGTCACCAGAAATGAACATTCCAAATGCACGCTCACTGATCATTCCGTCGTCAAAGAGCCGTCTGCCAACTTTCTTCAATTCTGCGGTACTGATTGACGTCATATCATAATCTTTCAAAAACTCCTTAAGCTGACTGATCTTCTCCTGATCGCCAAGCTTCAATGTATCCGCCGCCTCGGAGGCTTCGGTTATGGTGAATGCATTCGTGACTTGCTGCGGATTTTTGATGGTATAAGCGTCTGTTTGCTTACTTAATGGCGGATAGGAAACATTCAACGTAATGGCCATTTTAAAAACTCCATTAATCGAAAGCTACATCGCTTTATCGGCGTCGCCTGTCCTATCTTGAGTAGTGACCTTGGCTACTTGGGATACAGCGGCGGCAGGCTGGTGGTATCCGCCGCCGGGTCCGGTTCGCGCTCAGCTATCGGAATCGCCTTCACCGCACGCCACAGGTCTTCACCCAACCAGAAATGCCCGCTCTCGCTGTACAGTGCACCATTCAAGCCGTCCAACGCGTCCGACAGCGGCACAAACCTCGCCGCCATATCCGCCAGGGTTTCCGGCTGTTGCCGCGCCCAGGCGTCAAGGGCCTGTCGGGTGGCTTGGGGGTCGTTGGCCTGGGTGGCGCGTTTAAGGTCATCGAGCAGGGTGCGCGGGCTCGGGCCGGTCTGTGCGGCGCGCTGCACGGCCGGTTGCCGGCGTGCACGCCACCACAGGCCAAAACCCAGCAGGGTGGTGCAGGCCAGGATCAGCGTACTCAGTTGCCACAGCCAAAGGCGTTCATCGTCCGGTGCGGTGATCACCGTCGGCGTAGCGGGGGTATCCACGGCCAGGCTCGGGTTGATGGCGACCTGCAAGGTGCGCGCCGGCAGGCTGGTGCGTTCGAGGTGGTCTTCGTGGGTGTTCCACCACACCACGTCCACGGCGGGCAGTTCCAGGTTGCCGGCGCGAGTGGGCACCAGGGCCTCGCGGTCTTCGCGGCTGCCGATCAGGCCATGGTCGCTGGTCTGGTTGCCGAGCACCGGCTGGTCCGGGTAACGGCGCAGGCCGTTAATTTCGGTGCTGGGCAGCGCCGGCAGTTGTGCGCTGGAAAGGCCCTCGGCCTTGACCGTAAGGCTGCGGGTCAGGGAGTCGCCGACCTGCACATGCTCGGGCTCCGGGTTCCAGTGTTCGCTCAAGGTCAGGCTGCGTGCCGGCAACCACGGCGTATCGGCGGGATACAGCGCCGGTTTGGGTTTGACCACCAGCGGCAGCTCTGCGGAACTCACGTGGATCAACTTGCCCGGCTTGGTGCCTTGCAGGGTGTTTTCCTGGGGCGGGCGCGATTCCACCAGGGTCGCGCTGAAGGTCTGCGTCGGGATCGCCAACGTGCCGCTGTGCTGCGGGTAGATCGCGTAGCGGGTCTCGATCACGCCGTGGCGGATGCTGTTGATGACCTTTTCATAGGTGCGCGACTCGCCCAACTGCTCCACACGCGCATCGGCAATCTGCAACGGCGTGAGGCTGCTGTCGTCATACAGCGACACCGAGTGGTAGACGCGCACGGTCAACAGTGCCTGCGCCTGGACATAGACGCTGGTCTGGTCGAGGTTGGCCTCGATAAATACCGGCGCCAGCTCGGCAGCGGTGTTCTGGCTGGCGGTCTCCACCACTTGCAGGCTGATCGGCTGGGTCTTGTGTTCGCCCACTTGCAGGGGCGGGATGACCACCGTGCCGTTTTCCCTGGGCAGCAGGGTGATGATCCAGCGCGTGGTGGCGTGGTTGTCGCCGCCCAGCGTGGTGAGTTGGTTGATCTGCCGCGTGCCGCTGACTTCGAACTGCGCATCCAGCGGCGACAGGTCGGGTTTGCCGAACTGAGTGACGTCGCTGGACTCCACCGTCAGTTCCACCGTTTCCCCGGAGTTGACGCGGCTGCGGTCGACGCTGGCGACCAGGCTCGCCGCCTGGGCGTGGCTGGCCGACAAGGCGAGCAGAAGCAGTAGGGTGGTGCGGCGGCTCATCGAGTCTTGTCCTGATGTTGTTGCTGTTCGTACCAGAATTTGCGGCGCAGCAGTTCGCCGGGGTTGTCCGGGATCTCTTGCAGCCATTGCTCCAGGGCCTGGCGATGTTCACCGTCGAGGCTGGTCTCGCTAGGCCGCAGCGGTGGGGTGGTGGTCTGTTCGTCGCCCAGTTCGCTGCCCGGTACTTCATTACCCACGGTTTGCGGCGTGTTGCCGGGGTCGGTGTCGCCAGTGCCGGCTTGACCCTGGCCCTGGGATGACTGTTCGCCGCCTGTGGCGTTTTGCCCGGTGGCGCCCGGTTGCGCAGTTTGGCCGGGTTGGGTGGTTTCGTCATCCTCGTTTTTTGCCGCAGGAGACGGCTCCGGCTGGGCCTGTTCCTGCATAAGGGTTTCTACCAGCGCTTTGTTTTTCAGCGCCGGTTGCAGGTCGGGCTGGGCTTCGAGGGCTTGCTCGTAGGCGTCGATAGCGGCTTCCAGTTCCCCGGATTTTGCCAGCGCATTGCCCCGATTGTAGTGGGAGTAGGCGTCATTGCCTTCGGCAAACAGCTTGATGGCCTCGGCATAGTTGCCGGCCTCGTAAAGCGCCACGCCCTTCCACTGCGGGTCCTGGAAGTGTTCGGCGGCTTCGGCCGGGCGTTTTTTCTTCAGCAGATATTGGCCCTGCTGGTCGGGACGCAGCCACAGGTCTTGCAGGCCGAAGGCGTAGCTGGGTTGCGGTGCAATCAACAGCAGCAACGGCAGGCAGAACAACCAGCCGCGCCGACCGGCGCAGGCGGCCAGTAGCAACAGCGGCAGGAGCAGCCAGTAGCCCTGGTCGGCCCAGGTGTCGAGGTGCAGCAACTGGCCGTCGTTGCGCAGGGTTTGCGGTGGGTCGAGCACGCCGAGCTGGCGCAGGTCCTTGTCGTCCAGCCGCGCAGCGCGGTAGCGGCCACCCATTTCGCTGGCGAAGGCCTTGAGGGTCGGGCTGTCCAGGCGCGGCACCAGGATCGCGCCTTGTTCGTCCTTGAGGAACTCGCCGCTTTCCTGGGTCACCGGCGTGCCCTCGCGGCTGCCGATGCCGAGGATCGACAAGCTCGGCGCCTGGCCGCTTTGCAGCAACAGGCGGATGCCCTGGCGCTCCTGTTTGGACAGCGAAGAACCGATCAGCAACAGGCGCCCCTGGCCGAGGCCGCCTTGTTTGAGCAGGCCCAGGGCCTTCTCGACGGCCAGGTCGGCGCGGTGGCCGGGTTCGGGCATGATCGAGGGGCGCAAGGCCTCCAGCAGGTTGCGGCTGGTGGCCAGGTCGTCCGACAGCGGCACCAGCGTGTGGGCGCTGCCGGCATAGACGACAATGGCGGTTTGCGCATCGGTGCGCGCCTGCAACAGGTCGTACAGCTTGCGCCGCGCCTGCTCCAGGCGGTTGGGCGGGCTGTCGGTGGCGAGCATTTCCGGGGTCAGTTCCAGCAACACCACCAATGGGTCGGACGGCTTCTGGCTGGACTGCTCGACTCTTTGCCAACTGGGGCCGAGCAACGCCAGCACTGCCAACAGCCAGGCGATGCCCAGCACCACCCACGGCGATTTGCTCTCGCGGCCGTTGCCACCGCTGAGCAATACCGCGTGGAAGGCCGGCGGCAGGATCATTTGCCAGCGTCCGGCGCGCTTTTGCCGGTGCCACAGATGCCACAGCAGCCAGCCGAGCAACGGCAACAGCAACAACCACCAGGGACGGAACCAGTGCGGCCATAGGTCGATCATCGACGCCTCCGCAAACGCAGGCGTTTGAGGCGCTGGCGCCATTCCGGGTGTTGCTGCAGGAAAATCCCCTTGCTCGACAGCTTATTGAACACGCGTTGCAGGGCGTTGTTCGGCCAACGTTCCTGGATCACCAGCAACATGCTCAGCACCAGCGCGAGGGCCAGCGGCGCGCTGTACAAGGCCAGGGCGGGCCGCGCCTGGGTGGGTTGTTGTTCGACAGGTTCGAGCTTGTCGAGGGTTTGCTTGATCGCTTGCAACTCTTCGCCATCACGTGCTCGGAAGTACTGGCCGTGGGTGGCTTCGGCGATGGCCTTGAGCGCCGGTTCGTCGAGGTCCAGGCTCGGGTTGACGCCAAGGATGCCCAGGGAACCCGTTTGCTCCGGGTCGGCGCCGATGCCGATGGGGTAGATCTTCACGCCTTCTTCGGCCGCCAGGCGCGCAGCGGTCAGCGGGTCGATCTGCCCGGCATTGTTGGCGCCGTCAGTGACCAGGATCAGCACGCGGCTCTGCGCCGGACGCTGGCGCAGGCGTTTCAAGGCCAGGCCGATGGCATCGCCAATCGCAGTGTTCTTGCCGGCAATGCCGATGCGCGCTTCATCCAGCCAGGTGCGCACGGTGCGGCGGTCGAACGTCAGCGGTGCCTGCAGGTAGGCCTGGCTGCCGAACAGGATCAGGCCGACGCGATCACCCTCACGGCCCTCAAGAAAGTCGCCGAGCAGATGCTTGACCAGGCTCAAGCGACTCACGTCTTCGTCCTGCCAGTTCATATCGGGAAAATCCATGGAGCCGGACACGTCCACCGCCACCAGCAGGTCGCGGCCACTGGCGGCGATGGGCAGTGGCTCACCGAGCCATTCCGGGCGTGCGGCGGCGGTCAACAGCAGCAACCACAGCACCACGAACGGCGCTTGCTGGCGCCAGCCCGGCAGGTTGACGCGGGCGCGGCGGCGGGCCAGGCCTTCGAGGTCGCTGAGGTAGCTGACTCTCAATGCGGGCTCACCACTGTCGGCGGCGGGCAGCAGCAGGCGCATCAACCAGGGCAATGGCAACAGGGCAAAGATCCACGGCCAGGCGAACTCAAACATGTTTGCGAATCCATGTATCGACCGCTTGGGTCAGGCCGGCGATGGCCTTGTCGTCGAGTCTGCATTCGGGTTTGTAGGCGCCTTCCACCAGCACCATCCAGCGCGTGAGGCCGGCGGCAGGGCAGCGGTTGTCGAGGAACGCCAGCCATTTGCGGCCGTTGAGGGTGTGGCTCTGGCTGTAGGGGTAGTCGTTGCGGCACAGGCGCTTGAGCAGGCCGTTGAGCTGTTGCAGCCAGGCGCCGGCAGGCGCGCCGTCGTAGGGTTTGGGCATCAGCGCCAGTTCCGCCAGGGCGGCAATGCGCAGCGGGTCCAGCGGTTGTTCGGCGCGAGCCACGGGGCGGCGGGCCGGCAGGAAACGGCGCAGGGACCACAGGCCCCAACCGAGCAACGGAATCACCAGCAGCAACAGCCACCAACCTGGCGCAGGCGGCCAGAAGCCGATGGCGGGCGGGGCGATCAGCGGTTGCAGTTGGTCCAGGCTGCTCATTGTTTTTTAACCGGGCGTTGCGGGTTGAGGTATTCGCGCAATTGCTCGACCATTTCGCTCTGGGTGCTCAAGGGCATCAACAGCACACGCAGTTTCTGCGCGAGCAGTTCCCAGCGGGCAATGCGCGCTTCGGCCTGGGCCTTGTAGGCCTGGCGCAGGTCGAAGTTGAGTGTGTCCAGTTCCAGCTGGGCGCCGCGTTCGGCGAAGCGCAACAGCCCGGCGGCGGGCAGGGCGTGGTCCAGCGGGTCGGAGATCGGCAGCAGCAACAGGTCGCAGTGGCGTGACAGCAGGCTGAGTTGTTGCTCGGCGCCCTCGGTCAGCGCGCGTTCATCGCAGATCACAATCACCAGGCTGCCGGGGCGCAGCACTTCGCGGCCACGGCGCAGGGCCATGCCGAGGGCGTCGGCTTCGGGGCGGCTCTCGGTGTTCAGGCTCTGGTTGACTCGCACCAGGCGGTTGAGCAATTGCAGCAGGCTTTGTTTGCTGCGCCGGGGCTTGATTTCGTAGTGCTCGCTATCGCCGAACACCAGCCCGCCCACGCGGTCGTTGTGGCCCAGCGCGGCCCAGCCGATCAGGCTGGCCGCCTGTGCCGCCAGCACCGACTTGAACATTTGCCCGGAGCCGAAAAACAGCCGGCAGCTTTGCTCCACCATGATGAAGATGGGCCGCTCGCGCTCTTCATGGAACAGCTTGGTGTGCGGCTCCTGGGTGCGCGCCGTCGCGCGCCAGTCGATGGTGCGCACATCGTCCCCGGCCTGGTACACGCGCACCTGGTCGAAGTCCACACCGCGTCCGCGCAGTTTGGAGTGGTGCAGGCCGATCAGCGGGCTGCGCTGGCTTGGGGTGGAAAACAGCTGCACTTCGCGCACGCGATGGCGCATCTCGATCAACTCGCTGAGCGTGATGCGGATCCCATCGCCTGCGTTCATGCGGTTCAAGCGA